>Ga0075527_10000093_pt1 | contig 19155 bp, 14 predicted proteins | sample NGEPer11B_FD_74784 | JGI IMG/M metagenome (GOLD analysis project Ga0075527, IMG submission 74784) | Arctic peat soil microbial communities from the Barrow Environmental Observatory site, Barrow, Alaska, USA - NGEE Permafrost305-11B | ecosystem: Environmental > Terrestrial > Soil > Wetlands >...
CCTCATATCGATCGATGACCTCCGCCGCGGACAGGGCACCGACCGCGACCAGCGTCCGCGCCGTGCCAAGCAGCGGATCCGACCGATAGTCCGCCGTGATCTCCTGCGGGGTGCGGTAGGTGGACTCCACGTCGGAGCCGGCGTGACCCATGAGCCGCACCGTGCGTAGATGGAGGAAGGCCGGACGGCGCTTCGTCCTGACCCAGTCGGCGGCGGCATCGGCCACGCCGAGCGCCTCGATCGGGTCGCTTCCGTCGGCGTGGAAATACTTCAGCCCCGCGAATTCCTCGAATCGACGGGCGATCCAACCCGATGGCGTCCGTACGCTGATCCCGAAGCCGTTGTCTTCGCAAACGAAAAGCAAAGGCATCCGCAAACCCTGGTGTTGGCTCTGCGCCGCGGCGTTGAACGCACCCTGCGCGGTGGAATGGTTCGCCGAGGCGTCCCCGAAACTGCACACCACGATTGAATCGGCAGGCCACGCGCATTCGAGCCCCAGTTTGCGGGCCCTGTCGATCGCGAAGGCCACACCCAGCGCCCGCGGCAGATGGGACGCAATCGTCGACGTCTGGGGAATCACATTCAGCTCGCGATTGCCGAAAACCTTGTGCCTGCCCCCCGACATCGGTTCGTCGGTCGCCGCGGCAACGCCGAGCATCACATCACGCAGCGGATGCTGTCCGGGCACTTGTCGCGCCCGTTCGACATAGAAGGCGCCGGATCGGTAGTGCAAGAGAGCCGGATCCGTCGGCCGCAGACTGGCCGCGACCGCGGCATTTCCTTCGTGTCCGGCCGAACCGATCGTGTAGAAGCCTTTGCCTTGAGCACGCAGCCAACGCGCGGCAAGGTCAAGATGACGGCTCCCGAGTTGCGAATCGAACACGTCCATCAACCGCTTGGTCTGGCCTGCGCCGAGGCGCTCAGGGTCCGCGGTGGGTGCCAGCCGGGCCGCGTTGTCGAGAAAAGCCGTATCCGTGGGTTCTGTCATCTCAGCCGTCCACGTAGAGGCGCGTGAACGCGAGTGCCTCCAACAGATCGGCTTCCTTCGCCGCCTGATCGGCCGTCTTCCGGGTGTTGATCTCGATGACGATGTGACCATCGAAATCCTGCACGGTGAGTTGTTCGAGAAAGGCCACGCATGGCTGGGATCCACGTCCAGGGACCAGATGCTCGTCTTTGGCCGAGCCGGACCCATCTGTCATATGTACGTGGGTGAGGCGTTCGCCGAGGGCCTTGGCCATCTCGACCGGGTTCGCTCCTGCCGTGGCGCTGTGTGACAGGTCGAGCGTGACGTGCGCGTAGTCCTGGGGGACAGTATCCCATCCGGGAGCGTAGGCCTGGAACTCGCGTTTGCCGGTGCGCCAGGGATACATGTTCTCGACCGCGAAGACCATGTCGGTCCGCTTCTCAAGATCGGCGATGCCTCCGACAAACCCGCGCGCATAATCGCGCTGCCACCGAAATGGCGGGTGCACGACGACGACATCGGCGTCGACGGTGTGGGCCATCTCGGCGCTCTTTTCCAACTTGCCCCACGGGTCCGTGCCCCACACCCGCTGTGTCACCAGCAGACATGGCGCGTGGATCGAGACGACGGGAATCTCGTGATAGTCGCGAAGGCCGCGGATGGCGTTGATGTCCGCGCTCACGTCGTCGATGCCCACCATGACTTCGATGCCGTCATAGCCGAGCCGCTTGCCCGCCTCGAAGCCGCTCGCTGTCGAACCCGGATACACCGAGGACGTCGAAAGTGAGAATTTGATGGGTTCGGGCACGCGTCCAGCCTAAAGGTGGTCGAGATGCTCGAGAATGACGCCTTCGCGCAGGGCCCAGGGACAGATTTGCAGTTCACTCAAATCGAACAGATCCATGGCGGCCTCGGCGATGATCGCACCCGCCACCATCTGGTGGGCACGGTCCGCGGAGACACCCGGCAATGCGGAAATTTCCGCCGTATCCATGTGTGGCAGTTGCGTGGCGAGCGTGGCGAGGTCGTGTCGCTGCAATACGCGCCGCACGTACGGCCCTTCGTCGCGCGGTGCGGCACCACACAGTCGTGCGAGCGAGCGAAATGTCTTGCTCGTGGCAACGGCACGATCGAAACGACCGCCGCGGAGCAGTGCACCGGCGTCCTCCGCAATCGTTGCCCTGACGAAGAGCCGAAGTTCGCGGAGATCCTTTCCTGCTGTAATCCAATCGCGGGTCAGACGTCCGACGCCAAGCGGCAATGACTGCGCGGTCTCGGGAATCTCGTCCATGCCTGCGGCGAGTTCGAGCGAACCGCCGCCGATGTCGAAAACGCCGAGTCGGCCCGAGGACCAACCGAACCAGCGGCGCACCGCGAGAAACGTCAGTCGCGCTTCATCCTCGCCGGGCAACACCTGCAGATTGACGCCACTAGTCGTCCGCACAAGTTCAATCAACTCTTCGGCATTCGTCGCATCCCGGACCGCCGAGGTTGCGAAGGCGAGCACCGTCGTACAGCCATTCTCCTCTGCCTCTGACTTCGCCTCAGCCACGTATTTCAGAAGTCGGTCAATGCCGTCCTGGCCCATCGCCCCATTGGCGTCGAGCTGCTCGGACAGCCGCAGCGATTCCTTGTATGTATGCGCCGGGACCGGCGCGCCACCGCGGTAGGCGTCAACGATGAGAAGGTGTCCCGTGTTCGACCCAATATCGAGAACGCCTATACGCATGCCACCCATTGTCCCACTGCGAAGCACATATCGTGTTTTTGCGGTGGCGACTATTGTTGATGCAATGCCCGAAGTCAGCGTCGATTTTCCCCGCGCCTTTGTCGAGTTCGCCAATCCCGACGATGCGACCGAGGTCTTCCGTTGCGATCTCACCTGGCTGACCTCACGATGGACGTGCATCTTCGGTTCGGGCTGCAACGGCATCTACGCCACGAGCCCCGATGCCGGTTGCTGCACCCTCGGCGCTCACTTCGCGGACGAGGAAGACCACCAGCGGGTCGCACAGTTCGTCGACCTGCTCACCCCCGGGGGGTGGCAACACCACGACGAAGGCCACGCCGAAGGTTGGACCGAAACGGACGAGAACGGCGACCTGAAGACACGGGTAGAGGACGGAGCGTGCATCTTTCACAACGACCGCGGCTTCGAGGGCGGCTACGGTTGCGCACTGCATGGCTATGCCCTCGCCAATCGAATCAAGCCCCATCTTGTGAAACCCGATGTGTGCTGGCAATTGCCTATCCGCCGCCAGTTCCGCGACGTCGAGCGCGGGGACGGCACGTCTTACACCGAAGTCCAGATCGGCGAATACACCCGGGCCGGCTGGGGGCCTGGCGGCCATGACCTCGATTGGTATTGCTCTTCCAACACCGAAGCGCACGTCGGCCTCGACCCCGTCTACATCTCGAACCGCGACGAACTGACCGCGCTCATGGGCGAACCCGGCTATGCCGAACTGGTGCGGCATTGCGAAAACCACCTCGCCGGCCCGGCGCTTGCGCCACATGGGGCAGACCCCCGCTGACTCGGCCTCACAGGCGTCGGGCAAGAATGCCGTATGCGCTTGGATCACATTTCGTTCGCAGTCGGACAAGACGGACTCGCTGGCACCACGGTTACGCTCAGCGGATTATTGAACGCGAAGTTCTACGACGGCGGTGTCCACCCCCGCTTCGGAACCCGCAACATGATCATGCCGTTGAAGAACCACATGTACCTCGAAGTCGTCGAGGTGCTCGATCATCCGGCTTCGGAGAAGGCGGCATTCGGCCAGGTCGTCCGTGCACGTTCCGAAGCTGGCGGCGGGTGGCTCGGCTGGGTCGTCGCCGTCGACGACATGGAGGAAGTCGAACGACGCATCGGCCGCCATGCGGTGCCAGGAAACCGCCGCAGACCCGACGGCATCAATATGGAATGGCGCCAGATCGGCGTTCGCGGCACTCAGGCCGATCCCCAACTCCCATTCGTGATCTCGTGGGACACCGATCCATCCGAACATCCGTCACAGGCCGGCACGCCGGAAGTCGAACTGACGGCGCTGGAAATTGCGGGCGATCCGAAGCGCGTGGCCGACTGGCTGGGCGAGCCGGCCATCGAGGCGCTCGAAGACCTCGAGGTCAAATGGATTGCGCCAAACGGCACCCCCGGCATCGTCGCCGCTGTCTTCACCACCGCGGACGGTGAAGTCCGCATCTAGCCTGCGCCCGCGCCGACTCTGTCCGACGCTTCGCATACGGTGACCGTATGGCGACAATCTCGAAAGCAGCGCGCGCGGTCTATCGGTGCGCCGAATGCGGCTGGACCACCAGCAAGTGGGTAGGCCGATGCGGTGAGTGTCAGGCATGGGGCACCGTCGACGAAGCCGGCAGCGCCGCCCGCAAGGGTCGCACCAAAGCCGGCCCAGTGTCGCATCCCGCAAGGCCGATCAGCGCCATCGACATCGAATCCTCCAGGTCGACGACTTCAGGCGTCGGCGAACTCGACCGCGTTCTCGGCGGCGGTGTCGTGCCCGGCGCGGTGCTCCTGCTGGCCGGTGAACCGGGGGTCGGCAAGTCCACGCTGCTCCTCGAAGTCGCGTCCCAATGGGCTCGTCAGGACCAACTGTCCCTCTACATCTCCGGTGAGGAATCCGCCGCACAGGTTCGGCTTCGAGCCGATCGCACCGGCGCCGTCCACGACGACCTGTACCTCGCCGCCGAGACCGATCTCGGCGCGGTGTTGTCCCACATCGAGCAAGTCCAGCCCACGCTTTTGATCATCGATTCGGTGCAGTCGATCGGTTCTGCCGACGTCGACGGCGTGCCTGGCGGGGTCACCCAGGTACGTGAAGTGGCCGCCTCGATCATTCAGGTCGCGAAACGCGAGAACATTGCGACGTTGCTCGTCGGCCATGTCACCAAAGACGGCTCGGTCGCCGGTCCGCGGACGCTCGAACACTTGGTGGACGTCGTCCTCCAGTTCGAAGGCGACCGCAATTCGCGGCTGCGCCTCCTGCGTGCGGTCAAGAACCGATTCGGCCCGGTCGACGAGATCGGCTGCTTCGATCTCGTCGACGACGGCATCGTTGAAGTCCCCGACCCCACCGGACTGTTCGTGTCCCGCCACCACGAGCCGGTCGCGGGCACCTGCGTCACGGTCACCATGGAAGGCCGCCGCCCGCTCCTCGCTGAAGTGCAGGCATTGAGCGTGCCCACCACCACTGTGTCCCCGCGCCGCACGACGAGTGGCCTCGATTCAGCCAGGGTCGCCATGATCCTGGCTGTGCTGACCAAGCATTGCGACCTCAAATTGGGCGACTATGACATCTACACCGCAACGGTCGGCGGAGCGCGTCTGGTTGAGCCGTCTGTCGATCTTGCGATTGCCATCGCCACGGCTTCGGCGCATCGGAGCCAGGTGCTGCCGACCAATCTCATTGCCATTGGTGAAGTCGGACTGGCCGGCGAGGTACGCAAAATTGGCGGAATCGCCGGACGATTGCGCGAAGCGGAGCGAATCGGCTTCCGGCACGCGATCATTCCGGCCGGATCCGACGTCGACGCTTCTGCCTACGGCGACCTGCGAATCACCGAGGTCTACGATGTACCTTCGGCTTTGCGTGTACTCAATTCTCCACGCTGAGCCGTAGACTGTCCGCGTCCCGTTCATCAAGTCCTGGAGCAGCATGGCCACGTTCGGCGAGGGCAACATCGAAAAGCCGGAAGCCGCAGCACGCATTCGCGCAAGCCTCGCTTCCGTCGCCCCGGGGACGGCACTTCGTGAAGGTCTGGAGCGTGTTCTTCGCGGTCGCACCGGCGCGCTTATCGTGATCGGATACGACCGTCAGATCGAATCGATTTCAACCGGCGGTTTTGCGCTCGATGTGCCGTTCACCGCAACCGGTCTTCGCGAACTGGCCAAAATGGACGGGGCCATCATCTTGGACAAGGATGCGAGCCGGATCCTTCGCGCCGGCGTCCACCTCATGCCAGACCCGGCGATTCACACCGATGAGACCGGCACCCGCCACCGCACGGCTGACCGCGTCGCCCGCCAGGCAGGCTTCCCGGTCATCTCCGTATCGGCGTCGATGCACATCATCGCGCTCTATCTGGGCGAGACGCGGCACCCGCTCGAAGACGCCACCAGCATCCTGACTCGCGCCAATCAGGCGTTGGCGACACTCGAGCGCTACCGTTCCCGCCTCGACGAAGTCGCCGATGCACTCTCCGCACTGGAGATCGAGGATCTCGTCACCGTGCGCGACGTCGCGGCGGTGGCACAACGGCTCGAGATGGTCAGCCGGATCGCCGGCGAAATCGAAACATACGTCCTCGAACTCGGCAGCGACGGCCGGCTGCTGTCACTCCAACTCGACGAACTCATCAGTGGTGTCGATGCCGAGCGCGAATTGCTGATCCGCGACTATATGCCCGGCGGGCGCCGGCGACGCTCGCCCGTGACCGTACTCGCCGAACTCTCGGCGATCCCGACTTCGGATCTGGTCGACCTGTCGTCGGTCGCCGCCGCATTGCGCATCGGCACCGACGCGACGCTCGACTCGGCTCTGACACCTCGTGGCTTCCGCCTTCTTGCGCGCGTGCCGCGTCTCCCCGGTGCCGTCGTGGACCGTCTGGTCGAACACTTCGGCTCGCTGCAGAAGTTGCTCGCGGCCAGCATCGACGACCTGCAGGCCGTCGAGGGCGTCGGCGATCTGCGCGCGCGCGGCGTACGCGAGGGACTGTCACGACTTGCCGAGTCGAGCATCCTCGAACGTTACGTATAACGCGACTTCGAACGCGGCACCCAGCCGCTAATCAGAGTTGCTGCCAGAATCCTTAGGGTCCACCGATTTCTTGCCCGGCTCGGTGGCCGGAGATTCCTTCGGCTTCTCCGTCGGTCTCCTGATCAGGCTGAATTCGTCGTTGCCTGGCTCCCCGCCGAGGGTTGCCGCTTTGATGACGTACTTCCCCGGGCTGCCGTATGCCTCTTTGTCTGAACAGTTCGGGCCCGAGCCACGACCCGACCAGGTCGCCTTGGCAACGGTGGCCCATTCAGGGGAGATCGTTACCGGCTCGGCGAGGAACGAATCTTTACATACGCTGGAATCCCAAATCGCCGAGTCATTAGCGCTGATGACGACCAACAGATCCGCGGTCTTCGCATCGAAGGTGCACGCCTTCTTCTGCGTGCTGCTGACGATGAGCGACACTTCCACCGAACTATTGATGAACTGACCGTTCGGCACCGACGGAGTCACCCGAACCTTCTCCGGATCGCAGGCGCCAGTGGCGGGAGCGAGTTTCACGGAGATCTTCCCGTTCGGCGGTCCAGCCTCCGTGGGCGTCACGCTTGCCGTCGGTGCGGTCGGTACCGACGACGGCTTCTTCGAATCGTCGCGTCCGTTGACGAACTGGACGATGACCCACGCGAGGAGCAATACGACCGCAACAAACAGCAAACGCCGACGCCAGTAAATCTCGGCAGGCAAACGGCGGCGTTGCCGCGTCGCTGGGGTCATGGACACAACGCTATCCGCGCCGGACAGTCATGCGAAGATCGACTCGCCATGTTCTCCTCGCCAAACAGACGCCGTCTCCTCCACGAGCGCATCCTCGGCTGGTTTGACCACGCCGAAAGAGAGTTGCCGTGGCGCAGAAATGCCACACCGTGGGCGGTCATGGTTTCGGAGTTCATGCTCCAGCAAACGCCGGTCGTCAGGGTCCTTCCGGTTTTCGAGACCTGGATAAGGCGTTGGCCAACGCCTGCGGCACTGGCCGCCGAGCCTGCGGGGGAAGCGGTCCGCGCCTGGGGCCGGCTCGGCTACCCGCGTCGCGCTATGCGCCTGCACGCCGCCGCGACCGCGATTGTCGACCATCATGGCGGCGAAGTGCCAGCCGATCTCGATGATCTGCGTGCGCTGCCTGGGGTTGGCGAATACACCGCCGCAGCCGTCGCCTCGTTTGCCTTCGGCCAGATCCACCCCGTACTCGACACCAACGTGCGACGGGTCCTGGCCCGACTCGAAACCGGCGTCGAGTTCCCGGCGAGATCGTTGACCGCCGCCGAACGTGAACTGGCCCACGGGCTGCTTCCCACAGCGTCCGGAGCGCGCTGGTCAGCCTCCGTCATGGAGTTGGGTGCCCTCGTATGCACGGCCAAAAAGCCCCAATGTGTGGCATGTCCGGTGCAAGACGTTTGCGCGTGGCGACTTGTCGGCTACCCCGCATACGACGGTCCTGCCCGACGCGGACAAACCTATGACGGCACCGATCGCCAGTGCCGGGGAATGTTGCTTCAGCTACTGCGCGACTCAGAGGCTCCGGTCCCAAAGTTTGCGCTGGATGCGGTATGGGACAAGGCCGCCCAGCGCGAGCGTGCGCTAGACGGCCTTGTCGCCGATGGCCTGGTCGAACCGGCCGGAGACGATCACTTCGCCCTGCCCGGCACCCAATAGCCCCGCCACAGCGCTGAGACTTACGTTGTGTGCACGCGACACGGCGTGTCGCGTGCACAACGTAAGTCTCAGCGGAGGGTTTGGTTAGTCGGTGCTGGTGTGCTCCAGTGTCGGCTGGACCAATTCGAGATCCGTCTTCGAAGTGCCCTCGAACGTAAAGGTCGCCGCTTTGCCTTCGCCCTCCACATCGATCAACACGACCTGTCCGGGGCGAACTTCGCCGAAGAGCATCTTCTCCGCCAGCACGTCTTCGATTTCGCGCTGAACGGTACGACGCAACGGACGCGCACCCAACACCGGATCGAATCCGCGGCTCGCCAACAGCTGCTTGGCGGGCTCCGTGAGCTCGAGCGAGATGTCGCGTTCGGCCAGTCGCGATTCGAGCGACTCCATCATCAGATCGACCATCTTGACAATCTCGTCGTGCGTGAGCGGCGGGAACACGATGACTTCGTCGACGCGGTTCAGGAACTCCGGACGGAAGTGCTGCTTGAGTTCGTCGGAAACCTTCTCCTTCATCTTCGAGTAAGTGCCGGCGACATCGCCGGCCGCGCTGAAGCCCAGGTTGACGCCCTTCGCGATCTCACGCGCACCCAGGTTGGTCGTCATAATGATGACCGTGTTCTTGAAGTCGACGACTCGACCCTGCGCATCGGTCAGGTGACCTTCTTCCAGGATCTGCAACAGCGCGTTGAAGATATCGGGGTGTGCCTTTTCGATCTCGTCGAACAGCACGACCGAGAACGGCTTGCGGCGCACCTTTTCGGTGAGCTGGCCGCCCTCCTCGTAACCCACGAACCCCGGTGGCGAACCGAACAGGCGCGACACGGTGTGCTTCTCGGAATATTCGCTCATATCGAGCTGGATGAGCGCATTGTCGTCGCCGAACAGGAAATTGGCGAGCGCCTTCGACAGCCAGGTTTTGCCCACGCCCGAGGGGCCCGCGAAGATGAACGAGCCGCCGGGGCGACGCGGATCCTTGAGTCCCGCACGGGTACGACGGATCGCACGCGAGACCGACTTGATGGCCTCGTCCTGACCGATAACCCGCTTGTGCAGTTCGTCTTCCATCTTGAGCAAGCGGCTGGACTCTTCTTCACTTAACTGACCGACAGGGATGCCGGTGGCCTTGGCGAGCACATCGCTGATGAGTTCCTCATCGACGACGGCTGGCACGTCCATGTCGCCGGCTTTCCACTGCTTTTCGCGCTCGTTGCGCGCAAGGGTGAGTTTCTTCTCCTCATCACGCAGTGACGCGGCGGCTTCGAAGTCCTGGGCGTCGATTGCGCCTTCCTTGTTGCGGCGGACATCGGCGATCTGGTCGTCGAGGGCCTTCAACTCCGGCGGAATCGCCATCCGGCGGATCCGGAGTCGGGCACCGGCTTCGTCGACAAGATCGATCGCTTTGTCCGGCAGGAACCGGTCGGAGACATAACGGGCCGAAAGATTGGCGGCAGCAACCAAGGCTTCGTCGGTGATGGTGACCCTGTGGTGCGCCTCGTAGCGGTCGCGCAAACCCTTGAGGATCTCCACCGTTTCCGCGACGGTAGGTTCGGCAACCTGAATCGGTTGGAACCGGCGGTTGAGTGCCGCGTCCTTCTCAAAGTGCTTGCGGAACTCGTCGAGGGTTGTTGCGCCGATGGTTTGGAGTTCACCACGGGCAAGCATCGGCTTCAGGATGCTGGCCGCATCAATAGCGCCTTCGGCCGCACCCGCACCTACGAGGGTATGAATCTCATCGATGAACAAGATGATGTCGCCACGGGTACGGATTTCCTTGAGTACCTTCTTCAGGCGCTCTTCGAAATCACCTCGGTAACGCGAGCCGGCGACCAGTGCGCCCAAGTCGAGCGTGTAGATCTGTTTGTCTTTCAGTGTTTCTGGGACGTCGCCGCGGACGATATCCTGGGCGAGACCTTCGACGACGGCCGTCTTGCCGACACCAGGCTCGCCTACGAGAACGGGGTTGTTTTTCGTACGGCGGGAAAGGGTCTGCATGACGCGCTCCACCTCGTCGTCACGGCCTACGACGGGATCAAGTTTGTTTTCGCGCGCAGCTTGCGTGAGGTTGCGTCCGAACTGGTCGAGGACGGCCGAAGTACTCGGCGCGTTTTCGCTCGGCGAGCCCGCCGCTTCGGACTCCTTGCCCTGGAACCCGCTGACGAGCTGAATGACCTGCTGACGCACGCGATTGAGGTCGGCCCCCAACTTGACGAGGACCTGCGCGGCGACGCCTTCACCTTCGCGAATCAGGCCGAGCAGGATGTGCTCCGTGCCGATGTAGTTGTGGCCCAGTTGCAGTGCTTCGCGGAGGCTGAGTTCAAGCACCTTTTTGGCGCGCGGGGTGAACGGAATGTGGCCACTCGGCGCCTGCTGGCCCTGGCCGATGATGTCTTCGACCTGTCCGCGGACGGCTTCGAGCGAAATGTCGAGGCTCTCGAGCGCCTTTGCGGCGACGCCCTCTCCCTCGTGGATCAGGCCCAGAAGGATGTGCTCCGTGCCGATGTAGTTGTGGTTGAGCATCCGGGCCTCTTCTTGGGCCAGCACCACGACACGTCGCGCTCGGTCTGTAAACCTCTCGAACATACTTCCCCCTTAACTGGGTCTATCCGTTAATTCTAGTCGGCTTAACCAAGGCCTGCAGACGTTGTCCGCATTACTGCATACAACCGCGTTTTCGGAGCCGGTGTTCCCACGTTCACCAAGAGCGAACGCCCGCACTCCCGGCGGAAGAGCCGAGGGCCTTACTGCGTCGGCGCGTCGGGCTGCACGCCGATGCCGAGCGCGAGTTCGGGGACGCCCTCAAAGGTGTCGACAGCCTTGGCGAGCAAATCCTCTTCATCGGCAGCCCAGGTATGGCCCCGCGCATGCCGGACGTACACAAACCCCACACTCGATGTCGCGTAGATGAGGCCGCCATCCTGCCTGATTCTGGTGATGACGCCCTTATCGACCGCCTGAGCCAGTGGGCGCCATCCGCCCACGGACAACAAGTCGGACTTCGCCATCAGCATGGTGCCGCCCGCGACGCTTCGTGCGTAATACTCCGAGCGGTAGCTGAGGAAGACCGAGAGGTTCTTTGCCTCAAAGAACACCCGATCCGGCAGCTTGCCCACGATTTCGGCGTCTGAATAGCCGTGCGCGAGCACCAGATCCCACAGATGCTCGGGACCGTACAGGTCGTCGTCATCCATTTTTGCGAGCAGTTCGCCACTGGCCCGGGCAGTCAGTTTGGCCATCACGTCGCCGAACACGACGTCCGCACCGATCTCGAACACGTCTGCGACATTCGTCAGCGAGCTCGCCGGAAGACTCGACAAATCCGGCGCCGGTGATCCGTGGCAGGCGATCAGAACCTCAAAATTGCGGTAGGTCTGGCGACCGATGGCTGCCAGAACCTCAGCGAGTCCTTCGGGACGGCGGGTCGATAGGAGGATCGAAACGGTCGGCAACGCTGCCGGCACCTTGTGTACGTCCCCCGACAACTGGAGTTGATAGGCGTGTTCACGCATCGCCGTCCTGCTTTGTGCCTGCGACCGCGCATCCCGTTCGAGCCACGACGGCGCCCCATACGGTTGGCGCATGAGTTGTTCCAAGTCCTCATGAATTGGTTCAACTCGTGGAATCGCGTCCAGCCCGTGAAGCACAACACCAGTTGCCGCAAGTTCAGCCAACCGATGCCCAACCAGACCATCGATCTGCAATCCGGTGAGATCGACATGCTCAATTTTGTGCGTCACGGACACTACCGAGGAATCCAACGGCAGGCCGGTATCGAATGTCTCGAGAACTCGGTCGTCCGTCACCAGTTGGAGCGCACCGTCGCCGGCCTGCGACAACCTTGCTTCCAGCCCCTCTTTCCCGCGATCGAGCCGCCCGCGCGGATTATGCAGGCGGAGGTTGATCCGTGCCTCTGTGTCACGGCTCTCAATGACTGAGCAGCGCAGCGTATCGGCAGTACTCACGTTGTCGAGTTGGCCGTCAACGGATGCCACGACAAGGTCGTTTGCGAGCATCGTCGACGCAGCAGGCTCCGTCGCGATCGGGTTGCCCATCGGGTGTCCGCCCAGGAACCGAAGAGGCCCAGACGCGCTGCGAGCGAGCGCGATCCTCGGCGAGGACAGCTCATGGCGGCGTCGCACCGGGTACAGCAATGGATACGCCGCCCGTGCAAACTCCCATACCGAGCATTCCTCGCGACTCACCATGTGGATACGGGCTTGTTTGGGGCCATCGGTGCCGACAACGAAATTCAGTTCGATGAGTCCGGGAACCCATCCCGATTTGCCCGACCACCGTTTCGTGATCGGTTTCCAGCCATGGAGGATCAGGTGGAACTCGGTCACTTGCTTCGTGGCCAACTCGTCCCGGAAAAGCAATTCGAGCGATTCGCGATCCCAAGCTTCGATGTGCGCTGCGGCGTCGTCGACCCGGATGAGGGGCCTTCCAAGGTTCCACGGCGTCGAGGGTTGGTTCTTCTTCTGTGTCAGCCTGCGCCAGCGGATCACATCGGTCTCCTTGTTGGCTCAAGCACGTTGGTAGTCTATCGGCGTGATCTCCGGTCCCGCTGGTTCCGTCTTCCGGAATCGCTGGCGTGACGTGGCCTCGGATCAGCGATCCAGCTGGCAGCCGTCCAAAACCGTGAGCGTCATCGTGCCGGCCTACAACAATCAAGCGCCGTTGAATCTGATGCTTGCATCGCTCGCCGCTCAGGACTACCCGCAAGACTTGTTCGCCGTCGTCGTCGTCGATGACAACAGCGAGACACCGCTGGAGCTACCCGACGTTCGACCCGCGAATACCCGCATTCACAGACCGTCCCGCGGCTGGGGTCGGGCGAATGCGGTCCACGAAGGCATTCTCAACTCATCGGGCCAGGTGGTGATTCAACTGGACTCGGACCTGATCCTCGACCGCGGCCATATTTCTGCGCACCTCAAGATGCACGATGCGTATATCGATGTTGCGACAAAGGGCGACATCGCGTTCATCGATTCATGGCCGGACAGCGCGACAACGATCCGCCGAGCCGCCGAGGAGGGCACCCTCGACGAACTTTTTGCGACCGCGAACCACGAGGAACAATGGGTTGAACGTGTCTTTGCAGAAACCGATGACCTCAATGACGGCGGCGACCGCATCTTCTCGACCCTTACAGGCGCAACCTGTTCGATGTCGCGGGATCTCTACGAGCGGGCTGGCGGTATGCGTACCGATCTCCGTCTCGGCGAGGACACGGACCTCGCGTATCGACTCGCACAGCGCGGCGCAGTCTTCGTCCCTTGCCGCGACGCACGCAGTTATCACCTCGGCCTGAGCAACGTCCATGTGCGCCCCGATGACGTCAAGGACTACAACCAGCCTTTCTATGCCCAGGAAATCCCGCTGTTCGCCGAAGCGCGCATGTCGACCGGGCGGCAATGGGCTGTCCCACTCGTCAGAGTTGTCGTCCAGATCAATGCCGAAGAGGCCCCACTGGCGCGCGCGTGCATCGATCGCATCCTGAGCTCCACGGCGGAGGATCTCGAAGTCGACCTCGTGGGTCCTTGGGACGAACTGGCCGATGATCGTCGCAACGTGCTTGTTGACCCACTGCGGGATCTTCACGCTGTAGCCGAGTGGTACCGGCATGAGAGCAGGGTGCGGCTGTTGGAGGAACGCCCTTCATCGGCGTTCCCGTCGCCGTTCGAATTGCAGGTCCCCGTCCAGGTTGCAGTCGGCCGCACGACCATCACCACACTTGTGCGCGCGATCCGCAAACGCAACCTCGGCGTGCTCGACGTTCCTGTTCCGTTCGCTGAAGGGGCTTCGCTCAAACTGTGGCGCACGGCCGCTGTCGAGCGGGCTGCGACCTATTGGCCCGAAAAGCCTGCCCACACGATGGCCGCCGAAGTATGGGGGGGCGAAAAGGCGGACGCCACCGAGATCGACCTGTTGGACCTGTTGGACCTCAACGATCCGCGTCGGTTAGCGTCGCGTATCAACTGGGGACGTGACAACGGTGAGGCCCGCCTCCTGAAGGCAGAGATCAGGCGCCTCAATGCACAACCCAAGCCAAGGGCCACGCTCGCGCGTCGAGCCCTTCGGCGGCTTCGCCGGATGCTCTCGTAGGTTATTCCGACCGCGACAGCGGGCTCTGCCGACTATTCCGCTCTGGAGAGCGGAAAGAGGATCGCTTCGCGGATCCCGATGCCCATCAGCAGCATCACGAGGCGGTCGACTCCCATACCAATGCCGCCTGCCGGGGGCATACCGAACTCGAGCGCGCGCAGGAAGTCTTCGTCGACGTCCATGGCCTCGAGATCGCCTGCCGCCGCCAGATCCGACTGCGAGACGAGTCGCTCGCGCTGGATTACGGGATCGTTGAGTTCTGAGTATGCCGGGGCGAGTTCAACGCCGTTGATGATGAGGTCCCAGGCTTCGACGAGTCCGGGCTTGGAGCGGTGCTTCTTGGCGAGCGGCCGCACCGACTCGGGGTAGTCGCAGACGAACGTCGGCTGGATGAGTGTGTGTTCGACGAGCTTTTCGAATAGTTCGAGGACGATCTCGCTGCTCCCCCAGTGATCCTGGAGTTTGACCTCGTGTTTGTCGGCGAGAGCCTTGAGCACGGCCTCGCTCGTATCAATGTCGACGGTTTCGCCGACCGCCTCGCTGACCAGTTCGTGAATTCCGGTGCGTCGCCACGGGGCTTCAAGGTCGATCTGTGATCCGTCGCGGGCGGGGACGACCGTACGGCCAACGGCGCGCGCCGCGTTGACCACAAGATCGCGCACGAGGTCGGCCATCGTGTCGTATGACCCGTAGGCCTCATACGCCTCGAGCATCAAGAATTCGGGGTTGTGGGTGTTGTCGACGCCCTCGTTGCGGAACGTCTTGCCGATCTCGTAGACCCGGTCGACGCCGCCAACGAGCGCACGCTTGAGGTGCAACTCGATCGCAATGCGCAGCAGCATGCCTTCATCGAATGCGTTGACGTGGGTTTCGAACGGACGTGCGGCCGCGCCGCCGTTGGTCGATTGCAGAACCGGCGTGTCGACCTCGATGAAGTCAAGGCCGTCGAGCGTCGCGCGCAACGACTGCAGGACCTTGGCTTTGGCCCGTACGATGTCGCGAGCCTCTGGGCGCACGATGAGATCGACGTAACGCATCCGGCTGCGTGCCTCGTCGCTGAGCGGTTTGTGTTCGACCGGAAGCGGGCGCATCGTCTTGGCGGCAAGTTGCCACGAGTCTGCCTGTACCGAAAGCTCTCCGCGGCGGCTCGTGATGACCTGGCCTTTGACCGCAAGATGATCGCCGATATCGACCAGAGCTTTGAAGTCGGCGAGCGATTCCTCGCCCACGTTTGCCAATGACAACATGGCCTGGAGTTCGGTTCCGTCGCCCTCGCGAAGCCGCACGAAGCACAGTTTGCCGGTGTTGCGCAGGAAGATCACGCGCCCGGTGACGGCGACGAGGTCACCGGTTTCCACATCGACGCCCAGCGCCCCAGCGTCATACTTTTCGACGATCTCGCGAAGGGTGTGGGTGCGTTCAACGACGACCGGGTAGGGCTCTTGTCCGCTGTCGATCAATTGCTGTCGTTTTTCGCGGCGAACCTGCATCTGCTCGGGCAGTTCATCGACTTCGGGGGTTTCGCCACTCACGAGAGCCAAGCCTAATATGTGGGACGGCATTCCGCTTGCGTACGCGACGGGTTTGTACGACATGTATGACAATTGGTCGCGGCTCTTCTTGAGTGAGGTCCTTGGGCGCCCGCGCGGGCGCGCGCAGCGGCCGACATAGGTCGCCGAGTTTTCCTGGTGCGACACGCGCTAGCAGATCAGAAATTGGTGACGATGGCTATTCGAGGTGCTGCCCGCTTCGCACGTGGCAGCGGTGACCGCGGCGGTAGAGCGGTACCGGGCGGCGCAGGCAAAACTCGACACTGCTGCTGAGGGCGGGCGGAGCTGATCGGGCGGCTGGCCGCCGGCCGGGGGCGACGGTGAGCCCGCCTGTCCGCTCCGACGTCGAGTTGGAGACCCGGCTGGACACCGCAGGCCGCATGAGGTCCCTTCAGGAGAGCCGCACCCATCCGATTTTTGATTAATATCGCTGCGTGACTCTCCACCGCCGAACACGACATCCTGCGCGATCAGGGCGAGCAATACACCGATGCCCTGGCCGTGGCCGGAGTGACAGCCACCCTCAACACACTCAAGCCGGCCATAGCGAGGCTGCCATACTGACCCAGTGCCAGCGGACGTCGAACAGCCCCCAACCGGACCAGCGGCCCGACTGTGGGCGAAGCTTCTGCTGGTGCCGCGCCGCCTGACGATCGTCGTCCTCGTGGTAGCAGCACTCTGGTTTTTCGGCTTCCGCCGTGAGTTCGACCTTGCGTACGTCGTCGCCGGCCTGCTGATCGGCGTCGCAGCCTGGCAGCGCATCACGGTCCCGGCCAATGCCCCCTATTCCTTCGACCTCCCGGGCATGCCCGACGGGCCCGCCGCGATCAGGGCCGTGTTGCCGCCGCCCAGCAACAGTTATGCGCTGCTGGTTGCGCTTGCGGCCTTCGCCCTGGGTTCGCTGTTCCTGCTGCCCGGCTGGATCGTGCTGATCGCCACGGTCGCCGTGCTCCTGGTCTGGCTGGTCGCGATCATCGCGGTGTTCCAACGGCTGCGACAGATCTGGAGGCTCGTCAGAGCCCTCAAGGCCTATTCCCCCGAGATCGGCATCGGCTTCGCCGGTCGTGGCGGTGGCCCCTGGCAGCTGATGATGTGGGAGCCCTATCTGCTCCGCTCTGGACTGCCGTGCGTGATCTACAGCCGCAACGAGACCCACGTCAAGATGATCCGCGAAGGGTCGGACCTGAAGTCGCCATTCATCCAGCTGAGTCCCGATCCGGTCGGCGACCTCAACCGACTGCTCGTGCCGAGCCTGCGCACGCTCTACTACGTGCAGAACGCCAAAAACAACCAGGAGTTCATGTCGCACACGAACCTCACACACGTGTGGCTCAACCACGGCGACTCCGACAAGCCGGCCAACTTCAATCCGCGCCACGCCAACTACGACAAGCTGGTCGTCTGTGGCCAGGCCGGCATCGACCGTTATGAACGCCACGGCACCCATGTCGATCCGGAGAAGTTCGCGATCCTCGGCCGACCGCAGGCCGCGAACGTCATACCTGCGTCGGGTTCCATCTCCGCTAAGGACAAGCAAGTCCTCCTGTATGCGCCGACCTGGCAGGGGGTCAACAAGTCGCTCAACTTCTCCTCGCTCGACTGCGGCACCGAGATCATCAAGCGGCTCATCGCCCGCGACGTCACGGTGATCTTCCGCCCGCATCCGCTCAGCCTGCGCTGGAAGGGCCGCCGCAAGGTCTGTGAGGAGATCTACGCGGTCCTCGAGGCCGACACCGCACATCAGCACATCTGGGGCGATCGGGCCAATGTGGACTGGAGCGTCGTCGAATGCTCCAACGCCGCCGACGCCCTGATCTCCGATGTCTCCAGCGTCGTGTCGGACTTCCTGCAGTCGGAGAAGCCCTACGCGATGATGAGTATGAGCGACCCGGTCGAGGTGTTCCAGGCGGAGTTCTCGGTCGCGGAGACCGGCTACGTGATCCTCGGCGATCTCTCCAACTTCCATGCGATGCTCGACGACATGCTGGGGCCCGATCCACTCGCGGAGGCACGCTCGGCCCGCAAGTGCTACGTCCTCGGCGACTTCACCGGTCAGGAGTCCGCGGAGGCCTTCGCCGACTTCGTGCGCGAGCTCGCTGGCTATAACTCCTGACGACACTGGAACGCAACGAAGAGACATTTTCGGCCATCGAAGCCAGATTTACGACTGAAGTCTGCGACTCGAAAATGCGTCAGCCGTGGTTCTTCTGATGCACGAGGAGTAAACCGCTGAGGGTCAGCCAACGGTCGCGAACCGTGATTGTCTCGCAGTTGTCGACGACGACATCGGTGTAACTACCGGTCGCAATGACCGCGACCTCGCTGCCGTCCGACTCCAGCGCAGGCAACATACGGTTGACGATGCCGTCAACCTGACCGGCGAAACCGTAGATCACACCGGATTGGATCGCCTCCACTGTGTTTTTGCCGACGACGTTGCGGGGTGCCACGAGTTCAACGCTGCGCAACTGGGCGCCCTTGCGTCCCAGCGCGTCGAGCGACAGTTGAACGCCGGGCGCGATCGCACCGCCGAGATACCGGCAATCGGCATCAACAACGTCGAACGTCATGGCGGTGCCGAAATCGACAACGATGCTCGGCCCGCCATACAGTTCCGCCGCGGCCAGCGCGTTGACGATACGGTCCGCGCCGACCTCGCGCGGATTGTCGGTCAGGATCGGCACACCGGTCTTGACGCCCGGACCGACTATCGAGACCGAAAGGTCCGCGTAATAGCGCTCAAGCATGACGCGGGCCTCGTGCAGGATGGTTGGCACCGTGCAGCACAAGCTCACCGCATCGATCTCGGTCATCTGGACCCTCGCGAGCAGACCCTCGATCAGGACTCGCCACTCATCGCCGGTGCGCTGCTCATTCGATGAGACCTTCCAGTGCGCCGCCAACTCACCGTCATCGAATACGCCGATGACGGTGTGGCTATTGCCAATGTCCAGGCATAGGACTCTCATCGGACGAGGAGGGGATTGGCGACGATGTCGCCACGGATGAGACCTGTGCCCGGCAAGGCCTCGGCCGGGTCGTTGCCCGTGCCGATGATCTTGTTCTCGGAGTCGACGAACAC
>Ga0075527_10000101_pt1 | contig 18527 bp, 16 predicted proteins | sample NGEPer11B_FD_74784 | JGI IMG/M metagenome (GOLD analysis project Ga0075527, IMG submission 74784) | Arctic peat soil microbial communities from the Barrow Environmental Observatory site, Barrow, Alaska, USA - NGEE Permafrost305-11B | ecosystem: Environmental > Terrestrial > Soil > Wetlands >...
CGGTCGATCGCGGACGTGTTGACGAACAATCCGCAGGCCCTTGTCTTCGGTGAGGACGTGGCACGCAAGGGCGGCGTGTATGGAGTGACGCGGGGACTGGCAAAGAGTGTGGGTGCGGCCCGGGTATTCGACACGATCCTCGATGAGCAGACGATCCTCGGCATCGCCGCGGGCACCGCAGTAGCCGGCTTCCTGCCAATCCCGGAAATCCAGTACCTCGCCTATCTGCACAACGCGGAAGACCAACTGCGTGGGGAAGCGGCGAGCCTGACGTTCTTCTCCAACGGGCAGTACCAGAACCCGATGGTCATCAGGATCGCCGGCTACGGCTACCAGAAGGGATTCGGCGGCCATTTCCACAACGACAATTCGGTCGCCGCGCTTCGCGACATACCGGGAATCGTGATTGCCTCACCGGCAAGGCCCGACGACGCGGCGGCCATGATGGCGACGTGTGCGGCCGCGGCCGCGGTCGACGGCAAAGTCTGTGTATTTCTCGAACCCATTGCGCTCTATCATTCGCGCGATCTGCACGAAGACGGCGACGGCGGTTGGCTCGCCACGTATCCGGATCTGGCATCGGACGAAGAGTCGCCGGTCCCCATCGGGACCGGCAGGCTATACGGCGATGGCAACGACGTGACGATTCTGACATTCGGCAACGGACTGTTCATGAGTTTGCGCGTCGCGCAGACACTTCGCTCCGTTGGCATCGAATGCCGGGTCCTCGACCTGAGGTGGTTGGCGCCTCTTCCCGAAAAGGACATCCTTCGCGAGGCGGAAGCGACGGGCCGGGTGCTGGTCGTTGACGAGACCCGGCGTTCTGGCGGTGTCTCCGAAGCGGTGATCGCGGTGCTTGTGGATAACCGCTTCGACGGCAGGATCGCACGGGTCACAAGCGAGGACAGCTTCATCCCCCTCGGCGACGCGGCCAACCATGTGTTTCTCACCGAGGACCAGATTTGGGACGGCGTCATCAACCTCCTCAAATAGCCGATCCGGCACCGGCATCACGTCCGTCAGCGTGCCTCGCCGGGAGCGACGCGTCGCCCCCAACGCCCGGCGAACCATGATGACGCGATCAGTTGCATCTGGTGGTAGATCATCAACGGCAAAACGATGAGAGCAACGTCAGCACGGTCAAAGAGGACCGAGGCCATCGGCAGACCGCTCGAGAGGCTCTTTTGCGAGCCGCAGAAGATGAGTGCAATCCGATCTTCGTAGCGCAGATTCAGGGCGCGACCGCCCCAGTATGTCGCTGCCAGGACGATGGTGAGCAGAGCGAAACACAGCGCGACGACCCAGACGATCTCGTGGATGCCGACCCGGTTCCACGCACCCGAACTCATGCCTTCGCTGAAGGCGACGTACACCACCATGATGATTGCGGCGCGATCGAAGATCCTCAATCCTCGACCATTGCGCTCCATCAAGCCGGAAAGCCAGCGGCGGGACAACTGGCCGAGAATGAAGGGCAGCAGCAGGATCGCCACGATCGTGACGACGGCATTACCGCTGAGTTGGGCCACCTCATTGCCTACGAAGACTGCGACAAGCAGCGGTGTCAGCGCTACGCCGAGAAGGTTCGAGAGGGAAGCGCCCACGACGGCGCCGGCGATATTGCCGCGCGCGATGGAGGTCATCGTGATCGACGACTGGACAGTTGAGGGCAGGAAGCAGATGAGGAGAATGCCGGCGGCCAGCGGCGCATCGAGGGCGTACGAAAGCAGTGGCATTGTGGCGAGGCCCAGCAGCGGGAACAAGACAAATGTTGTGGCGACGATCGCGATTTGCAACTGCCAGCGCCGGATGCCGTGCAACGCTTCGCCGGTCGACAGACGAGCGCCATACAGGAAGAACAGCACACCGATGGCGATTTTGACGGCCGTATGGGCGTGGTCGAGAGCGACACCGCTGATGGGGAAGACCGATGCAATGGCGGCAGCCGCGACGATGCCCACGATGAAGGGGTCTGGTCGAAAGCGCACGTGCTGACCCTAAGGTATGTCCTATGACAGTCCAGATCGCGATCATCGGCGCCGGTGTCATGGGGGAGACCCTGTTGGCTGCGTTCCTTCAATCAGGGCGACCCGTCGATGAGGTCGTGATTTGTGAGAAGCGCGAGGAACAGGCGGCTGAGCTGCGCGCGAAACATGGCGTTGCGGTGCTCGACAACGTGGATGCCGCACAGCAGGCTCGGATCATCCTCATCGCGGTGAAGCCGCAGGACATGGCTGCGGTGCTCGCAGAGATCGGGCCAGTAATCGGTGACGGCTCTACCGTCATGTCCCTGGCCGCCGGGATCCACATCTTGGCCATCGAGGACGCCATCGCAGAGGGCGTCGCCGTCATCCGTGTCATGCCCAACACGCCGGCCCTCGTCGGCGAAGGCATGTTCGCGATGTCCCCGGGCAAGGCCTGCAGCGATGAACAACTCGCTGTCGCGAAGGAACTTTTGGAGACATCGGGGAAAGTGGCGATCGTGCCCGAGGAATTACAGGATGCGGTGACCGGACTTTCGGGCTCGGGCCCGGCATACGTTTTCTATCTCGCGGAGTCAATGATCGCCGGCGGGGTTGCCGCTGGTCTGCCCGAAGACACGGCACGCGACCTCGCTATCCAGACGATCGTCGGCGCGGCCAAGATGCTTTCTGAATCGGACGCGTCACCGGCGGTTTTGCGTGAGCGCGTGACGTCCCCGAACGGCACCACGGCAGCCGCCTTGTCGATCCTCGATGCGCACGAAGTAAAGGCGACGTTCGAGTCGGCGATCGTCGCCGCAAGCAATCGTTCTGCCGAACTGTCGAAATGACGGGACCGCACGACGGATAGTGTGGAAGACATGTTGGACAAAGCGTGCGTCGTCTTCGACGAACGGCTGATCGAATACAACTTCGGTCAGGCGCATCCCATGGCGCCCGTGCGCCTGGATCTGACGATGCAACTCGCGCGGGAATTCGGAGTCTTCGACAACGCGTTCCTCGAGGTCGTCGGTGCGACACCGGCCAGCGAAGACATGCTCGCGCGCATCCACACGCCGGCCTACATCGAGGGCGTGCAGAAGTTGAGCAAGCATCCCTCCTACGCAGATCTTTCGATCGGTCTGGGCACCGAGGACAACCCGGTGTTTGCGCACATGCACGACGCGAGTGCCCTGATCGCCGGCGCCAGTGTCGAGGCGGCCAGGCAGGTATGGACGGGGGCGGCCAAGCATGCAATCAATATCAGCGGCGGACTGCACCACGCGATGCCGGCGTCCGCGAGCGGCTTCTGCATTTACAACGACGTCGCACTCGCCATTCGCTGGTTACTCGACAACGGCGCCGAACGCATTGCCTACGTCGACGTCGACGCCCATCATGGCGACGGAGTCCAAGCGATGTTCTATGACGATCCGCGGGTGCTCACTATTTCGATTCATGAAGGCCCGCAAACGTTGTTCCCCGGCACCGGCTTCGCCACCGAAGTCGGTGCCGAAGGCGCCGAGGGGAGTGCGGCGAACATTGCGCTCCCGCCCGGGACTTCGGATGCAGGCTGGCTGCGCGCGTTCCACGCGGTCGTGCCGCAACTCGTGCGCCAATTCAACCCGGACATTCTCGTGACCCAACAGGGCTGCGATTCCCACATGGACGATCCGCTCACCAATCTGATGCTGAGTGTGGACGGCCAGCGGGCGTCATACCTCGCATTGCGTGACCTCGCGAACGAGGTCTGCGACGGCAAATGGGTCGCGACAGGCGGCGGCGGTTATGCCGTGATGGACGTGGTTCCACGGGCTTGGACGCACCTGCTGGCGATCGTTGCCGGACGCCCGATCGACCCGCACACCCCGACGCCCGAGCCATGGCGCAGGCGCATCGCGCAGTTGCGCGGAAGTCCGGGGCCTTCTCGCATGACAGATGGCCGGACGCCGAACTTTCGCCAATGGGAAAAAGGTTACGACCCGGGTAGTTGGTTGGACCGTTCCATCCTCGCCGTACGGAAGGAGGTCTTCCCACTCCATGGACTCGATCCGATGCCGTAGTGGGACACGAAGCCATCTTTTTTGATCAATTTTGGCAACTCCTTTCGCAACGACCCCACTAGGCACTACTCTCTCAGGAAGCACGCGCGCTCCATCTCCGGTGGGGAAGCCGGAGAGCGCGCGTGCCCTTGGGAAGCAGGTGAACGACGATGTCATCGAACGTGAAGTTCCTTACGGTCGCCGAAGTCGCGGCGCAGATGCGTGTTTCCAAGATGACGGTGTACCGTCTCGTCCATAATGGCGAGCTCGAGGCCCTGCGCGTCGGACGTTCGTTTCGCGTCCCCGAGGACGCGGTTGAGGCCTATCTCACCAAATCGTATTTTCAGGCCGGTTAAGGGCCTGCACCCACCGGCGACTAGGCTGAGACGTCTCAAGTTCCAATTTCTTTAAGGGTGCACCGTGGGTTCTGTTATCAAGAAGCGTCGAAAGCGGATGTCGAAGAAGAAGCACCGCAAGATGCTGAAGCGCACCCGAGTCCAACGTCGCCGTCTGGGCAAGTGACCCATGGGTCGTGTCGTCCTTGTCACCGGGGTAGCGCGCGACCTTGCTGCGCGTTTTGCGCGTCACCTGGCTGATCTTGCCGAGGGCGGCACGGATATAGACAAGGTCGTCGGTATCGATGTCGTGCCCCCGCCGGGCGAGCTCGGCGGCGTCAAGTTCGTCCGCGCCGACATCCGCACTCCGGTCGTGGCCAAGGTCATGGCGGTCGAAGAGGTCGACACCGTCGTCCATATGGGCCTTGTGCCATCCCAACGCGGCACGACCGTGCGCGGCGGCGCCGCCAAAGAACTCAACGTGATCGGCACGATGCAGTTGCTCGCGGCCTGTCAGCGAGCGACGAGTGTCAAGAAGCTCGTCGTCCAGTCCTCCACAGCGGTCTACGGCGCGTCTCCGCAGGATCCGGCCATGTTCACCGAGTCGTCGTCGCCACGGGGCGCCGTGAAAAGCGGATTCCGTAAGGATGTCGTCGAGGCGGAGGGTTACATTCGGGGTTTTTCACGTCGTCGCCCGGACATCCTCATCACCACGCTTAGGATGGCCAACATCCTGAGCGACCAGGTTGTGTCGCCGTTTGGCGCCTATTACGAAAGCGCAGTACTGCCGACCGTCATGGGTTTCGATCCACGGATCCAGTTCCTGCACGAGCAAGATGCCCTTAACGTGCTCTCCGAATCCGTCGTCGACGACCGTCCCGGCACGTTCAACGTCGCAGGCGACGGTGTGCTGCTGCTGTCGCAGACCGCGCGTCGCCTCGGGAAGCCGATCATTCCGCTGCCGCCGTTCGGATTTGGCGCGGCGGCCAGCAGGATTGCCAGGTCCATGGGTTCGGATATCCCACCCGACCTGCATCGGTTACTGAAATACGGACGGGTCGTCGACACGGCTGCATTGCGTGACATCTTCGGTTATGAGCCAATATTCACGACGGAAGCGACATTCGAGGCATACCGCCAGAAGGTGAAGCCAGGTCTGTTCGCCATGATTGGAGGTCGGCGATGAGTGATGAAGGCTTCCCCATGAACAACGTGCCGATCGGCACGAGAGGCAAGGCCGGTCGCGGCAATGCCACGGTGAGCCCGTCCGCGGCGGCGCGATCGCTGGCCGGCGGATCGGCGGCGCCAAAGAAGCCCGTCAAGAAGGCCAATGCGGGTGCACCAGCGAAGAATCCCCCGCAACAGGGAGGTCCCCGCACCACCGCGAAGCGAGCCGCGAAAAAGCCACGCACCGCATCCGCCGCGTCCAAGGTCGCCGCGACGAAGAATCCTCCGCAAGCGGGAGGCGTCCCCACCGCCGGTCAAACCAATGCTCCCCGTCTACGGGCGGTCACGGAGGCCGATGCCCAAGCCGCAGCGACTGCGGCAGCTGCCACGTCCGCCAAGCGCACCCGGACCGCTACGGCCGCTCCGCTGGCTGCCGGCATACCACTCGATGAAATCTTTTCTGCGGTCTTGCAAGGCGCGCAGCGTGTTCTTGGCGATGACTGGGAAGGTCGTCTTGCGGCGATCCTGTCGACAATAAGACGTCGCGTCACGGGGGACTTCGACGTCGACGAATTCGGATTCGATGAGCACATCACCGACATCGGGATCGCGGCCATCGAGCCGCTGGCCGAAAAGTGGTTCCGGCTTGAAGTCCGCGGCGAGGAGAACATCCCGCAGGACGGTGGCGCGTTGTTGGTCGCCAATCATTCGGGCACGATCCCCATCGATGGGCTGATGGCCGGCTATGCGGTCAGGAAGTATTCGGGCCGTCATCTGAGGCCGCTGGGCGCCGATCTCGTATTCTCCATGCCGTTCGTGGGTCAAATGGCCCGCAAGTTCGGCGCCACTCTCGCCTGCGCCGAGGATGCCGAACGGCTGCTCACGACCGGCGAAATTGCCGGCGTATGGCCGGAGGGCTTCAAAGGCATCGGCAAGCCGTTTGTCGAGCGATACAAGCTGCAGCGATTCGGGCGGGGCGGCTTCGTCTCCTCGGCGGTGCGTGCGGGCGTGCCAATCGTGCCTGTGTCGATCGTCGGCGCGGAAGAGATCTATCCGCTGGTCGGTAACGTGCCTTCGCTGGCCCGGCTGCTCGGGTTTCCGTACCTGCCGATCACCCCGTTCTTCCCGCTGCTCGGACCGCTCGGACTCATCCCGCTGCCCAGCAAGTGGATCATCGAGTTCGGTGAGCCGATCCGCACCGATGCGTTTCCGCCCGAAGCGGCCGACGATCCGATGCTGCTGTTCAACGTCACGGACCAGGTGCGCGAGACAATCCAGCAGACGCTGTACAAGCTGCTCGTCGACCGCGGCAACGCTTTCTTCTAACCGGTCGGTTCGCCGACTAGTTGCCGCTCACACCGCCAAGAAGTCCGGGAATGAGACCTGTCTGGTCTTCATCGCCGAGCAGTGTGCCGGTTGGCGGATCCAGGACGTCCGCCACCGATTCAGGCGTCTTCGTGGGCGGCGGCGCTACGATCGGTTTCTCCGTGGTCAATGAGACGATACTTGACGGACTTGGTGAGGGAGTGGCTCCCGGATCGGCAGCAGCCTGCGATTGCTGCGTGTCGCGGTCGGCGATGGCCTTCTCGACAGCAGCCGTGAGGGACTCCACCAGATCCTGGTCGCATTCGCTGCAGAGCGTGGACGCTTGTGTCGCCATTTGGGTAACGGTGTCGACCGCTTCGTCGAATGCTCCGGTCGCGTCGGCCGGGACCGATGAAGAGAGGCGTGACAGGGCTCGGCTGGACTCGACTGCGAACGCGTACACGTTTTCCACCGAGGCGCTGCCGCCGCCGTTGGTGTAGTCGGCGAACAGGGCGTCCGAGCCAGCGGATGCCTGATCGGAGAACGCGTCCAATGTATTCGCAAGCAAATCAGGGTAGTTGGCGCCACCGGCCGCGGCAATCGAACGCGCCTCGACAAGACGCTCGCGAGCCAGATCGAGCTGGAAGGTGCCACGGCTCTCGTCCGCGCGGTGCAGCGACAATTCGACCGATTCGACGCCGCGCTTAATCGGGTAGAGCATCTCGCCGGGCAGCGCATTGGCGCTCGACGAAACCAGTCCGGCGCCACCGACGGCAACGATCAGCCCCGTCGTGAGAGCGGCGAGGCGGCGGCGCACCCGATGGAGTGCAGGCGCGGGGGCCGACTCGGCAACACGGGGCCTCCTTTCCTTGACGATCAGAACCGATTGCGCGTCGCGCATCAGCTCTGAGCGAAGGTTTAGCACAAAGTCGCGAGACGGCTCGGCGGCAGAAGCCGCGCAGAGGCTTTCGGCACACTGCACCAGTTCGCGTATCTCGCCTTCGAGGCGTCCGCGACCTTCCAGTGCATCGGCGAAAGCCTCGGCGTCTTTGCGCGCCCAGGGCCGGGTCATGACAGCATCCTCACGTTGTAGGTGGTTTCAGAATGATCAACGAATGTCCGGCCCTCGGGTTACGTTCGAAAACTGCGACATCTGGTCGAGTCATCGCGCGTCCTCCGGTACCAATTTGGCGAGGCTGCGAACGGCCCGCAATTGCAGTTGCTTGACTGCGCCTTCGCTGCGGTCCAGGGCCGCGGCAGTTTGGGCGATCGACAATCCCTGGATGAAGCGCATCAGTACGCAATCGCGCTGTTCTTTGGGCAACTGGTTGACCGCCTCGAAAAGCATCTCATTGGAGATCAGGGAGAGGACATCGTCTTCGGTACTCGCTGCCGTGGTCTTCTCGGGCATGACATCGGTGACAATTTCGAGGCGCGAACGGCTCGACTTGAAGTGGTCCGCAATGAGGTTTCGCGCGATCGTCGTCAACCAGGCGCCGAAATCTTTGCCCTGCCAATTGAACCGTTGGATCGAGCGGAGGCCTCGGACGAATGTTTCGCTGGTGAGGTCTTCGGCAAGGGTCCGCGAGCCGACTCGGTAGTAGACGAATCGGAAGATGCCCGTGACGTAATGGTCGTAGAGTTGGCCGAAGGCCTCCGCGTTCCCGTCTTTGGCAAGATCGACGAGCGCATACAGTCGCTGACGGTCCGCATCGGGGTCCGGATCGCTGCCAGGCGCGGGTGAGCTAAATGGTCGCGGCATCGAATGGGCGAGCATGAGCGCGATCGACAGCGACTGATCACTTGCACCCGGATGGGAATGTGAGAACGCGACAGCAACACGAAGTGCGTCCCATTGCATCGCCACGGATTGACCCTCCCCAAGTCAGGGTCCGATTTTAACCCGATGTTCGGGGTCTGTCACCGTTTTATCTTGCGGATGAAACGGAAGGTGGCGAAAGCACCTGCGACGGCACCGGAGGCGACCACGCCTTTCGCTCCGGCTTTGGCGACTTTGCGCCCGGTGCGGTAATCGCGGACCTGCCAGCCATTGACTTTCGCGTGCTCGCGAAGACGGGAGTCGGGATTCACCGCACACGGGTGTCCGACCAGGGACAGCATTGGAAGGTCGTTGCTGGAGTCCGAGTAGGCATAACAGCGTGAAAGGTCGAGGGCTTCGCGTTCGGCGATCGACTGCACGGCGACCGCCTTTCCTTCGCCGTGCAGCATCTCCCCGACGAGTCTGCCGGTATAAACGCCATTGACGTGCTCGGAAACCGTGCCGAGTGCGCCGGTGAGGCCGAGCCTCCTGGCGATGACGGTCGCAATCTCTATAGGTGCCGCGGTGACGAGCCAGACCCGCTGGCCGCGATCGAGGTGCCATTGGGCCAGGGCGCGGGTTCCCGGCCAGATCTTGTGCGCCATCGTTTCGTCGAAGATTTCCTCTCCGACGGCCTCCAGCTCGCTGACCTGATGGCCTTCGATGAAGGCGAGGGCCGAGGAGCGCGCCCCCTCCATATGTTCGGGGTCCTCCACTCCCGCGACACGAAAGTACGCCTGCTGCCAGGCAGCCTTGAGGAGGTCGCGGGTGGTGAAGAATTTGCGGCGGTGCAGGCCGCGGGCGAGATGGTAGATCGACGCGCCTTGCATGATCGTGTTGTCGACGTCGAAGAAGGCAGCGGCCAACGGATCGGGTTCGGGTGCCAGCGCCATCTCAACCTCGGCCGAAGACGCGGCCGCCTGACCAGCCAGAACAGAGCGTGATTGAAGGTTTTTCGGCGATCCGAACGCCGATTCAGGGGACATAGAAGGAGCGTATCGGGTCTGTCCGCTGCATCTCTGTGGTTGACTCGGATGGTGATTGTGAATGCGAGCCAATATCTCCGTGACGCCGCAGTGGCCAACGGTGATGCTGTGGCTTTGATAGAGGTGCGGCACAAGCGCCGACAGCTGACGTGGGCCGAATTTGATCACGCTGCCGACGCCATTGCGCGATCCTTGTCGGCACAGGGATACGTCGCCGGCCACCGGGTGGCAATCGTCATGTCGAATCGGATTGATCTCGCCGTTTCCTACTATGGAATCCTGCGTGGCGGGCTTGTTGCTGTGCCCATCAACCCACGTTCGTCCGCCCAGGAAATCGCGCGGATGCTCGCCGACTCGAAGGCCCGAATCGCGATTTGTGACGAGGTTGCCATCGACGATGTCCGCGCAGCCGCCAAGGCATCGGCAGATCCGCTGACGATTGCGCTGGTCGGTGCCAAGCCCAAGCCGGGGGAACTCTCCTTCGACGATTTCCTTGCGAAGGCAGAAGGTCTCGAACCGGTCGCGCCGGCCGATCCCGAAACGCTCGCGGTCCTGCTCTATACGTCTGGGACGAGCGGCAAGCCTCGCGGCGCAATGCTGCCGCACCGTGCCCTCATTGCCAACATTGAGCAAATTGCCCAACTCGATCCGCCGGCCATGACCGCCGACGACACCTGCCTCGCCTTGTTGCCGCTGTTCCATATCTATGGGCTCAACGCCGTCCTCGGCCAGGCCGTCCGACAAGGTGCACGGACCGTGCTGGTCGATGGCTTCGACCCTGGTGGTCTGCTCGACCTGATCAGAGAACTCGGCATCACCAATCTGCCGATTGCGCCGCCCGTGGTCGCAGCATGGGCAGACCGCGACGACATACGTGAGAAGTTGAACGGCGTTAGAAGCATCATGTCTGGAGCGGCACCACTCGACCCTGACCTGGCCGATGCCTTCGAAGCCTCGTCCGGCGTTTTCATTGACCAGGGCTATGGGCTCACCGAAACATCGCCCGTGGTTACCACCACGCTCGGTTCCGATCGCGATCAGGACGAGGGGCCGAAGCGTGGCTCGGTCGGCAGGCCACTGCCCGGCATAGAGTTGCGCATTGTGGAAGCCAGCGGCTCCGATGCCAATCAGGGGGATCCCGCCGAAATCTGGGTGCGTGGCGACAATGTGTTTGTGGGCTATTGGCCCGATGGGCAAGATGGTCCCGACGCGGACGGCTGGTATCCCACCGGCGATATCGGGTTCATCGACGAAGAAGGCGACCTGACGCTGGTGGACAGGCTCAAGGAACTCGTCATCGTGTCGGGTTTCAACGTCTACCCGTCCGAAGTGGAAGAGATCATTTCCGACGTACCAGGTGTCTCTCAGGTCGCAGTGGTCGGCATCCCGGACGAGAAAACCGGCGAGGCGGTGCAAGCCTTCGTCGTTCCCGTCAAAGAGGTGGCGGCAGAAGAGGGCGTGCTCAAGACAGCGATTCTGTCGGCATGTGAGTCCAAGCTCGCCAGATTCAAATGGCCGAAACACGTGGTGATCGTGCAGGGATTGCCGTACTCGGTTACCGGCAAAGTCGCGAAGGGTCGGTTGAGGGCGCTGGCGCGAAGCCAGACACTGGGGCTGGATTGAGCGTCCGCGTCGTCGTCTACTCCAAGCCCGGCTGTCATCTGTGTGAAATTGCCGAATCAGTCGTTGCCGACGTGTGCGCCGAACTCAGTGTCGAATGGGAATCCGTCGATATCAGCACCGATGAGACTCTCATGGCGACGTATTCCGAACAGATTCCGGTGACGTTCGTCGACGGCCGCCAGCACGACTATTGGCGGGTATCGGCAGACCGGTTGCGAGTCGCCCTTTCGTGAGCGATAGGCTGGATTCCGGCAGGATTGTTGCGCGAATTGGGATGACGAATGTCACAGCAACCCGTCCTCGATTTTGTTCTTGCGTTCACAAACTCCTAAACTGAATGCGCACCGCGTGCCCTTTCGGCATTAACCCGAAAAATTCTAGGCACGTGTTGCAGGAGCACTGTGACACTTATACACACCATCGAGAACTCGTCGCGTTCCGTTCAACGAAGCATCCCCGATGCGACCGTGGCGAGACTCCCGATCTATCTTCGTGCCTTGAAGTCTCTGGCCGAGCAGGGCATCACCACGTGTGCCTCCCAGGAACTAGCGCAGTCCGCCGGCGTGAATCCGGCCAAACTGCGCAAGGATCTGTCGCACCTGGGCTCCTTCGGGACCCGTGGGGTCGGCTACGACGTCGAGTACCTTCGCTACCAGATTGCCCGCGAGATCGGCCAGACCCAGGATTGGGACGTCGTGATCATTGGCGTCGGTAACCTGGGCGAAGCGCTCTCCAACTACGGTGGATTCAGCACCCGCGGCATCCGCATCGCGGCCCTCGTGGATGTGGACCCGCAGCGCATTGGCCAAAAGATTGGCGCGCTTACCGTCGCTGCTCTCGATGATCTCGAAACCGTGGTCGCGGCGAGCAACATCTCCATCGGCATTATTGCGACCCCCGCTGAGGCGGCGCAGGGCGTCGCCGACCGGCTCGTCGAAAGCGGTATCACCAGCATCCTGAATTTCGCCCCGGCGCTCGTTTCCGTCCCCGATGGAGTGGACGTACGCAAGGTCGATCTCGCGATCGAATTGCAGATCCTCGCCTACCACGAGCAACGCAAGTCCGGCGAGCCGACGGTGGTCAACGTATGAGTTTCCTCGTTGTCGGCATGTCACACAAATCCGCGCCGATCGCGGTTCTCGAGCAGACGGCGCTCGACCATGACGCCGTCGTCAAACTGCTCCACCAAGCACTCGAGAGCGAACACGTGAGCGAATCGGTCATTGTCTCGACCTGCAACCGAGTCGAGGTCTACGTAGAGACAGATCGCTTTCACGGTAGCGTCGAAGAAATCTCGGCCCTGCTCGCAGATCACGGCAACCTCCCCCGCGAAGGGTTCGTCAGCAACGCCTACGTTCATTACGATGAGGCCGCGGTTGCGCACCTTTTTGCCGTTACCGCCGGACTCGATTCCATGGTGGTGGGCGAAAGCCAGATTCTTGGTCAGGTCCGTACGGCGCTTCAGGCCGCGCAGGCCGAAGGCACCGTCGGTGCGTTGCTCAACACGCTTTTCCAGCAATCGCTGCGGATCGGCAAACGCGGACACGCTGAAACGGGCATCGATCGACTCGGCGCCTCCGTGGTGAGCGAAGCCCTGGATCTTGCCGGGGTCGCGCTCATCGGCGCGGACAGGCGATTCCTCGTCGCGGGCGCAGGCTCGATGGCCGGGCTGGCCGTCGCCACCTTGTTGAGGCGCGACATCAGAGCCAACCAGATCACCGTCGTCAACCGCACCCGTGAGCGGGCAAACCGCCTTGCTGCCATCCACGGTGTGAAGGTGGCTGACTGGTCCGAACTCGACGCCGGATTGCAGAACGCGGACGTGCTCATCAGCTGCACGGGCGCCGGTGCTGTTGTCTTCGACGGCGCTCGGATCGAGCGGACGATGGGCGATCGACACGTCACGCTGGTCGACTTGGCGGTGCCCCATGACATCGACCAGTTTGTTGGCAACCTCGACAATGTGCACCTCATCGACATTGCGACGCTCGCAGAGGTTCTTGCGGGCACGGAGATCGCTGCCGACGTGGCTGCGGTCCGCACGATCGTGTCCGACGAGGTCGCGGCGTTCCTCGCGGCCCGCAACGCGTCGCAGGTGACGCCAGCGGTTGTCGCGTTGCGCACGATGGCGACCGACGTGGTGGCCGCCGAATTCGAGCGCCTGCAAAGCCGCCACCATGACCTCGATGACGATTTGGCTGCGGACATTCGCAAGACAATGAGGCGGATTGCCGACAAACTGATCCACAATCCGACCGTTCGGGTGCAGGAGCTTGCTGCGGGGCCGGATGGTCTCTCTTATGCCAATGCCCTGGCCGATCTCTTCTCGCTCGATCAGGCGGCAGTCGAGGCTGTCACCCGCATCAATGACGTCGGGGGTGACGTTTGATGCTGAGAATCGGTACGCGTGCCAGCGCACTCGCGGTGGCACAATCCACACAGATTGCCGACCGTCTCGCCACGCTCACCGGTGGGGCAACGCAACTCGTGCACATCAGCACTGAGGGCGACCGCAGCGCCGCGCCGTTGACGCAAGTAGGCGGAACAGGCGTGTTCGTGTCGGCGCTGCGGGAAGCGCTCGTTGCCGGCCAGATCGACATCGCGGTGCATTCACTGAAGGACCTGCCAACCGCCCCCGACTCCCGGCTGAACGTGGCGGCCATTCCGCTGCGCGAAGATGCGCGCGATGTCGTCGTCGCCCGGGATCGGCTCACATTGGGCGAATTGCCCGCAGGCGCTGCGGTTGGCACCGGGTCACCCCGACGTGCTGCCCAACTCAACGCGCTTGGCCTGGGCATCGAGGTCGTGGGACTCCGCGGCAACGTCGACACCCGGATCCGCAAGGTCGCGAATGGCGAACTCGATGCGATCGTCCTTGCGCGTGCCGGTCTCGCCCGACTTGGCCGGCTCGACGAAGTCACCGAAACCCTTGACCCAATCCAGATGCTTCCCGCCCCCGGGCAGGGCGCACTCGCCTGTGAATGTCGTGCCGACGATGCCACGGCCATCGCAATTCTTACGCAGATCGACGACGCGGACACCCGCGCTGCCGTGACCGCGGAACGCAGCCTTCTTGCCACCTTGGAGGCAGGCTGCTCGGCCCCGGTCGGAGCTCTCGCCGAAATCGCCGAAGGCGACAACGGCGACGAGTTGTGGCTACGGGCCATCGTCGGAGATCCCTCCGGCGTGCCCACCATACGGATGTCCATGACGGGGTCACCTGATGACGCCGTACGGATTGGCGCAGATCTCGCTGCCGAGATGCTCGCCGAAGGCGCCGCTGAACTCATGGCGGTGACCTCATGACCGCACAACCCCTACGGCGGACCAGGAAGAAGAATACTGTGACAACCTCCACTGCGACGCGAACTGAACGCCCCGCGACGAAGACAGTACCCACGCCGACGCCTTCGAAGGCGTCGGTCCAAGCTCGTCGGGGCTACGTCAGTTTCGTCGGCGCGGGCCCGGGCGATGCGAGCCTCCTGACGGTGCGTGCTGCCGAATTGCTGGCCGAGGCCGATGTGGTGATCACCGAGCTTCCCGAGCAGGCCATGCTCGTCACCAACGACGCGGAAATCGTCGACGGCGGCTTCGGCGAAGACGGCTCAGTCCTCAATCACGCTGCCCGCGCCAAACTCGTGGTCAAACACGCCAAAGCCGGTAACCACGTCGTACGTCTGCTCGCGGGTGATCCGTTCACGTATTCCACCGGCCCCGAGGAGGCCGCGGCCGTACACAAGGCCGGAATTGGCTTCGAAGTGGTGCCAGGCCTTTCTTCCGTGACCGCCGTGCCCGCATACGCTGGTGTACCGCTCACGACCCGCACCAACCGCGAGGTGTCGGTCGTCAACGTCGCCGACAACAAGGTGGAGTGGGCCGCACACGCCGGGCATCAGACGATTGTCCTGCTCGCCGCGGTCGAACGAATCGACGAGGTCGCCGATGGCCTGATCGGGGCGGGCCGCGCCGAATCTACGCCGGTCGCCATCACCCGTGTAGGCACGACGACCCAGCAGACGACGCTGGTGTCGACGCTTGGATCGGTCGCCGCCGATGCGAAGGCGGCGCAGATCGAGTCGCCGGCCATCACGATCGTTGGCGATGTCGTTGACCACCGCGAATCGCTGTCATGGTTCGAGACGAAGCCGCTCTTCGGCTGGCGTGTCCTCGTGCCGCGCACGAAGGAACAGTCCGCAGGCCTGGCCGCGCGACTCCGCGGCTACGGTGCCGTGTCCGAGGAAGTTCCGACGATCTCGGTCGAGCCGCCACGCAACCCGCAGCAGATGGATAAGGCCGTGCGCGGCCTTGTCGAGGGACGTTACGAATGGATCGCGTTCACGAGCGTCAATGCGGTGAAGGCCGTCCGCGAGAAGTTCGAAGAATACGGACTCGACGCGCGTGCTTTCTCCGGCCTCAAGATTGCTGCCGTCGGCGAGAAGACCGCCGAAGCGATCGCCACATGGGGCATTCGTCCCGATCTCGTGCCAAGCGGCGAACAGTCGGCTCGCGGCCTCCTCGAAGAGTGGCCGCCGTATGACGACCTACTCGACCCGATCAATCGGGTCTTCCTGCCACGTGCGGATATCGCCACCGAGAACCTGGTCGCCGGCCTCATCGAACTCGGCTGGGAAGTCGACGACATCACCGCCTACCGGACTGTCCGGGCGGCTCCGCCTCCGGCGCCGACCCGCGAAGCGATCAAGGCCGGTCGGTTCGACGCGGTCTTGTTCACGTCGTCGTCGACGGTGCGGAACCTGGTCGGCATCGCCGGCAAGCCGCACGCCACGACGATCATCGCATGTATCGGTCCGGCCACGGCCAAGACTGCGCAGGAGCATGGACTCCGCGTGGACGTCATGGCGGAGAGGCCGTCGGTCGATGTCCTCGCCGACGCTCTCGCCGACTTCGGTGCTGCTCGCCGCGATGCGTTCATCGAGGCTGGCGAGCCGGTCAGCAAACCATCGGAGCGCCGTCCTTCGACGCGCCGGAAGGCGAACTGAGTGAGTTTCCCCTCCGAACGTCTGCGTCGCCTGCGCACCACGCCGGCGATGCGGCGATTGGTGGCCGAAACCACCGTTGAACCGCGCCAGTTGATCCTCCCGATGTTCATCGCGGAGGGGATCGACGAACCGCGCCCGATCAACAGCATGCCAGGGGTCGTCCAGCACACCCGGGAGTCGGCGCGCAAGGCCTGTGCCGAAGCCGCTGACCTCGGTGTCGGCGGCGTCATGCTGTTTGGAATCCCGGTGACGAAGGATGCGCAAGGTTCGGGTGCGCTCGACCCTGACGGCATCCTCAATGTGGCGATCGCCGACGCGCGATCGGAAGTCGGCGATGCACTTGTCGTGATGTCCGACCTCTGCCTCGACGAGTTCACCGATCACGGTCATTGCGGCGTCCTCGACGACCGGGGACGGGTCGACAACGACGCCACGCTCGACATTTACCGCCAGATGGCTGTCGCCCATGCCGAGGCTGGCGTCGACATGGTTGGCCCGAGCGGGATGATGGACGGTCAGGTTGCGGCGATCCGGTCGGGCTTGGACGGCGCCGGCCATACTGACGTCGGGATCCTTGCGTATGCCGCCAAATACGCATCGGCGTTCTACGGCCCGTTCCGTGAAGCCGTCGATTCGTCGTTGACGGGGGACCGGCTCACCTATCAGCAGGATCCTCGCAACAGTCGCGAATCGCTGCGGGAAGCACTGCTCGACGCGGCAGAAGGCGCCGACATTGTGATGGTGAAGCCCGCGCTCAGCTATCTCGACATCCTTCCGCTTGTTCGCGCACACGTCACGAAACCTGTTGCCGCCTATAACGTCTCCGGTGAGTTGGCGATGGTCGAGGCGGCGGCGGCCAACGGTTGGATCGACCGGGAGCGCGCCATCGACGAAATCATCGTGTCGATCCGACGGGCCGGGGCCGACATAATCCTGACCTATTGGGCTGCCGAGGTTGCCGCGCGGTTGCGCTGAACGCTTTGAGCAAAGAGAAACGCCCCTGAGCCGTTTGACTGAGGGGCGTTTCTCTCGGTATCAATGATTTACTTCATCAGATTCGAGACGCAACTTGGCAGGTTGAGCAACTGTCCGAGGGCGAGGGCGAGGCACGTGGCTGTCGCTTCTGCCTCAGTCAGCTTCGTAACGGGATCGGACGAATCCTTCGTGCCGCCTGTGGTGCCACCGGTGAGGCCGCCGACCACTCCACCAACGATATCTTCAACTCCGCCGAGGCCACCGCCGGTCGATCCACCGGGGTTGGTAGCGGGGGTCTCACCGCCAGGCGTCGTTCCGCCACCAGGAGTGGTGCCCGAACCGCCGGAACTCGGCTTGCTGGCTTCGGTCTCTTCCTTCTTGGCCTTCTTGCGCTGCTTGGACGTCAGCGTCTGGTCGTTCGAACGGCTGGTCAGAACAGGCGAAGTGCTGTAGCCGTTCTGGGACTGCGTGAACTCGCCCTTTGCATACTGCGCGGCAATTTGGAGGACGAGATCGACGTATTCGTCGGAGTTGTTGTATCGGTGGACTGACGATCGTGCACCGGAATCGGTGGACAGGTCGCCCGAGCCCGCGCAGAGGTAGACGCCTGCAGCCGTGGCCGCGTCGTCGATATCTTGCGGGTTCTTGCTGCCGTCGCCGTCGGAGTCGACGCCGACCAACTTCCAGGTTCCGGGAATGAACTGCATGGGGCCCACTGCGCGGTCCCAGACTCCGTCATTGTCGTACGTGCCGTTGTCGGTATCGCTGATGCGGGCCGTGCCATTTGATCCGTTGAGCGGAATGCCGTAGATGCCCGGGGTTGAAACACCGTCGGCATTGACGGAGTTGCCGCCGGTGCGTCCGTGGTTGGATTCCACCCGACCAATCGCGGCAATCAGCGGCCAAGGCAGGTTGCAGGACGAGTCGGCCTTGCCAAGGAGGGTTTCAGCGCGACGGTATGCAAGCAGCGACGCAGCCGGAATGCCATTGGTCGAGAGCGAGGAAATGGCGTTGACATTGCCAGCCTTGGAGTCGATACCAGTCGGCGTCGTGCTCGTCTGAACGCTCGCGGGCTGGTCGAACGGGTTCGCCGGCACGTCAGGCACGGCGCCGTTGTCGCTATCGCCGGACGCGGTTGCCAGAGCCGAATTGGTGAGGGCTGCACCCCAAGCACCGACCAGAACCACCATCGGCGCAATGGCGCTTGCCTTCTGCCAACGCGTGAGTTTGCGTGCTGCCATGGTGTGTTGCCCCTTCCACTGTGCGACGGTGACTGTGCGACGGTGACTGTGCGACGGTGACTGTGCGACGGTG
>Ga0075527_10000102_pt1 | contig 18462 bp, 15 predicted proteins | sample NGEPer11B_FD_74784 | JGI IMG/M metagenome (GOLD analysis project Ga0075527, IMG submission 74784) | Arctic peat soil microbial communities from the Barrow Environmental Observatory site, Barrow, Alaska, USA - NGEE Permafrost305-11B | ecosystem: Environmental > Terrestrial > Soil > Wetlands >...
TCCCAATACCCCGAATGGGTACAGGATCGCTACCTCGAACTTCCGGAATCGGTCACGTCGCGGACGGTGGAGCTGGCGATGGACGTGACCATCTCCGATACGAATCCATATGACCAGGCGAAGTCAATCGAGGCATTTCTCCGGCAACACATCACCTACGACCTGAACATTGAATCACCCCCAGCCGGCGAGGACATCGTCGACTACGTGCTGTTCAGTTCGCGGCGCGGGTATTGCGAGTATTATGCATCCGCCATGACTGTCATGCTACGCGCCCTTGGCATACCGGCAAAGACGGTTGTCGGGTATTTCCCCGGTGAGCTTGACAGCGCCAGGGAGGGCTATGTATACCGGCAAAAGAATGCCCATGCCTGGACGGAAGCCTATTTCCCCGGCTATGGCTGGATCCGGTTTGAGCCAACCGCATCCCAACCGGCATCCACGTTTGGGGATATCCAGTTCGACCCGCAGCCGACACCGACGCCAACGACCGTTGTACCTACAGAACTCCCGATGCCTCCGGGAACAGCGACACCGGTGTCCAACATCACCGGTCCTGAACCGGATATTGCCGAACCAGTATCCGTGGAATCCGGAGATGACACCGGCATTCCGTGGATTCCCATATCCATGGCCGCGCTGGCGGGGCTCGCGGTGATTGGAGCGGGAATCTGGTTGTTCCTGTCCAGATCTTCCGGTCTTGAGGCGAGGTCCCTGTTCACTACCCTTGTTCGGTGGGGGCGTGCCGTCGGTGTGCGGGCTGATTCGTCCACAACACCGCGCGAATATGCCCAAAGGCTGCGTCGACGATATCCGGACCTTGGCGCGGACGCATTCGATGTGGTCACCGCCTATGAGGAACACAGGTATGGAAACAGTGCGCCTTCACCTACCCGGCTGGAACGGGCAGCAAGGTCATTGCGTCGATTGCGCCGCCAGATGATTCGGTCAATGATCCGACGCAGGTAGACAGGAAGCGGGAATGTTGAATTCTGGGGATCATGGTGATGGACGGGTGCTCATTACGGGCGCGATCAACACCGACCTGGTGGGCGTTGTCGAACGCGCTCCCGAGGCAGGGGAGACGGTGACCGGCCGATCGTTTGATATCTTTGGGGGCGGCAAGGGTGCCAATCAGGCAGTCGCCGCTCGCCGTTCCGGCGCCGTGGTTGCCCTGGTGGGAGCGCTGGGCCGGGACGAGTTCGGCGATCGGCGGGTAGCCGGGCTGCGGGCGGATGATATCGACATCACCGCCGTCGCCCGGCGCGAAGATGCGCCTTCCGGTGTCGCGTTGATCGTGGTTGAGGACAGCGGCGAGAACCGGATCACCTATATTCCTGGCGCGACATTGACTGTCACCGCCACGGAGCTGATCGAAGCGATTGACCGGTTCGCTCCTGATGTTTACCTGCAACCCAACGAGGTGCCGATCGGCGCGGCACGCGCCGGTTTGTCGAGGGCCGGTGATATCGGCGCAATGCGTATTTTGAATGCGGCTCCGGACCCGGAACGCGCGAGGCCGTTGCTTGAGCATGTCGATCTGTTGATTGTGAATCAGGGTGAAGCGCTTGCGCTTTCGGATGGGCAGACAGCGCCTGGTGACGAATTGCAAGAAGTGGCGGGCGATCTCGCAACTCGATTTTCGGTTGATGTTGTGATCACCGGAGGCGCGGATGGGGTGTTCGCATATCATGGGGGTGGAGCAGTGCATCTGCCAGCGCCAAAGGTAGATGTCGTCGACACCACGGGCGCGGGTGATACGTTTTGCGGAGCGTTTGCGGCTCGATTGGCGCTCGGTGCCGATTTTCGAGAGGCATTGCGCTGGGCGGTGGTGGCGGCATCACTGGCGACGACCAGGGCGGGCGCGCAGCCATCGATTCCTGATGCGTTCGCAATTCAGGATCTTCTGGGCAGGCAGTGATGGCACGTAACAGAGCCCGACCGGCGGGGGTTCGGGATTGGGCGGAAGGGGAGGGATTCGAACCCTCGAGACGTTTTACCGCCTACACGATTTCCAATCGTGCGCACTAGGCCAGACTATGCGACCCTTCCAGAACCTGCGCAGTTAGAGCCGCGTATGGGCGGCGGAGAGGGTGGGATTCGAACCCACGGTGGCTTTGACACCACACTGCTTTTCGAGAGCAGCACCTTAAACCGCTCGGACACCTCTCCGCGCGAGATTGTACCAAAGTTGACCGGTGGTGTCAGCCGGTCGCCGGCTGAAGTCGTCGGGAAGTGTACGGATGGCGGGCACAAAAAAGCCGCCTCCAGATTCGGAAGCGGCTGGTACAGCCAGTAGACCGACACTCAAGTAAATCGGCACTGTGCCCGCCCACTTCTGGAGAGGTAGCAGCTCTTGCCCAGCGGTCACGAGAGCCTCAACCGAACCCTCCCTCCACGACGCGAGTGGTCCCGATGAGGAGCCTTCGTCGGCGTCTCTCCGCACAAATGGTCGAAGAGCTCGTGGCACGGTACAACTCGGGAGCAGACACGCCGGCACTCAGTCGGGAGTTTGGCATCTCGAAGACCGGGCTTCGGCAGTTGCTTCTAGCCGAAGGGGTGGTCTTTCGGAGACAATCGATCACAGCCGAGGAAGCTGAACAAGCGGTACGGCTCTATGCGAGTGGGTTGACGATCCGGCAGGTGGCGAAACAGGTTGGCTACCCGTATGAATCGATTCGGAGAGCGCTCCGCGAGAAGGGAGTTGCTATGCGAGCCGCAGGTCGAGGGAATCGAGCATCATCGGACGAGTGAACATAGAGGAGGCAGGCCAGGCTACAAGGCCACCAAGAACTCCGTGTCGGCAGACTGGCGCATAGCGATCCTATTTCGTCAACGTGAGCTGTTCAGTCGCCGATCCGTTTGCGTCCCGTTCATGGCACACACCAGTCTTTCCTACAAAATGTGCCACGGAACCAAGACTCATGGAAGTCCTCTTGGAAGGCCTCATGCTTGCGACCTCAGTGGAAAACCACACGGACGATTTCAGAGATTATACGTACCTAAATATCAGTTGCCGTACAGGTTGCCCCTGATAGTCAGCGACTTGAGAAGACTTCTAGTTCGCCACCTGTCCTGATACTAATGAAGGCGTCCGCTCCGGCGAGTAGCGCCCGCTGGCCTTGCGATGCCCTCACTTTGCTCATCCCCGGCTGAGCGACGGCAATCGAGAACTGGGGCCTGAGGCGCTTCGACGCCTCCAAGATCCGGACGAGTTCTGTGTCATCGCCTTTCATGATCCCGTTTCGGTACCCGGCCTTCCTCCGCGATCGCTCCCTTCGGAGTAGATTTTCTATCATGTCGATCGTCGATCGCTTCCAAAGCGTCGAGCGCATGGCCTGGCCGCAAACTTCGTAAAGATCCGCAACTCGAGCTCCCGGGTCGTCTTCGGACGAATATTTGCAATGGATCAGCATCACCCGGATGCTCCTATCCACCGTCTTTAGGCACACAATATCGGCGACCTCGTTTGCCGAGTCGTCATCGACGACCAGGTCCCAGTCGCTCTCGTTGAGCGCCCAATCGATCATTCGTGCTTGGACCGAATCAGCTCTCAATTCCGGTCCCTGAGATTCGACTCTGATATTGGTGTTCGGCCAGTCGATTGCCCTGATCCTGTCGTCAGGGAACGGCGGCAACTCTCGGTTGACCTGAAACATCAGGCCAGATGGTGTCACCACGGTCTCCTTCTCGAAGATGATGTGGACCCCGTACTTCTCCATGAACTTGCCGAGCGTGTTTGCGCGGCTTCTTCCCGAGATCGTCGCCTCGTCTCCAACTGGGGTGAAGTTAAGACCCCGTTCGCCGAAAACGACTTCGTATTCGAGCGACCACGATCCGGTCCGAGCCACGAACCGGATTGGCCCCTCACTCGAGGGATCTTTGATCTCAAGCCCGACGTCGAGGATCGAATCCACAAAATCGCCATACTTCACACTCCGGGAGTCAGAAAAGTTTGTGAGAACATCGGGTGACCACTGCATCGCGAGGGCGACGAGTGGCGGGCGCTCGGCGATGCGAACGGGGCGGATGAAGTTCCGTTGAATCTCGGCGACGTCAATGCCTTCATCGATCAACTTCTCTCCGATTTCATGGCACCAATTCACCCAGTGCTTGAGAGTCTTAGCGACCTGGACACTCCACACTCGACCGCGAAGCGAGCCCCCGTACCCAACCCGGTTTCCTGATTCGTAGCCGTATCCATAGATGTTCGTCTTGGTCTTGGTTTGCGCTTCGGCGACGGCATACCCTTCGGTGACGTCGTCTCCGCTGAGCATAGTGAAGCTGCGGTTGGGATTCGACGAGTCGAGGAGGCCGATGTTCGTGGGCACGAGCCAGTCGATTTTTCCATAGATGCGGTAGATCGTTTCTCCGGAAATCAACTCCGTCGTCTCACCGCAAAGGGCACGCGCTAGGTCCTGGTGATGGCCGTTGTTGATCGAGCTGTTCACGTAAAGCAGCCTGTTTTCGGGATCAAAGTGCACGACGAACAATTCGTAAACGGTATCGTCGAGCGTTCCGCCGTCACCCCACCGCACCGGTGTGAGATGCTGGATGACAAACCACATGACTTTATCTTCGACATTCAACGGAATTGGATACGTGTACAACGTCTCGATCGGGTGAAGTTCGGTTACCTGGCCCGGATACCAGTTGTCGGTCGGAGTGCGAAAGGCCACCGTGCTCATTTTTGGGAAGAGGCTGAGGGGCGAAATTTCGGTTGGCGTATCTACAAAGGCTTCGTTGAACCGGGAAATGTCCTCTTCGTTTTCGATCGACTCTCTCGATAGGTCGTTGATGATCACGTTCCAATCTTCGTCTTCGCCGTAGAGCCTTCGTACCTGTTCATCGAATCGCCCGACCGGACGCGCCACGACGACGGTGGCATCTCCCAGATCGGGACGGGTTCGCGCAAACCGGCCGACGAATTGAAGCGTGATCGCAAGCGTCTTGAACGGGTCGTGGAGTGCCGCGATTTTCAAAGTCGGCAGGTCGAATCCCTCGCCGAGCATATCGACGCAGACAACAATTCGCGACGTGCCATCTTTCATCGCCTCCTTACCAGCTTCCCTTTCCTCCTTCGGCAACTTGCTGTGCATCAGGATCGGGTTATGGTCAGGAGCGAGCCGGCGGTAGATACGGATGATTTCGTTGGCTCGATTGATGGTCTTTACCCGCGCCATCAAAATATGGTTGTACTGAAGAAGGTCTTCGTTAAGCGCGGCAATTGCCGTCTTAGCGATTTCCTCGTCTTCCAACCCGATTGCGATAACAGACCGGTAATTGATCTTGGCGTAGTACCCCCGCTCTTGAGCCAACCGCAGCGGGTACTCGAACAGCAGTTTTCCGCCGACTGGAACTTTGTCCTCTCGATACGGAGTCGCGGTGAACTGGACGACCCGTTTGTGGTCGAACAGCTGCCGTATTGCATCCCATGAGGCCGCCGGGATGTGGTGAGCTTCGTCCACGAACAAGGCCCCGAAATTCGCGCAGAACGCGTCCCTGATCTCAGGGGAGCACGCCGACAATGAGTCGGGAGTCGCGATGGCGACGTTGCAGTAGCCGGCGAACTCGTTTGCTCGTTCGACCGAGGTAAATGCGTGTTCGATCTTGCCGATAATCGGATATAGACACTCCTCATCGACAATCCCAAATTTCTTCAAAACACCGAATTGCGCGAACGTCTCACCGATTTGCGTGCGCAGGGCGTCGGATGGGACCAGCACTAACAGTTTACCGATGTCATCGAAACAGAACGCGGCGACCATTACGTCGGACTTTCCGGTTCCCGTGGGCATAACGACCGTGACCGGGTCGGTCTTCTGCGTCCGAAAGTGGGCGCGGAGAGCGAAAACCGCGCCCACTTGGGGATCTCGTAAGCCATCGACTCTTCTGTCGAGATCTTCTTCAATAACCCGGACGCGGCCACGGAGCGAGGTGGTCATATCCGCCGATGGACAAAAATCCCTGTCGTGGTGCCAAATTGCGCTTGATAGGTCTATTGGGGTGTCACCTTGGCTCAAGCTATTCAGGTGTTCGGCTGTTACCTGAACTTGGTATGCGCCGGGCACCGTCACCTCGGCAGTTTCCGACAGGAAAGCCGTGATCCCTTCCTTAGTTGAAAATGCGAACGCCCCGCCATCGTTCCTCTGAATCTGGACCTCTTGCTGGTACACGAGCAACTGATCTAGGCTGTTCCCATCTACGCGACGCGGAGTCACCGAGCAGGAAGCGATTTGGCCTAGGATCGTCTCGACATCCATAGATGGCGCCTCCGCTACTCCACCGTAAAACAACTATCGTCGGGCCACTGGGTTTGCGTCATTGATGAGCTAATCCGAGATTTCGTGAGAGACGAGTGGGCCATGGTTACTTTCGCGCCCGATTTCTGATCGACACCACGGGCGTCGGGCTTGCATGTCCTGCACGAGCGTCTAGTCGATCCACTAGCGAACTTTATCACCTCAGGTAATCCGCTGGCGGGTAGAACTCTAGTCGTCGCTCGGTATCTGAGATGCCGCAGGTCTAAGCCTGTATTTGCTGAGCATTTATTCGAGTAAGGCGACATTGGTATCCCATCGGTACACGATGTAGACAGACACTCAAATAAATCCCCGCTGGCGCCGCCGTCTCTGGGTGAGTTGGCAGAGTTCGCCCAACGGTCCCGACTGATGCAACCGGGCTCGGCTTCCACGCAGGATCCTGGCGCTCCGGTGAGGAGCCTTCGCCGGCGTCTTGCTCCACAAGAGATCGCGGAACTGGTAGCTCGGTACAACGCTGGCGAGCATACTCCAGCACTGAGTCGGGAGTATGGCATCTCGAAGACCGGGCTTCTTCAGTTGCTGCGGGCCGAGGGAGTGTGCTTTCGGAGGCAGGCTATATCGCCCGAAGACGCCCAGAGGGCTGCGCAGCTTTACGAGCGTGGGTTGACGATCACGCAGGTGGTGGAACGAGTTGGCTATTCGTTTAGCGCGATCCGCCGGGTGCTCCACGAGAAGGGCGTTGCTATGCGGGCCACCCGTAACGGGAAACGGGTAGAAATCGGAAGGGAGTGTGGTTGACAGGGTTGGCATGTGAGAACCGTGTGCCACTGAGCGGCTCAGTGCTTTTCCAAGTCCTCTACAACCGCAATGACGGGATTGTGTACTGAGAAACATCAGTCGTCCTACGGCACCCGTGAGACTCGGTTGCTCGTGGCTGCCCTAGCGTTAGGCGAAACACCGATAGACGATACGTTGCACTCGCTCATATTCGCGATCGAGGGCGCCAATTTCCCTGACGGCCATGTCTCGAGCCTTGACCGCGGCGCGCTGGATCGTCTCCTTGGCAATCCCTTGGCGTCGAGCGAAGACGTTGCGCTCAAGTCTGCTGAGTATCGATTCGGGTGTGACCGTCTCAGTGTAGGCAACCTCCCATAGTGGGCACGTCTGAAATCCCAAGCGGATCGCCAGTTCATCGAAGGATTGTGCGTCGCGGCGGCCACCCCCTATTTCACCGTTGACAGGCTCTCCTGGTGAGAGCAGGTCATGGAATATTCGCTCTAACCAGGCCAGGTTTGAGGGTAAGGTGCCAGCACCGCCGAGGTTCACGAGGAGTCGACGTTCTGTGCGCAACACCCGGCGAGAGCTCCGCAAGCGACTGTGTTAGCGCTGGAATCAACCGGCAGACATCCTGCCGCGTTTCGAAGAAGTCAGCTGCCCGAAACGTCCGCTCTTGGAGGATGGTCAGGAGATAGCCGTCGACGCGTGGCCGGAGCGGTTCGATCACGTCGTAGACGAATGAGTCCCTCCCTTTGAGGTCGCTGTGGAGCATGTCCATGCCCGGATCGAGCCCCGTGAATAAGAATCGCGAGGCGGGCCTGCGTCTTGAGGATGGCATAGAGATAGTAGAGGAGAGCATTGATCGGATGACTGGCATTCCGGATGGCGCCAGGAATCGGTGAGGAAGGTCGTCCAGTGCTCTGGCACCTTCACCTGGCCGCGCTTGACAAAGCGGATAGCGACCGGTGACCATGCCGCTCAATGGCCGCAACAGCCCCTACGCTCCGGTCAGGGGGCAAATTTGCACGAAAAAATTCGGTGGTCGATCTTGTTCCAAGGGATTGCATATGTGAACTCATGGCTGTTGACAGGGAAGTAACTACCGGCTAGAGTTTGCAGGACAAGTGAATACACACACGATCTCATCCAGAGGGGTAGAGGGAACGGCCCTGTGAAACCCCAGCAACCATTCGGCGGGAACGCTGGAAAGGTGCTAATTCCGGCAGGTAATCCTGGTAGATGAGGGCGTGATCGGCAATCCAAATTGGATGCTTATCCACCCCTCATTAGCCAGATGATGGGTTCTTGTTTTGGGTGCAACAAGGATGTTTCACCAGCCAAAACGCAGCTGCAGACGTTTCGAGACGATCTGATCAAATCGGGACGAATGCTGGACGTGGGAGCTTCATTGATCCTTTCCTTAGCGTCTCCCCTCAGTGCGGCTCGAACATGTTCGTGCTGAGATCTGTCCTCCGAATCGTCACCTTGCCTTAGCATAGGGTTCCTTCAACGCCACATTACAATCTGTTTGTGGCACTTCAAGCAACATGTGGGTAGTTTTACGCCCTTCTTTCAGGAGATGTTTTTATGACACGTGGATCGTATCGAGAAGCATTGGTTTCCCGTCGTTCGTTCCTTCAGCACGTGGGCGTCGCCGGGGCAGCGGCCGGGGCGTTTGCGGCCTCCGGTCACTGCGCATGGGCCGCGGGGCAAGGTGACCCGGAGCGCCGCGAGGGCGGCACCATCATCTACGATTTGCGCCAGGAGGGGTCTCACCTTGTGCCGGCGTTCAGCTCATTCTCGACGGTGATCGAGCCGACGGTCGCATTTTTCAATGGGCTGACGCGGCCAGGACCGGAGCTTGAACCAGAGCCGGATCTGGCGGAATCGTGGGATGTAAATGAGAACGGCACACACTGCGTCTTCCACCTGCGTGAGGGCGTGACCTTTCACGATGGCCAGCCACTCACGGCAAACGATGTGAAGTTCACTTGGGAACTGATCGCCCATCCGGAGAACGTCTCCGCGGCGCAGCTCTACAGCTTCTTCTCCACGATCACGGGGGCAGAAGCATTCCATGTCGGTGATGTAGTAGAGATCACCGGGATCAAGGTTGTCGATGACCTCACACTCGACGTGACCTTGGATACGACGTGGGCACCGTTTCTTACCATCGGCTCGGGTCAGTACATCGTGCCGAAACACATTCTCGGTGAGGTGCCTGTTGGCGAAATTCTGGAGCATGAGTACGCACGACACCCGATTGGTACCGGTCCCTTCCGGTTTGTCGCCTGGCAGGCGGGGGACAACTATATCGGTGAGGCGTTCGAGGACTACTACCAAGGCCGCCCAGCTGCAGACCAGTTGGTGATGCGTATCGCAAATCTGGATGACAACACCAAAATTACTGCCCTACGCTCCGGCGAGCTCAATGGGGCCCAGATATCGCTGTTCAATCTCGACGCTATCCAGGGTGATCGCAGCGTTCAGATTCGGCAGAACCCTGGACGGCATAACAGGTACATCGAGTTCAATCTCGCGAAGCCGCTCTTCCAGGACCCTCGTGTCCGCAAGGCACTGTCATACGGGTTGAACCGTCAGGCAATTGTTGATGCCGTCTGGCAGGGCCAGGCGACCATCTACAACTCTCCTTTCCCGTATCACTGGGAGGTTACTAAGCAGGATACCACCATGTTCGACGGCGACCCGGAGCAGGCTGCGCAGCTCCTGGACGAGGCAGGGTGGACGATGGGAGACGATGGCATCCGCGAGAAAGATGGGCAGAAGTTCTCCTTCACGATGCATACCCAAAGCCAGGATTATCCGATCGTCGTGCAACAACAATGGAAGGAGATCGGAGTCGACGCCCAGGTGGTCTACCTTGATTTCCCGACCCTTCAGACGCAGTTTTACACGACCGGTGAGTTCGATGCCGTGGCGATGTGGGTCCCATACTATCTCTATCCCGACCCTCACTACGCGCTTCCCGGGTACTTCCTGAGTGCAAACAACCGGAACAGCTACAACAATCCGGAGTCTGACAGGCTGATCATCGCTGCTGCATCGACGATTGACCCGGAGGAGCGCAAGCGCCTCTATTACGAATGGCAGGAGCTCATCGCGCAGGATATCCCGCATCTCTGGATCGGGAATCCGGATGAAATTGCCGTCTATTCGGCTGGGCTGGTCCTGCCAGAGCGACCGAGCGCCTACCTGACATGGCGGGAGATCGACGACTGGTATTGGGCCGAGTAGTTGTGGCGGGCCTGGATCAGGATACGAACATGAGCGCACTCCAGAGTGCCTCTCCTTCAATAGCGCCGAGCCCAGCCCACTTGTCGCGGGGAGGGTCCACGGGCTTACCTCAGAGCACACTGCTGCGCCTTGTGCGCCGGTTGGCGGGACATCCACGGATGACTGCGGGGGCTACGATTATTATTGTCGTCTCCGCGCTCGCCCTGCTCGCTCCATGGGTCGTTCTGCGTCCTCCGGATGTCCAGAACGTGGCGTATCGTCTGGCGCCGCCGTCTTCTGAGTACTGGTTGGGCGGCGACTCCTATGGGCGCGATACCTTCAGCCGGCTGCTGTACGCAGGGCGGGTGTCCCTCTCCGTTGGATTGCTGTCGATGATTCTAACGGTCGTGATCGGTGTGCTCGTTGGTGCACTGGCCGGGTACTATGGTGGATGGATTGACCGCATCCTTATGCGATTGACCGAGATTGTGCTGGTGATCCCCACATTCTTCCTGCTCATCCTGACCGTTGCGACGTTCGGCCGTAGCATTCCGCTGCTGATTCTGATCATCGGCGTCACCTCGTGGCCGATCAATGCCCGCGTGGTGAGGGGGGAGATCATGAAACTGCGGAAGTATGACTTTGTCGTCGCGTCGCGCGTCGTCGGGGGTAAGGACTCGTGGATCGTAATGCGTCATCTGTTGCCGCATTTGATCCCGATCGTGATCGCCAGCGCAACGATCCGGGTTGCAAACAACATTCTGATCGAGTCGGGGTTGAGCTTTCTGGGACTGGGAGTTCAGCCTCCAACGCCGACATGGGGGAACATGATCGCCGAAGGAACCAGTTTCATGCGCCAGGCCTGGTGGCTGGTCGGCATCCCGGGGGCAATGATCTTCGTAGTGGTGCTGGCGTTCAATCTCTTTGGCGAGGGTCTGCGCGACTTTCTCGATCCACGTACGCGAGGCAGAACCTGATGAAATACTGGTTGGGGAGGATCCTAGAGACGATCCCACTGCTGATCGGAGTCTCGCTGTTGACGTTTGCCATTTTTCGGATGGCGCCGGGAGACCCTGTGGCGCTGGTGATCGACCCAACAATGGTGTCGGAGGAGGACCGGCAGGCAGTTCGTGAGACTCTGGGGCTCGACGAGCCCATGCCCGTGCAGTATTTGTCAATGATGACGGGTCTGTTCACGGGTGATCTTCGTTCGTTCAAGTCAAAGCAACCCACAACGGAGATCGTCATGGATGCTCTTCCCGTCACGATCATCGTCGGCGGTTTGGGGTTGCTCATCGGTCTGATCGTCGCGCTGCCCCTGGGAACCCTTGCGGCGCGACGACCCGGTGGTTGGGTCGATCGGTTCGTGTCGATCTCGATGACGACTAGCCTGGCCATTCCCTCGTTCGTTCTTGGGCTCCTGCTGATCCTGCTTTTTACTGAGCGATGGGGCGTGCTCCCCGGTTCGGGGATCGCGCCGATTGGAACGATTGGGTTCGCAGGCCTCGAATCCCTGCCGTACCTGGTTATGCCGGTAGCGGTCGTGGCGTTTAGCCCGGCATCGATCCTCGCCCGGTATCTTCGCGATGCCCTGGGCAGTGTATTGCAAGACGATTACGTGCGTACTGCCCGGGCGAAGGGGCTCAGTGAAATGGCGGTTTTCTCCCGCCACGCGGTCCGGAATGCGCTGCTGCCTGTGGTGTCGTTGCTCAACTCCCTGATCCCGATCACGCTTGGGGGTTCGGTCGTGATCGAAATGCTGTTTGGGCTGCCGGGTCTTGGACGGGTCACCACCCAAGCCGCCCTGACTCGTGACTACCCCGTTGTAATCACCGGAGTGCTTTTCGTGGCTGCGATCGCGGTCGTTACCAACCTCGTTATCGATCTGGTTTATGGATGGATTGATCCCAGGGTCAGGGCCCAGTAACTGGTTTGGTCGATTCACCGCCAGTGTTCTTCTAAGCGCATTTTGTGTTCCGTCATGGATGGAGTGCACTGACCCGGTGACCGTCAGCCGGAAGGATTTAGGAGTCTTTCATACAGGTAGCGGTGGTGAAGCGAAAAGCATTGGCAGTTAAATCACGGTGTATGTAGTCAAATGAAGATTTCAGTAGGAGGGACAGATGCCTGTCGGATATGACCACATTGTTATCGCGGTAAATGACCTCAACCAAACGATTGCCGACTACACGGCGATCGGGTTCACCGTCTTGCCAGGTGGTGAGCACCAGCACGGTATTAGCCATAACGCACTGGTGCCGTTCCGGGATGGATCATACTTCGAGTTGATCGCGTTCAGGAACAACGGTGAAGGACACGGCACCCACTGGCCGATCACGCTGAGTAAAGGCGAGGGATTCGTTGACTTTGCCCTCCGCACCAACGATCTCTGGAATGAGTTACATGGTCTCCGCGCGGCGGGCCTGAACTACAGCAATCCAAAGGATGGTGGCCGTTTTCGGCCGGATGGTCAGCGTATCGACTGGCAGACGATTCGGTACGGCTCAGGTGCAACCGTTCCTTCATGGATGCCTTTCTTTTGCCACGACCTTACCGACAGGCCCCTCCGTGTGCCAGATGGAGAGGCGGTCCAACATGCGAACGGTGTAGCTGGCATTGCTGGTGTTACGGTGGTGGTCGCTGATCTGGATGCAGCCAGCAAGGACTATGCAACACTGACCCAGGGCGTTGGGGTGGCGATCGAGAGCACCGGCCGCGATGTTGCCCGATCGCGCCGGTTCCCGATCGGATCCGCATGGGTTGAGCTGGTTCAACCTTCCAATCGCGAGTCCGAACTTCGGACATATCTCGAGACGCGCGGCGAGCTGCCATACGAGGTTACGTTGGTTTCGACGCACAGCCATCGTGAATTGCTGCCGGATCGTCAGACCCATGGTGCGCGATTGCTCGTGATCTCTGACTGCCGCGTGAGTGCCTGACGTATGACCGCCTTGTTGCCGTCGTTCGTTCGATAGAAAAGTGGGTTTTCGCAATGGGTATCAAAATTGGTTTCACCCTTCCGAATCGCGGCGTCCTGTTTGGCGCAACGACCTCCCGGGAACTGATTGATTTGGCGGAAGTTGCCGACAAGTCAGGTGGGTTCAATTCGGTCTGGGTGGGCGACAGCCTGTTCGGCAAGCCGCGCCTGGAGGCCATTGCGCTATTGTCGGCAGTTGCGGCGCGTACCGAGAACGTCCGGATCGGTCCAGCTTGCATGGCAAGCTTCCCGCTTCGCGATCCCGTTCAGCTTGCTTACCAGTGGGCGAGTCTCGACCTGATCGCCGAAGGACGGACCGTTCTTGTCGCTTGCACGGGTATCGTGCCGCAGGCGGGTGGTGAGATCGAATCCCGAACCTACAACGTCACCAACAAGGACCGAGTGCAGCGGTTGATCGAGTGGATCCAGATCCTGAAGCTGCTGTGGACAGAGGACAATGTCAGCTTCGAAGGGAAACAGTATTCGTTCGAGGGCGTGACGATCGAGCCCAAGGGTGCCTCCAAGCCGCGTCCGGCGATCTGGATTGCAAACAATGCGAGGGGTGACCAGGAGTTGATCCGAAAGACGCATCGCCGAGTGATTAATCATGCCGATGGCTGGCAGACGTCAGTGTGGAATACCGAGGATCTCGCGTGGCGGTTGAAGGATATCGACGAGCAGGCGGTCGAAATGGGCCGAGATCCGAAATCCATCGAGCGGCATGTGTATCACAACGTTAACCTGAACGATGACCAGAACGCATCGATTGAGGAGTCCAAGAAGTTCCTAGATCTTTACTACACTTTGGACTATGATCGGTCATTTGTTGATGGTTGGGTGGCCACGGGCTCGGTGGAGCAGGTGGTGGAACACATCAAGCAGTATGAGGATCTGGGTTTTGACGAGATCACGCTGCGTATTACGTCCTGGAATCAGCGTGAGCAGTTAGATCGATTGATTAACGAGGTGCTGCCGTACTTCGATCAGTCTGCGGACCGCCACGGTGTCGTTCCGGAGTAGGTTGGTGTTGTTGACGGCTAAAGCCGATTACAAAGTGCGTCTGATTGTCAAATCGGGTGGATGAACTGGCCGCTCGCCTAAATTACGGCATTGTGGTTACGTCGCAATCGTACCCGTGCCATAGTGTGTGGCGCACTCAACGCCATCCCGCTGACCGTCTCCCCAGCAGGTTTTCCACACGATCGTGCCGTGTCTTACTACAGCGCTGTGGAGGTGCTCGTAGCGGGCACCTTGCCTAAGAGCTTGCGCCAATAGGGTGAGATGACAGGCGGGCACAGGGCGTCCGATCATACGGGAAGGTCTTCACGCTTTCCGTGTGAGGAGCATCCCCGTGCCCGCGCTCCCATCATCCATCATCGCGCCCATCTGGGACCAGTTCGCCGCCCTGCTGCCGGAGCACCCTCCGGTCGATCCCGCGCACCCGCTCGGCTGTCACCGTCCCCGGGTGCCCGACCGCGTCGTCTTCGACAAACTCGTGCAGGTGCTCGTCTTTGGCTGTGCCTACGAGCGGATTGCCGACGACACCGTCTCCGCCACCACGCTCAGGCGGCGGCGCGACGCCTGGATCGCGCTCGGCATCATGGAGCGGCTCGCCGCGTTGGTGCTGGCGGCGTATGACCGCATGATCGGGTTGGAGCTGGAGCACCTCGCCGTCGACGGCTGCATCACCAAAGCCCCGTGCGGTGGGGAGATGGCGGGCCGAAGTCCCGTGGATCGGGGCAAATACGGGCTGAAACGTTCGACGGTCGTCGACGCTCGGGGATCCCCCTCGGCGCCATCGCCGCCCCGGCGAACCGGCACGACTCGCCGTTGCTGGCCCCCACGCTCGACACGCTGGCGGACCTCGGGTCGCTCCCGGCGGCCATGACGACCCATCTGGATCGCGGCGACGATTCCGACCTGACGCGGGCGCGGCTGGCCGCGCGAGGGATGCGCGGGGAGATCGCTCCGCAAGGGAAACCGGCGCCGGTCGCCGCCTCGCACCGGTGGCCAGTGGAGCGCACCAACGCCTGGACCAACGCGCACAAGAAGCTGGTCTGGTGCACCGAGCGGCGGGCCGCCGTGATCGCGCTCATGGCTGGCGTTTTCGGCGGTGGTCATCATTGTCCGGCGGTTGGTGCGGGATGGGTGGACGCGCTATCGGTGGGACACACGACCTGCCCGCAAGCCATGAGCGTGCTGCCTATTGGCGCAAGCTCTTAGCTGTGGTCAAGCACTTAGGATGACGCGAGGTGGGGCATGATGGCAGAGGTTCGTGCCCGAATGGTTCGTGCGAAGAGATCTTTCGATACGCTCAAGATGACGATACGACACAAGAGGGAGTCGGGTGAATGGCGAAGAACGGTGAGACACACGTGGCGCGGCGGTTCCACGATGCGACGAAGTATCTGGAGGTGCCGGAGGAGGTGAATCCGCAGCGGTTCGCGATGGGGACCCTGCCGAATGTGGAGAATGCCATCTGGCAGGAGGACTGGTCGATCGAGCCGGCGCCGCCGTACAAGGTCTATGAGGATTTGCCGCGGATCGAGATTCCGCTCGCGCTGTCCTCGATGGAGGTGGCAGGTGAGATTCCGCAGGGGACGAAGCCGGCGCTGCAGGCGCTCTCGGCGTATGGGGACGAGCCGCCGGGCGATCGGGTGCCGGACCGGGACGCGCTGGTGCGGATCGCGATGCTCTCAAACGGGTTCCTAAAGACCGGGGCGCACCGAGCGGACGGAACGGTGATCGAGTACCGGACGGCGGGTGGCACGGGCGCGCGATACCACCTGGAGGAGTACTTCATCACCGGTGACCTGGAGGGGCTCGAGGCCGGGATCTACCAGTATTCGGCGCAGGATCACTCGTTGCGGCAGGTACGGGCGGGCGATTTCCGGCGAGTGCTGGTGGAGGCGACGGGTGGGGAGCCATCGGTAGCGGAGGCGCCGGCGATCCTGGCGATGACGAGCACATTCTGGCGCAATGCGTGGCGGTACAAGGGGCGCGCCTACCGACACGTGTTTTGGGATGCCGGCACGACGATGACGAATGCGCTGGCGGTGGCGGCATCACTCGAGTTGCCGGCGAAGCTGATCTTCGGGTTCGCGGATGCAGCGGTGAACGCCCTGCTGGGAGTCGATGGCGACCGGGAGGCGACGCTCCTGCTGGCGACGATCGGGCGAGGTGGAGATCCGGTAGCGGATGCGCCACCTGTGGCGCCTCTGAACCATCGCGTGCGGGTTCTTTCGGAGCGGGAGGTGGAATTCCCGATCATCGGGGAAACGCACCGAGGGTCGAGTCTGGCCAGCGGGACGGAGGCGGCGGAGTGGAGAGCGCATCCTCTCGTCCGCGTGGAGCCGGAACCGGCGAACGAGATGGTGGCTTTGCGACCGTTGGCCGACGATGCGTTGCCTGCGATGCCGATCGAGGACCTGATCCGGAAACGCCGATCGACCCGGAATTACGACACGGAGGTGGCGATCGACTTTGAGGCGTTTTCGACCCTGGTGGACCGATCGACGCGGGGATTTGTGTGCGACGCGCTGGCTCCGGGGGCATTGCCGCTGCACGAGCAGTTCCTGATCGTGCACGCGGTGAAGGAGTTGGCGCCTGGAGTCTACAAAGTCCATCCGCAGCGTGGAGCGATCGAACTGGTGAAGGAAGGGCTGTTCCGGGAGCAGTCGACGCGACTGGCGGCGATGCAGGAGTACGCCGGGGAATCGCATGTCAACTCGTACGGGTTGACGGATCTCGATGCGGTGTTGGGGGCGTACGGGAACCGCGGCTATCGCCTGGCGCAGTTCGAGGCGGCGCTGTACGGCGGCCGGTTGCATCTGGGGACGCACGCGGTCGGTCTTGGCGCAGTGGGATCGACGTCACTCGATGACGAGGTCGTGGAGTTCCTGACGCCGGGCCGGGAGCAGATGGCGTACCTGTTCGTCTTCGTATTCGGGAAGCGGCGCCGGAAGGTCGCGAGCTAAGTGGTCCATTTGGTACATGCGTCGGGAGTGACAGCTATCCTGGGAGCTTCGAATTCAGGAAGTCTCCACGCATGCACTCCTTCAGCGTGGTGACCTGACGAAGAATAAAACGTGCGAAATCCATCGACTGGCCCAGAGCCAGGCACGAGCTTCACGTCTCGCTACCCGCGATCACGTCCAGTGACGCACGCGGTGAGCAGAGTTCTGGACGCCGCTCGGTGCCTTTGGTTTCCGATATTTGGGCCCATAGGTGCTGGGCACAAGTTCGAGTAAGACTATCTAGGTAGGCCGTTGGTACGCCTGGCAGGATTCGAACCTGCGGCCTTTGGGTCCGCAACCCAACGCTCTATCCCCTGAGCTACAGGCGCGCGCCTGAGCGAGTATACCCGCCAAATCGATTCATTCGCAACCTCGTCGTCTGGCGGAGAGGGAGGGATTCGAACCCTCGATACGGGCATTACCCGCATACTCGCTTAGCAGGCGAGCGCCTTCAACCGCTCGGCCACCTCCCCAAACGAACGTCGGCTAGTCTAGCAGATCGGGGCGCTTTTCGTCATCTATGCACAGGTCGAATCCGGACCTGGCTGGCAAGTGCATCTTCCAGGCAATTGCGCTAGAATTCTCTGCGGAGAGGTGCCAGAGCGGACGAATGGAGCGGTCTTGAAAACCGTCGTGGTGTCAAAGCCACCGTGGGTTCGAATCCCACCCTCTCCGCCACTTTCAGGGCAACGCCCGAAGCCGATCTTCGACTTCGGGCGTTGACCAGTTGTGACGTTACCCTGCCTGTTTGGCTGGACCGATCGGGGGCTGAACAGTGATTCGATCCTGACCGTCCATGTATGGTCGCAGCACTTCCGGAATGATCACATCCTTATCCGCGGTCTGGAACGTTTCCAGGATGGCGATAATCGTCCTGGGGAGCGCAAGACCAGATCCGTTGAGGGTGTGCAGGAACTGAGGCCGTTTACCGCCTTCTGGGCGATATCGCAGGTTGGCGCGGCGAGCCTGGAAGTCGCGGAAATTTGAACAGGATGAAATCTCCAGCCACTCATCCGACCCGGGCGCCCAGGTTTCGATATCGTAGGTGTGCGCCGATGCAAACGTCATATCGCCGGTCGAGAGGTCGAGAATGCGATATGGCAAATCGAGCCGTTCGACGATATCCAGCGCCTCTCGAAGGATTCGCTCCAGCTCTTTCTCCGAGCAATCCGGCTTGACGAATTTGACCATCTCG
>Ga0075527_10000104_pt1 | contig 18372 bp, 23 predicted proteins | sample NGEPer11B_FD_74784 | JGI IMG/M metagenome (GOLD analysis project Ga0075527, IMG submission 74784) | Arctic peat soil microbial communities from the Barrow Environmental Observatory site, Barrow, Alaska, USA - NGEE Permafrost305-11B | ecosystem: Environmental > Terrestrial > Soil > Wetlands >...
AATACCTCGACGATGCCCGAGGCCATCGTGCCGGTGCCGACGACGCCGACGGATCTGATCTCGTGCTTGAGTTGAGGAATGGCGTGGTCTGCATCGCCGTCCGCAGCCGCGGCATAGAAGTCCTTGCCGCGCGATGCGAGCTGCTTGAGCACGTCGGCAGGGACATGGAGCGGGTCACCGGTTTCAGCGTGGAGTGCATCGAGGCCCCCGACCACCTTCGCCGCGCCGATCTCATCGATCAGGGCCAATGGGCCGATCGGATATCCGCAACCGAATCGCATCGACGCATCGATGTCGTCGCGCGTGGCATAACCACTTTGGAACATCGAGGCAGCATGATTGAGGTAGGGGAACAAAAGACCCCGGGTGATACTGCCCGCTTGGTCCGTTGCGGCCAGGCGGTCGATGAGGTCCTGCATAGAATGTCCTTTCTGGTGTGGTCGTGAAAGACTACCGGTAGGTAACATAATCGAGACGAGGAACCCGATGCACAAGATTGTGGCGAAGACCACGTTGAGCCTGGCGATCGGCACCATGGTCCTCACCGGCTGCAGCGAATCCAAACCCGCGGACCCCGCGACCACGTCCACTCCGGCGACATCGGCGCCGACGGCGACCACAGAACCGACTCCCGCGACTGAGGGAATCGTCGGCGATTGGTCAGATGACAAGGCCAAATGGACCGTCCACTTCAAGGACGACGGCACGTTCGTCGAGGACTTCGATGGCATCAGCGACTTCCGCGCGGGTGACTACACGGTTGTTGGCGACACCGTGTCACTCATAGGGGGCGACGGCAACACGGACAAGGGCACGATTGAGGGCAGCACGATCAAATTCAACCTCGGCACCCTCACGAGGCAAAGTCAGTCTCAGTCTTAGATGCGTCTCGTCATCGCCCGCTGTCAAGTCGACTACGCCGGACGACTCACGGCCCATTTGCCTATGGCCAACCGGCTGATCCTCGTCAAGTCGGACGGCTCCGTCTCCATCCACAGCGATGACCGTGCGTTCAAGCCGCTCAACTGGATGAGCCCGCCGTGCACGTTGCGCGAAGGCGTCAACGAGGACGGCGTCATCGAATGGATCGTCGCCGCACAAAAGATAGACGGCACACTCCGAATCCTCATCGAGGAGATCATGCACGACTCGGCGCACGAACTCGGGCCCGATCCGGGTCTGCGGAAGGACGGCGTCGAGAAACATCTGCAGGAATTGCTGGCCGAACATCCCGGCACGCTTGGCGACGGCATGAGCCTCGTCCGTCGGGAATACATGACGGCGATCGGACCGGTCGATCTCTTGTGCAACGACATTGCCGGCGGTTCGGTGGCCGTGGAGATCAAGCGTCGCGGCGAGATCGACGGCATCGAGCAATTGACCCGCTATCTCGAACTGATGAATCGCGACACGCTGCTATCGCCCGTACGCGGCATCTTCGCCGCCCAGGAGATCAAGCCCCAGGCACGCACGCTCGCAAAGGACCGTGGAATCGAATGCGTCGTCGTGGACTACAACGTGCTGCGGGGTCTGGACGACCCTTCGCTCAGGCTCTTTTGAACGCTACTACTCAAAGTCGGGGAACAGCGCCGTCACGGCATCCCAGCGGGCGATCTCGCAGCCGTTCTCTCGACTGAACTTTGCATTGACCTTGTCGCCGTTGACGGTGCCCACGACCGTCGCCGTTTCGGGGCCGCCATAGATCATCGTGCATGCCTTACCCGCAGGCACCGGCTGAAACACGTCGAGGTCGATGCCTTCGAGCGCCCCACATGCCTCGGCGGCGCCCGGGTGGTCGCCGCCCGTGGGCTCGCAGGACAATTCATACGACTTCTCGGCGACGTTTCCGTCCGCCTTGTACGTGATCGTCAAGGACGTCACTGCATCGGAGTCTTTCTTGTCGCTGCCGTCCACGTCGCTATCACGTGTCAGCGCATACGCCGCCCCGGCCGCCGCAACGACGACCACGACGAGCGCAGGAAACCAGACGCTCTTACGCACCCGCAACCGCCGGTGCCGTGGGATCTGTTCCCTGACTCTGGACCTCCCGAGCCACCCAATCCTCGATGCGCTCGTAGTCGTCCTTCGACCGCGATACAACTGCCAGCAGATCGCTGATCTTGGCGACTTCTTCTACCTGTTCCTTGATGAACCACTGCATGAACTGGTCCGAAGCAAAATCAGACTCCTCGCGGGCCGTCTTGGTCAGCGCATTGATCTGTTCGGTCACCCGCTTTTCCTGTTCGAGGGCAAGTTGTACGGGCTCCACTACATTGGAAAAATCGCATCTGGGCGCATCGACGCCCCCGATCACGACCGACTCATCGGCATCGAGGAGGTACTTGACCATCATCATGGCGTGATCGCGTTCCTCGATGGCCTGAGAGTAGAAAAGTGCCGCCATCTGGGGCATCGTGAGCGCGTCATAGTAGGCCGCAATCGCAACGTACTGCTGATGAGCGCCGAACTCGTTGTCGATCTGTTCGTTGAGCTGCTCTACAAACCTGGGTGCTGCCATGTCATCTCCTCTTGCAATAACTTAGGAACGCCTAACCTTATTGGTACGCTGGTGCGCGTGCCGCCAAAGCCCAAGAAAAAGTGCTGTCGCTCGAAACCACAATGCAAGCGTTGCCCGCTACGCATGATGGCCAACGGCACGCTGCCCGATGGCTACACCGTCAAGAAACGCAAACTCGTCAAGCAACAAACAAAAACCCCGCCCACTGTCGCGGCCTGATCCGCACTACTTCTCTCCTCGTTTTCTCTCATCGTTCTGATTCCACCGATGACATTAGGCGAAAGCCTAACCTCTTTCCACGCAGGTTCGGCTGGCCTTGCCATTGCTTAGCCTGCACTAAGACCGTTGGCTTTGCGGATCTCGGTCACGACGTCGGTCATGATCGTATTGAGTCCGAAGTCTTTCGGGGTGAAAACTGCCGCGACGCCCATCGCCTTGAGCTTGCGCCCATCCGATTCGGGGATAATGCCGCCGACGATGACGGGGATGTCGCCAAGGCCAGCCTCCTCGAGTCCCTTGAGCACCTGGGGCACAAGTTCCATGTGTGAGCCGGACAGGATCGACAACCCCACGGCATGCACGTCCTCTGCCACCGCGGCGGCAACGATCTCCGACGGGGTCAGGCGGATTCCCTGATACACCACTTCGAATCCGGCATCCCGCGCACGGACGGCTACCTGCTCGGCGCCATTTGAGTGCCCGTCGAGACCAGGCTTGCCAACGAGCAAGCGCAGACGTCCGCCAAGCTCGTCACCAGTCCTCTTCACCAGTTCGCGCACCGCGACCAATTCGGGACCGGCCTCGGCGACACCGACTGCGCCCGTCACGCCGGTCGGCGCCCGGAACTCGCCAAAGACCTCGCGGAGTGCGCCCGCCCATTCGCCAACAGTCGCACCGGCCCGCGCCGCGGCGAGGGTGGCTTCCATCAGGTTCGTATCGGTTTTCGCTTCATTGCGGAGCCGGTCGAGAGTCTCCTCGACCAGCGCGTTGTCGCGCGACTCGCGCCAGGCCTTGACCTCGGCGATTGCACTCGACTCAGCCTCGGGATCAGGTGCCTGGATGGCGGTGTCAAGGTCTTTCGTCAGCGGCGACTCTTCGGTTTCGAGGAAGCAGTTCACGCCGATGACCAACATCTCGCCGGCCTCGATCTTGGCACGGCGATCGGCATGTGAGCCGACCATCGCCTGTTTCATGTAACCCGACTCGACAGCGGCGACCGCGCCGCCCATCTCTTGGACGCGCTCGATTTCGGCCCTCGCACCCTCGACGAGTTCGGCGACCTTCGCCTCAATGACGTGCGATCCATCGAAGATGTCCTCGTATTCGAGCAGGTCCGACTCAAAGGCGAGCACTTGTTGCAGACGCAGTGACCATTGCTGGTCCCATGGGCGGGGCAGGCCAAGCGCTTCATTCCACGCCGGCAACTGCACCGCTCGGGCTCGGGCATCCTTGCTTAGCGTCACGCCGAGCATTTCCAGCACAATGCGCTGCACGTTGTTTTCAGGCTGCGCCTCGGTCAGTCCGAGCGAATTCACCTGGACGCCATACCGCATCCGTCGCATTTTGGGGTCTGTCACGCCGTAGCGGTCACGGGTGATTTCGTCCCACATCTGCGTGAACGCGCGCATCTTGCAGGTCTCCTCAATGAAGCGAACACCGGCGTTGACGAAGAAGGAAATGCGACCGACGACCAGCTCGAACTTGTCGTCAGGCACCTGTCCGGAGGCCTTGACCGAATCGAGCACGGCCATCGCCGTACACAGTGCGTAGGCAAGTTCCTCGACGGGTGTCGCGCCGGCTTCCTGCAGGTGGTAGCTGCAAATGTTGAGTGGATTCCACTTGGGAATCTTGCTCACCGTGTAGGTGATCATGTCTGTCGTCAGGCGCAACGAGTGCTCGGGCCCGAACACATAGGTCCCCCGGGAGAGATATTCCTTGATGATGTCGTTCTGGGTGGTGCCGGTGAGACTGGCGGCATCGACACCTTGTTCTTCGGCGGCAACCTCGTACAGTGCGAGCAGCCACATGGCCGTTGCGTTGATCGTCATCGAGGTGTTCATCTCGTCGAGCGGGATGTCCTTGAAGAGCTCGCGCATGGCGCCCAAATGGGGAATCGGCACGCCGACTTTGCCGACCTCTCCCCTGCTCAACTCGTGATCGGGGTCGTAGCCGGTCTGAGTCGGGAGGTCGAACGCCACCGAGAGCCCGGTCTGGCCTTTCGCGAGGTTTCGTCGATACAGCGCGTTCGACTCCGATGCCGAGCTGTGACCGGCATATGTACGCATAACCCAGGGTTTGTCCGCCATGGGCCAAGATTACCGCCCTATCCCGACCCTTTAGCTGGCTGGGAGGGCGTTGTGGCTCACACGTCGTCGGCGCTGAACAGGCTGCCATAGACTGCCCACATGGTCATTCTTTCGCGAATCTACACCCGCACCGGCGACGACGGCACCACGAACCTCGGCGATATGAGCAAGGTTTCCAAACTTGATTTGCGGCTCGGCGCCTATGCGGACATTGACGAGGCAAACAGCCAGATCGGCGTGGCGATCGCGCTTGGCAGCCTCGACGACGATGTCGTTGCGGTGCTCACCCATGTCCAGAACGACCTGTTCGACGTGGGCGCCGACATCTCATGCCCCATCATGGAAAATCCCAAGTATCCGCCGCTGCGCGTGGAGCCCGATTACGTCGACCGGCTCGAGGGCTGGTGCGACCACTACAACGACCGCTTGGAGAAGTTGCGGTCGTTCATCCTGCCCGGCGGCACTCCCGGTGCTGCCATTCTGCATGTTGCGCGGACTGTGACGCGTCGCGCCGAACGGTCGGCATGGGCGGCGCTCGGCGAACACGGCGACACGATGAACCTATTGACCGCGAAGTACCTGAATCGGCTGAGTGACCTGCTCTTCATCCTCGCGCGATATTCGAACCGCGAGAACGGCGACGTGCTCTGGAAGCCCGGCGGCGAACGCTAACTCTCCCGTGAGCCTTACGTTGTGCACGCGACACGCCGGTGTCGGCGCGCACAACGTAAGGCTCAGCGGAAAGTATGGGGTCAGACGACGTTGTTGACGCCGTGGCCTGGGGGTGACGACTCGAGCCACGACCGCAGCGCAGTCAGCGCATGCGGGCTGAGAGCGAGTTGCCGGACGCCGAATTCACTGTCGCAATCGACGACGACGTGTCCGGTGTGAAGGGCAAAGACCTCCCTGCCTTCGGGCTGTCGGCGTCTGTGGACATGGAACGACCCGCGCTCGAAGCGGTAACGGGCTCGCGGCGACAAGGAAAACACACGGAACCATTCGAGATGGTTTTCGCTGTAGCGGCCGACTCCAATGGTCCACCCAGTCGGTTGGTGGTCCGTTCGAAGATTGATGCTTATGTCGAACGTGCCACCTGAGCGCACGAGCAGTCGCCGGCGCATGGCAAACGCGATAATCGGTATGAGCAGTGCACCGACAATGGCCGCAAGGAAATCCAGGATCCAGAGCCAAACTGGCACCGGTTACCACCCCTCACGTTGAATTGGTTAGGAAGCCATCTCCACGGCGCGGATCTTTGCATCGGCGCGACGAATCGCGACTTCGTCATCGGCAGCCTGTGCGGCCTCGAGTTCGGTCTTCGCGGCGGCCACGTCGATCTCGCCGGCAAGATACGTGTCTTCGGAGAGGATCGAGACCCGGTTGTGCGCCACCGACAGGAATCCGTCTTCGACGGCAGCGATCACCGCGTCGCCCTCGACCGGGGTGATCTTGACTACCCCTTCGGTCAGGAGAGACAGCAGCGGCGCGTGATTGACGAGGATCCCCAGGTCACCGTCGACGGTGCGCGCAATAACATCGGTTGCCTCCCCCGACCACACCACACGGTCGGCGGCAACCAACTCGATTTGGAGTACGTCTGTCATCGGAGGCTCTTCTGGATTTCTTTCCACTTCTTGTCGACGTCGTCGAGACCGCCGCACATGAAGAAGGCCTGCTCCGCCACATGGTCGTATTCGCCGTCACAAATCTTGGTGAAAGCGTCGATCGTCTCGTCGAGCGGAACGGTCGAACCTTCGAGACCGGTGAATTGCTTGGCCACGTACGTGTTCTGGCTGAGGAATCGCTGGATACGACGGGCGCGACTGACAACCGTCTTGTCTTCTTCGCTGAGCTCGTCGACACCGAGGATCGCGATGATGTCCTGCAGTTCCTTGTTTCGCTGCAGGATCTGCTTCACGCGGGTAGCGGTGTTGTAGTGCTCGGCACTGATGTAGCGAGGGTCCAGGATGCGTGACGTCGAGGTCAGCGGGTCCACTGCCGGATAGATGCCCATCGAGGCGATTTCACGGTTGAGTTCGGTCGTCGAATCGAGGTGCGCGAACGTCGTTGCCGGAGCCGGGTCTGTGTAGTCATCGGCCGGCACGTAGATCGCCTGCATAGAGGTGATCGAGTGACCACGGATCGACGTGATGCGTTCCTGGAGCACGCCCATCTCGTCGGCAAGGGTCGGCTGGTAACCGACGGCCGAAGGCATCCGGCCGAGCAATGTCGACACTTCCGAACCGGCCTGCGTGAAGCGGAAGATGTTGTCGATGAACAGCAACACGTCCTGCTTCTGAACGTCACGGAAGTATTCGGCCATGGTCAGTGCCGACAGCGCAACGCGAAGGCGCGCGCCCGGCGGTTCATCCATCTGGCCGAACACAAGCGCAGTCTGACCGAGCACGCCCGCTTCTTCCATTTCTGTGATGAGGTCGTTGCCTTCGCGCGTACGTTCACCAACACCGGCGAACACCGACACACCACCGTGGTCGCGTGCCACGCGGGCAATCATTTCCTGGATCAGCACGGTCTTGCCGACACCGGCGCCACCGAACAGGCCGATCTTGCCGCCAAGCACGTATGGCGTCAGCAGATCGATGACCTTGATGCCGGTCTCGAACATTTCGGTCTTCGACTCGAGTGAGTCGAACGAAGGTGCCTTGCGGTGGATGCCCCAACGTTCCTTGACGTCGAACGTCTCGCCCTCTTTGAGGTTGAGCACGTCGCCGGTGGTGTTGAATACGCGTCCCAGGGTGGCATCGCCGACGGGAACCGTGATCGGGCCGCCGGTGTCGGTGACCGGTGTGCCACGCACGACGCCGTCGGTCGGGCGCAGGCTGATGGCACGAACGAGACCGTCGCCAATGTGCAGCGCAACCTCGAGGGTCAGGGTCTCCTTGACGCCGGATACTTCGGTGTCGACCTTGAGCGCGTTATAGATCCCAGGGATGGCGTCGCTGGGGAACTCGATATCGAGCACCGGCCCGATAACGCGAGCAACGCGGCCGACCCCGGCCTTTTCATTCACCTTGGCAGTCATATCTCTCATTCGCTCCCCGCGGTCGCATCGGCAAGCGCGTTGGCGCCACCGACGATCTCGCTGATTTCTTGGGTAATGCCGGCCTGTCGGGCCTGGTTGGCAATTCGGGTGTACTTCTTGATCATTTCTTCGGCGTTATCAGTCGCCGACTTCATCGCACGCTGCCGGGCCGCGAGCTCCGAAGCCGCCGACTGCAACAGGCAGTAATAGATGCGGCTGTAAACGTATTTGGGCAACAAGGCATCAAGCACCTCATGTGCCGAGGGCTCAAATTCATACAGCGGCAGCAGTTCATCGGCTTCGGGAGCCTCGGTGCCTTCGACGACCTCGAGGGGAAGCAGCCGAATGACGTCGGGTTCCTGGACGAGCATCGACCTGAATCGAGTGAACACGATGTGGAGCTCATCGACCGCACCAGCGTCACCGTCCTCGTCGTCCGCATCGGCGCTGAAGGCGGCGACGAGCGTATTTCCCATTTCGCGCGCATTGGAGTATTCCGGCCGGTCCGAAAAGCCCGTCCACGACTGGACGAATTCCCGCTGACGGAAGTTGTAGTACGCCTCGGCCTTGCGTCCCGAGAGGTACAGGTCGACGCCCTTGCCCTCGCCGTTGAGCTTCTCGACGAGCCGGGCGGCCTCTTTGAGCACAGACGAGGAGTAGGAACCGGCGAGGCCACGATCACTGGCGATAACCAGCACGGCGGCCTTCTGCGGATTCTCCTTTTCCGAGGTCAACGGATGATCGACATTCGAAAACGTTGCAACAGCGGAGACCGCCCGCGTCAGTTCACGCGCATACGGCGCCGCGGCGGCCGCATGCTGTTGCGCCTTGATGATACGAGACGCAGCGATGAGTTCCATTGCGCGCGTGATCTTCTTCATCGACTGTGTCGACTTGACCTTCGCGCGAAGTTGGCGAACCGATGCTGCCATCGGTCAGCCCCGCTTCTGCTTGACGATTTGCTCCTGCTCGACGTCGTCGTCGGCGAGGGCGTCGAACTCTTCATGCCCCGCCTTGATCGAACGACCATCGCTGGTCTCGAACTGGTCGAGGAACGATTCGTAGGCGGCGGTCAGTGCCTGCTCGTTGTCGTCCTCGAATTTGCCCGACTCCCGGATCGCATCGAGGATGCCGCCGTGCGAACGCTTGACGTAGTCAAGGAACTCGGCCTCGAAGCGGCCAATGTCCTCGACGGGAACGGCGTCGAGCTTGCCGCTCGTGCCGGCCCAGATGGAGACGACCTGGTTTTCGACCGGGAACGGTGCGTACTGGCCCTGCTTGAACAGTGCCATCAGACGCTCACCGCGGGCGAGCTGCTGCTTGGACGCCGCATCGAGGTCGGAGGCGAACATCGCGAACGCCTCCATCTCGCGGTACTGGGCGAGCTCGACCTTGAGTGAACCGGTGACGGCCTTCATCGACTTCAGCATGGCCGCACCACCGACGCGCGACACCGAGATACCGACGTCGACGGCGGGACGCTGGTTGGCGTTGAAAAGATCCGACTGTAGGAAGATCTGGCCGTCGGTGATCGAGATGACGTTGGTCGGAATGTAGGCCGAGACATCGTTGGCCTTCGTCTCGATGATCGGAAGACCCGTCATCGAGCCAGCACCGAGTTCGTCGCTGAGCTTGGCGCAGCGCTCGAGGAGCCGACTGTGGAGGTAGAACACATCGCCGGGGTATGCCTCGCGGCCCGGCGGGCGGCGGAGCAGCAGCGACACGGCGCGGTATGCCTCGGCCTGCTTCGACAGATCGTCAAAGATGATCAGGACGTGTTTGCCCTGGTACATCCATTCCTGGCCGATAGCCGAACCCGTGTATGGGGCGAGGTACTTGAAGCCTGCGGAGTCCGAGGCCGGCGACGCCACGATCGTTGTGTATTCGAGGGCACCTGCCTCTTCGAGCGTGCCGCGCACGGCGGCAATCGTCGAACCCTTCTGACCGATGCCAACGTAGATGCAGCGGACCTGCTTGTTCTCATCGCCGGACTCCCAGAACTCCTTCTGGTTGATGATCGTGTCGATCGCGATGGCGGTCTTGCCGGTCTGACGGTCACCGATGATCAACTGGCGCTGACCGCGGCCTATCGGCGTCAGCGAGTCAATGGCCTTGATGCCGGTGAGAAGGGGCTCGTGCACACTCTTGCGTTCGACGACGGTCGGCGCCTGGAGTTCGAGGGCGCGGCGGCCTGTTGTGGCGATCTCGCCGAGTCCGTCGATCGGGGTGCCGAGCGGATCGACTACGCGGCCAAGATAGCCATCGCCGACGGGGACCGAAAGGACCTCACCGGTACGGCGGACCTGCTGGCCTTCTTCGATGCCGGCGAAGTCACCGAGGATTACGACGCCGATTTCACGAACGTCGAGGTTCAGGGCGAGGCCCAAGGTGCCGTCTTCGAACTCGAGGAGTTCGTTTGCCATTGCCGAAGGCAGCCCCTCGACGCGGGCAATGCCGTCCCCTGCCTCTGAGACGCGGCCGACCTCTTCGGTCTTGCTTGCGCTCGGCTTGTAATCGGCAACGAACTGCTGCAATGCGTCACGAATTTCGTCCGGACGAATCGTGAGTTCCGCCATGTGTACGCCTGCCTTCTTCTTCGTAACTGTCGTGGTCTGTAGGTTCAGCCTGCGATGCGCCTGCGCGCGTCTTCCAGGCGACTGGAAACTGTGCCATCGATGACCTCGTCGCCGACCGAGACGGAGATGCCTCCGACAACGCTTGGATCAACGATCGTGTTGATGTGGACTTCACAGCCATACTTTGTGGCCAGTGCGGCAGCGATTCGCTGCTTTTCATCGGCTCCGAGATCATAGGCAACGCGCACCTCGGCGAGGAGTCTCTTACGTCGGGTTGCGGCCAGTTTGGTGAACGCTGCGATTGTCTTCTCGAACGAGCCCTTGCGCGCGGCTATTGCCTGTTTGGCAAGCGCAGCGACCGAGATCGATGCCTTGCCATCAAGCAGGGTGCCCACAAGTGCGGACTTGGGTGCCACCGGGACCGTCCGATCGGTGATGACCTGGCGAAGCTCGCTGTCGCCCACAACCACCTGGAAGAAGTCGAACAGCTCGCTTTCCAACTCATCGAGTTTGCCGGCAGTGTCGGCGGCGATGACGTGCGCCGTGACCCCGGCCGTCTCAAGGCCGTCGGCAAGGTCGCGTGCCGAGGACCAGCGACCCTTGACTGCCGTGTCGAGAACCTTCAGCGTTGCCCCGCTGACCTTGTCGCCGAAGACCTTGGCGGCAAGGGATCCCTTGGCCTCTGCCTCGGTCGACGGATCGGTGAGGACTCGACGGAGCGCGGGCGCGCTGTCGAGCGCCCCCACCACGCCGAAGAGTTCGTCACCGAGCGCACTCGCATCGCTGCCGACAGACGTGTCGACCTCCGCGAGTACGTCGGCAAGCGACTTCGCTGAAATTCCGCGCATCAGTTGGCCGATCCGCTTTCCTCGAGTTCGGCGATGAAACGCTCGACGGTGCGTTTCTGGCGCACCTCGTCGTCGAGCGACTCTCCGACAATGCGGCCGGCGAGCGTGGTGGCGACGCTGCCGACTTCGGTGCGAAGTTGCTGCAGCACCTGCACGCGTTCGGCCTCGACCTGTGTGTGCGCCGTTGCGGTGATGCGCTCAGCCTCGGCCTGAGCCTGTGTACGCGATTCGACGAGAATCTGTGCGCCCTGCTCCTTGGCTTCCTCGCGGATGCGCGACGCTTCGTGGCGTGCATCCGCAAGCTGGGCGTTGTACTTCTCGAGCGCGGCGTCGGCTTCTGCCTGGGCCTTGTTCGCGTCTTCCATCCCGCCTTCGATAGCAGCCGTGCGGGCTGCATACGCCTTCTCGAAGTTCGGTACTACGAACTTCCTGACGGCGAGGAAGACAATCGCGAAGACGACAAGCCCGAGAATGATCTCAGCGGTATGCGGCACCAGAGGATTGAGTTCCTCGGCCGCAAGAAGTGTCGTTTTCATGGCGTGACCTTGTCAGTCGTGACGCTGGCTAAAGGACGAATGCGAGCGCGATACCGATAATGGCAAGCGCTTCTGCGAGCGCGAAGCCAAGAATGGCGATCGACTGCAGGCGCGACTGTGCCTCGGGCTGGCGTGCAACACCGTTGATGTAAGCGGCAAAGATCAGACCGATGCCGATACCTGGGCCAATTGCGGCCAGACCGTAACCGATCATGTTGAGGGAGCCATCAAGATTAATAGTGCCGTTCACGGCTTTTCCTTTCGTCGTTGACGCGTGCGTTGCGTCGATAGTGAAATCGTATGAACTTGTGGGTTAAATCAGTGGTCTTCGCTCAACGCTCCGCCGATGTACATCGCGGTGAGAAGTACGAAGACGTAAGCCTGCAGGAACATGATCAGCATCTCGAGGAAGCTGATCCCGACTGCGAGCAACAGGGCGATTATGCCAACCGGGGCGTAAGCCAGGTTGCCGGAGTGGAGCAAGAGGTACTCGCCACCCAGTGTGAACAGGATGAGCAAGAGGTGGCCGGCGAACATGTTGGCGAAGAGTCGCAATGCCAGCGTCACAGGCCGCACCAAGATGTTCGACATGAACTCCAGCGGCACGATGAGCAACAGAATCGGTCCGGTGACTCCGCCAGGCAGCACCTGATGCTTGATGTAGCCGCCGAACCCGTGCTTCCAGATGCCAACCGCGTTGTAGATGACCCAGGTCAGTGCCGCGAGGCCGTAGACGTAGCCGATGCGCGACAGCGTCGGGAATTGGATAAATGGAACTACGCCGAAGAAGTTGTTCACGAGGACAAACAGGAACAGCGAGAACAGGTACGGCACGAACTTCATGAAGTATTCGGAGCCGATGGAATCGCGGGCGACGCTGTTGCGGACGAAGTCGTAGACATACTCGCCGGCGAACTGAAATTTGCCCGGAACGACCAGGGCCTTGCGCGAGGCTGCGTAGGCGAACCCAATGATTAAAACTGCGGAGAAGACCACCAGCACCATGGGCTTGGTGACTTCAGCAAAAATTGGGGGCAGATCGAAATCTGCCGGACCCGGAGGATGGAATCCCTCGGATCCCGATGCAAGGATGCTCACTCCTGCAAGGGTCACTCGATCACCTCGTCTTGGGCGCGGTCGCTCCGTGAGGAGTCGGATCCGGCTACGGCCAGCGTCATTGGATGCGTTGTGAACTCATTACCGTGTAGATGCCAAGTGCGGCGCCCACCACGATTCCGATACCCACGATGAACGTCGTCCCCAACCAACGGTCGAGCAGAAAACCCGCTATTCCGTAAACCAGGACTCCCCCGCCGATGCGCCCAAACGCTACCCAAGGATCGTCGTCCCTGGCTGGAGGGGTGGTGTTCATTGCGTGACCGAGATTATCAGGCGCCGTTCAGTCTTGCCCATTCAGGTCATACAAGGGTTGACGCGACTTGGTCGCGGCCCTGATCTCCAGCACCGTCCATACCAAGGTGAGCGCAATGACGGTGCCCGCGAGCGACTCGCGGTCGAGCCTTTCGCCGAACCCGCCAGGCTGGAAGAGGACCACCATGAACACGACCAGTGCGACAATCTTGGCGCCGTAGAGGAGCATCGCGATCAGCATCGTCACCGTTGGCGAGATCCTCTTCGTCGGGCCGAGGACCAGCAGACTGGAGAGGAAGAACACCGCAACGAGCGCGGCGCCGATCAGGGCGCCATACAACCCCCGCAAGCCTGCAACTCCCGCACCAATGCCGACACCGATAGCCGAGGCAATGGCAGCGGGCAGCAGCACCCCGATAGCGAACCTCTTCATGGTTTCACGCCCTGGCGTGCACCAAGCCGCGGAAGCCAGAAGATCACGGCGGCCGTGATCACTGCGAGGAAGGCAAAACCGCCGATCGACTGCCAGCCGCCGAAGAGGCTGATCACGACGCTGCCGAAAGCGACAAGAGCGGAAACCATATACATGACGAGGACCGCGCGACGGTGCGAGTGGCCGATTTCGAGCAGCCGGTGGTGAATATGCATCTTGTCCGGACTGAACGGCGACCGGCCCGCGCGAGTGCGGCGCGCGACGGCCAGGACGAGGTCGACGAACGGCACCAACAACATCGTCAACGGCAGGATCAACGGCAACAGCGCGGACAGGAAGTTTGCCTGTGCCCCGCCGACGCCTTCGGACAGACTGGTCGCCGGGAACTGGCCGGTGAGGCTGATGGCCGAACACGCGAGCACGAATCCGATGAACATCGATCCGGAGTCACCGATGAACATCCGTGCAGGGAAGAAATTGTGCGGCAGGATGCCGATGCAGACACCTGCGAGGGCTGCGGTCAGGAGGGCGGCCGCGATGGCGCGGGTCTCGCCGTTCTCCACTGCGAGGACGTAGGCATAGATGAAGAACGCGACGGCGCCGATGGCGACCATACCGGCGGCGAGGCCATCCAGACCGTCAACGAAATTCACCGCATTCGCGGTGCCGACGATCATCAACACCGTGAAGATCATGGCTTGTGCCTGGTCGAGGCCGAGATAGTTGCCGTACAGCGGCAGATAGACGAACTGCACCCCCATCGCGACGACGATGATCGACGCGAGGACTTGACCGGCGAATTTGCTCAATGCGTCGAGTTCGTAGAGGTCGTCAATCACGCCGACGATGCAAATCACCGTACCGCCGACGATGACGGCAAGAACGTCACCGAACATCGCTTCGTCGGCACCCGAAAGAAATGGCAGGTTTGTCGCCACCAGATAGGCCGCGATGAGACCGCCGAGCATGGCCGGTCCGCCAAAGTATGGGGTGGGTATGGCGTGCACATCGCGATCGCGGACCTTGGCGACCGCGTGAAGTTTGTAGGCCAGCTGGCGCGCAAGCGAGGCGAGCAGGAACGTGACGCCGAGCGCGACGCCGAAGACGACGAGATATTCGCGCATTTAGTCTGCGGCCGATTCGATCGTGTTGTTGAACTCGTGCAAGGTCGCGATGTCGATCGCGCCGACCCGAAGGATTCTCGGCGTCACGCCCGTGACATCGAGAATGGTCGAAGGAAGCCCCGATTGCGTCGGGCCGCCGTCGAGGTAGACCGCGACTTTCTCCCCCAGCATGCGTTCCGCCTCGTCCACGTCCTGTGCCGCCGGTACGCCCGTCGCATTCGCGCTGCTCACCGCCAAAGGGCCGGTGGTCTTCAGGAGCGCGAGGGCATACGGGTTGTTCGGCATGCGCACCGCGACGGTGTTACGGGTCTCCCCAAGATCCCAGTTCAGCGACGGCTGTTGCTTGCAGATCACTGTGAGTGGGCCGGGCCACAATGCCGAGACCATATCGCGCACATAGGTAGGAATCTCCACGGCCAGAGCCTCGAGCGTGGTCGGCGCGCCAACGAACACAGGCGGCGGCATCTGTCTCGTGCGTCCCTTCGCGTCGAGCAGTCCCTGCACGGCGGCCGGCGAAAACGCATCGGCTGCCAATCCGTACACGGTGTCCGTAGGGAGCACGACGAGTTTTCCCTCGGCGAGCGCGCCCTGCGCGGCGGCAAGTCCCCTGTCGAAATCGTCATCGATGGAGCAGTCGAATTTCACTGGATCATCCTATGCGCAGGCACTAGAAGGCTTTGCCGATGACGAAGGCGATGGCGAGGAACTGGGCTGTACGGCCAAGGAAAACCAGCACCAGAAACAAGTAGCGCGACTGGTTCGAGGCCCCGGCAACGATCGTCACGACCGCCAGCGGAGGCACGCCGACCAAGGAGGACGCGAGCACAGTCAGCCCACCGGCATACGGGCGATCCAGCAGGGCGATCAGCCCGTCGCTGACCGCACGAATCTTGAGGTTCCACCCGTTGGATGCCGGCTTGCGGACGCCAGTCCGGATGGACCTGCGGCCCTTCCGGACGAGTTCGAAAACGATGGCTTTGCCGATGACCGTGCCGACGCTCAGGGTTAGGACGACAGCGACGATGATCGATTCGGAAACGAGCGCGGCGTTGCCGACAATGTAAAGTTCGGCATTGAGGAACACCGGCAAGAGCGCCGATCCGATGCCAAAGGCGAATGCCGCACCGAGAAGTGCGAGATCACCCATGCCGACACCCTAGCGATAGACCGCCGGATACCGTCACAATCCACGCTGTGCGGTCACAAACCGCGGACGTCCGGCAAGATCGAGGTTATCGCGGACTTCGGACCAACGACCCGTCGCGACAAACACGGCCGGTGCCGACTCGCCTTGCACGTCCGCATGCTCGCAGCCGAGTACGCCGCCCGGCTTGAGCAAGCGGAACGCCACTTCTTCGACAACACGAATCGCGTCGAGGCCGTCATCGCCAGACCAGAGCGCCAACGACGGATCATGGTCGCGTGCTTCGGCTTCCACGCTCTCCCACGCTCCGAGCGGTATGTACGGCGGATTCGCGACGACCACGTCGACGCGGCCGTCGAGGTTTGCGAAGGCATCGGCAATGTCGCCCTGCCTCACGTCGACCCCCGTTCCGGAGAGGTTGCGCTGCGCATACGCGAAGGCCGACTCGTCGAGTTCGACCGCAAACACGCGGGCGCCCGGGGCTTCATCCGCGATGGCGGCGGCGATCGCGCCGGACCCGGTGCACAAATCCACCACGACCGGGTCCTCAAGATCTGCGAGGTGCGCTATCGCCCAACCTGCCAGGAGTTCGGTTTCGGGACGTGGGATGAATACGCCGGGCCCCACAATCAGTTCGCGATAGCGAAACGCCGTAGTGCCGGTGAGATGTTGGAGCGGCTCGCGTGCAGCGCGGCGCGCCACGAGTGCGTCGAACTCTTCGGTCTGCTCCGGCGTCGGCTCGGCCGAGATGCGAAGTTTGAGGCGCGGGACACCCGTCACGTGGCTCAAAAGCAGTTCGGCATCGACGGCCGGCGAAGCGATGCCGGCAGCATCGAGCTTCGCGGTCGCCGACGCCAGCATGGCCACTGCGGTCACGCCTCGCCGGCCTCGACTGCTGCAAGGCGTGCAGCCAGATCCGCTTCGATACACGAATTGATCACATCGTCGAGCGCACCGTTCATCACGTGATCGAGGTTGTGAGCCTTGAACCCGGTCCGGTGGTCTGAAATGCGGTTTTCGGGGAAGTTGTAGGTGCGGATGCGTTCGGAACGGTCGACCGTACGCACCTGCGAGCGTCGGGCGTCGGAGGCTTCCGAATCGGCCGCGGCCTGGGCAGCTTCGAGAATGCGCGCGCGGAGGATGCGCATTGCCTGCTCCTTGTTCTGCAGCTGGCTCTTCTCGTTCTGGCAACTCGACACAATCCCGGTCGGCAGATGTGTGATGCGCACCGCCGAGTCGGTCGTGTTGACGCTCTGGCCTCCCGGCCCCGAAGATCGGTAGACATCGACGCGAAGATCGTTTTCGTGGATCTCAATATCGATATCCTCGGCCTCGGGCATGACGAGGACACCCGCAGCGGAGGTGTGGATGCGACCTTGCGACTCAGTGACCGGAACGCGTTGGACACGGTGGACTCCGCCTTCAAATTTGAGCACGGCGTACGGTGCTTCTCCCGGTTCGGGCGTGCCCTTGGCCTTGATCGCGACGGTCACAGACTTGTAGCCACCCAGGCCAGACTCGTTGGCATCGATGACCTCAGTCTTCCAACCCTTGTGTTCCGCGTAGCGCAGATACATACGCAACAGGTCGCCTGCGAACAGCGCCGACTCCTCGCCGCCTTCGCCAGCCTTGATTTCGAAGATGACGTCCTTCGAGTCGGTTGGGTCGCGGGGCACAAGCAACCGCTGGAGTCGCTCGTCCAGTTCATGGAGTTTCGGTTCGAGTGCCTCGGCCTCGGCCACAAACGTTTCGTCTTCGCCGGCGAGTTCGCGAGCAGCCTCGAGGTCGTCGCGGACCTGCTGCCATTCGCGGTACGTTTTCACGATGGCGCTGACTTCGGCGTAACGCTGCCCGAGTTTCTTGGCGCGTGCGGGCTCGACGTGCACCGCGGGATCGGCCATCTTCTGCTCGAGTGCGGCGTGCTCGGCAACGAGCGTCTCTACTGCCTCAAACACTGTGCGCTCCTTGCATCCACGGTTTGGATGGTTTTTGGTCATTCACGTGTGCGAAACCCCCACGAACTATCCAAGACGTGGCGACAAAGCGACGACGCCGACCCCAGACCATGATTGTGGCCGGGGCCGGCGTCGTAGAGTCGCTATTTCTTGCCGTAACGCTTCTCGAAGCGGGCGACACGTCCGCCGGTATCGAGAATCTTCTGCTTGCCCGTGTAGAACGGGTGACAGGCTGAGCACACGTCGGAGCGAAGAACGCCTCCAGTCGCGGTGCTGCGGGTCGTGAACGAGTTGCCACAGGTGCAGGTCACCTGGGTCTCTACGTATTCGGGGTGGATGCCGCGCTTCATATTTTCCTCTCGATGAGGTCGCTGGGTCGAACACCGGCAGGCATTCGTGAACCAGAACCATCGGCAATTGTGCCAGTTACCGCTATGTCAACGCCAATCGGCGCCAATTGATTCCTTATGCCGGAACCAACGCTTCGATGTCGGCGGCGATATCTGCCGGCTTCGCCG
>Ga0075527_10000108_pt1 | contig 17912 bp, 22 predicted proteins | sample NGEPer11B_FD_74784 | JGI IMG/M metagenome (GOLD analysis project Ga0075527, IMG submission 74784) | Arctic peat soil microbial communities from the Barrow Environmental Observatory site, Barrow, Alaska, USA - NGEE Permafrost305-11B | ecosystem: Environmental > Terrestrial > Soil > Wetlands >...
TCTTCAGGCCGGGTTGTATGCCAGACTGGTAAACTTGTCGCTGACACGTGCCGCTGTTCTGTCATCAGGAGTACACCCACGTCATGGCGTTTGCGATCAGGAAATATGCCAAACCGGGAGATGCATTGAATCCGAACCGGATCATCGCGTCTGAAGCGCCCGGCGCATCGTGGTCTCCCCAAATGCCTGGCGAAGCGCCAGATCGTTCGGATATACCGGGCGAGTCCCAGTTGCCGGTGCCGCCCCCGGAGGAACAGGGTGTCCGTGAGCTGCCAGGGACCGAGTTTGGCACCTCGCAGCTCATTATGCATGTCTTCGCGCCCGAAGGCGGCAATGCGGACGACCCCACCCGATACGAACAGGCGCCGGTGAGCTACGAAGAAGTCCGGAAAGCCAATCCCGCCCTGCGCACCCCCCTCCGCCCTACTCCAGGCTACGCGCTCGCGGACGGTATCCGCCAGCCAGGTCCCGAGCTCGCGGCACTGGATGCAACATCGGGCACCAGCGAGCCTGCTCCAGGTGAATAGCGGCAAACCGTCTGAGGAGGCGCCTCTCATGACCAGTCCCGAAACCGTCGAAGTCCCCGCCCTGCGCGTGGTTGGCATCAGCATCCGAACGACCAACCAGGCCGAGACCGAGGCGGAGCCGGGCAAGGGACCGATCGCCCAGCTTTGGCAGCGCTTTGCCAGCCTTGACCTCAGTCGCCGGATTCCTAATCCACACGTCTCTGGCGACCTCGTCGCGATCTATCATGATTACGCATCGGACGCGACCGGCGCCTTTACGCTCACGCTGGGGCTGCGCGTGACATCCCTGCATCAGGTTCCCAAAGACCTGGAAGGGATCGAGGTGCCGTTCCAGAAATACGCGCGATTCGCCGTTGAGGGCGATCCCAATGCGGTGATCGGCGAAACGTGGCGGGAAATCCGGGACGCCGGTCTTGACCGTGCCTTTACCTGCGATCTCGAAATCTATCAGCCAGGCGGCAGCGCGGAGCACGTCAAGGCGGAAATCCTCGTGGCGCTGCGGGATTAGGGCATCCCAGCCGCGTGGTCACAGCCTCATCTGGCGCGTTGCCGTCGATCAGCCCAAACCCTCCAATCCCGGAGACCTTTGCCGAAAATGGTGAGCCACACAACGGTAGCCGCGGTACAATGCCCGCAATTGTGTCGGACAGGTCGGAGGCTGTCAGCACCCGACATGCACATGCCGGGTTGTTCCGGCGCCAGGCGGCAACAACCGGAAACGCAAGCGGAAGCCCGGCCGATACCGTGACACACGGTTACCGATCTGTTTCATGAGGGCCGCTGATCCACCGGGTCAGCCGCCAACATCGCTCCGAGAGGCCAGTGCATGGCAACAACACGACGAACAACCAGGCGGGGACAGGGTCAGTCGACCAAGGCCGGCAACACCCGGAAGAAGGAGAGCCAGGCGGTGCTCGACTCCGAGGCGCTGCTCGAGTTGTACCGGAAGATGGTGGGAATTCGTCTCTTCGAGGATGCCGCGCAGCGTGGCTTCCGGAAGGGCAGGATCGGCGGATACCTTCATATGTATATCGGCCAGGAAGCCGTGGCCACCGGGTTTCTGGAGAGTTACCAGGAAGGCGACCGCATCATCACGGCCTATCGTGATCACGCGCACGCCCTGTTGCTGGGCGCCACGCCCCGAGAGGTGATGGCCGAGCTGTATGGCAAGGGCACCGGGCTGGTGAAGGGCAAGGGCGGTTCCATGCACCTGTTCGATGTCGACAATGGCTTCTACGGCGGCTATGGCATCGTGGGTGGGCATATTCCCCTTGGCGTCGGCATGGCGTACAGCGCCGCCTACAACAAGGAAAACAGCATCGTCCAGCTCTACCTCGGTGATGGCGCCATTCACAATGGCGCCTTTCACGAAGCGGCCAACCTCGCCGGCCTGTGGGGCAAGGACGGATTGAATCCCTGCCTGTTCGTGCTCGAAAACAATCAGTACGGCATGGGAACCAGCGTCGAACGCGCCACCGCCAACACCAATCTCGGATCCAAGTTCGATTCCTACGGGATCGAGTGGGAGCAGGTGGACGGCATGGACATCGAAGCGGTGATCAACGCCGCCCGCAAGGCGTCAGAACGCGTGCGTGAAAGTGGCAAGCCGTACGCGATCGAAGCGCTCACCTATCGTATCGTGCCGCATGGCGCCGCCGATTTTCTCGAAAAATATCGCTCCAAGGAAGAAGTGAAGAAATGGCGGGAACGCGATCCAATCGGATTGCTGGAGAAGAAGCTCACGGACGCCGGTGTCGAGGACGAGACCCTCGAAAAGATCCGGGCGGAGGCGAAGGAGAAGGCCGATGACGCCGTCACGTTCGCCGAAGAAAGCCCCGAGCCGGACCTGTCCGAGCTCACCACCGATGTCTATGCCTCCGACATGCACATCGCGGACGCTGGGTAGCGGCCCGCCGAACGACCTGGCAGTGTCACCGTTGCGCCCTGTCTTCGAATGGGGCGAGGATTGAAACAGAAAGGGATTCGGCGAATGCCAGTAAAAACCTATCGCGATGCCCTGCGGGCCGCGATGGCTGAAGAAATGCAACGGGACGAGTCGGTTGTCCTGCTAGGCGAAGACATCGGCGTCTATGGCGGTACGCACCTGGTCACGAACGGGTTGATCGACGAGTTCGGTCCGAAGCGAGTGATCGATACACCGATCTCGGAAAACGGATTCACCGGCGCGGCCATCGGGATGGCCATGGCCGGGATGAAACCGGTGGTCGAAATGATGACCTGGAACTTCTCGTTTCAGGCCGCCGACCAGATCATCCAGAATGCCGCCAAGCTGCGCTACTTTTCCGGGGGACAGGTCCACGTGCCGCTGGTGATCCGCGGTCCGAATGGTGGCGGTGTGCAGCTCTCCGCCCAGCATACGCACAGTCTCGAAGGCTTTTATGGCCACTTCCCCGGCCTGAAGGTCGTGTCGCCGGTGACGCCGGAAGACGTCAAGGGCATGATGCTCGAAGCGATTCGCGATCCCGATCCCGTCATCTTCCTCGAAGCCGGCGCGCTGTATGGCACCAAGGGCGAGGTTCCCGATGGCGACTACACGGTGGGCTTTGGCAAGGCCCGGGTTGCCCGGGAGGGGGCGGATGTCACGCTGGTCGCGTACGGGCGTCAGGTCAACATGCTGCTTCGGGTCGCCGAAGAACTGGCCAAGGAAGGTGTGCAGGCTGAGGTGATCGACCTGCGCTCGATCCGTCCCTTCGACACCGAAACGATCATCGAATCGGTCAAGAAGACGAACCGGGCGGTGGTCGTGCAGGAGCAATGGCGCTGGTTCAGCGTCGCCAGCGAAGTTGCCGCGTTGATCCAGGAGCACGCCTTCGACTATCTGGACGCTCCGGTTGAGCGCGTCAGCGGCGCCGAAGTGCCGGCCCCTTATGCCCGTAATCTGGAAGTCGCGGCGTTCCCGAGCGAGGCCAATATCCTCGAAGCGGTACAACGCGTGCTGTATCAGGAGAGTAAATAATGGCCGAAGTCATTATGCCCAAAATGGGCGACGCCATGGAGGAAGGGACTCTTCTCAAGTGGCTCAAGAACCCCGGTGACGAGGTTGCCGAGGGCGATCCCATTGCCGAAATCGAAACCGACAAGGTCACGCTCGAGATTGAGGCGGCTGAATCAGGGTTCCTCACCAACACACTGGTTGAGGAAGGCGACACGGTCCCGATCGGCACCACGGTCGCTACCATCGGCGGCGAAGACGAGGTCGGCAAGGGCGCGCCAGAAAGCGCCAAACCAGTCGCCGAAGCTGATGAAGAGCCTGAAGAGCCAGCAGCTGATGCGCCCGCCGCCGAAGAAGCGGAAGCACCCGCGGGCGATGAACCCGCCGAGCAACCCGAGACCGCGCCTGTTCAGGTTGCCACCGCCGAGCAGGAAGCTTCCGCCGAGCCGGTTGCACGGGCGGATGGTGAGCGACTGCGCGCATCGCCGCTGGTCAAGCGGCTCGCCAGCGAGCACAGCATCGATCTTGGTCAGGTGAATGGCAGCGGTCCTGGCGGCCGCATCGTGAAGGCCGACATCGCCGATTTCGTCTCCGGCAAGACGCCAGCGCCGAAGGCCGCGGCCGCCGCGACACCTCAACAGGAGCCGGCACAGGCTGCCTCCGCGGCGAAGGTTCCGGCCGAGGGCGCTTCAGTTGAGATTTCGAAGATGAAGCAGCGCACAGGCGAGCGCATGGCGGAGTCCAAGCGGGATATCCCCCACTTCTATGTCAGCACCGTGGTTGACATGTCCGCCGCGCTCGATTTCCGCAAGCAGAGCAACGCGTCGCTGGAGGAATCGGGCGGCAAGGTCTCCGTGAACGACCTGGTGGTCAAGGCCACGGCGCTGGCGCTGGCTGACAATCCCACGATCAACCGATCTTATGTCAATGACCAACTGCTTCAGCACGACTCGATCGACATCAATATTGCGGTCGCGGTCGATGGTGGGTTGATCGCGCCGTTTATCCCGGCTGCCGACCAGAAGAGCCTGGGCGCGATTTCGCGGTTGGCGAAGGATCTGGGCACGCGCGCCCGCGAAGGTGGCCTGAAGCCCAACGAATACCAGGGTGGCACCTTCACAATCAGCAACCTCGGTATGTTCGATGTCGACGAATTCATCGCGGTGATCAACCCGCCGCAGGCGGCGATCCTGGCGGTGGCGTCAGTTCGCGAGCAGCCGCTGGTGCGTGACGGACGCGTAGTGGTCGGCCACCAGATGAAGATCACGCTAGCCGCCGATCACCGGGCGCTGGATGGCGCTGAGGTGGCGACCTTCCTGCAATCGGTGAAGCACTACCTTGAACACCCGATGCTGCTCGCCCTGTCATAGTCGAGCGCGACCGCTGGGGACATGGCGCTTGCGTCGTTTGGAGGCAGCTTGTCTCCAAACGACGTTTTTGCTTTTGTCGCCAGGCAGGATAAGGACGAATTATGGGCGGATTCGAATGGTTTCTCCTGATTGTGGTGGTGATCCTTGTCCCGCTGGTGGTCGCCGTCGCGGTGACGTTGTGGACACTTGAGCAGGCACGAAAACGGAATCGTCGTAATCGGACGGAGGGGCAGGGGAAACGTGCCGGGGTGGCCCGCAAGGCGACGCGTCCTGACACGGAGCGCGATGAAAGCCAGGTGCGCGATGCGATGTCGAAGCCTGGCGAGGGCCGACGGCGTGACGACCCGGCGGTGGCGCGGCGGGAAGAGCCAAAGGACAACGCTGGGCGCGACGGTGTGGAGAAGTGAGAGCTCAAGGAGCGCTTGGGCGGGCGTGACGCGGATAGTGGCGGACCGTTATGCTTTCAGTGATCGTCGAGCGCTTGTGAGACCGTGATGATCTAGCGGAATGTGACCGGATGGCGCCGGTTAGGCATCAAGGAGAATCCAGAACGTGGCAACAGAACGCACACTTGTCATTATCAAACCGGACGCGGTACAGCGCGGGCTGATTGGTGAGATCACCGCCCGCTTCGAGCGTCGGGGCCTGAAGATCGCGGCAATGCGGCTGGAGACCGTTTCACGTGAAACGGCCGAGCAGCACTACGGCGAGCACGAAGGCAAGCCGTTTTACGACGGGTTGGTCGACTACATCACGTCGTCACCATCCGTGCTGATGGTGCTCGAAGGTCCGGGCGCGATCGCGATTACCCGCACGACCATGGGCGCGACCAAGCCGGCGGAGGCGAATCCGGGCACGATCCGGGCTGATTTCGGTTTGGAGATCGGTCGAAATCTCGTCCACGGCTCGGACAGCGTCGAAAGCGCGGCACGCGAGGTTGAGTTGTTCTTTGGCGACAGTGTGATCGACTATGATCGCGCCATTGACGCCTGGGTGCTTGAATAGCGCTTGGCCCGCAAGGGTGGAATCGAATCGACTATCGACACGTCTTGTAGCACCGGATCTCGTGCCCGGTGTTTTCCGTGATTGCCATTTCGGCGAGAATGTCGTTCTGCAAACGTGTACACCGATGGTCGGAACGATGGGACCCTCATCAGTGGCAAATGCGCCCCTGGGTGGCTGACGGGTTGATGTTTCACGTGAAACGTTCTGGCATAATTTCCGCCCGTTGCAATGACGAAGAGGTCGACCATATGGAACGGATCGCGCTCATCTCCGATATCCATGGCAACATGCCAGCGCTCGAAGCGGCGCTCGCTGATGTCGAGTCGCGAGGTATTGCTCGCATCTTCTGCCTGGGTGACCTGGTCGGGAAGGGGCCGCATTCCGATCGTGCCGTGGACATCTGCCAGGATCGATGCGAGCGGGTCATTCGCGGTAATTGGGACGACGGGCTCGCGACGAAAGTCACCCACGACCCGGCGCTGCGCTGGCATCAAGAGCGACTCGGCCCGAAGCGCCTTGCCTATCTGCGGACCTTGCCGAACACCATCGATCTTGTGCTGAGTGGCCAGCGCATCCGCCTTCTCCACGCATCGCCTGCCGGTGTCCACCACCGCGTCCTTCACCGTGACCCCATTGAAACGTTGGAATCGATGTTCGACTGCACGGACTTTACCGGGTATGGATTCGATCCCGACGTGGTTGGGTATGGCGACATCCACACTGCCTATCTACGGCCGGTCCACCTCAAGGTCTTGTTCAATGCCGGCAGTGTCGGCAACCCCCTCGATCAGCCGCTCGCGTGCTACGCGATCCTCGAAGGCTCGCTCGACAGCGCCAGGGCGTCTCTCGTGGCGATCACGCTTGTGCGCGTGCCCTACGACATTGAACGGGCCATCCAGGAAGCGGAGGCCGAAGATATGCCCGAACTCGAACAGTACGCCATCGAGCTCCGGACACCACGGTATCGGGACCATACAGGATAGGGGGAGCACACGATGTCCCGGCCAGCAGCGTCCAGGTTCAGTCGTCCGTGATGTAGAGCAATCCCGGCTGTGAGTTGTACCAGGACATCAGCTCCGCGATAAGGTTCCTCAGTTCCTGGTCCGAAACGTTCGGGGAAAGCGGGCGAGTATCGCTCAAGGGCACACCGCCGTACTTCTGGCGGCCCGATGACGACCGCGCATCGGTGCGTGGCGCCCGGCGATACATCCGGGCGCTCAACCCGTCCTCACCGTCAACGAAGTACACGCCGTGGCTGGGATCGATCTCCAGCCCCAGTGCGCCCGACTCCGGACTGTCAACCACGACCGGATAACCGTCCGGCACGCGGTTCGCGTATTGCAGCGCCGCCGTCTGCAACATGGGAATCAGGCGACTGCGAATGTCCTGTAGTGCCTCTACTGCCACGATGGGAACTCCTTGCGGGGGAGAGGGGGCGCTCCAGGCGATCAGCCGCGGAAGCGCGTATCCTCTGGTTCTACGTCCGGCTCGTCATCATGCCGACTATGCCTACGCTGATTATCGCGGCAGGTCGCCGGGATTGTCCACGTTCCCACCACTGCCTGATGTTTCACGTGAAACGTCAGTTGTCTTCGAGCGCGTTCTCCTCGGAGAGCTGGCTGGCGCGCGGGCTCACCTGGCCCGAATACTTGTTGTTCTTCTTCTTGCGGTAGGGCATGCTGACCGGTGACGACAGCGTCTCAAACGAAAACGCGCAAATCCGCATGCCAGGGTACAACGCCACCGCCATGCGACCGAGATTGCTCAACTCCATCGTGGCGGTGCCCACCCAACCTGGCTCGAATACGGCCGCGGTCGAATGGACGGTGATGCCCAGCCGGGCGATCGAGGAGCGACCTTCGAGCCGCCCGAGCAGGTCATCCGGCAGCTCCAGCGACTCAATCGTGCTGGCGAGCGCGAAATCCCCCGGCTGCATGATGAACGGCTCGTCATCCCCAACTTCGATCGTCCGCATGGCATCGCCAATCGACGCGGGATGACGAGGATCAATGTAGCTGAAGCGGCTGTGCTCGAACACCATAAAGGTATGCCCGAGGCGGAAATCGACCGAGATCGAGCCGAGCTGCTTCTCATAGTCCGGAAACGGGTCAATCTTGATGCGCCCTTCTTCAAGCGCCTTGCGAATATCACGATCGGAGAGCACCATGCCTGATTCCATCCCGAACTGGCGAACCCGGCTAACAGTGCCGGTAAACAAAGGAGGACGATTCCGGCCACTGGACGCCTGCCAACAGGGACCAGCCCACCGATACATCCGTACGTACACTACAGTGGGAGAACCTCGCCCGTCAACACAGGCACCTTGCGAGAATGAACATAGCCCTACCGATCAGGTACGTACCAGCTCCTCGTACGTCCGAATGCCGCGATCCATCACCGCATCATAAATCCGGAAGCCCTGAAAGTCGCCGTGAAGGCCATATCGTCGTCATCAGGATCTCCTGTCGCTCCCCCTCGCACCCTGCGTCCACATTATTCTACCGCTCGCGGACCGGATGCGACCTCACGAAGGAGGGGTTGACAACGCGACGAACAAGCGTTACTGTATCGATTGAGAACTGAATCGATACAGTAACGAGAAAGGAGGTCAGGATGGCTCGAACGAAAACACAATCACACACCAAGGGATCGGGTCGTCCCACGTTGCAAACCATTGCCGATCGGCTGGACATCTCGCGGGCGACCGTATCCAACGCGTATGGCCGGCCCGATCAGCTCAATCCGAAGCTGCGCCAAAAGATCTTCGAGATCGCGAAGGAGATCGGGTACGCCGGTCCTGACCCGGCGGCGCGGAATCTCCGTCGCGGGCGCAGCAACACGATCGGCGTGCTCTTCACCGAAGCGCTTACCTTTGCCTTTTCCGATCCGGCCGCGGTCAGCCTGCTCAGGGGCATCTCCGAAATCTGCGACATCGATGGATACAGCGTGCTCCTGCTGCCGACACCGCCGGGCATCAATACACCAACCGCGTCGGTGCTCGACGCCGTCGTCGACGGGTTCATCGTCTACTGCATGCCGGTTGGCGATCCACGCTATCAGGATTTGATCGATCGGGCGCTGCCGACCCTGATCGTCGATGAGCCGCGCAGCGACACCGCAGCGTTTGTGGGTATTGACGACCGCTCCAGCGCTCGGGGCGTCGCCGAACACTTGCTCAATCTCGGCCACAGGCGATTCGGCGTCATCGCCGACCGGCTGAACGCCGACAACTTCTCCGGCCTGGCTGATCGCACACGACAGAAAGAGGCGACCTTCCAGGTCAATGCCGACCGCTTGCGCGGATACGCCGATGCCCTGGAGGAAGCAGGTCTATCCTGGGAACATGTCCCCGTCATGGAGTGCTTCCCCATCTCGCCTGCAACCGGAGCACGAGGCGCGGCCACGCTGCTCGATCGACCGGACCGGCCCACCGCCATCATCGCGACCAGCGACCAGCTCGCGCTTGGGGTGCTTGACGCCTCACGGGATCGGGCGATCGACGTGCCTGGATCACTTTCGGTGGCCGGCTTCGATGATATTGACGCCGCCGCGCGGTCGTATCCAGGTCTCACCACGGTGCGTCAGCCGTTGCTGGAAAAAGGTCGCGCCGCTGGTCGCCTGCTGCTTGGCTCCTGGCCGGAAGGCAAGCCGCCATCAGTGATCCTGCCGACCCAGCTCATCATCCGCGCATCGACCGGTCCAGCACCGGCCTGAATCCAGCCAGACCATCGCAGACATTCATCCATCACGAGAACACGAGGAACACCATGCTTTACCACATTGCACGATCAGGCGTTGAACAGCAGATGAAGAACCAGTTCCAGGAAGCCCCGGAACCGAATCGGCCCGAGCGACCTGAGCCAGAGCGGACCCGCGTCCATGTCGCCGTACGGCTCCGGCTGAGCGAGATGCTCCATACACTGGCGAATGCCGTCGAACCCGCCTCTCATGTCTGCGAGCCGGCAACCAGCCAGCAGGCATGACCGCCACAGGCGGACACCATCCGCACATCTCACGTGGTGGTCGGCGGGTATCACATCGATCCCGCCGCGTGGCGACCGCTGATCTACAACTTCCGGCATTATTTCGGATTGGGATCCGCGCTCGGCAAGACCTTCCGCTCCGAAACGTGATTACCCTGTCCACCGGCGAGCCCTGCCGGTGGACAGGGCGACGACTGACACCCTATACTTTCCCCTGCCTGTGCAGACGGGTTCAACTGGTGTGTCTTCTGGTCGAAGACACCGGCCGGACTGGTCCGGATCGTGGTGGGGACCATCGGGCCATTCCCGTACCTGCATCATCCCAATGTCAGCACGCAACCTGGCGAACCAGGCCGGCATCACGGCCGCACCGGTTCGCTGGCTGGAGCGCGGATCACGCATCCGCCCGTCGCACGATGAACCAAGGAGAGCAACGGTGCCAAAGCGCACATATCAACCAAAGCGAATCCCGCGGTTGCGGGAACATGGATTCATGAAGCGGATGAAGACCAAAGGTGGTCGCGCCGTGCTGGCGAGACGCCGCCTCAAGGGACGTCACAAGTTGACGGTGGCCGACGAGAAGAAGTTCACACAGAACAAGTAGACGTCATCACGGCGGCGTCACCGGCGAGGGGAGGGGAGGTTCACGCGTCAGCGCGGTCACCCCGCCCCTCGTTCTGTGTCCGGACGGTGTCCGGGAGCGTGCCGTGATTCAACCCGAGGCAGGCCGTGATCGCACGACGCTTTCGACTCCACAAGGATGGCGATGTCCGCCGGGCGCGATCCCGGGGTAGTGCCAGCGCCCACGGTCCGCTTGTCGCGCGGATCCTGTCGAACGACCTGCAACCCTCCCAGAATCGCTATACCGTCGTGGCGGGGAAGAAGGTCGGCAACGCGGTGCGGCGCAACCGGTTGAAACGCCTCGTCCGCGAAGCGCTGCGGGGATATCATCCCTGGATCAGGCCGGGCCATGACATCGTGCTGATCTGCCGGGGCACGGTCGAGGAGATGCCGACGCTGCATCACGCCCAGACCTCGCTCCACCGGATTCTCACGCGCGCCGGGTTGTGGATCATTCCGCCAGGCCATGCGGACGGTCCACCGGACCCTGGCTCGCAAGTCGTCACGGGCTGGACCACGCCGCTGGTTCGCGCCGAACCCGCCACGGTGGGGGAGCAGCCGTCTTGACACTCCCCATCCCTAAAGGGAGGGGATTCTCGTTTCATTGAAAGGAGCCTCGACGGTGAACCGCTTTGGTCTTACCCCTTCTCCGCGAGCGTTTTGTGTCTCCGTCAGCCCGACGGCGACAGGTGAGCAATGTCACGGGGACACTTGGTTATCGTGTCACCGTAAGTATATCGCGAAACATGCAAGACTCCCATTCCTCCCCATGCCTGAAGGCAGGGGTTTCCTGGGAGGTTCCCGATGAAACGCGTGGCGCTGGCGATGCTCCGGTTTTACAAGCGGGCTATCTCGCCGCTGCTGCCGCCGAGCTGCCGCTTTCAGCCGACATGCTCCGACTATGCCTGCGAGGCGATCGAGAAATACGGTATTCTAAAGGGTGGGCGGCTCGCGATCTGGCGAATCCTGCGCTGTAATCCGTTCGGAGGAAGCGGGTATGACCCGGTTGAATGATCCGAGCGTGCCTGATTGCGCCGTACCCGTGGCGCCAGCGTGTCACAGGACGCGGCTGGTCTCGTTAAGTTCGCTGATCCGATTCGGGACCATACCCCGTGCATAACCCGCCACCAAACCCACACCCGCTGTTCGCGGGAGGAGGCCGCCCTTCGTGCTCGTAGATTTGCTGTCCAGCGCCATCCCCGCCGAAATCCCCGTCTGGGAACAGTTCCGCTCCGCGATGGAGTGGTCGCTGGACACGCTCGCGGATTACACCGGCAGCGCCGGCATCGCGATCATCATCTTCACCATTATCATCAAGACGATCCTGCTGCCCCTGACGATCAAGGCGACGCGATCCAGCAAGGCCATGCAGGAGGTCGCGCCGAAGATCAAGGAAATCCAGAAGAAATACGGCAAGGACCGCCAGCGCGCCTCCCAGGAAACCATGGCGCTCTACCAGCAGCACGGTGTCAACCCGATGGCCGGTTGCCTGCCAATGCTCATTCAAATCCCGATCTTCTTCGGCCTTTATCGCGCGATTTTCAACCTGTCCGATGGAAACGTCGGTCAGTGGGCCCACGGCTTCCTCTGGCTCGACAATCTCGCCGTAGCCGATCCGTGGCACCTGTTGCCGATCCTGGCCGGTATCTTCCAGTTCATCCAGACCCGCATGATGCGGCCCGCCAATCAGCCCAAGAGTGACGACCCGCAGCAGCAGATCATGAACGTGATGATGAACTTCATGCCGCTGATGGTGGTCATCTTCGGTTGGGGTTTCGCCTCCGGACCAGTGATCTACTGGGTGACGCAGAGCGTCTATTCGGTGGTGCAGCAGTGGTTCATCACCGGTTGGGGCAGTCTTGGCGCGTGGTTCCCGTGGCTGCCGGAGCTGCCGGAACACCGCCGCCTCGGCTACCAGGAGCCGCGCAACCTCGATGATGTCGTGGTCGTCAGCGGTGGCGCCGGCACCGCCCAGCAGACCGGTATCCAGGGCTGGTTCATGCGCAAGATGGAACAGGCGCAGGAGAATGCCGCCGAACGCCAGAAGCAGGCAGACGCGCAGCGCAAGGGGAAATCCGGCACGTCGGGCTCATCGGGCGGCGACGCGAAAGGCTCCAGCGCAAACGGCAAGACCAGCGACCCGGCGGCAGATGACAATGGTGAAGGTGACGGGGGTGAAGAAACGTCGCCATTCTCCGCGAAAAATCGGGATTCTTCCTCGTCGTACCAGGATCGGGTGGACGCCGCGAGCAAATTCAAGGCAAAATCTCGCAATACTAGTAACGGCCAGAAGACCTCGACCCAGAAGGCGGGTTCGCGCAAGAAGAAGAAACGATAGCCGAATGCGATTCGCTGAGTTGAACGTCAGATCAGATCATCATGCTGAGTACGCTGCCACGGGCGTGCCGATATATCGCACTCCACAGCGCATATGTCATGCTGAGCAAGGCCGCATGGCCGCGTCGAAGCATCTCGATCTCGCCGCGAGCCAGCGTGCAGGCAAAATACCTATCGCCATGCATCGATCTGGGGTGACTTGGCTGGTCCCCAGACCGAGATGCTCAACAGGCGATCCCATCGGGATCGAGCGGACGCGGCCCATCGACATCGCGCATGCGCGCTCGCTCAGCATGACAACAATCCTGTGAGATGGTACTGAGCGAAGCGCGGAATGACGGCGTTTCACTGAAGCGCCAGAGCCATTAAAGCAAAGTGAGCCGGATACCCATGGAGCGACGCACCAGCGTGGAAATTCAGGCCTATTCGGTTGATGAGGCGGTTCGGCTGGCTCTGGAGCAGCTGGACCTGAGCCGTGACGAGGTCGACATTGAAATCCTCGTCGATGCCAGCGATGACCAGGAGGACGAAGCGCTCGTCCGGGTGACGGCACAAGGCCAGGCGTCGCAGCCGGAGCCGCGTGCCGCCCGCCAGGCAGAGCAACAGCAACGACCTGCCCGGCAGCGCCCGCGCGGTGGCGACCGGTTGCGAGGACGGCACTCGCCGGGTGATCGTCCATCGCGGCGCGGCAACCGGCCGGACCCGGCCACGATCGACCGGGTGGACGCCGAAGACGAACGTACCGCCAAGCAGGCTGTGATTGACCTGCTCAGCCGCATGGGGGTCGAAGCTGATGTGATGGCGGTCGACAATCCGTCATCGGTACCGCTCGACGGTGAGGATCCGCCGACGATCTTCATCGACATCGTCGGGTCCGACCTCGGCATGCTGATCGGCCGGCGGGGGGAGCACCTGTCGCACATCCAGTACCTGGTCAACCTGCTGGTCAATCGCAAGCTCAACACCTGGTCACGCGTGATTCTCGATGTCGAGGGCTATCGTTCCCGGCGGGAGGAGTCGCTTGTCGGGTTGGCGGAGCGGGTGGCGCGGCAAGTCGCGCGGAGCCGTCGCCCGATGGAGCTGGAGCCGATGCCGCCCAACGAACGGCGGGTGATTCATCTCACCCTGCGATCGCATTCTGAAGTCGAAACCGAAAGCAGTGGTGAGGGAAACCAGCGCCACATCACGATCCAGCCGCGCGGCTGACGGTTCACGGCACCTGATGATCCACGAGGGTCAACCTCGATGTTTACGTTGGTGGGGATGTCCCAACCTTGACGGAAGCAGGTTCGAACAGGAACACTCAGCGCAATTATTGTCATGCTGAGTGCCTCGACACAAATTTCTTGGCATACAGACATTCCGAGAAGGGGCGTCATGCTGAGCGAAGCGAAGTATCCCCCCGGCGAAGCCGCTGCCCGAAGGGCAGAACTTCATTGCACTGATCCGGTACGCCAGCTGCGCTGTCGAGCGCTTCGCGCGGGGATGCTCAATAGATGGTCCGCAGGACCAAGCGGATGCGGTCCATCGACAAGCTCAGCATGACGGTAATCTTTGACAGTCGATGGAGCATCACCGCCATGACACAGCAACCCCGAGGCGATTCGCCTGTGCCTGACGGCTCGCCGTCTCACGATCAGCAATCGCCAGGAGAACAGTCCAGACCGGCAAACAAGAATGAGCGTCGTCCATTCCGGAAAGGGGGGAGGCAATCCGGGCTGCAACGCATGCGCACACCCGACTACCTCGTCATCGGCCATATCTGCGCCGACCTGCAACCGGATGGCAGTGTCGTGCTGGGCGGAACGGCGCTCTATTCGGCCCTGACCGCGGCCAGGCTTGGGGCGCGAGTGGCGGTGCTGACCCGTGGCGTGTTCGGGCGCGAGGTCGCCGGAATGGCGATCCCATCGCTTGACCCGTACCTGAATGAGATCAGCATCATCGTGCAGGACGCCGAGATGCCGACGACGTTCATCAATGAGTATCTGGCTGACCGCCGTGTGCAGACCATGCCGCACTGGGCCGGCCCGATCGATGTGAACGGCCTGCCACCGCACTGGCGCAACGCCAAAATCGTGCATCTCGGCCCGATCGCCGATGAGATCGATCCGCGCGGCAGCGCCGGTTTGACGACGCAGTTTCTCGGTGCAACGCCGCAGGGCTGGATGCGTTCATGGCCGCGAGGCAGCGGAGGGCGGGTCAAGCACATCCCGCTCAAGCTGCCGGGGAACCTGATTGATCGGCTGGACAGCGTCATCGTCAGCGACGAGGAGATTTCCTTCACGAGGGAGGTGGTGAACCGGGTAGGAGACCGCCGGATGTCCGTGATCACGCGCGGCGAGTACGGCGCCCAGGTCATTGCCAGTGGCGCCAAGGTCGACCTGCCTGGTTATCAGGTCACGGTGCGGGATCTCACCGGTGCGGGGGATGTCTTTGCGGCGGCGTTTTTCATGCAGGCATCGGATCGCACGGTTTCCGCGCGAAAGGCCGGGGAGTACGCCAATGCCGTGGCGGCGCTCAGCATCGCCCAGGTTGGACCTTTCGGCGTGCCGAACCGGAAACAGGTGAAGGAGTTACTGGAGTCAGGCAGGCTAACCGGTTAACGGGATAGCGACCCATCTAGGTGGGTTGTGATCAGCTTCAGCAACTCGCCCAGGTCGAACGGTTTGGCGATGAACGGGATTTCCGGACGCCGCGATTCGACCGCGGCGCTCATCAGGATCACCGGGACACCGTTTCCCTTGATCTCGTCGATTAGCTCATAGCCATCGAGGCGCGGCATCATCACATCGGCGATGACGAGGTCCGGGGGCGCCCGGCGGATGATGCTCAGCGCCGAGGCGCCATCCAGCGCCCGTTCAACCCGAAAGCCCTGATCTTCCAGAAAGTCGGCAAGCAAATCAACAATGGCTGGCTCGTCGTCGGCGATCAGCACGGTGAGATTGGGATGTTGTGAAGAATGCACCATAGTCGCCAAGCGTGTCGTTATCATGCTATCGGCTCGATCCGATCGTCAGCGTGGATCCGTTCGCGCTGATCATTCGATCCCGACCAACGATCCATGCAGTCGATTGTTCCGAAAACCGTGACGCAAGTTTGATGCCCCCCTGACAGCATTGCATCGACACGGTTATCATGATTCGCATGTTTCGTACGCACGATCGCCCGAAGGCATGCACCTGAGAGGTTCCTGACTTGGCATCCAACCTCGACATTATCCAACTCCCCGGCGGCCCACTGGAAACCAATGCGTTCCTCGTGGTCGACCGGCAGACGCGCCATGCACTGCTCATCGACGCGCCTCCCGAAACGCACGATTCCATCGTGGCGGCGGTGCAAAACGAGAAGGCAGCGGTGACCAGCATCGTCCTGACGCACACGCATTGGGATCACATCGTCGATACGAACACTTTGCGCGCGTCCCTTGAGGCCCCCGTCATTGTACATCCCAACGCGGACGCAAGGCTGGCGCATCCGGGGAGCGTGGTGACGGAGATTCCCTACACCATCGAGCCCATTACCCCTGATGGCCACATCGAGGACGGCGACGAGATCAGGATCGGCGACGAATCGTTCGCCGTGATGTTCCTGCCGGGTCACGATCCGTCACACATCGTTCTCTACGACGCGAATGCGCGGGTGCTGATGGGTGGCGATGTGCTGTTCCCGGGCGGGCATGGGCGCACTGATATCCCCGGCGCCGACCAGGACACGATGCTGCACAGCCTTGCGCGGCTGCTGTCGCTCCCGGATGATGTCACCGTCTACCCGGGTCATGGACAGGAAACCACGATTGGCGCCGAGCGCGACTGGATGACGCGCATGACGGCATCGATCCGTTAGACGCCGGATGAACCGTGGTGAGAAACCGTAGGGGCGAGTTCGCGTAGAGATACTCGCCCAGTGGTCGCGCGGCGGCCACAATAGTCATCTCAACAGAAACGCTGTCGGGTATATCCGCCGCACCTGTACCGGAGGACTTGAACGCGCAACCCATCGCCAGCGTATACAAAAACCCCCAAACGGCATCATCGCCGCTCGGGGGTTTTCTGATCGCTCCGAGAGTAACTCACACTGGTGGCATCGAGGAGTCAGGTCGGCGGATGGATCGTCCTGGGACCGATCTGCTCACGATATCACTGAATGGTGATATCGTCGCCTAGCGCGGCCAACCCATCGTGGTCATGGTGCGATCATAGTTGCGGAGGTCCTGTCGGGCCTCATCCGCGGTCGGATAGCCCGTGCCGGAGCGAAGGATTCCGCCGTAATAGCGGTCAAATCGGCTACCGGTACGCGGGTTTCGGCTGAAAAGGTTTCGAAGCGTCTTCATCGATGCGATCTCCTTCATCGTTGATGTGGTGATGGCGACATCGTTGTCCCCATCTCAATGATCTTAGTATATCACATTATCAGCATTGATGCATGGATCATGAACGGACAGTTAACGGTCCGGTCGGAGGCGGTCGCAACGCGACACCCGTCATGCTGTGTGGCGCGTCACGGGCTTGTTGGCATATGACCAACCACCACCAGCCGTCCTGCTGAGCACAGCGAAGCATCCCCCGGCGAAGCCGTTGCGCGCAGCGCAAACAAGCAGTTCCCTGCATCCATGCGCCACCTGCGCCGTCGAGCGTTTCGCGCGGGGATGCTCAATAGACGGTCCCAACGGGACCGAGCGGACGCGGTCCATCGGCAAACTCAGCATGACGGCCGTTTTGTTGGATACGATAGTCTGGACAGACTACTCAGGGTGACGGTCGTTTCTGGTGCGTGACATGATGCGGTGGATGCACCCTCAATACGTCCAAAGTATCAGGTGAGTCCGAGGGTGACCCGAGCTTCGGCGACCGTCGTCAGGGAACCGGTGACCAGGATCGCCCGGAACTTCATCTCCCGTGCCAGCTGGATTCCCTGAGCCACGGTCGAACCCATGGTGAAAGCGCCGCCCAGCAGGTCGATGGCGTTGCCGATCTCGCTGGCGGGAATGGCGCGCGGACTTTCCGGCGTCACCGCGATGCTGTGATTGACGATCTCCAGCAACGGTGGCAGCACCAGCAGTGGATCCTTGTCGTTGAGCATGCCCACGACCATCACCAGGTCAGCATTGGGATAGTGA
>Ga0075527_10000109_pt1 | contig 17884 bp, 16 predicted proteins | sample NGEPer11B_FD_74784 | JGI IMG/M metagenome (GOLD analysis project Ga0075527, IMG submission 74784) | Arctic peat soil microbial communities from the Barrow Environmental Observatory site, Barrow, Alaska, USA - NGEE Permafrost305-11B | ecosystem: Environmental > Terrestrial > Soil > Wetlands >...
TCCGCTCGCGGAGCTTGTTTTGATTCAAAAGCTATTAGCGGCGCTTACCGGGACCACCCGGATTCGTCGAGCCCCGATGTTGACTTAGTGGCTCGCTGACATCCTTGATGACTTCGCCGGAACCAACCATCTCAACCCGCTTTGAGTACCACTTCGATTCACGATCCACGCGCTGGTCTACTTGAGCGGATTCGTCGGCTCGGTCCCATTGGCTTGCCACGTAGGATCTAAACTTGATGAGCCAGCGCTCGATTCCGCTCCGATAAACTAGCCCGGTGATCCCTGCTGAGGCCGATAGGCCCGCCGTGATCGTCACATAATGCTTCTTCGGCATTGAGGCATTCCTGTTAGCCGGGCGGTACAGAGGTCCAAAAAATGGTGAGCGCGCGGGGGCTCGAACCCCGGACCCTCTGATTAAAAGTCAGATGCTCTACCGGCTGAGCTACGCGCTCCCACGAGGCGACCATATGGGCCGCTGAGGCGAGGAGGTCAACAAACAAGGGCCTTTCGGTCCCGGTCTTTCGCCGCAGGAGGTCTCTTTCGGGGACCAACAGGTCTCTTTGGGGGAGAAAGGACCCGAAAAGCCCGTCGCGATTCCCTCAAGCTTTCAGTATGGTCCCGGCCGATCCGAGGGAACGGGATTGGGGGATCGGGACATGGCCGGCAAGGGGAAGAGGGGACTTTTCGCGCGGTATTGGCCGCGCTTTCTGCTGATCATCCCCTTCGGCCTCGTGGTCTACGTGCCCTTCTATAACCGCCTCGAGCCCGCGCTCGGCGGCATTCCCTTCTTCTACTGGTATCAGCTCTCCGCGATCATTCTGGGGGCGGCCGTCGCCCTCACGGTCTATTTCCTCGAAACGCGCATCACCCACACCACGGACAGCAAGCCCGCCGACGTCGATGCCTCCGGGACGCCGGGAGACATCCTGTGAACCTCAACGTCACCGCCGCGAGCGTCTTCATCGCGCTGTTCCTGTTCGTCACCTGGGTTGGCTTCATCGCCGCGCGCTGGCGGAAAGCGGACCTCAACGTGCTGCACGAATGGGGCTTGGGCGGTCGGCGATTCGGCACGGTGGTCACCTGGTTCCTGCTCGGGGGCGATCTCTATACGGCCTACACCTTCATCGCCGTGCCGGCGCTGGTCTACGGCGCCGGGGCCATGGGCTTCTTCGCCGTGCCCTATACGATCATGATCTACCCGATCCTGTTCCTGGTGTTTCCGCGGCTCTGGGCCATCGCGCGTGAACGCGGCCATGTGACCGCGGCCGACTTCGTGCGCGAGCGCTTCGACTCGCGGCTTCTGGCACTTGCCGTGGCCCTCACCGGCCTGGTGGCGACGATGCCCTATATCGCGCTTCAGCTCATCGGCATGGAGGTGGTGATCGGCGCCCTCGGCTTTCCGACCGGCGGCTTCACCGGCCATATTCCGTTGATCATCGCCTTCATCATCCTCGCCGCCTTCACCTATACCAGCGGCTTGCGGGCGCCGGCTCTCATCGCCGTGGTGAAGGACATGCTGATCTTCATCACCATCTTCGCCGCTATCGTCATCATCCCGGCGAAACTCGGCGGCTACGGCGCGATCTTCGCAAGCGTGCCGCAATCGAAGCTGCTCTTGGCGCCGCCATCGGGCGGCAGCATCGGCGACTACAGCGCCTATTTCACGCTCGCGCTGGGCTCGGCGATGGCGCTGTTCCTCTATCCGCATTCCATGACGGGAATCCTCAGCGCCTCGAGCGGCAAGGTCATCCGCCGCAACGCCGCGGCGCTGTCGGCCTATTCCTTCGTGTTGGGACTGATCGCGCTTCTCGGCTACATGGCGATCGCCGCCGGCGTCGATAAGAACCCGCTGCACGCTGCGGGCTTCGCGCAATACGGCGCGAACTTTGCCGTGCCCGCGCTGTTCCTCGACATGTTCCCGTCGTGGTTCGTGGGCGTTGCCTTCGCGGCGATCGCGATCGGCGCGCTGGTGCCCGCCGCGATCATGTCGATCGCCTGCGCGAACCTGTTCACGCGCAATCTCTACAAGGAGTATTGGAAGCCGCACTGCAGCGACGCCGAGGAGGCGCGCGTGGCGAAGATCGTCTCGCTGGTGGTGAAGGTCGGGGCCGTGGTCTTTATCCTGGCGATCCCTCATGCCTACGCAATCCAGCTGCAATTGCTCGGCGGTATCTGGATCATCCAGCTCCTGCCGGCCATCCTGCTCGGCCTCTTCACGCAGCGTTTCAATGCCAATGCGCTTCTGCTGGGCTGGGCGGCCGGAACCGCGCTCGGCACTTATATGGCCGCCTCGCGGGGCTTCGTGTCCTCTATCTATCCGCTCGAGATCTTCGGCCTGGCCGTGCCGGGATATGCGGCGCTCTACTCGGTCGTGGTGAACTTTCTCGTGGCCGCCGCGTTGAGCCCTGCGCTCAACCGCCTGACAAGGCGCGCGGGCGTGGCCTGATCTGGTCGGGGTCCTGGGGTCAACACCACTCGACCGCGCCCTGATTCGCCGATAGGTTGTTCACATCGCGTCGATCAAGTGCGCGAGGGAGGAACTCACATGGCACAACACAACCCGGGGAGCCGTGCATTTCTGCTCATCGTCTTGGGCGGCATCGTGATTGGCTTTGTGATTGCAGCGTATCTGTTGAGCGGCAATGACAGCGAGACGGGCGCCAAGATGGACAAGGAACAGCCCGCCGTCGTGGCACCGGTTGGGGAAGCGCCCGCGGAACCGGCAGGGAACGACATGTCCGACGACATGACGCCGCCGGATGAGATGTCCGATGGCGTGACGCCGCCTGACGAGATGTCCGACGACATGATGCCGCCAGATGAAATGTCCGATGACTTGATGTCCCCGGACGAGGCCATGCCCGACGACGCAATGCCGGACGAAGCCATGCCTGACGACGCAATGCCGGACGAAGCCATGCCGGATGATGCGATGCCGGACGAGGCGCCGGATGCGATCATGCCGGACGAGAATCCGGAAGAGGCCGTGCCGGAGAACCCGCCACCGGCGCCGAACCCGTAAGCGGCGTTTGCCGCAAAGGGCGTTTGTCGCAAAGGGCCGTGTTTCGATGCGATGAGGCTCAGATCCCCGCCGGAGGTGTGCACAAAAGAAGAGCCCCGGCGCGGGGAGGGCCGAGGCTCGTACGCATTACACAGAACGCACTACCAGCCCAGACCGAACTCAACTGGGCACGTGGAGAATGCCTATCCCCTATGGCAGTTCTGTGACGATTCCTTGTCAGTATCTTTAATAGCAACAAGGATTTGCGGGTTCAGTCTCATCCAATCTGGCGCAAATCCGCGACTCTCTCACAACGCCACTTCAGGGCGCGTGCGCAGAGCGCGGCGAGACCCTGACAGCCTTGTGCAGTATGCGCCTCCATGCACAATGCCCGTGGTTTAGGCGAAGGCCGGCAAGGACAGTGCAATGCGGTGGCGCGGGCAGAGACAAAGCGAAAATATCGAGGACCGGCGCGGCCAACGCCGCGGCTTCGGCTTTCCGTTTCCCGGCGGCGGCGTGCGCTTTCCCTCTAGCGGGGGCAGCGGCGGCGGCGGCGGGCGCGGCGGCATCGGCATTGTCGGCATCCTCATTATCCTCGGCCTCATGCTGTTCTTCGGGATCGATCCCTCCGTGCTCTTGCAGGGCCAGGGTCAGGGCGGCGGTGGCACCGGCTTCCCGGATATTCAACTGCCAAAGCAAAGGCCCGACGTCACCAACCTGCCCACGCCCGGCGGTCACGCCCAGATCGAACACCCGCAATCGACCGGCGACGACGATCTCAAGAGCTTCGTCGCCGTGGTGCTCGCCACCACCGAGGACACCTGGACCCAGACCTTCCGGCAATTGGGCGCGCGCTATCGCGAGCCGAAGCTCGTCCTCTTCAGCGGCTATGTGCGCTCGGCGTGCGGTACGGGAATGTCGGCCATGGGGCCGTTCTATTGTCCCGGCGACGAAAAAGTGTATATCGACCTCGACTTCTACCGGGAGCTGAAGAACCGCTTCAAGGCGCCAGGCGATTTTGCCCAAGCCTATGTGGTCGCCCATGAGGTCGGCCATCACGTGCAGAAGCTGCTCGGCATCGCCGACAAGGTCGAGGTGGCGAAGCGCAGGATGAGCCGAAGCGGCAGCAACGCCCTGCAAGTCCGCATGGAACTTCAGGCCGACTGCCTGGCCGGCGTGTGGGCGCATCAGCTGCAGACGGACAAAGGCTTGATCGAGCCCGGGGATATCGACGAGGCGCTCCGCGCCGCGAGCGCGATCGGCGACGACCGCATCCAGAAGCAGACCCAAGGCTACGTGGTTCCTGATTCCTTCACCCACGGCTCATCGGAACAGCGGGCACGCTGGTTTCGCAGGGGCTTCAAGGAGGGCCGGTTGCAAGCCTGCGATACCTTTAACGCGGAAACCCTGTGATTTTCGGAAGGCTAGCGTCCGCCGTCGGAGGACAACCGCACGGACAAGGATGCACGACCGCGAAAGAGGGCGTAATCTTTGTGTGGTAAGGAGATTCGGACAGCGGCGGGAGTCTCTAACGTGTTGCCTTTGCGAGGGTTTTTGGCGGTCATCTTCTGTGTGGTGCTCGTAGGCAGCGCAGAAGTCGCTCTGTGTGCTGACGATGCCATCGTCCTTGGCGCGGCCGTCTCGCTGACAGGAAAATATGCGCTCAACGGCGCCAATACCAAGAATGGCTACGATCTCGCCGTCCGCCAGATCAACGATAAGGGCGGGGTCAAGATCGGTGACACATCCTACAAATTCGAGATCAGCTATTACGACGATGAATCGACGCCGGCGCGTGGCACCGAGCTCGTCGAGCGTCTGATCCAGCAGGACGGCGTCAAGTACATCCTCGGGCCGTACAGCTCGGGACTGACCAAAGCGATCTTGCCGATCATCGAGCGGCACAAAGTGCCGATGGTCGAGGCGAACGGCGCCGCGCGCGAGCTGTTCACCAAGGGCTACCGCTACATCTTCGCGGTGCTGTCGACGTCGGACCAGTATCTCACCCCGGCGATCGATCTGGCGGCCGAGCACGCCGACAAGCTCGGCAAGGCTCCGAGCGAGATTCGTATCGCCATGGTGACCGAGAACGATCCCTTCGCGCAGGATGTGCGTGCCGGTGTGCTCGCCGATGCGCGGCGTCATGGGATGAATTGCGTGATCGACGACCAGCTCCCGCCCGAGCTCAACGACATGTCCGTGACGCTGACCAAGGTGAAGGCGCTGAAGCCCGACGTGCTCGTCGTCTCCGGTCACGAGAAGGGCGCGCTCACCGCCGTCAACCAGATCGAGGCGCTACGGGTCGACGTGCCCATCATCGCGCTCACCCATTGCGACTCCGCGCAGCTCGCCAAGAGACTGCCCAAGGCCTCCCAACATGTCTTCTGCGCGCATCAATGGCATCGTTCGTTGAAGCATAAGGGGGATCTGTTCGGCTCCGCGGAGGCCTTCGCGCAGGTCTTCGAGAAGGCCTATGGCTACGAGGCGCCGTACCAAGCCGCACAGTCGGCCGCCGCGGTCTACGTATTCGCCGATGCCTTCAAACGCGCCCAGAGCCTCGATCCGGAGAAAGTGCGCGATGCCATCGCCGCCACCGATCTGCCGACCTTTTATGGGCCGATCAAGTTCGACGCCACGGGCAAGAACATCGCCAAACCTATGATCCTGACCCAAATCATCGATGGCGAATACGTCGTGGTCGCGCCGGAGAAATGGGCGGCCGCCAAGCCGGTCATTCCGCGCCCCAAGCATTAGCGGTCGACGCAGGGGCGTTCCCTTTGTAAGCATCGCCGTCAGCCGCTTGGTGGGGGTTGAACGGGCGGGGGCATGGTCAGCAATCTTCTCATTCTCCATGAAGCGCCGGCGCTTGGGCTTCAGCTCGTCATCGACGGCCTGTTGATCGGTGCCGTGTTCGCGCTTGCCGCCTATGGCATGGCGCTGGTCTGGGGTGTCGCCAACATCATCAACGTGGCGCAGGGCGAGTTCGTCATGCTCGGCGGCCTTGTCGCCGTTTACGCCGCGGAGCAGGGCGCCCCGGTGCTTCTCGCGGTACCGCTCGCCGCGCTGTGCCTCTACGTGCTCGGCTGGATCCTCTACTACACCATCATCGTGCATCTGGTCGGACGCGACATGTTCAACTCGGTGCTTGCCACGTTCGGCATCGCCATCGTGCTGCAGCAGCTCATGGCCCATGTCTTCGGCAGCGCGGACCGTATCGCCGCAAGCGGGCTTGGCAGCTGGTTCCTGTTCGATGGCTTGGTGGCCATCGACAAGACGAAGGTCCTGGTATTCGCCGCTTGCATCGTCCTGGGGGTGACGCTGTCGGTGTTTCTGTTGCGCTCACGCCAAGGCCAGGCCATCCGCGCCGTGGCGCAGAAGCCGGAGGCCGCAAGCGTTCTCGGCATCGATACGAAGAGGGTCTATGGGCTCACCTATGCGGTGAACGCCGCGATCTGCGGCGCGGCCGGCGCGCTCGCCGCGACCGCCTATACCATCCACCCCTATGGGGGGCTGTCCTATACCATTCGCTCCTTCATGATCGTGGTCGTCGCCGGCCTCGGCAATCTCGGCGGCGTCATCTGGGCGGCGCTGTCGCTGGGCGTGGCCGAAAGTTTCGCCGGCTTCATTTTCGGGGCGCAGTATCAAATCGCCTTCGTCTTCACGCTCCTCGTGGCCGTCCTCGTGTTCCGCAACTGGCGTCTGAAACGCCAGCGCCGCTATCTCGCCTGACGCCATGGACGAGACCCGCGCGCTCACCCCCAAGCGATGTCTCATGATCGCCGGCCTGCTTGCGGTCGGTGGCGTGGCGCCCGTGCTCTTGCCCGCCTATCAGCTTCAGCTCACCGAGCTTCTGCTGTTCATGGTCTTTGCCCTGTGCTGGGACCTGGTCGGCGGACAGATGGGCTACAACTCCTTCGGCAACGTGCTCTTCGTCGGGCTCGGCATGTATGCCGCGGCCGTCGTCCAGGTCGGGTTGTTCTACGACGTCGGGCTCTACAACGAGGCCCGGGGCGGCGGCACCGATTTCGTCTTCAACGAGTCCCAGTTTCTGACCGGGCTCGCGCTCGGCATCCCTGCGGCGGCGCTGGTCTCGGCGCTCGCGGCCTGGCTGCTCGGCTCCCTCGTGCTCACCATGCGTGGGCATTATTTCGCCATCTGCACGCTGGGGCTCGGCATTGCCGCGGGCCAGATCGCCGCCGGCATTCCCTGGCTCGGCGCCGGCTCGGGCATGCTCACGCCGAACCCGCCGGACAGCCTCGGGCATGTGTCCCTGCTGCTCTACTACCTCGCGCTCGGGCTTGCGGTGCTGTGCACCCTGACTTTCGCCTGGCTGCTGTCCACGCGGTTCGGCCTCACGCTCAACGCTATTCGCGACGACGAGGACAAGGCCGAGGCCATGGGGATCAAGACCCATGCCGCCAAGGTGACCGCCTGGGTCGTCGCGGCCGGATTTCTCGGCGCCGCCGGGGCGCTCTACGGCAACATGGTTCGCTTCATTGATCCCATTCAGACGGCCTTTGCCGGCGCCACGATCGGCGTGTGGATGATCCTCATGGCGCTGCTCGGCGGAAAGGGCACCTTGGCCGGGCCCATTGTCGGCGCCATCGTGTTTCAGCTCACCAAGGAACTGTTCTGGACCTACCTGCTCGGGTGGCAGCGTGTGGCGCTCGGCCTGCTCATCATCCTCGTCGCCGTGTTCTTCCCATCGGGTCTGGTCGGCTTCGTCCGCGACCGCAAACGTGCCGAGGGCAAGCCATGACGTCGCTGTTGGAACAGCAAGCCCTGACATTGCTCCTGGAAGCCGTCGGCGTGACCAAGGCCTTCGGCGGCGTGGTGGCCAATAACGGCGTCAGCCTTGCAGTGCCGGAAGGATCCATTGTCGGACTGATCGGACCGAACGGCTCGGGCAAGACCACGCTGTTCAACGCCATCACCGGCGCGATCCCGATCGATGCGGGCGCGATCCGCTTCAAGGGCAAGGACGTCTCGCGCCTGCTCGCCGGCGACATCGCCCGCGCCGGCATTATCCGCACCTATCAGCAGCCGCGCATCTATGGCGGGCTTACCACCCGCGACAACGTGATCGTGTCGACCGCCGTCCGCACGACATCCTTCGCGAGCCTGTTCGGCCGCGCGCGGCATCATGCGGAAGACAAGGTGGAGGAACTTCTCGACTTCGTGGACCTCACCGGGAAGGCAGGGATCCTGGCCGGTGAACTCTCCTTCGGTCAGCAGAAATTGCTGGAGCTTGCCATGGCGCTCGCCAACGAGCCGGATCTGCTTTTGCTCGACGAGCCTACCGCGGGCATCAACCCGACGCTGATCAACGACCTGATCGACCGCCTGAAGGTGGCGAACAACGCGCTCGGCGTCACGCTGCTCATCATCGAGCACAACATGCCGGTGATCATGGGTCTCGCCGAGCACATCTATTGTCTGGCCCACGGACGGTTGCTCGCCGAGGGCCCGCCGGACGCGATCCAGAACGATGCCCGCGTGCTCGACGCCTATTTGGGGGCGGCGTGATGGAGGACGTGCCGATCGCGGAACTCGACCGTCTCGCCGGGGGCAAGCCGCTCGTCGCCATTGACGGCCTCTATGCGGGCTACGGGCGTGCGCGCATCCTGCACGGTCTCTCCTTGCGGCTCGCGCGGCGCCGGGCGCTCTGTCTCGTCGGCCCGAACGGCGCGGGCAAGTCGACAGTGCTGAATGCCATGTACGGATTCGCCAAGGTGTTCGCAGGGTCGATCACCGTGGGCGGTCATGATCTCACCAGGCTGCCTTCTAGCGGGAAATTGAAAGCCGCGCGTCTCGCCTATGTGCTGCAGGGCGACTCCGTGTTTCCGAATATGACCGTGGAAGAGAATCTGCTCATGGGCGGCTATTTGCTGGAGCATCGTTCGCAAGCCAAGGCGATGGCCGAAGCGATCCTCGAGCAATATCCGCCCCTGCAGGCGCGGCGGGCGGAAAAGGCGCGGGTGCTGTCGGGCGGTGAGCGGCGGCTTCTCGAAATATCGCGCGCGCTGATCATGGAACCGGACGTGCTGCTGATCGACGAGCCGTCCATCGGGCTCGAGCCCCGGGCCATCGACATGGTGTTTGAGATGCTGAAAGTGCTGCGGGACGAGCGCGGCAAGACGCTCATCCTGGTGGAGCAGAACGCGCGCAAAGGGCTCGACTTTGCAGACATCGGCTATGTGATGGTGGCGGGGCGGGTGGCGAAGGCCGGCACGGGCGCAGCGCTGCTCGACGATCCCGAGATGGGCCGGCTCTTTCTCGGCGGCAAGTGAAGCGCTACAGCGCGTCGCCCGCATAGACCGTGGCGGCGCAGGGCCGGTCGGCCTTCTTGAACAGAGAGCAGGCACCTTCGGCGTCTTGGGCGTTGGCGAAGGGGCCGGCAATGAGCCGCCATTTCTGGTCGGGGGCGAGAACGCGCCGCGGCTGCAGCCCCGCCACGAGCGCGGCATGCTTGGTCAGATATTCGCGCCACAAGGGACGAAGGTCGTCGCGTTTGGGCACTGTGCCGATCTCGATGCCATAGCGGGTCGAGCCGTCATTGGCGGCGGCCGGCAGGGTGACGGGATCGAACGCGGCGATTTCGACTTCCTCTTGGGCGGCGGCGACTTCCGGTTCTGCCGGCGCGGGTTCGGGTTCGGCGACCGCGACCGGCGGCGGGGCAGGGGCTTCCGGTTCGGGCTCAGGCGCGGCCTCGGCGACGGGTTCCGGCTCTGGTTCAGGCTCGGGCGCGGCAGCCACGGGCGGGGGCGGTGGCGGTGTCTCCACCACGGTCTCCTCGACCACCTCTTCCTCAACCATTTCGGGTTCCGGCTCCGGTTCGGGCTCAGGCGCCGCGGCCACCGGTTTTGGCGCGACGGCTTGCGGCTTCGAAGTGGACACGGACGCGGAAGGCGGCAGGGCGGCGACAGGACCGATGAAATGCTCGATGGGCTTCAGCCGGGCATCGAGGGTGGCCAATTGCTGGGACAGATTGCGGACCGTGCCCTCAAGCGCGGTCACCTCGGCGGAATCGGCGCCGCTAGCCATCGAGTCCTGAGGCGCGGGCGCGGCCGGCGCCGGTGCGGGGCCGGCATCGTCCGGGAGGTCGGTGACCTGGACGGCCTGATTGCCAAGGGCCGTCGGATCGGTGAACAGCGTGAACAAATAGAAGCCGGAAACGCCCCCTAACGCGATCCAGAAAGCCGCGAAAACGTTTCGCGCCATGCCCCTCCCACCGGTGCGCCGCCGTTTTGCCATGGATCCGACCTTCCAAATGCGAGGTTTCGGCGCAAAAGCGACCTGAATAGGCTCCGATTCAGATTGCCCCGCCGCTTCTTAGCGAGATTACTCACTTCATGCGTATGGTCAATTTCCGCGTGCGCATTTCGGGCGCTTCTGCCTCAGGAACGGCGGGTGGAACGGCGGGTGGCCCTTCGCCGCGCTTTGGACTAGACAGTCCGCGTTTAGGGAAACTTCGTATCAAGATGCGATCTTCGGCCGCTCAAGACCCAGTAATCAAGACAGCATGACCCAATCATCGGCTCTCGCCATCGTCCTTGCCGCCGGCAAGGGCACACGCATGAAATCGGACCTGCCGAAGGTGCTTCACCGCCTCGCCGGGGCGCCCATGCTCGCCCATGTCTTGCGCGCCGCCACCTCCGCCGGCATTGCCCGGGCAAGTCTCGTGGTCGGACCCGGCATGGATGCGGTCGGGGAGGCCGGCCTTGCGCTCGACCCGAAGGCCGAAGTGTTCGTCCAACCGGACCAGCTCGGAACCGCGGATGCGGTGAAGGCGGCGTCGCCGGCCTTCGAGACCGCGAAGGGGCCGGTGATCGTGCTTTACGGCGATACGCCGCTGCTGCGCGCCGAGACGCTGAAAGCCGTGCTTGGCGAGCTCAATGCTGGTGCCGATCTCGTCGTGATCGGATTTGAGGCACAGGACCCGACCGGCTATGGCCGCTTGCTGTTCGACTCTCATGGACGGCTTTCGGGCATCCGCGAGGAAAAGGATGCAAGTGCCGCCGAGCGCGCGCTCACATTGTGCAATTCCGGCATCATGGCGTTCCGCTCCGCCGCGACACTTTCCGGGCTGCTTGCGCGGATCGGCAACGACAACGCCAAGGCAGAGTATTACCTCACCGATGCGGTGGCGCTCGCGCGCGGCGATGATCTCCAGTCGCGTGTCGTGCTGTCGAACGCGGAGGAAGTCCTTGGCGTGAATTCGCGCGCCGAACTCGCGACCGCCGAAGGTCTGATGCAACGGCGCTTGCGCATAGCCGCCATGGACAACGGCGCCACGCTGGTGTCGCCGGACACGGTGTTCTTCAGCTACGACACGGGCATCGGCCGCGACGTGACCATCGAGCCCAATGTCGTGATCGGCCCCGGCGTCACCATCGAAGACGGCGCCACCATCAGAGCCTTTTGTTACATCGAGCAAGCGAGCATTGGACCCGGCGCCAGCATTGGGCCGTTCACCCGGCTCAGGCCCGGTGCCGCGCTTGCCAAGAACGCGCATGTCGGCAATTTCGTCGAGATCAAGAATTCTCAGGTTCACGAAGGCGCCAAGGTTAACCACCTCACCTATATTGGCGATGCCAGCGTGGGCGCGAAGGCTAACATCGGCGCCGGCACCATCACCTGCAATTACGATGGCTTCGCCAAGCATCGCACCGAGATCGGCGCGGGCGCCTTTATCGGCTCCAACAGTTCACTTGTGGCGCCGGTCAAGATCGGCGACGGCGCCTATATCGGTTCCGGCAGCGTCATCACCAAGGACGTGCCCGCCGATGCGTTGGCCCTCAGCCGCGCTCCGCAAGACGAACGACCCGGGTGGGCCGCCAAGGTGCGTGCGCGCCGCAATCGCGACAAGGCGAAGTAGGCTTGCACGTGCGGGCCGAAGTCTTCGCCGTAAGAAGTCATCGCAACAAGAAGTCACCGCAACAATGGGATACAGCTCGTGAATTGCGACACACCGCCGGTCGATTTAGGCAGAACCTTATTAGGCAGCACCTTGGGATCGAGGGAGTAGGGGACAATGTGCGGCATTGTTGGTGTCCTCGGGAAGGGACCGGTTGCTGAACTTCTCGTCGACGCGCTGAAGCGTCTCGAATATCGCGGATACGACTCCGCCGGCGTGGCGACCCTGGAGCAGGGCCGCATCGATCGGCGGCGCGCCGAAGGCAAGCTGCGCAATCTCGAAGAGCTGCTGAAGGTCGAGCCGCTCAACGGCGACACCGGGATCGGTCACACGCGCTGGGCGACCCACGGCAAGCCCAGCGAGGCCAACGCCCATCCGCACATGACCGAGGACGTCGCGGTCGTCCATAACGGCATCATCGAGAATTTCCGCGAGCTCAAGGCGCAGTTGATGGCGGAAGGTGCGCCGTTCTCCAGCGACACGGACACCGAGGTCATCGCCCACCTCATCACGCGCGAGCTGCGGGCCGGAAAAGACCCGGTGGCCGCGGTCTATCAAGCGCTCAGCCATCTGCAGGGCGCGTTCGCGCTCGCCATGATCTTCCGCGGCTACGACAATCTGATGATCGTGGCCCGCCAAGGCAGTCCGCTCGCCATCGGCTATGGCGACGGCGAGATGTTCGTCGGCTCCGACGCCATCGCGCTCGCGCCTTTCACCGACCGGATCGCCTATCTCGAGGACGGCGATTGGGCGGTCATCACCCGCGAAGGCGTGGCGATCCGCGATCGCACCGGCGCCGGCGTCGAGCGGCCCGTGGCCAAGTCCATGGCCGCCGGTCTGGTCGTGGACAAGGGCAATTACCGCCACTTCATGGCGAAGGAAATCCACGAGCAGCCTGAAGTGGTCGGCCATACGCTGGCGCATTATCTCGATCTCGCCACCTATCAGGTGGCGCTGCCGGCGCTGCCGCTGGACTTCTCGCGCGTGAGCCGCCTGTCTTTGTCGGCGTGCGGCACCGCGTTCTATGCGTGCCTCGTCGCGAAATATTGGTTCGAGCGCTGGGCGCGGCTGCCGGTCGATGTCGATATCGCGAGCGAGTTCCGCTATCGGGAGATCACCATGGAGCCCGGCGGCGCGGCGCTGTTCGTGTCGCAGTCCGGCGAGACCGCCGACACGCTGGCCTCGCTGCGCTACTGCCGGGCGCAGCGTCAGCATGTGCTGTCCGTCGTCAACGTGCAGGAATCGTCCATTGCGCGCGAGTCGGACGTAGTGCTGCCGACCTTAGGCGGACCGGAGATCGGCGTGGCCTCCACCAAGGCGTTCACCTGTCAGCTTACCGTGCTCGCCTGTCTTGCCATTGCCGCGGGAAAAGCGCGCGGCGTAATCGGGCCCGAGCTGGAAGCGGAGCTGGTCAAGGCCCTGGTCGAGGTGCCGCGCCATATGGCGACGATCCTCGCCGACGAGAGCCCATACGAGACGCTCGCCCATAGCCTGTCCAAGACTCGCGACGTGCTCTATCTCGGGCGCGGCACGAGCTACCCGATCGCGCTCGAAGGCGCGCTCAAGCTGAAAGAGATCTCCTACATCCACGCCGAGGGCTATGCGGCCGGCGAGCTGAAGCATGGGCCCATCGCGCTGATCGACGAGAGCGTGCCGGTGATCGTCATCGCGCCCCGCGACGAGCTCTTCGACAAGACCGTCTCGAACATGCAAGAGGTGGCGGCCCGGGAGGGTCGGATCGTCTTGGTGAGCGATGCGGACCCGGCCAGCACCGGGTGTGCGGTCCAGACCATGTTGACCGTGCCGTCCGTGCATCCCTTCGTGACGCCGCTGGTTTATGCGCTTCCCGTGCAGCTGATCGCCTATTACACCGCCGTTTTCATGGGCACGGATGTAGATCAGCCGCGAAACCTCGCAAAATCGGTGACTGTAGAATAGTCTACAGCCTCGGATTTGCCCGATTTCTTTGCTTGAGCAAGGACATGGCGGATCATCGGAAGTCATTCCGGCCGCGCCGTCTCATCTTTGACGGGCGCCTTCTTTCTCACGGCCGCCTTATTGGGGCTGCGCTGGCGCTGCTTGGCGCGCTCGTGGCCGCGCCCGCATTTGCGAATCTCGGCCTGAAGAATGGCGAAGCCTCACTGGAGGCCGGAAAGTATGAGTTGGCGGCACGCCAGCTCTCCGCCACGGTAAACGACAAGGACTCCACTACGGACGAGGCGGCCAAGGCGCTCTATTTGCGGGGCATCGCCTACCGGAAGCTCGGCCAGCCCGCCCGCGCCATCTCCGATCTCGGCGCCGCCGTGTGGCTCGGCCTGGGGTCGTCCGAAAAGGTGAGGGCGCTCGTGAACAAGGGGCTCGCCTACAGAGCGGTGGGCCTGTCGAGCCAGGCCGAAGGTGCGCTCGACCAAGCGCGTCGCGCCTCGAGCGCCGGCGAGGTCGACCGGCTGATCGCCAAGGACGGTTCCACTGCGGTCGCAAGCGCCGGATCGGTCGAGGATGTCTCCACGAGCGGCAGCGTCTGGGACCGGTTGGTGCCGAGCTTCGGCGCGTCGAGCAGCGATGCACCGCCCCCTTCACCCGAGCCCGAAGCCGCGCCCCCACAGCAGTCCACCCAGACCGCCGCGGCGCCGTCGAGCGGCTGGAGCGCCGAGGTCAGCGAAGAGAGTGCGGAATCCAGCGGGAGCAGCGTAGGCCGCTGGTTCGGCTCGCTCACCGGGGACGGCGCGCCGGCTCCGACCGCCACGAACCCGATTCCGGCGCCCGCCACCACGACCGCCTCCCGGAGCACCACGACGGCCCAGCGGGCTCCGGCGGCGCCTCCGTCCGCGGCAAGCTGGGCGGCCAATACGGAGACGCAGAAGGTCGCATCGGAGGGCGACGGCACGGCGGTCGGGCGCTGGTTCTCGCGGCAGACGACGTCCGAACCGGCGGCATCGCCGGCGAGCCAAGCGCCGCAAGGCCCCGGCTATACCGTGCAACTCGCCAACAGCCGCTCCAAGGCGGAGGCCGAGGCCCTGTGGAAAAAGGCCCGTGGCGCGAATTCGCAGCTGGCGAGCGCCTCGTCCCGGATCGAAAAGGTGGATATCGGCAGCTTCGGCACCTTCTACAGCGTCAAGATCGGGCCGTTCGCCAGCCAGGCCGAAAGCAGCAAGGTCTGCAATGCCTTGAAGCGGGGGGGCACGGATTGTTCCGTGGTCTCGCCCGACGGGCCATAAGTGGCCGAAAGCCTACTTGCCAGCACGCCCGCATTCCGCCATGCCTCACTTCTATAAGCCGGGCGTAGTAGAAACAGCCGCCGTGAGAATGCTGTTGCCCAAGCGTCCCCATCCTCCTGCAACTTCCGAGACCGCATGACCACTGAAGATCACAACAACAAGAAGAAGGCCGACGAGTCTCTCCCGCCAAACCACCCGCTGGTCGACGATCTCGGCATGTTCGGCGCACTGGAGCCGACGTCCTCTCATTTCCTGGCGCGGCTGCGCGGCTATTTCCTGACGGGCCTCATCATCGTCGGCCCCGTGGCCATCACGATCTATGTCGTGTGGTGGTTCATCAACCTGGTCGACGGCTGGGTGAAGCCGCTCATTCCGCAGAGCTACCTGCCGGACAACTTTCTGCCCTTCAATATCCCCGGGGCCGGTCTGATCGTCGGTATCTTCGCCCTCATGCTGGTGGGGGCGCTCGCCGCCAACCTGTTCGGCCGTACCATTGTCAGCTACGGCGAGATGATGCTCGACCGCATGCCCGTGGTGCGCGGCGTCTATCGCTTGTTGAAGCAGATCTTCACCACCGTGTTCTCCAAGACGGGCACGGGCTTCAAGCGCGTGGGGCTCATCGAGTTTCCCCGCCGCGGCGTTTATGCCGTGGTCTTCGTCTCCGGCGAGCCGCCCTCCGAAGTGAAAAGCAAGCTCGGCAACGGCGAGCTCATGACCGTGTTCATGCCCAACGCGCCGAACCCGACGACCGGCTTCGTCCTGTTCATGCCGGCGAAGGACGTCATCCTGCTCGACATGGCGATCGACGACGGAGCCAAGCTGGTCATCTCGGCTGGACTGGTGGCGCCGTCCCAAGACAAGCTGAAGCAACTCGCCACCCAAGCGGAAGACAAGAAGCCCGTCCCGGAAGAAGAGCCCGTTGTCTAAACGCGCTCGGGTCTAGACGCGCTTGGCCCTAGACGCGCCGGCTATCCTCGATCTCCAAGGTTACAAGCCGCGCCAAGATGGTGAGTGCGTCGCTCCCCCCGACCCAGTCACGCCAGGCCGGGTTGAGCGCTCGGCCTAGATGGAAGCTTCTAATTCACCGGCTCGATCTCGCTAAGCCGCCAGCTCTTGTCGAAGAAGGACGGGAGCGGGCTGTAGAGGCGCAGGATCGTGAACCATCCCTTTTTCGGATCGGTCTGGATCCAGTTGCCGCGCTTCACGCCGTCGGGCTGCTCCGGACCGAAATAGAGGGTCGTTGCACCATCGGCATCCGCTTCGGCCGCAGGCGAGGGATAGCTCTGGCTGCCGGCCCGCGGGTATTTCTGCGAAGTCTGCAGCATCGAGCGCGTCTGGTTGTCATAGAGGGTGAAGGACCAGAAGGCCTTGGCCGGGATGTCCTTGGGCAGCGTCACCTTGTACGTCTTGGCGCCGTCAAAGGGGGTTCCATCGGGGTCGAGGAAGCTCATGAGGTACTGCGAGCCCACGCCCGGAATGCGCATGATCATGCCAGGCGAGTCGAGCGTGTAGCCGTAATAGAAGGCTGCGCGCGAATCGAGCGTGCGCGCGCCCGTCGGCGGCAGGGGCTTGAACATGCCGTTCTCGAAGAGTGGCGGCGGCGTTTCGAAGAAAGCGCCACCCTCCCAAAGCATGCTGCCCCACTGCGAGCCCTCGTAATACGCCCAATCCGGGTGCTGCATTGCGTAGCGCCAGTTGAGCGACCGGCCCGTTGCCTGGCCGAACGCCGCCGCGTTCGACAGGATCTTCTTCATCCGGTCGTCCGGCTTGAACTCTTTGCCGTGCGCAATCCCGATGGCGGCAAGCTGTCCGGCGAGTTCGACGTCGTAACTGGGGGCCGGCTCGTTCTGGACGTTCTCGTTGATCATCTCGAAGAAGCCGTAATCGCTTGGCGGGATCGTGTTGAACGACAGGTGGCTACCCTCAATGAATTTCATTTCGGGGATCTTCGGTTCGCCTTCAATGCGCACTGTCCCCTCAAGCGCCTGCGCAATGCTCGTCCCGAAGGAGCCCGGCCGGTAGGGATAGATCTTGAGGTTCTGCTTGACGTTCTCGACGGCCGGCTTGGGGTCGTTGTCGACAAGATAGGCACGCGCGGCATAGAGGGCGAGGTTGGTCTTCGAATGCGCAATAAAATAGCCACCCTCAGGCAGCGGGCCGTCATAGCCGGGTCCGACGATCAGATACTTGCCGCCACGCCCGCGGTCCGGCCCGGGGCCCCCGATGTCGATGATCCAGGAGAACCACATGTCGTTGATCGTGCCGACGGCGTTCGACGGCTGTTCGATCACCAGCGGGCCGTTCCTCAGGTCGAGCCCGGCGAGGTAGTAGACCGTATCGGCGTTGGGTGTCAGGAACAGCGAGTTCGAATCCATCAGCTCGGAGAAGATGACGACATCACCGGGCTTGGCGCCGATGCCTTCGAAGCCTTTGACGATTGCCAGGGCCGAGGCGCCGCGGAAGCTGTTGTTGTAGACGTTGAGCGCGCGGGTGAAGTCGAGCGTGTCATAGACCGTCTTAGCCGTATCCACAGTCGGCGCACCGTCCTTGAACTCAAGCGTGCCGATGGGCGTCTCGATCTTGTCCGGCGCGGAGAGAGACTTCAGCGTCTCTTCCGAGACCTCTGCCGTCGCGGATCCATAACCTGCAAAAAAGGCCAATAAGGCGATGGCTGATGCCGAGCCAAAAGGCGCATGGCGCTGAAGTTCCCTCATGACATTGACCTCCCGTTGCGATGTCAGTGGGCGG
>Ga0075527_10000115_pt1 | contig 17446 bp, 10 predicted proteins | sample NGEPer11B_FD_74784 | JGI IMG/M metagenome (GOLD analysis project Ga0075527, IMG submission 74784) | Arctic peat soil microbial communities from the Barrow Environmental Observatory site, Barrow, Alaska, USA - NGEE Permafrost305-11B | ecosystem: Environmental > Terrestrial > Soil > Wetlands >...
AGGATTTGGGCCGCCGCTTCGAGGTTGTATTCCCAGCTCGTGTTGGGCGATTCGAAGGCCGCAAGGCCATTGAGCACATTCCCGGTGGCGGGTTGGCCTTCGCCGTAGAACTGATTGGCGATCACCTCGCGCTGCACCGCCTTGTTCATCGCCTGGCGCACCGCCGGGTCGCTCAGGAACGGATGTGGCGTGCCGAAGTGCGAGCGCTGCCCGTCGACCTCGGTGTTCGGGTCGGAGAAATTGATATTGATGCGCTCGAGGTTGGTGCCCTGCACGGTGATGAGCTGGCCGCTAACGTCATCGCCCTCCAGCATCTCGTTGAGCACGGCTGGCTCGACCTGCAGGTTCCAGGCGTATTGGTACTCGCCCGTCTGCAGCACGGCGCGGGCGGCGGAGGCGGCGTCGCCACCACCCTTGACGATCACGTTGGAGAAGTACGGCGCGTTCGCCTCGCGGTAGTTCTCATTAATCGACAGCTCGACCAGGTCGTTCGGGCTGAAGTTGTCGATCTTGAATGGCCCGGTGCCGATCGGGTCGAGGTCGAATTCCTGGTTGCGGTTGGCGGGGTCGTCGCCGTAGGCGTGCGCCGGGATGATTGCGCCCAGAATCCCGCCGACAAATGGCTCGAACCAGTTGGCGGCCGGTTGGGCGAACGAGACCACCGCCGTGAGCTCGTCCGGCGTTTCGATGCCGGCGATCGTGGACCACGGCAGGAAGTTGACCGACGCGTTGGATTCGGTCGTGATCCATTCCCAAGTGAACTGCACGTCACGCGAGGTGAACGGCTCGCCATCGTTCCACAAGACGCCTTCCTTGAGCTTGAACGTGACGGAGGAGAGGTCTTTCTCCAGCAGGCCGTTTTCCACTGACGGGACCTCGGCCGCGAGGTCCGGGATGATCGTGCCGTCCGGCAGGTAGCGCAGCAGCGGCTCCAGCACCATGTCGGAGATGAGGAAGTCCTTGGTGCCGGTGGCGGTGTGGGAAAAGGCGGAGGTGGCGGCCTGCCACTGGATCATGCGAAGCTCGCCGCCCTCACCTCGGGTGACGTTTTCCATGCCGACCGCGGGAGCCGCCGCCGCGCCGCCGGCGACCGGGCTGGCCGCTGGGGTGCCATCGGCGCCCTGATAAAACGCAAAGCCGTTGCGACCGCCACCGGCGACCGCGGTGTTGGCCATGAAGGTGGCCAACCCGCCACCGGCGCCGAGCGCGCACGCGCCCTCGATGAAGCGGCGGCGGGAGATATCCCCTCGCTTGAATGCCTCAACCAGATTGCGAAATGGCTGGGACTGTTGCGTGAACGACATGTCTGATCGTCTCCTTTGTTTCGGGCGTCACCTCGGGTGCGTCCGGATGGGCCACGGGACACGGCGTCCAAAGCGCCAGTGGTTCCCGGTTCGTAACCAGGCGACAGGAATCGCCCGCAATCAGCGCCAGACCGGTCTGAAATGGCTGGTTCATTCCGAAAATCACGACACGAATCGAAGAACAGGGCGGAAGGGTCGAGTGTGCGACGCTCCCGCGCGGTTCATTCGTCCGAATCGATCATCAGCCCAATCTGATGGGACTTCGAAACTACCCAAAAGTCTCTTCACAAACGACGGCCTACTGCTGCTGTGTCGCGGAGTGTACAGGATTTCCGGGGCGTTCGCAACTCATATGGCGGGATATCCTGTTTTGCTGTCCAAATATTTGGACACAAGATGTCCCGACTGGGCCTCCGGATGAGTCGTGAGGCTACCGTTTCCTGTCAGGTCTCTTTATGCTGGGATGCGGCGACCGGCAGCCGCATCCCGATCCCACAGCATGCGAAGCAGCCGGAAGATTGGCACGTCGGGGTCGAGCGCAAACCGGTCCCGCAGGTACGAGTATGTCTTCGATCGTGTCGACGCCGATGGCTTGAGGAGCACATTTTCCGCGATGATCGCGCGCTTGTACTCAGCTTGCGTGGAATCTGCCGGTACGACCGCGAGCAGCGCCGCGAGCTCCTTCAACATCAGGGTGCGACTCGTGGAAACGCCGGAATAGGTGTTGGCGCCACCAAAATCGAGGGCAGCGTGTGTCAATTCCTGCACAATAGGGATACCTCGCGGTCATGTGACGTGTCATCCGTCAATCATAGTCGAATGCGCCAGACCGGTTCGGTGTATCGAATCAGGACGCGAACAGCGCCTTGAGCCGGTCCCGCACGATCACGGCGTCATCACCGGTCAAGACAAGTGGATTGATGATGATCGTGCCGTGCTCGGCATGCGATTCGGCCACCGCCACGGATGGGTCGCCGTCCAAAAGCGCGTTCACGGCATCGTAGGCGGTGTAACCCAGTTGCTCCGCGTCCAGCTCAATCCGAAGGAGCGGCACCGGCTGTTTCGGGCTCGCCTGGCAATTGACGCGCACACCGGCGATGCCGTCGAGCGGCCGCGCAATGGTGTCCAGCATCTGGCGCCATCGCTGGTGATCGGCGTCATCGTCGCCAGCGACGTAATATCGGAGCGCGGTGATCAGCCCGGCGATCTCCTCCCGGCCCACCTTCATCCCCCGCCCCAGGCCGTGATGCGGAATCCCGCGCAATGTCCCCTCCTTCGCCTGCTCCCGGCGGGTCCAGGTGGGCATGCGCACATCCATGTCCAGGTTTTGCAGCGCCACGGATGTCACCAGGTCGGCGCGACCAGCCAGGATGCCGCTCGCCTGTGGGCCGCCGATCGCCTTGCCCCCCGAGTACACGACCAGGTCGGCGCCCTCCGCGATGAAGCGGCGCAGGTTGCTCCGGGGCGGCAGCGCGGCGGACGCATCCACGATCACCGGCAGGTCATGGCGATGGGCGATGTCGGCGACCTCGGGCAGCGACAACGTGCCGGGCGTGTCGAGAATGGGACAGGCGATCGCGGCGGTATGTTCGGTAATGGCGGATTCCAGTTGCCAGGGGTATGTCCCACCGGCGCCGGGATAGCCAAGATAGCCAGTTTCGACAAAGGTGATGCCGGCGGCGCGGATGGCGTGATCGTAGGCGTTGCGGTGCCCGCGCTGGACCACGACTTCATGCTTCAGGCCGGTGGTGTCGGGAAGCTGATCCATCGCCGCGGGATCCAGCCCCGCCACACACGCGGCGGCGGCGAGCGTCAGTCCGGCTGCCGCGCCCGCAGTCACATATCCGGCTTCCGCCCCGGTCAGTTCGGCGATCACCGCACCGGCGTGTGCCTGGAGCTCATCCATCATCACATTGGATGCAGCCGCGTCGACCATCGCATCGAGCACATCCAGGGACACGCGGTTGCCACCGAGCCGGGTCAGCGCACCCGCCGCGTTGATCACCGTCCGCACACCGAGCGATTCGTAGAATCCCATTATTCCCTCCATCGAGCATTGCGTCGCTTCACACTGACCGGCATCATAGCGTGGAACTGGCTCGGCGAGGCGCCACCAGTCATTTGCAACAACCAACCACGTGCCTGTCATGCTGTGACCCTGTCACAAGCATGTTGTCACCTACCAAGAACGGTCGTCACCCTGAGCGCAGCGAATGGGTCCCCGCGCGAAGCGCACGGCAGCGTAGCTGGCGTATGGCGTCCATGGCGGGATTTTGCACTGCGCGCAACGGCTTCGCCGGGGGATTCTTCGCTGCGCTCAGAAGGACGGTGGGGGTGGCTGGGTGTACGCCAATATGCCTGTGACACGCCACTGAGTACCGTCTCACAAGGACAGTGTCATGCTGAGCAAGGCCGAATGGCCGCGTCGAAGCATCTCGATCGCGCTTGGAGCCATCATACGGACAAAATGCACATCACCATATGTCCTTCTGGGGTGGCATGACGGTTCCCAAGTTCGAGATCCTTCGACTCCGGCCTAGCGGCCTTCGCTCAGGATGACAAGCGTGGTGTAACGCGAGGCCCGACACGGGGGGAGACGGCCCGACACGGGGGGAGAACGGCCCGACACGGGGTCGGGCCCTACAAACGAACGGGCATCTATTGAATATTGCGCTCGGGGTGACATCATTTGGATGGCATGTCACTGTCACAAGGGAGAACACCGAATGCTCATCAGGCCGCCATCGGGGAAGAAGGTTCTCTGGCAGGAGATGCTCCGGCACGAGCTGCTTGCGGCGCTCGATCAGCGACCGGTCGTGATCGTGCCGGTGGGGTCCGTTGAGCAGCATGGACCCCACTGCCCGATGGATGTCGACATCTCGATCCCCTACCACCTCGCCATCCGCGCCGCGGACACGATCGGCGATTTCCCCGTGCTGGTCGCGCCGCCGATGATGTACGGCTTCACCCACTACAACATGGGCGAGGTCGGCACGATCACGCTCAAGCTGGAGCTGTTTATCGAGCTGCTCTGCGACATCTCGCGGAGCCTCTGGGCGAACGGGTTCCACCGCATCATCCTGCTGAACGGCCACGGCGGCAACCAGGCTCCCACCCTGGCCGCGTCGGTCAAGCTGGCCGAAGAAGATGTCTGGGCGCTGGCGCTGACCTACTGGAACATGGCGCTGGACGAGATGAAGGACTGGGGCGACGAGGACGGGGCGGGCACGATCGGCCACGGCGGCGAGTGGGAAACCAGCCTCCAGCTCTACCTGCGCGGTGAGCTGGTCGACATGTCTCGCGCCGTCAGGGACGAATGGCGCATGAAATTCAGCAAGGCCGTGCAGCGCTACGCACGCTTCCCGGAGCGTCGCCGCGAGATGGAGCACGGCGTAATGGGCGATCCGCTGGTGGCGTCGTCGGAAAAGGGCGAGCGGCTTTTCAGCGTCCTGCTGGAGCGGCTGGTGACGCTGTGCCGGGAATACCACGAGGAAGACCCGCCCCGATACCGGGAGTTCGGCTCGCACTGCCCGTGATTGTGCCGAATGGTCCAGCGCATCGTCCACGGTCGATTTCAGCTGGTGGCGACGTGATAGGCTGGAGCCATCGGTAATCGCGGCACGGAAATCGACATCGTTCTGACCGTCACTCCACCTCGATCACCTTCCACAATGTGTGATTCCGGCTGAGGAGACCCGCCCATGGCCCGCAACGCACCCGCATCGACCGACATTGACGCCCGGTTCGCGCCGCTGACCGAAGATGACATCGAGCGGAAGGCCAATGCCAGCAATCTCAAGGCAGGACGCACGCACTTCCGCACAGGGCACATTCAGGACCCGTTTCGCCGTGGCAACATCATCAGCGCAATCTGCATCGGGTCGACGATCGTCCCCTTCGAGGTCGACGCCACCCTTGCGCACGCCGATGATGCCGGGGCGAACGCGAGCAATGTGCATTGCACCTGCTCGCAATCGGGCTACTGCCAGCACGTCGTCGCCCTGTTGCTGGCCTGGGCGGACGATCCGGACCAGTTCGAGACGCGGACGGACATCGACGAGCTGCTCGGCGACAAGAGCCGCGAGGAGCTGATCGACCTGGTCAAGCAGCTGGCCGAGCGGTATCCCGAAATCGAGGGCTACCTGGAAATGCCGCTGCCGTTGCTCACCGGAGAGGCCGAGCCGGCGGCGCCCAATGAGGTCACCGTCAGCGTCGACTCGGTCCGCCGCCAGGTGCGCTCGGCGTTCATCGGGCTCGATGACGATGCTGGTAACGCCTTTGCCGGTGGCTCGTTGGGTCTCATCGACTTCGCGTTCGGGCTGGCGGCCTACAACCCCGACATGCTGGACTCGGTGATCGCCCTTGGCGACATCTATGTCAACGCGGAGCAATGGGCGAACGCACAGGCGGTGTTCACGGTCCTGGCCGACGAGACAGGGCATGCCTTGACGCGCATCAGCGATCGGGAGGGATACCTCGCGGAATGTTTCGCCAAGTGCGACGACTCGTTGGCGCTCTGCCTCGATGCCCAATTGGAGCTTTCCGAGGATGAGCGGCTTTCCGATGACGCGCGCCGGCGGTTGATTCGAACCCTCTACGACATCTGGCGCGAAGACATGTATGTGCTCGGCGATATCAACATCTCCTACGAGGGGCCGACCGCGATTGCCCGCAACGTCACCGACGCGGAACGGGCGATGGTTGAGCAGTGGCTGCAAGCCGAGCCGGGTGCCGACTGGGCTCTACAGCCGCGCATCGAGCTCCTTGTGGCGCTGCGCCGGCAGGCGGGACTCGACGACGAAGAGGAGCTGGGGATGTATCGCGATGCCGGGATGCACGGCCACGTTGCGATGATGCTGCTTTCGCGGGAGCGCGTCGATGAGGCGGTGGCGGAGGCCAACCGTCACCTCAAGGATCCGTCTGCATTGCTCGATTTCGCCATCGCGCTGATCGAGCGCGGTGGCGATGACGTGTCCCGCGCGCTGTCGATGGTCGATGATCGCGCCTGGGAGATCGAGGGGACGCATCCGCTGCACGAGGCGATGCTCCAGAACTGGCTTGCCAGCCAGTATCAGGCGTACGGTCGGCCCGGTGAGGCGCTCGCCATCGCCGAGCGGCGGTTCCGGCAGTATCCGAGCCGACACAGTTTCAACGCCGTTCGTCGCGCCGCCGGGCTGCCGGGTCAGGAACCGGACGCCTGGTCCAACATCCGCCCAGCGCTTGTGGAGTACCTGCGGGAGCAGCAGGTGTGGTCCGCGCTGGTCGAACTCAGCCTGGATGAGGGGGATGTCGACGCCGCGCTGGACGCCGTTGACAACAGCCAGAAACGCGGCAAGTCAGCGGAGACCATCCCGGAGGATCTGCTGCTGCGTCTCACCGAGACCGCCGAGCGGGAGCACCCCGAGCGGGCGGTAGACCTGTACCGGCAATTGGCCGAGGGGCGGATCGCGAAACGGCAGCGATCACATTACAAGAAGGCCGCCACCTACCTGGCTCAGGCGAAGAGCATCCTGGAGCGGCAAAACCGCACCGGCGACTGGCGTGACCTGATCAGCTACATCCGGGAGGGCTACCCGACCCTGACCGCCTTGCGTGAGGAGCTGGACAACCTCGACCTTCATTAGAAAGACACGCCGCTCGCAGGGGAGGACGTGAACGCGCGTCGCCTTGTCATCGTCACACGACGCCCGCGCGGTCAATGTCCTCCCGTCCTCATAACCGCGCTGCTCTTTGCCCATTGGGACGACATTTGGATGCGCAGGACTGATCCGGGAAATGACGCTGGCTTGGTAAACGCATCCAGGTTCGTCCCCAACGAGGGATGCCAGCGGGTTCGTGGCATTGGTTTCCTGTTCCCGGGGATGCGCTACGTCGTATACGAGGCGCCATGATCCAGCGGGAAGATCGGCCTCGCGACGTGCTGGAAGTCCAGCCGACCCAAATCCGCGCCGCAGATGCCTGGCGTGTCGACGTGGATCGCGTGACTGGCGATCGGCTCGTAGCCACCGCGCCAGCGCACCGCCGACTTCACCACGATGATGCGCTGGCGGATTGGGTCGATCCCCACCGATTTCAGCTGCTGCTGGTCGCCCGGCGCGGTCTTCACACTCGTCAGCACGACATTGACGCCATCGGCTCGGATCACCGCCGTCGGCCCCGCCGAGATCGGCACCCCGGCATTTTCCGGACCCTCATGCACCCAGTCGCCGTCGCACAGCAGCCGAACCGTGCCGTCGACCTCGACCGGCTCACCGTGCAATGCATCAACCTTGCCGCCAACCGCCATGCGAAAATCCCCACCAACGCCCGCGTTGAACGCGGTCTTCACCGCTCCGGCATCCGCGATGACCACCGTGGCGTCGACCGCCCCCTGAGTCAGCAGCTCGCGCAGCAGCACTGTGCCATCGCCAGGGGTGCCCGCGCCGATGTTGTCGCTCACATCGACCAGCATCACCGGCCCGTTGCCCGCGGGCGAGGCGATCGCCTCCCGCACCGCCTGCTCGGGCGGGGTGTTGACGACCAGCATCTGCTCGCGCAGCGACCACGCCAGCGCGGCCAGCTCATTCGAGATGCGCTGGGCGGCGTCGAGGTCGCCATTCGTGATCGTGATCAGGCTCATGCCCGCTACTGGGATGTCCGCGTAGGCGAACCCACCGGCCACGGTGATGCTGACCGCGTCTCCCGCGTCTTCGAGCTCGTGCGCCCGGTTGAGCAGCGTCCGGAACGGGCCTGTCGAGGTGTGCTGGGCCTGCGGCACCGGCATCAGTGGCGGTTTCGTGATCGCCATCACCGGGTGCAAATCGCCATTGACGGTGGCTTCCAGCAGCCGCACCGCTTCTTTTGCCCGTTCGGCGATGTCGACATGGGGATAGGTGTCGTAGCCGACGATGATGGTGCTGAGCGCGACCATGTCGGGGCTGATGTTGGCGTGGAAATCGAAGGTGACCGCGATCGGCAGGTCGGGGCCGGCGACCTCCCGCACCCGGCGCAGGATGTCCAGCTCGGCGTCGGGATAGCCCTCCGCGACCATCGCGCCGTGCAGCGTCAGGACGATGCCATCGGCGGGCAATGCCGCTTCGATCCGGGATACCAGCTCGTCGCGCAGTCGTTCGTATGTCTTCCGGTCGGGCGGCCCGCTGGTCACGGTTTTGGTCTGGAGGGTATGCACCAGCTCAATGCCGCGCGACATGCATTCGTCGATCACGCCGCCCGCGGAATGGTTGGTGCCGGCGTAGATGTTCACCTCGTCACCGCGCCTGACCTCGTAATCCGATTCCGACGTGATGACGGATGAGAAGGTGTGAGTTTCGTGCATGATCCCGCCGGTGACGAATCGCATGGTGCCGTATCTCCCGCGTTGGTGCATGGCGCCCGAGCGTGGTTGCCGCATGCCCTATTCATCGCATCAGCGATCCGTTTGGGCAAGTGGGGCATCCCGTACGGGAGCATGTGACAGCGGTGGAGGTCTCCTGGCTGTTTATGCGGACCTGGCATGGAGCCTGGGGAGCGCTACCCCTCGCGGGTGATGTAGATCGGGCTGCTCCACGCCTTCTCGTCGTCGTCCTGCACCACGCGGACGAAGTAGGCGCTCGTGCCGCTCGGGAACTGCTCGTCCGTGAAATCGAAGCTGTACTCCCGTGGGCCGGGCCGGGCAGGAGGCCGGAGCACCGTGACGCGGCGATCCACCGGTCCGGCATCGACAACAAGTGGGTCCGCTCCGATGTCAGCGGGCGTGAAATCAAAGGTGACCACATCCGACCGGAACTGGATGCGGGCATCTTCGGGGGCGTCGTACTCTATGACGATCCCGTCACTGTCCAGGGCCGTGACTGAGCGCCACCGTACCAGCCGATCGCCGGTTTCCAGCAATGTGTCGGAATTTCCATCGAAGCCGAACGGCTGGATCGAGGTGAAGCGACCGCCTTCGATTTCCATCTCGCCATCCCAGCGCAGCTTGCTTTTGCCTCCGGTGCCTCGCTCGGTCGCCCCGGTCCACTGCACGCGTAACGTGTTTCGCTTCTGGTCGCTCCAGTCAACGACCGGGGCGGCATGGACGCACTCCGCTCCGCGAAACAGCTCGAGCCGTTCGATGCCCGAGACGCTCACCACGTCGCAGTGGATCCGGGGCGGATGTGCCGTCGTGTAAGCGGAGCCCAGGGGATGTCCATCCGCCTCAACCCAGAGGACGATGCGCTCACCGGTTGACGCGACCGTCCGTCGCGCCCTGAATGCCTCGACCAGCGCGTCCCGGGTCAGGGCGGTCGCGTAGACGGCGGTGATGCCTCCGCGCGTGTTCCGACCATCGGCAAAGCCTGGGTAGTTGGCGCCGGGGCGGCACATGACATCATCGCTGCCGCTCGTGACACCGACCTGGTAGCCGCGCGCGAGCGCATCGAACAGGAACCACTCGTTGGTGCCGTGCCCCGAATGGATCTCGATCACCGGCTCGAGCTCCGGGCTGTGCCAGGTCAGGTCGGACGGGCGGCCGCCAACGTGCGGCACGATCATGACCCGCTTGCCGGCGTAAAAGGCGTGAGCATCGGTCACATGAGGCAGGTCGGTGTCGATATCGGAGCGGTCGGACAGCAGCGCGTGGTTGCTGCGACGGATTGGCTGGTCGTCATCCAGGAAGATGATGTTGCGATCGCCACCGATGGTGCTATCGCCAGACCATTCGTAGCCCAGGAATGCAACCATGTCGCCGTCGACGTTGAATTCACGGCTCGCGCGGCAGGTTTCGGCCCAGTCGTCGTTCGACACCATGAAGTCGTTGCCCTGATGGGTACCGAAGTCGATATTGGCGACATCACGCATGAAGCGGAAATGCTCCTCCACCGTGCCCGCGCCACACCCGGCGCGGGTCTGGCCACTGTGCGGATCGCCCCAGAACCGCCGGTATTGCGGTGGCGATGCGTGGCAGACGATGGGGTTTCCTTCGGCGGTGTGGCCCTGATCGTCCGTCACGACCGGCCGGTAGATGCCGGGTTGCTCCAGGCGTGCCGGAAGGCGAGCCACGCTGCCATCGCCCTCTGTAAATGCATGGGTTGCCGGGTCGGCATCAGGGGTCATCCTGAGCGAGACCCGCCCCTGGTAGCCCGGTGAAGGGTTGTTCCACCTGTCGTCAGCCCGGACATGAAGGTGGAACGGTTCTCCCACCACCACGTCAGTTGGCCCGGTGAGGATGAGGCGGTCGATCTCGCCACCGATGACCCGCACGGATGACGATTCGTCGAGGTGAATCCACTCATCCCCTGCTTCAGGTGCGACGAGCACATGAAATTCCGCCGTCGTCTCCTGATACGTCTGGGCGCGCATGCCAGGGCCGCCCGCCGAGGTGTCGCCGAAGGTGATTGTGATGTGCTCGCCGGGGAGCAGCCTGCCCTCGGAGAGCGTGAGCGTCATCACATGATCCCAGGGATGGAGATCGAGACTGCGCCGGAACGAGGGGGTAATGATCGCCTGACCCGATGTGGAAACGGTCGTGTAGCCTGACCCGGTGGGTCGATCGAAGTTGTGCCGCTCCCAGTCGCACGGCCAAAGCCAGGCGACGCCGAGCCGGCCGCCCTGCGCGATGCCGCTGGGACCGGCCACATACGTCAGGCGCCAGGTTCCCATCGAGCCAGCCACGACATCGTCAGCGGGGCCGATGGTGGCGTGGCCGCGGGTGTGCTGGTCGGTTGCAACGATGGACATCTCTTCCCCCTGATACGGCCCTCGGGCAGCCAGAATGCGTTCCTGGCGATTGCTGTCGCCCTATTCATCGCATCAGCGGCCCGTTTGGGCAAGAGGGGAAGATTTTTCGGCAAGCTCCGGACACGCCTGGAGGCGCACGGCCACCGCTGCGTGCACCCCGCCGTGGCCATTGCGGCGGTTACGGGGTCAGGTCCAGGTTGTTCACGCACGTACCGCCGTTGCCGGTGCTGGAGCTGCCATCAGGACAGCGAGTGGCGAACCAGATCACGCCGGACAGATCGGCGCCGGACAGGTTGGCGCCGAGCAGGTCGGAGCTGTGCAGGTTGGCGCCGGCCAGGTTGGCGCCGGTCAGGTCGGCGTTGGCCAGGTCGCAGTTCCTGAGGTCCAAATTTGAGAGATTGGGAAATGGGCCAGAAAAGCCGTCAAACGATTGAGCAGTGGCGCAGCCCGCACCCACGGTCGTGCCGATCTCGTCATTGCCCGAGCCTTCCCGGTTCGTCTCCCCGTTGAGCAGGAGGCCATTGCCGCTGTTGCCGCGCAGCGTGTCATCCTCCCCGCCACCGTCGATCACGTCGTTCCCCGAGCCGCCGATCAACAGGTCGTTCCCGCCGAAGCCGCAGAGGACGTCGTTGCCCGAGTTGCCCCGGAGCACATCGTCGCCGGTGCTGCCCACCAGCACCTGGCTGCCGGAGCCGCCCCGCAGGGTGACCCCTGACGCGTCGCGCGCTTCGTACTCCGCGCAGGGGGAGGTGTATTGAGCGGCGGCAGAGGAGGCCGGGATTGTCAGCGATCCCAGCAGCGTGGCGAGCATGGCAAGGGTGATGAGGCGTTTCATGGAGTGTTCCTGTTCCGATGGTCCCCGGCGAAGGGGCTGCGACACGACGCACAGTGACGAACCAGCAACGGGACGGGTGCTGGACCCCGTATCACAACCTCCCGAGGTGGACGTTTCGTGGGTGTGCTGGCACCCAATGCACCAACGAGCGCGACGAGATAGCCGCCGCGAACTATCCACCTGTTCTGGAACCCGTGACTGCCAGGCTACATGGCACGGCACCGCTGTGTCAAGACGTTATTGCTCGTGCGACGGTATGCACGTCGGCCCCAAACAGGTGGTTGACAGCCGGAATCGGTCCGGTATGATCGTGGCAAGTGGATAATCCAACATGTTTGCATGCCGATCGGTTCCAGCCTGTCGTGATGACGACCAGCGCCTGATCGCCCGGCATACCAGGGAGAAGCTCGATGTCCTCGAAACGACGTTCTGATTTGCGCAATTCGTCTTTTGCCGGTCGGTTGACTCGCCGCGATGTCATGCAGAAATCCGCCGCCGCGGGCCTCGGCGCGGCGTCCGCCGGAATGCTCGGCGCAGGACCGGCGTTTGCGCGGCAGGAGGGGGAGCCGGTGCGCGGTGGCAAGTTGCGGGTTGGCCATATCGGCGAGCCGGCGACCCTCGACGAGCACCAGACGACGACGTTTACCGCCGAGATCATGTATCCGGTATACGAGACGCTTTTTACCTATGACGCGGAATACCAGGCCATTCCCGAGCTGGTTGACACCCACACCGTCAGCGAAGATGGCCTCACCCACACCATGACACTGCGCCAAGGCATCACCTTCCACAATGGTGAGCCGCTCACCGCCGCCGATGTGCATGCGTCAGTCACTCGCTGGGCCGAGGTCAGTGGTGTTGGCAAAAAGCTCTTCGAGGCGGTGAACGAGTTTGTCGAGGTGGATGACTCGACCGTCGAGTTCCGTCTCAAGAAGCCATACGGCACCATCCTGATCGCCCTGGCGCACAACACCCAGGCCTGCACCATCCATCCGAAGTCCGTGATGGATGCCGCCGGCGACGTCCCCTTCACCGACGACAGCATGGTGGTTGGCACCGGCCCCTACAAGTTCAAGGAGCGCCAGGCCGACGCCTACATCCGCCTTGAGCGCTTTGATGGCTTTGTCTCGCGCGAGGAGCCGACCAACGGCTATGGCGGCGCCAAGCACCAATTCGTCGACGAGATCGAATACCTTCCGGTGCCGGACGAGGCGTCCCGCGTGGCCGGTCTTCAGGCGGGTGACTACCACATCGCCAAGGAGATCTCGAACGACCAGTACGAAGTCCTGAGTCAGTCGCCTGGGGTGGTGGCAGAAATCCGCGTGCCGACCAACTTCGAGGTGTTTTTCCTCAACTGGAAGTCACCGATCATGGGCAAGCTCGCCATGCGGCAGGCGTTCCAGGCGGCGCTCGATCATGGGCCGATCCTGACCGCGTCGCGGGGCGGCGGCGACTTTACCCGGCTTGATCCCGGTTGGATGATGAAGCAGACTCGCTTCTACACCACCTCGGGCGAGGAGTTTTACAACGTCAACGATCCGGAGCTGGCGAAACAAAAGCTGGCCGAAGCGGAATACGACGGCACGCCGCTCCGGTTCATGACCACGCAGGAATACCCAGCGTTCTACAACGCCAGCGTCATCGCCCAGCAGCAGCTGGAGGCGGTCGGCTTCAAGATCGACCTGCAGGTCACCGACTGGGCGACCGTCATCGATCGCCGCGCACAGCCAGATGAATGGGATGTCTTCTGCACCAGTCACGGCTTCGTGCCCGACCCCAGCCAGATCACCATGATCGGCCAGATGAACATCTATCCTGGCTGGTACAGCTCGGAGGAGAGCCTGGCGCTGGCCGACCAGCTGCTGAGCGAGACCGAGTTCGAGACCCGCTATGCGATCTGGGAAGAGCTGCAGCACAACGTCTACACCGAAATCCCCGCGATCAAGGTCGGAGACGCCTCGCTCGTCAGCTACTACTCCGAAGATGTCGGTGGCTGGGTGGAACAGGTCGAGCGCGGTGTGCCGTTCTGGAACCTGTGGCTCAAGGAATCTTAGTGGATCGCCCGGAATCAGGCTGGCCCCGCCGAGCATCCGGGCCGCATCGTTGCACGTTACCGGTTGCGTCCTGTGCGGTTGACAGCACGTAACTCGACGGTATGATCGCTTTCAGGCTGACAATTGATTTGGCACGTCTGCTGAATCCATGTCCAGATCGAATCTTGCTGGCACAACAGGGAGAAGTTTTATGGACACGAATCGAGATCCGCGGTTTCCCAGGTCGTCGTTCACCAACCAGTTGAATCGCCGTGAGGTGCTGCGGTCATCCGCCATTGCGGGCATCGGGGCGGCGTCCGCCGGAATGCTGGCCACCGGGCCGGCGTCAGCGTTCCTGGCACGACAGGAAAGCGAAGGCACTCCTGGCGGACGTCTCCGGGTCGGGATGCTGGGCGAGCCACCGACGCTCGACGAGCATCAAACCACGGCAACCCTTGTAGCGGATGTCACCTACCCGATGTACGAGACGCTGTTCGCCTACGACGCGGACTACAGTCCGGCTCCAATGCTGGTCGACACCTACACACCCAGCGAGGATGGCCTCACGCACACCATGACGCTGCGGCAAGGCCTCACCTTTCACAACGGCGAACCGATGACCGCCGCCGATGTGCATGCCTCCGTGACGCGCTGGGGCGGGATCAGCGGACTTGGCCTGCAACTTTTCGAACGGATGGACGAGTTCGTCGAAGTCGATGAATCGACCATCGAGTTCCGCCTCAACAGCACCTTCGGTCCGCTGCTGATTGCCCTCTCCAACAATACCCAGGGCTGCACGATCCATCCGAAATCCGTGCTCGATGCCGCCGGTGCGACACCGTTCAGTGACGACAGCCAGATCGTCGGCACGGGACCGTACTTGCTCTCCGAGCGGCAGGCGGACGCCTACATCCGGCTGGCGCGGTTCGACGGCTATGTTTCACGCGACGAGCCAACCAATGGCTACGCCGGCGCCAAGCATGCCTACGCCGACGAGATCGAGTTCATCCCGGTGCCGGACGAAGCCGCCCGCGTGGCGGGACTCCAGGCCGGGGACTATGAAATTGCCCAGGAAATCTCCAACGACCAGTATGAAGTCCTGAGCGAATCGCCTGGCATCGTGGCGGAGATTCGCCCTCCATCATTCGAGGATTGCTTCTTCCTCAACTGGCATTCACCGCTGACGGGCAATCTCGCCCTGCGACAGGCATTCCAGGCGGCATTGAACTGCGAGGAAATTCTCATCGCCGCGCGCGGCGGTGGCGACTTCACCCGGCTCGATCCGGGCTGGATGATGCAGGAGACACCGTGGTACAGCACGGCGGGATCCGATTACTACAACATGAACGACCCTGAGCTGGCGAAGCAAAAGCTGGCCGAGGCGGAATACGACGGCACGCCGTTGCGCTTCCTCTCCACGCAGGAGTATCCGTACTTCTACAGCGCCAGCGTGCTCGCCCAGCAGCAGCTTGAGGCGGTCGGCTTTGTGATCGACCTGCAGGTGACTGACTGGGCGACTGTCATCGATCGACGCAGCCAGGAGGATGCCTGGGAGATCTTCGTGACCTACCACGGGATGGTGACCGATCCTAGCCAGATCACCATGGTTGGCCAGATGAGCGTCTACCCCGGCTGGTGGGATTCCGAGGAGAGTCTCGCCCTGGCGGACCAGCTGTTGAGCGAAACAGACTTCGACACGCGATTTGCCATCTGGGAACAAATCCAGGAGAAAATCTACACCGAGGTTCCAGCGGTCAAGGTCGGCGACGCCTCGATCGCCAGCTACTACTCGGAAAACATCGGCGGCTGGGTCAGCCAGGTCGAGCGCGGCGTGCCCTACTGGAACCTGTGGCTCAAGGAAGGGTAACGCCACGAAGTGCCGCCACCCGCGGTCCATGCCGCGTGGTTCGGTACACGGTACAAGAACGCCGTCACTCCGAGCGAGCGCGGATGCGCGATGTCGATGGGCTCAGGGTGACGGACCTTTGTGGTACGTGACAACAAGCCTGTGACAGGGTACCGAGTACCTCGACACAAGCATGGTGACATATGGCACGTTGCAAAGAACCTGTCATCCTGAGCGAAGGCCGATAGGCCGGAGTCGATGGGCCGCATCCGCTCGATCCCTGCGGGATCGCCTGTTGAGGATCTCGGTCGGACCAGCGCCCAATGATCGTTCCCTGGCAGCAGCCGGGATTGAGATCCTCAACAGGCGGTCCCATCGACTCGCGGGCATGCACCCGCGGCTCAGGATGACAAGATACCTGTGACAGCGTACCGGGTGTGCCAATTCGGGGGGCACAGCGGCATCGGGTTCCCGTTTGCGCCACTTTTAGGGTACCGTGGAGATGTCACATTGGGCAGGAGATGGCGAGTGATTAACGCAACAGAGGAGCCTTCGTGCTGACCTATATTCTTCGACGGCTGGTGTCGCTGATTCCAGTGATCCTGATCGTGGGCGTGATCGTCTTCACCCTCATCCACCTGACACCGGGCGATCCCGCCGCCGTGATCCTGGGCGACCGCGCGACACCCGAGGATGTGGACCGCCTGCGGGAGGAGCTGGGTCTCAATGATCCCCTCCCCCTCCAGTTCATTAACTGGTTTACGGGCGTGCTTCGCTTTGACTTCGGCGATTCCATCTTCCTTGGCCTGCCTGTCACCGAGGCGCTGCTGGACCGGGTCATGCCGACCGGCTTGCTTACCCTCTATGCGCTTGTGGTCCAGCTCGCCATCGGCATTCCCCTCGGCGTGCTCGCCGCGGTGAAACAGGGAACGGTGCTGGACCGGGTTTTCACGGCGGTGGCGATCAGTGGCGCGGCCGTCCCCACCTTTTTCCTCGGCATCATGCTGATCCTGATCTTCGCGGTGCAGTTGCAATGGCTCCCCGCGATTGGTTATGTGCCTCCCAGCGAAGACCTCTCCGAGCATTTCCGGCGGATGCTGATGCCAGCCTTTTCCCTTGGGTTCTCCTCCGCGGGGCTGCTGGCGCGGCTGGTGAGGTCGTCCATGCTCGATGTCATGCACGAGGATTACGTGCGGACCGCGCTCGCCAAGGGCCTGACCGGTCGGGCCGTCGTGGTGCGGCATGCCTTGCGCAACGCGCTGATCCCATCAATCACCGTGGTTGGCACCTCGATCGCGGCATTGCTCGGCGGCGCGGTGGTCACGGAGACCGTTTTCACCATTCCCGGCATGGGCAGGCTCGTCGTGCAGAGCATCGGCCGGCGCGACTATCCCATCATCCAGGGCGCGGTGATGTTGATCGCCGTGAGCTATGTGCTCGTCAACCTGGTGGCCGATATCCTCTACGTCTACGCTGACCCGCGCATCCGGTTGGGCAAGAACTGATGGAAACTTCAGCAAAACAGGCGGTTTCCGTATCGCTGTCGAACGCCGCCCCAAGCGATGGCGACACCGTGCCTACTGGCAAGGCGCGGCAACGATGGGTTCGCCGCTTTCTTGCCAACCGGATGACCGTGCTGAGCCTGGTCATCGTCACCGGTGCGGTCGGGGTCGCGATTTTCGCGCCGGTGCTGGCAATCCATGATCCGACCTTTGCCGAACCAGCCGTACGGCTG
>Ga0075527_10000116_pt1 | contig 17363 bp, 14 predicted proteins | sample NGEPer11B_FD_74784 | JGI IMG/M metagenome (GOLD analysis project Ga0075527, IMG submission 74784) | Arctic peat soil microbial communities from the Barrow Environmental Observatory site, Barrow, Alaska, USA - NGEE Permafrost305-11B | ecosystem: Environmental > Terrestrial > Soil > Wetlands >...
ACCGTGGAGCCGTCCGGCCCCATCCGACCGGCGCTGAACGACGGCGTGATCCGCAGCTCGAGCGGGACCATCCTTGGCGCCGACAACAAGGCCGCCGTCGCCGCGCTCGTGACCGTGACGGAAGGATTAGTGGTCGGTGGCGATGCCTTCCCCACCTTTGAGTTGATCTTCAGCGTGGCAGAAGAGGTCGGTGTGCTGGGCTCACGTTTCCTCGCCCCCGATCTGCCGGCCGCGCCGATAGCGGCTGTCTTCGACTCATCGGGTCCGGTCGGCGGAATAGTGGTGCGGGCGCCGAGCCAGCAGACGATCCGCGCGACATTCCGCGGTCAGGCCGCCCACGCCGGTTTGGAGCCGGAGAACGGCAGGAGTGCGATCCAAGCCGCCGCCCACGCCATCTCGCTGATGGAGTTGGGTCGACTCGGCCCGGAGACCACAGCGAACGTGGGCATGATCGAGGGCGGGGTGGCCCAGAACATCGTCCCTGAGTCGTGCCGAGTGGTGGCCGAGTGCCGAAGTCTCGACGACGAGATGCTCGCGGCCACATCGTCACGCATGATCGATGCCCTGCAGTTGGGCGCTGCCAGAGTGGGGACGGACCTCGACCTCGACGTGGTGACGGAGTACCGTGCGTTCCGGCTCGATGAGTCTTCGGCAGTCGTGGGCTTGGCCCGCCGGGCGATCGAAGCGCTCGGACTGCCGGCGCGCACGCACGCGAGCGGGGGAGGTTCGGACGCGAACGTCTTCAACGGTCGCGGCACCCCCACTGTCAACTTCGATTGCGGGATGAGCCGCGTGCACACTGCGGAGGAGTCGATGGACGTCGCTCAGCTCGTCCTGCTGGGTGAACTGGTGCGGAACGTCATCGTCATGGCCGAGCCTGCCGGCGGCGGAAGAAGCGGCTCCGAAGGAGTCGTCTGAGTTGGGTGAGGGTAGACCCGACGGGGTGACGGCGGCAGGATGGGTGGACTCGTCTGGGATGCAGGACCAGGCGCAGGCCGAGGCGCCGCCCGAGATCCTCAGCAGCCGGACTGTGTACTCGGGCGCAGTCGTCAGCCTTAGGGTCGATGAGGTGCGCGTTGCGACCGGGACTGTGACTCGAGAGGTGGTGGAACACCCCGGTGCGGTCGTCATGGCGGCCCTCGATGAGAGGGAACGGGTCGTGTTGGTGCGTCAGTTCCGTCATGCCGTCGGCCGGGAACTGCTCGAGTTCCCCGCGGGAGGGCTTGAACCAGGCGAGGACCCGGGGGCGGCCGCACGCAGGGAGCTCCGGGAGGAGGCGGGGCTTGTAGCCGACGAGTGGGTGTCTCTGGGCTCGTTCTTCTCTTCGCCCGGGTTCCTGCACGAGGAGCTGCATGCCTTTTTGGCACGGGGACTCGTCTCCACGGTCCAGGATCTGGACGTGGAAGAGGACATCGAGGTGGTGTGGGTGCGACTTGAGGATCTCGTCCGCGGTGTCCCCGCAGTGACGGACGCGAAGACGCTCGCGACGCTTCTCTTGCTGCAACGGCATCTTGCGAGGGATGAAGACCAGGGAGCATAGGAGGCGCATGTCATGCGGGTAGGCGTTCTGAAGGAGTTGAAGGCGGACGAGTATCGCGTGGCGCTTACGCCCGCTGGGGCGCGAGAGTTGACTTCCCGAGGGCACACCGTTCTTGTCGAGACGCTCGCGGGTGAGGGTTCGGCGTTCGGCGACGAAGCCTACGTGGCGTCGGGGGCGCAGATAGCGGAGAGTGCCGAGGCAGTCTTCTCTGGCGCCGAGCTGATACTGAAAGTCAAGGAGCCGCTCGAGCAGGAGTGTCTGCGCCTCCACTCGGGTCACGTCCTGTTCACTTTCCTTCATCTGGCGCCGAACGCTGAGCTCACTCGAGGTCTGGTCGACAGTGGTTGTGTCTCGGTTGCATACGAGACTGTGGGGCAGGACAGCGGACACCTGCCTCTTCTGGCCCCTATGAGTGAGGTAGCGGGACGCTTGGCGCCGCAGGCGGCCGCCTACTTCCTCGAGCGGATGAACGGCGGCAAGGGAAAGCTGTTGGCAGGGGTCACGGGGGTCGCGGCGGCGAAGGTGGTCATCTTGGGAGCGGGCATCGCCGGATCGAACGCAGCTCTGGTGGCTTCGGGCATGCGGGCGCGGGTCACCATACTCGACGTGAAGGTCGAGCGGCTCGCCGAGGTCGAGCGCATGGTTCCGGGCGTGGAAGCGCTGATGAGCAACCAGTTGACGATCGAAGAGCAGGTGGAGCGCGCCGACGTGGTCATCGGCGCGGTGTTGGTCCCGGGAGCGCGGACCCCGCAGTTGGTCTCGGAGGACCTGGTGAAGGCAATGCAGGCCGGTTCAGTGGTCGTCGACATCAGCGTCGACCAAGGTGGATGCATCGCCACGTCCCACATGACAACGCACAGCAGCCCGACCTTCGTGGTGGACGAGGTGGTGCACTACTGCGTGGGGAACATGGCCGGGGCCGTGCCGATCACGTCGACCCTGGCGCTCACGAACGCCACGTTGCCCTACATCATGAAGGTGGCGGAGCAGGGGTTGGTGGCCGCGGCGCGCAGCGACAGGGCGCTCGCTCGAGGGATCAACGTCATGGAGGGCAAGGTGACCAACTCCCAAGTGGCGAAAGCGACAGGTAACCGGTACTTTCCGTTGGAGAGCCTCCTGCCGATAGAGTTCTCTTGAGGCCGGGCTGTGCGCCGTGGTGTGGATGAGGTCGACTTGAGACCGACGCCGGCGGATACTGGGCTGGGGCCTTCGGACCGGCCTGTGGGGGCGCCCTCGGCCGCGGCGCCCCTGCCTCCGGCGGTGGCGGACTACCTCACCTGCCTCCGGCTGGAGCATGGACTGGCGGATCACACGGTAGCCTCGTATCGTCGGGACATCACGCAACTGACGGCACACCTCGCGGGAGCTGGGATCGGCGTCGAGGAAGCGCTCACCGACGATCTTCGCGGCTTCCTCGCGGCCGGGGACTGGAAGCCGTCCACGCGGGCCCGCAAGACCGCGGCCATCCGTTCTCTCTACAGCCACCTGGTCCGCGTGGGCGCCCTTGCCGCGGACCCGGCCACAGGCCTCGCGTCCCCGCGGATGTCGCCGGGATTACCCAAGCCCCTGACGGTGGAGCAGGTGGACCGGCTGCTCACCCGGCCGCCGGCTACGCCGGCCGGCCTCCGTGACCGTGCCCTTCTGGAGGTCCTATACGGCGCGGGCCTGCGCGCGTCCGAAGGAGTGGGGCTGAGACTCCAGGACCTCGATCTGGAGGTGGGCTTCGTGCGGACGATGGGGAAGGGCTCCAAGGAGCGTGTCGTGCCGCTGGGTCGGAAGGCAGTCGAAGCGGTGGGCATCTACGTGGCCCGCGGGCGGCCCCTGCTGGGGCTGCCCGGCGGCCTGAAACCTCCCCAGCTCTTCTTGAACACTCGGGGCAAGGGTCTGTCGCGACAGGGCCTCCACCTCATCGTGAAGAAGTACGCGGCGCTGGCCGGCCTCAGCAGCGACGTCTCCGCTCACACCCTTCGGCACTCCTTTGCGACGCACCTTGTGGAAGGCGGAGCGGATCTGCGGGCGGTGCAAGAGATGCTCGGCCACGCGGATCTAGCCACCACGCAGATCTACACACACCTGAGCACGGCGCACCTGCGGCGGGTCTACGATGACGCTCATCCGCGCGCCCGCTCGGCGAGGACGGAGTGATGGCACGGTTCATCGTCATGATCCTGGATGGCGTCGGCGCCGGCGCCCTGCCCGATGCTGCATCATACGGGGACGCGGGCTCCAACACCCTGGGCAACCTCGCGAAGCTGGTCCCGCTGCGTGTTCCCAACCTCGCTGCTCTCGGTCTGGGCAACGCACTGCCTCTCACAGGAGTGGCGCCGGCGGCCGCTCCCCGAGCGCTCCCCGGGGTCCTCGCAGAGAAGTCGGCGGGCAAGGACACGACGGCAGGACATTGGGAGCACATGGGGGTCGTGACCACTTCGCCCTTCCCCACCTATCCCTTCGGCTTCCCGGAGGAAGTGCTCGGACCTTTCGAGAAGGCCATAGGCCGGAAGACGCTCGGGAACGTGGCCGCCTCAGGCACCGAGATCATCGCCGAACTCGGTGGACTCCACGTGGCGTCAGGATCTCCGATCGTCTACACATCTGCCGACAGCGTCTTCCAGATCGCCGCCCACGTCGACGTGATTCCGCTCGAGGAGCTCTACCGATACTGTCAGATAGCCCGCGACCTCTTGACCGGGCCGCACGCGGTCGGTCGGGTCATCGCACGGCCCTTCGCGGGACCGGCGGGCGCGTACGTGCGCACCAAGGACCGGAAGGACTTCTCCCTGGAGCCGCCGAGTGACACGTATCTCGACCTACTGACCGCTGCCGGCGTGCCGGTCACCGGTGTCGGCAAGATCCACCAGATCTTCGCCGGTCGCGGAGTGGGCCGGCAGATCAAGGTGGGTTCGAACGACGAGAACATGGAGCGGCTGTTCGAGCTCCTCGACGACGGTGACGACGGCCTCATCTTCACCAATCTGGTGGATTTCGACATGGTGTGGGGCCACCGCAACGACATCGAAGGCTTCGCCGAGGGGTTGGCCGCGGTGGATCGCAGGCTGCCTGCGCTGCTCGAGAAACTTCGTCCGAGCGATCGACTGCTGATCACCGCCGATCACGGGGTGGACCCTACGACCGTGTCCACCGACCACAGCCGTGAGTACGTCCCGCTGCTCTACTACCCGCGACCGGCGGGCGCTCCCGCGAGCGCGTACATCGGCTCGATGAGCGATACGGGGGCCTCGGCGTACTTTCATCTGATCGGCGGCGACCCCGTCTTGGGCGGCATCCCAGTGCAGCGACTGCGCCCTGAGTACGGATGGAGAGCTTACCCCTCGATACCGGTCGCCCGCCGCGGTGGGGGGAAGTGTGTGCGTTCGGCGCCGCAGCCTTCGGGGGCCGGTGGAGAAGTGCCGGTGTCGGCGGCCCACTGGCTGGAACAGCGTTACGGTGCGCCCCCCGACGTGGCTATCGTGCTGGGTTCCGGGCTCGATGCCGTGGCCGACAACATGCTGGAATTGGACGAGACGCCCTACTCGGACATCCCCGGCTGGTCGGTGGGCTCCGTCCCCGGGCACAGCGGACGCCTGGCTGTCGGACGGCTGGAGGGCTGCCGCGTCGCGATCCTGCGCGGCCGGGTGCACGGCTACGAAGGGTTCGACATCGGCATGGTTCAGCTCCCCGTGCGCACGTTGGGATGTTGGGGCGTACGGAACATCGTGATCACCAACGCATCGGGCGGGCTCGGAGCGTCGCCGGCCCCAGGGCAGGTGGCCGTGACGGAACGCATCCTCGACTTTCAACTGCCTCTTGCTGACGGTGAGCCTGAGGAGTTGGAGGCCACCGATCCGCGGGTCCTCGAGCTGTTGAAGGGCGCGCCGCCGCAGTCGCTGCCTGTGGTGACCTACGCAGCGCTCCCCGGGCCGCAGTACGAGACCGGGCTCGAAGTGGCGGTACTGAGACGTCTTGGAGCGGACGCCGTGGGGATGTCGACCGCGCAGGAGGTTCGTGCGGCCCGCGAAGCAGGCATGACGGTCACCGTGTTGACCGTGGTGACGAACGCGGCGGGCGAAACGGGAGCGGACGGCGAGGCCGTGCATCGGGAGGTCGTGGAATCCTCGACGGGGGCGGCGACGAAGGTCGCCGCGGTCGTCGCCCTCCTGTTGGCTGGATGCGCAAGAGAGGAGGCGGGATGAGGGCGGTCGACCTCATCGCCGCGAAGCGATCCGGCGCGGAACATTCGGACGGCGAGATACGGTGGCTGGTCGAATCGTACGTGGCCGGGGCTATCCCCGACTACCAGGTGGCGGCCTGGCTCATGGCCGTCTGCTTTGCCGGCTTGACTAGACAGGAGACGTTCGTGCTTACCGACGCCATGGTGCGGAGTGGGGAGGTGGTGGATCTCTCCGACGTCGGAGGGATCGTCGCCGACAAGCACTCCACCGGAGGCGTCGGAGACAAGGTGTCGCTGGTTCTCGGCCCGTTGGTCGCCTCGTGTGGCGTTCCTTTCGCGAAGATGAGCGGTCGGGGGTTGGGGCACACCGGCGGGACGATCGACAAGCTTGAGTCGATCCCCGGGTTTCGCACCGAGCTGACCGCCGACGAGTTCCGGCGGCAGGTGGCCGAGGTCGGTGTCGCCATCGTGGGCCAGGCACCGGGGCTGGTGCCGGCCGACAAGCTCTTGTACGCATTGCGGGACGTCACCGCCACCGTGGAACAGGAGTCTCTGATCGCCTCCAGCGTCATGAGCAAGAAGATCGCGGCCGGGGCGACGGCGATCGTGCTCGATGTGAAGGTGGGTGGGGGTGCGTTCCTGCACGACATGGAGAAGGCCCGCCGAGTCGCGCGGACCATGATCGACCTCGGCAGGGATGCGGGGCGTGACGTTCGCGCGATCCTGAGCGACATGGACGAGCCCCTCGGCTTCGCCGTTGGCAACGCTCTGGAGGTACGGGAGGCGTTGGAGGTCCTCTCCGGTGGCGGACCGACCGATTTGCGGGAGGTCGTCCTCGTCTTGGCGGGCCATCTCCTCGTGATGGCGCGGAAGGACGACACGTTGGAGCGCGCGCGTGCTCGTGCGGCGGCCCATCTCGATGACGGTAGCGCTCGGGAGGCCGCGCGCCGTTGGCTGGCGGCGCAGGGCGCAGACCCGGCAGCTGTCGACGGCACGGGGCTACCGCAGGCCCCGGCGGTGCTGCGTGTTCGTGCGACTCAGGGAGGACATGTGCAGGAGGTCGCCGCCCTGGCTATCGCGGAAGCGTGTTTGGCACTGGGCGCGGGCCGGGAATCGAAAGGGGCCGCCATCGAACACTCGGTGGGTGTTGTCCTGAAGGTGAAGGGGGGCGCTGAGGTCGATCGGGGGGACGTGATGGCCGTGATCCACGCGCGTACGCCGCAGGAGGCCGAGGCGGTTGAAGCTCTGGTGGCGTCCGCGTTTCATGTCGGGACCGGTCGGGTGGAGCCACGCCGCTTGATTCTGGACGAGATACCCGAGGGGGTCTAGTGAGGATTCGTTCGAGACGCGATAGCGAACCCGAGTACGAAGACGGGACCGTCCCGTCGTATTGGCGCCGCCGCCGACTCACGGCGGGCAGGATCCTGCTGAACCTCGTCGTGGTGGCTGCGTTCGCGGCCGCCGTGGCCGCCGTCTACATGCTGGTGCAGAACTCGGGGATCATCGACCGGACGTCTGACGAGACAACCTCGTCCACTGCGACCGCTCCGACCGACTACGTGCTCGGCGGCCCGATCGACGAGGCCGTGACGACAGGACTCATGTCGCTCTCAGGACCCTCGCGGTTCGGACCGACCGAGAGCGTCTCGAGGGGGGAGTTCGCCGGAGTGGTGGTGCGGACGATGGGTTGGGACGTGGCGGCCGACGAAGCGCAGGATTTCGCTGACGTGGTCGGGGATCCGGAAGTGCTGGACGAGGCCGACTACATCGCCGCCGTGGCCGCCAGGGCAGTCATGCGAGGCACGGGTGGTGTTCCGGCGGCCTTCATGCCCGACCAGCCTGTGATGGTCGGGCATGTTCTGGTGGTGTTCGCCCGCGCGGCGGGCGATGCACTGCCGGAGGCGACCGAGGTCGACCCTTCTCTCCTGCAGGTGCGGGTGGACGACGAGACTCTGTCCGCCTATCGGCGACTGGCGGCGGCCGGCATCCTCGCGGACGTCTCCCTGGACAGCGCGGACGAGACCTTGTCGAACGACGCCGACCGCCAGCAGGTGGCCGTCATGGCCGTCAACCTCAAGCACTTCCTGGCGCAGTAGGGGAGTCGGTCGCCACGGGCTCCTCGGGTCCCTCGGGTCCGCCGCCGGACCCCGTCTGAGGCTGCTCGACCAGCCGGGGCCCTGCGGGCGTCAGCCCCGGCTATACTAGACGGCGGTCATGTCTCAATCATCTGCAGACATCAAAGTCGCCGATATCATCACCACCCACCAGAACGTGGACTTCGATGCGTTCGCGGCGGCGGTGGGGGCTTCCCGCCTGTTCCCGGAGGCGCGTATCGTCTTCGCGGGCTCTCTGAACCGCAACGTGCGGGAGTTCGTCGCTCTGCATGGAGAAGACCTGCCCATCGTGGGGTTCCGGTCACTCGACCTCGCATCCGTTCGGCGACTCATCGTGGTCGACACGTCGGACTGTGCTCGTCTCGCTGAACTCGGCTCGCTCTGCGGCAGGCCCGACGTCGAGGTCGTCGTCTTCGACCATCACGAGGAAGAGGCTCCAGAGCGCCCTTCGTTCGTCGAGGGAGAGAACTGGGTGCTCTCTACGGACGGTGCGCAGGCCACTTCTATGGTGCACATCCTGCGCGAGCGGGACGTACCTATCTCGCCGCTGGAGGCGACCATCTTCGCCCTGGGGATCCACGAAGACACTGGGTCGCTCACGTACCCGCGCAGCACGGTGCGCGACGCCGAGATGCTGGCGCTGTGCCTCCGCCTTGGAGCCTCACAGGCGCTCATCGAGCACTATCTGCACAACCCGCTGACCGCGGAGCAGCGGGCGATCTTGCTGCGGATGGTGGATGAGGTGCGCGTCGTCGAGGTGTGGGGACAAGAGATCCATGTGGTGGCGATGTCGCACGGCGAGTATGTCGACGGCCTCAGCGTGATCGCGCACAAGCTGATGGACCTGCTCAACTCCGACGTGCTGTTGCAGGTCGTGGAGATGGAAGGCAGGGTCTTCGTCACCGCGAGGTCTCGCTCCGCGGTCGTGGATGTCGCGGGGCTCCTGGCTTCGGTGGGCGGCGGCGGTCACGCTCAGGCGGCCTCGGCGGTCCTCCGCGACAGGTCGGCTGAGAACGTCCTGGACGGACTCCTGGGTCGACTGGCGGAGACGGTGCCGACTCTTCCCACTGCCGGCGACATCATGAGTCATCCGGTCCGCTTCATCGACGCGGAGACCCCGGTCGACGAGGCGCTGCTGACCGCCCAGCGGTACGGACACTCCGGCATCTCGGTGAAAGAGGCGGGGTTCGTGGTGGGCATCGTCGCCCGCCGCGACCTGGACAAGGCGGTGAGGCATGGCTTGGGCCACGCGCCGGTCAAGGGTGTGATGACGCGCAACGTCGTGTTCGCCCCTGAGTCCGCGACGGTGGATGAGGTGCGTCGCCTCATGGGTTCCACCAACGTGGGCCGCCTACCGATCCTCACCGACGCCGCCTACGAGCGCGCGCGTGAGCTCGGCAGGGTCGAGGTGGAGGGGGTAGTGGGGATCGCCACGCGCACCGACGTGTTGGCTGCGCTGCAGGTCGGCAGTGTGCCCGACCGGGAGTTGGGCGCACCCGCGGTGTGTGCCATCCGCTCGCTCACCGACCTTCCGGCGTTCGGCAAGTTGTTCCGTGCGGTGTCGGCGCTGTCTGAGGACTTCCCGGGCGTCTATCTGGTGGGGGGATTCGTGCGCGACCTCTTGTTGGAGAAACCGAACGCGGACATCGATATCGCCGTAGACGGCGACGGCATCGATTTCGCGAGGAGGCTCGCGGCGAAGATGGGTGGCAGGGTCCGCACGCATCAGAAGTTCCAGACGGCCGTCGTGCTTGTTTCGGTCGACGTCGTGGGAGACGGAGAAGCGTCGCCGCTCGTCAGCTCCGAACCCTTCCACGTGGATGTTGCCACCACCCGCACCGAATTCTACGATTACCCCGCCGCCCTTCCCAGCGTGGAGCACGCATCTATCAGGCAGGACCTGTTCCGTCGTGACTTCTCCATCAACGCCATGGCCGTGTCCCTGAAGGGGCAGGAGTTCGGCGAGGTCCTCGACTTCTTCGGCGGGTTGAAGGATTTGCAGGAGGGAGTCATCCGAGTCCTTCACAACCTCAGCTTCATAGAGGATCCCACCCGCATCTTCCGCGCCGTGAGATACGAGAATCGTTACGGGTTCCGCATGGACGAACAGACCCGCTCGCTGGCGCGCTCCTGTGTCGAGATGCGCCTGGTGGGCGATCTCTCCAGCGCTCGGCTCCGGGACGAACTGGTGGCCCTGCTCGGAGAGAAGGATGTGGATTGGACCCTTGCTAGACTGTTCGAGCTCGGTGTCGCGCGCCAAGTGCACCCCAAACTGGCCACGGGCGAGCGGACCGTTCGGCTCATCCAGGTCTTGGACGGGCTCGTCGAAGAGTTCGGGGTGGCGTCAGACGTGGTCTCGTGGCGCCTGCGTCTGGCGGCGATCACCCGCAACATGTCGCACGAAGAGCTCTTCATCTGGCTGGAGAAGCTGAGACTCAGACACGCCGACCGTCAGGTGGTGCGAGATAGTGTCATACTCGGACCGCACCTGGTCGAGCAACTTGCCGATGAGGCCAGGGGAGATTGGGACGTCTTCCGACTCCTGCGGAAGGTGCCGATCGAGTCGCTCGTCTTCGCGCTCGGACGGACTCCATCAGGGCCGGGACAGGATCGCCTGCGGCAGTATCTCGAGGTCCTGCGGAAGCGCTCGCTGGACGTGACCGGCGCCGACATCATGGCTCTCGGACAGCCGAGCGGATCCGGGGTGGGGCGGGTGCTCGCGCAGTTGACCAGGCTGAGGATCGAGGGCGACCTCGAGAGTAGGGAAGAGCAATTGGCCGCCGCGGCCGCCCTCGTGCGACGGACCCTTTGATGGGTGACAGACTTCCAGAAGGTAGGTATAGGCCTTGATATCCGATCTACTCGGCTTCGCACTGTTGATGCCCGTGCTTCTGCTGTCGATGGTGGCCCATGAGGTGGCGCACGGCGCGGTCGCTTACCGCCTCGGTGACCCCACTGCGAAAGCTCATGGGCGCCTTACCGCGAACCCACTCAAGCACCTCGACCCCTTGGGCACGATGATGTTCGCGATAACCTACTTCGCCGGCGGCTTCATCTTCGGCTGGGCCAAGCCGGTGCCGGTGAATGCCGGGTATTTCCGCGATCACCAGCGGGGGATGATGCTGGTGGGGCTGGCGGGGCCTTTCACGAACTTCCTGATCGCCGTGGTTCTGGCCGGCATCCTCAACCCTCTCGCTCCGGCCGTATCGTCGGTGCAGGCTCTGTACGGCGGGTCGATCCTTCTTCGAGCGCTCTTCCTGGGCTTTCAGGTGAACGTGGTGCTGGGCATCTTCAATCTGGTTCCCATCCCTCCACTCGATGGGTCGAGGGTGATAGCCGGGTTCATGTCACCGAGCACCTACGCGCGCTGGGCCGGGCTGGATCGCTACGGCATGCTCTTCATCCTGCTGATCTTCTTCGTCCTGCAGCGCCCGTTCTTCAGCCTCCTTGGCGGGGGGTTCAATCTTGTGAGCAGGCTGCTTCTTCCGGCCTACGGCTTTTGACGGCGTTCGAGCCGCGCCGCGGCTGGGGCCGGCGGTGGGGAACCCGCCCGGCCGGCCGGGCGGCAGCTTTTGCCTTCTCGGCCCGCGTCACGTAGTATATGGACTCGACTATGTTAGATTCGCGACGCCAGCACCTCCTCAGCCGGCGCGTCCCCCGCGCGGTGCGGCGCCACCGCTCATGAGGGTCCTCGACCTCGACCTCGACGTCTACCAAGGTCCGTTCGATCTTCTCTTCACCCTGATACTGCGCGAAGAAGTTGACATTTTCGAGGTCCCCATCGTCGAGGTCATCTTGGCCTACGTCGAGGAGTTGGCCGCGACGGACGCGGTCGATTGGGAAGCCCTCACAGAGTTCCTGGTGTTGATCAGTTCGCTGCTCGAACTCAAGTCCCGGGTCCTGCTACCCGGGGAAGAGGTGGGCATCGAAGACGCCGACGCGGAGTTGAGCAAGGACGTGCTCCTCGAACGTCTGCTCACCTACCGGCGCTACAAGATGGCGGCCGCATCGCTTGCCGAGGTCAGGGAACGTCAGAGAGGGCGCCTCGTCCGCGAACCTGCGCGCGCGCCGCGGCGCGTGCTGGCGCCCGACGAGGAGATCCGGGGCTCGCAGGCCCCCGCCTCCCTGACGCGGGCCCTCGGCAGGCTGCTGGAGTCTCATCGGCTGCCCGACACTTCGCACGTCGCCGTGTTGCGTATCGGCTTGAACCGTCAGATCGCGGCCATCCGGCGCCTGTTGCGTGAGCGCGGTAGCTTCTCGTTCGAAGAGGAGTTCGGAACGGAGGAGCCCATGGTGCAGGCGGTCAGTCTCCTGGCTCTTCTCGGTCTCGTCTCTCGGGGGGACGTCAAGGTGGCCCAGTCGTCGCACTTCGGCGACATCACGGTCAAGCATGTGGATATCCAGCGCGTGGCTCTGAGAGGAACCGCATGATCGACGCGGATCCCCTGGGTGCGGACTCATCCGGACCGGCGGCCCCGACCGCCGAACGGGCACCCCAACCGGCCGCCCACCTGACGAGGGAACTGGAGGCCCTCCTCTTCGCGGCCGGCCGCCCACTCGATCTTGATAGCCTGAGGGAAGCTGCGTCCTACCACGAGCCGATGGAGAAAGCGGCCGTAGCGGCGGCGCTCGAAGTCTTGGAATCCCGATACCCGGTGGGCGGGGACAAAGGATTCGAGCTGGCCCGGGTCGGTGGCGGGTGGCTCTTCCGGACGAACGCGGCGTGTGAACTTGCACTGGCTCGCCTGTTCGACGCGGGGGAGGAGTTGCGACTCTCCCCGGCGGCCACTGAGACGTTGGCAATCGTGGCCTACCTGCAACCGGTCTCTCGCCCGCAGATCGCCGAGATACGCGGTGTCAACTCCGACTCGGCCCTCCACACGTTGCTCGATCGAGACCTCGTGCGCGAAGTAGGCCGCCGCGATGCACCCGGGGCTGCTGTCTTGTATGGCACAACGACCCGGTTCCTGGTGGCGTTCGATCTCGCCGACATCGGCTCGCTGCCTCCTATCGAGGAGTTCGAGGTGGGGGACGACCAGAGGGAAGAGCTGAAGCGCAGGCTGGGTCTGGTGGTGGCGCCGGGATGATCCAGCGGCTGCAGCGTGTGCTGGCCTCTGCCGGCCTCGGCTCGCGGCGCTCGTGCGAGGACCTGATCAGAGAAGGCCGAGTGACCGTCGACGGCCGCACCGCGGAGTTAGGTTCGTCGGTGGATCCCTCGCTGCAGGCCGTCCTCGTGGACGGGGTTCCCATTCACAGAGAGACGCTGGAATACTGGCTGCTCAACAAGCCCAAGGGCGTCGTCTCCACGGCAAAAGACCCGCAAGGACGCCGAACGGTGGTAGACTGCGTACCTGCGAGCGTGCGGATCTTCCCTGTTGGGCGACTCGATGCGGACACGACGGGAGCGCTCCTCTTGACCAACGACGGAGCGCTTGCTCACCGGCTGCTGCACCCGAGCTATGGCGTCGAGAAGGAATACCGGGTCGTGGTCGTCGGACGGGTGACCGAGGTGACGGCGCGCCGCCTGGCTGCAGGCATCGATCTAGAGGATGGCGTCACCGCGCCCGCGCGGGTCGTGGTGATGTCCTCGAGGCAGACCCGCAGTGAGTTGGGCGTGCGCATCCACGAAGGCAGGAACCGGCAGATCCGGCGTATGTTGGAGGCCGTTGGCCATCCTGTCGTGGAGCTGCATCGGGTAGGTTTCGGTCCGCTGTCGGACGCCGCCATGGTCTCGGGCGCTTCGCGCCACCTGGAAGCGAGTGAGATCGAGGGACTGCGACGCCTGGTAGACCTCTGAGAGATGTGCGCGTAGGCCCTCGGACCGGATCGGACTGGAACATGAGATTGACCAAGGCTCTGGAAGCGCTGACGGCCTACAAGGCCGGTCCCCCGCTGGAATCCCTGCGCGAGCGGTACGGCCTGAACCGAGTGGTGATGCTGGCGGCGAACGAGTGTCCGGAGGGTCCCTTCCCCGAGGTGATCGAGGCGCTGACTACGGCGCTCCCTTCGCTGAACCGCTACCCATCGGGCGGGTGCACGGAGCTGCGGTCGGCCCTAGCCGAACGGCACGGAGTGCCCGGCGAGAGGCTCGTCTTCGGCAACGGGTCGTGCGAACTGCTCATACTTCTCGGTGAGGCACTCCTGGAGCCCGGCGAGCATATGGTGTTCGCCGATCCGTCGTTCGTGGTCTACCGGACCGTGGCGTTGAAGCGCGAAGCATCGTTCGACGCGGTGCCTTTGCGTGACCACGTGCACGATCTGGATGCGATGAGCGCTGCGATCGGCCCCGAGACACGTCTTGTCATCGTCTGCGAGCCCAACAATCCCACCGGGACGTACGTGGGGCCGCAGGCCTTGCGCCGCTTCGTGGAGTCGGTGCCGCGTGAGACGCTGGTCGTGCTTGACGAGGCGTACACGGAGTACGTCACCCATCCCGCCCACGAGGACACCATCCCCTGGCTCGACGACTACGACAATCTGGCCGTCCTGCGGACGTTCTCCAAGATCTACGGCCTCGCCGGTCTGCGGATCGGATACGGCGTGTTCCCCCCGCGGCTGGCGGAAGCACTGGACAAGCTGAGGCAGCCCTACAACGTCACGACTCTGGCTGAGGTCGCTGCGCTCGAAGCGCTGCGGCATCCCACACGGCTTGAGGAGCGCCGAGCGCACGTGCGCAGAGAGCGCGTCCGGATGTCTCAGGAGTTGGAGCGGCTGGGGGTGTCGACCGTCCCCAGCGAGGCGAACTTCATGCTGGCCAACGTTGAAGGGTTGCGGGTCCCGGCCGGGGAAGTGCCGCGGGCGCTCTGTGAACGTGGAGTGGTGGTTCGGTCGGGATCAGGGATCGGGTGCCCGGGCTGGATGCGCGTGACGGTAGGGACGGTCGAGGAGAACGATGTCTTTCTCGGCATCATGGGAGATATGGCTGGAAAGGAATGGCCCAGATGAGCATGCTCGAGGCCGGCGGCATCGAGATGATGATCGTGATGCAGGAGGGCGCGACTCAACGGGAGGTGGAGCACGTTCTGGAGCGCTTGGGGGAAGCGGGCGCGCGAGGCCACGTGTCTACCAGCGACGTCGTGACAGTGATCGGCGTGATCGGCGACCGCGAAGTGATCGCCGGCATCCCGCTCGAAGCCTTTGTAGGTGTGGATAAGGTGCTGCCCATCCTTAAGCCCTACAAGCTCGTGAGCCGCGAATTCAGGCGCAGCGACACCGTCATCGAAGTGGGTGGGAACAAGATCGGCGGTTCTCACGTGGCGCTGATAGCGGGGCCGTGCTCGGTCGAGAGCCGAGAACAGCTTCTGTCGTCGGCACGGTATGTGAAGCAATCTGGTGCGACCATGCTCCGCGGCGGAGCGTACAAGCCGCGAACGTCCCCCTACGCCTTCCAGGGACTCGGACTCGAGGCGCTGCAGATCCTGGCCGAGGCTCGCGACGAGACGGGGCTGCCGGTGGTCACCGAGCTCATGGATCAGCGCCACCTGGAGGCGGTGGTGGAGTACGCCGACGTCATCCAGATCGGGGCTCGCAACATGCAGAACTTCTACCTGTTGTCGGCCGTGGGTGAGGTCGACCGACCCATCCTGTTGAAGCGCGGCCTCTCCGCCACCATCGATGAGCTCCTCATGGCCGCGGAGTACATCGCGAACGCGGGCAACACTCAAGTCATCCTGTGCGAACGAGGCATCAGGACCTTCGAGACCGCCACCCGCAATACCCTCGACCTGTCGGCTGTCCCAGTCATCAAGCAGCGCTCGCACCTGCCCGTGGTGGTCGATCCGAGCCACGCGACCGGGAAGGTCGATCTGGTTGAGCCCCTCTCCCTGGCGGCTTTGGCCGCCGGAGCCGATGGACTTCTCATCGAATCGCACCCTGCACCGGAGGCGGCGCTCTGCGACGGCGGGCAGTCGCTCAATCCGAAGGAGTTCGCGCGCACCGCGGCCCGGCTGCGAGAGTTGGCGGCATGGCTCGGAAAGTCGATCGGCTGACCCAGATGGCACCCACGAGGGAGACCCGCCCGGTACGCACCCTTGCCATCATCGGGGTTGGTCTCATGGGCGGTAGCTTGGCGCTTGCCGCCCGGCACAAGGGGCAGGTGGATGTGGTCCGGGGCTTCGACAGCGACCCCCGGTGCCTGGACGACGCTCTGGCGGGCGGGGTCATCACACGGCGCTGCGCGTCGGTGGCCGAAGCGGCCGCAGGCGCCGATCTGGTCGTGGTGTGCACCCCAGTGCGGGGCATCCTTGATCTCGTGGAGCAAGCCGCGCTTGCCAACCCGCCGCCGCGAATGATCAGCGACATCGGCAGCACGAAGGCGACGCTCCTGAACAGGCTGTCGGCCCGAGCGCGGCCGCTGTTCATCGGCGGTCACCCGATCTGCGGGGCGGAGACCAGCGGAGTGCGGTTCGCGAGACCCGACCTGTTCGAGGGCGCCACGTACTTCCTGTGCCCTCCCGACGAGGTTGCTCCGGAGGCGTTCGAGGCCTTCCACAGTTGGGTCGCCGCACTCGGAGCGCGGCCGGTCGCCATCGGAGCCGATGTCCACGATCGCATAATGGCACTGGTGAGCCACGTGCCTCACGTGCTGGCGAACGTGCTGATGTCCGAGGTCGGCGGCTTCGAGGCGTCGGGCCGGCGTGCCCTCTACTCGGTAGGCCCGAGCTTCAAAGACCTCACCCGCGTGGCGGGGGCGAACCCGGCGATGTGGACGGACATCTTCATCGAGAACAGGGAGGCGCTCATCTCGTCGCTCAAGAGCGTGGCGGCCGATGTCATGCTCTTGTGCGAGCACCTGCGGGATGGCGACGAAAACAGCGTGTTCAAGGGGATAGACTCGGCGGCTACCTACCGCCGGGAGTTGCTCCAATTCGAGGACATCCTGCCCGAGACTCTGCACCGCATCACCGTACGCATCCCTGACGAGCCGGGGGTTCTCTCCCGCGTGATGACCTCCCTGGGCAACGCCAACATCAACATCGAGGACCTCACACTGCACCACTTCAGCCGCAGTGCGGGAGGGGATCTGCTGCTATATGTGAGCGGAGCGGAAGAGGCAGGCATAGCCTGCGACCTGGTCGAAGCGCTCGGATTCCCGGCAATCATGGAGTTCGCCGGAGATCCTGGTGTCTGATCCCGCTCGGTTCGCTCCCGCCGGCCGGGGGCTTCGAGGAGTCGTCGCTGTGCCGGGCGACAAGTCGATCTCGCACCGCGCCCTTCTTCTGGGCGCGGTGAGTCGCGGCCCCGCGGTGGTGCGCGGATTCCTGCCTTCCGCTGACACGCTCGCGACGCTCGAGGCTGTGCGAGCGCTTGGGGTCGACGTGGAGGTGAGGGACTCCTCCGAACTGGTGGTGCATGGAGTCGGCTGGGAGGGGTTGAGCGAGCCCGAAGACGTTATCGACGTGCGGAACGCCGGCACCCTTCTGCGCCTACTGCCCGGCCTGGTCGCCGGCAGGCCTTTCCTCACGGTGCTCACCGGCGATGCGAGCATCCGTAAGCGGCCGATGGCGAGGGTGCTGGAACCGCTGTCCGCCATGGGCGCCTG
>Ga0075527_10000117_pt1 | contig 17342 bp, 15 predicted proteins | sample NGEPer11B_FD_74784 | JGI IMG/M metagenome (GOLD analysis project Ga0075527, IMG submission 74784) | Arctic peat soil microbial communities from the Barrow Environmental Observatory site, Barrow, Alaska, USA - NGEE Permafrost305-11B | ecosystem: Environmental > Terrestrial > Soil > Wetlands >...
TGGCGCGCCCGGAACGATTCGAACGTCCGACCCCCAGATTCGTAGTCTGGTGCTCTATCCAGCTGAGCTACGGGCGCAAAAGCCGAAATTCCGCAAAAATTTGAGCGGTATTGGCTGAACCGAAGCGCGCCGGCGAGCGGCGGCTCAAGTTCCGTCTACGTAATACCTTGGGAGATCGAAGGCAAGCCTTGGGAATCTTGACCGAATTGAGATCGTTTTCAGGTATGTTGCGCCGACAACAACTAGGGAGAAGCACCATGTACCGTTTTCTGAGCAAAGCCGCCATCGTCCTGGGGGCCGCCTTTTTCGCCCTCGCGCTCGCAAGCTGTGACGTCCCCTCGGGCGACGCCGACAACAGCGACTTCGTGGGCAAGTACGAGACCGAGGACACGCAAGGCAAAGAGATGACCATCACGCTTGACGACGACGGCTCCGCCTCCGGCAGCCGGGCGGACGAAAGCCTGTCGGGGTCATGGAAAGAAGAAGGCGACGCGGCCGTCATTACCTGGTCCGACGAGTGGTCCACCAAGATCACGAAGGACGGCGATAAGTATATGAAGTCGGCCTATAAGGGCGGCTCTCAGGACGGCGCGCCCGTTGGCGCAGAAAAAGTCGAGTAGCGGCCCTTCAAGGCTTTAAGCGCGGCGCTGCCTCGCCCGCTCCAGCTCGACCACCACGTCGGGAATGGTAACGCGGAAGGTGGCGCCGCCTTGATTGCTGACCAGCGCAATCTGGCCGCCATGAGCCTGAACCAGCTCGGCGGCGATGGCGAGCCCGAGACCGGAGCCGCCTTTGCGCGCCACGCTTTGGAAGGCCTGGAACAAGTGCTCGCGCGCCTTCTCTTGCACACCGGGACCGGTATCGGCGACCTCGATGACCGCCACCGAACCCTCGCGGCGCGCCGCCACCATGATCTCGCCCATCCCGCCGCGCTCGCTTTCGAGCGCCTGCACGGCGTTGCGGCAGAGATTGCTGAGTACTCGATAGAGCTGATCGCGGTCGGCGTCGACCTCGAGGTGATCCTCGATATCCGGCTTCCAGGCGATCGCGCCCCTGCGCGGTAGGCCGAGGCTGTCGCCGACCTCGCGCACCAACGGCTCAAGCTCGAAACGCTGCCGCCGCGGCGGCGTCTCCTGGGCCTGGCCGAAATCGAGCGTATGAACGCAGAGCCTAATGGCGCGGTCGAGAGAGGCAATCAGCTTCGGCACGAGCCGTTGCACCGTCGGGTCCTTCACCTCGGCCAGGCGGTCGGACAGGAGCTGGGCGCTGGACAGCATGTTGCGCAGATCATGACTGATCTTGCTCACGGCCAGACCGAGCGCCGCCAGCCGCGTCTTCTGCGACAGCGTCTCGGAAAGCTCGTGCTGCATGGCCGAGAGCTCACGCTCGGCGGTGCCGATCTCGTCGCGCCGGGACGACGGCGCGATGATCCTGCTCGGGTCTTCCGGCTGCTCGGCGAAACGCACCATGTTCCAGGTGAGCTTGGTCATCGGCCTCACCAGGAGCCAGTCGAGCGCCAGATAAACCAGAGCCGCGGTGATGATCGAGATGAGGATCGACAGGCCGAGGATGTCGAAGCCGTAGCCCAGCATCGCCGTCTTCAGCGGGCCCTCCTCCATGACCACGTCAATGGTCTCGCCGGGATCGAAGCCCGGCTCCCCGATAACGCGAATGACGTTGTCGTCGGGCGCGACATACACCATGAGCGCGTCGGTGATGAGCGTCAGCCAGGAGGCATTGCGCAGATCGTAGGTGGCATTGACCTCGGCGGGCATGTCCATCTCGATGATGAGCACGCGCGCATCCTGCCGTTTCACCGAGATCGCCTTGACCCGGGCGCTATCGAGAAGTTCGTCGCGGAGCGTCGAGGGAAGCTGGCCGCCCGGCGCCGCTTCGGCCGCAAGCGAGGCGATCTGCGCGGCCGCCATCCGCTCCATCAGCCATTGGCGGCGGAAATTGGAAACCGAAGGCACGAAGACGAAAACCTCCGCCACCATGACAAAGACGATGGTGAGCAGCAGGAGCTTGGTCGAGAGTCCCGCGACATATCGCGAGACCCGCTTGGGCACCGGCCGCTTATCTGAAGCCTGATCGTTCACCGGCCATACTCTCGAAAAGTCGTAAAGCGCCCGGGCCGCACCCCGGCGCTTTGCCTATTCTACTCGAAAATGGGGCTGATTTCCGTAAATGCCGCGCTCAGCCCAGCTTCCGCAAAAGGCCGATAATGGTGCGGAGCCAGCCTTTTGACAGGGTGGGCTGGTAATAGGCGAACGCCACCCGCTTGGAGAGCTCCGACAGGGTCGGATACGGCAGGACCAGCGAAATGAGATCGCCGATCCGGATATCCTTGGCCATGGCGACGATCCACAGCTGAAGCAGCTCGCCGGCTTCCGCCCCGACAATGGTGACGCCGAGAATGGTGCCGTTTTTCTTGGTGATGACCTTGATGAAGCCTTCGGTCTGCTTCTCGCACTGAGCCCGGTCATTGTCGGCATAAGGCCAGCGGAAGATGCGGATGCGCCGGAATTTCTGTCGCGCCTCCTGCTCGGTGAGGCCGATCTGCGCCAGCTCCGGATCGGTATAGATGGCCCGGGGAATGTTCACCGCGCTGACATCGGGCTTCAGCCGGAACAGCGCGTTCTTGATGACGATGCTTGCGTGGTAGTTGGCGAGATGGGTAAATTGCTGCCCGCCGATGGAATCGCCAATGGCGTAGACGCGGCGGTTGGAGGTCTTGAGCTGCTCGTTGACCTTGATGCCGTGATCGGTGTGGGCGATGCCGGCGCGGTCGAGACTGAGCGGCTTCAGGTTCGGCTTGCGCCCCGTCGCCACCAGAAGATGCGAGCCCTTGATGATGACGCTCTCGCCGTCCTTGTGGAAGTGCACGGAGATGCCTTGCACGGACGGCTCGACGCGCTCGACCCGCGTATTGGGATACATCACCACCTCGGTATCCTTTAGCCGCTTGAGCAGCACCTTGGCCGCTTCGGGATCTTCCTTGGCGAGGAAATCCGCGGTGTCGAAAATGGTGACATGCGAGCCCAGCATGCGATGCGCCTGGCCGAGCTCGAGCCCGATCGGGCCGCCGCCCAATACGATGAGATGCTGAATGCGCTCGCCGATGTCGAAGATGGTCTCGTTGGTGAGATAGGACACCTCGTCGAGCCCAGGGATCGGCGGGACCGTCGGCGAGGAGCCGGTGGCGATGACGAAGCGGCGCGCCCGGACCAGGACGCGGCCCGCCTCCACGGTGAACTTGTCGAGGAAGTTCGCTTGCGCCTGGATCACCCGGACGCCGAGCCCGGTGAAACGCTCCACGGAATCGTTGGGGGCAATGTTGGCGATGACGCCATGCACGTGATCATGCACGCCGCGATGGTCGATCTGCGCTTCGAGCACGTCGATGCCGAAACTCGACGCGGTGCGGACCGCGTCGGCGCGCTTGCCCGCGGCAAGCAGCGCCTTGGAGGGGATGCAGCCATAGTTGAGGCAATCGCCGCCCATGAGGCCTTTTTCGATGAGCACCACGGGGACCCCGAATTGAGCCGCCGCCGCCGCTACCGAAAGGCCGCCTGAGCCCGCGCCGATGACGCAGAGGTCGGGCTTGAGCACCTCTTCCATGATTGCCTAGTCCCCCGTAGCCAAAAGCTCAGGCCGCCCGCCGCCTGAACCACTTCACCGCCACCGGAATGAGCGACACAACGCCGAGAGCCGCCAATCCGGCAATCAATTCTGGCGTCAACAATGCGCTTGGATCCAGCCCTTGCGGACACGACTCTTGACCGCCCTCTCCCACCTTTGCAAGGCAGGATTGGTGCGCAGCTTGCTGCGCCGCGATAACGCTGTCGAGCCCGTTGCCCGCCAAAGAAAATGCAAATGTTCCCGGGATGATGCCGAGGAAGGTCGTGACCACATAGGTCCCGAAGGGCACGCCCAAGAGACCCGGGGCGAGGTTGACCAGCCAAAACGGAAAGACCGGCACCAGCCGCAAGAACAGAAGATAGCTGAACGCGTCTTCGTGGAAACCATCCCGGAACCGGGAGAGCCAGGGGCCCGCACGGGCCTGGAGCACGTCGGACAACGCGCTCTTGGCGATGACGAATACGACGGTGGCGCCGAGCGTCGCGGCGACGACCGAGGTCATGCCGCCCAGGACCCAGCCGAACAGAAAGCCGCCGGCAATGGTCAGAACCGCGCCTCCGGGCAGCGACAAGGCGACCGTGACGGCATAAAGGGCGACGAAAGCCGCCAGCGACAGCAGCAGGTTGCCCTCGATGAAGTTGCGCAAGAGTTCCCGGTTGGCCGCCAGATGCTCGAGGGTGAGGTAGCGGTGCCACCCCATGGCAAAAATGAGACCGCCCACGCCGAGAAGGACGAGCAGGGGCCAGAGGCGCTTGAGCCAGCCTGCAGCGCCGCGCGCCAGCTCCGATACAGTGTCCATGCTCAAGGGTACTCCCTGCCTGCCGAGAGCCAAGAGATAGGCAGGCCCCATAGGCCCTGGAAACGGCATTTCGCGCCCTTGTGATGGGCCGTCACTCGATGTGATGGGAAAGGACACAATGCGCGCGGCTTGGCGGTCTGGCATGCTTTGGCGGACTGGCTCGAGACAGGCGGATCCAAAAGTGCACCCGGCCTCGCGAGGAAGACTACACTGATTAACCGACTTTTGTGCACTGCCACAATAGTTGGCGCGCCGCTTTCACACTGCTGAATGCGGGCCGCAGACCCCCTTGAAGCGGCATTCCGAGCAGAATCGGCCCGATTTGTTGACTTGCGCGCCCCTAGAACCTATAAGCCGCGCGTTAGCTTTGAGCCTCCAGGGCCCGCCTCATCGATTGGGGTGTGGACGGACGGCGGGAGAAAGTCCTTGAAACGCACCTACCAACCATCGCGGCTCGTCCGCAAGCGGCGTCACGGTTTCCGCGCGCGCATGGCGACGAAAGCCGGCCGGAAGGTGATCGCGCGGCGCAGAGCCAAGGGGCGCAAGCGCCTTTCGGCCTAAACGCGGCGGAGCCCCGCCTTACCCGGTGACGGCCATCGGACGTCTCAAGACCCGGCCTGAATTCCTCTATGTGAAGGGCGGCACGCGCTTCACCACGCCTTCGCTCGTGCTTCAGGCGCGCCGGCGCGCGCCCATTTCACCCGCGGACCCTGATCTCGCCCGGTTCGGCTTCACCGCGACCAAAAGCCTCGGTGGGGCCGTCGTGCGCAACCGGGCACGCAGGCGACTTAAGGAAGCGGTGCGGCTTACGGGGCCTGCGCATGCGTCACAGGGCTATGATTATGTGTTGATCGCGCGGGGAGGCACGGTACAACGGCCCTTCACAGAGCTGATCAAGGACCTTGAACGGGCACTCGCCAAGGTTCACGAGCCCTCTTCGGCGAAGACCCGCCGCAAGCCTAAAACCGATTAGCTTCCTCCACACACGCTTGGCGAACGAGCGGCCTTTGAGCTGAAAGCGACATGGACGAGAACAACCGCAATTTTATCCTCGCGATCGTGCTGTCCATGGTCGTGCTGTTCGGCTGGCAGTTCTACTTTGTGCCGGAGACGCCGCCCGAGGAACAGCAGGCGCAAGAGCAGAGCGAGCAGGGTCCGCCTTCGGCCGGAGGCGAGGCCCAGCAGCCGAGTTCCGCACCGCAGCCCGGCGCCAGCAGCGCGCCGCAGCCGGAAGGCTCGCCGACCGGCCAGACCCGCGAGCAGGCGCTGGCCACCTCGCCGCGCATCAAGATCGACACGCCGAGCGTCAGAGGCTCCATTGCGCTCAAAGGCGCGCGGATCGACGACCTGACGCTCAAGGACTACCGCGTCACCGTGGACCCCAACAGCGAACAAGTCATTCTCTTGTCGCCCGCGGGCGGGCCGCACGCCTATTACGCCGAACGTGGCTTTGTCGGGCCAGGCGGCAGCAACCTCACCCTGCCCTCCGCCGACACGCTGTGGACGACCGAAGGCCAGGGCGCGCTGACCCCGAACTCGCCCATCACGCTCAGCTACGACAATGGCGAGGGGCTCAAATTCACCCGCACCATCTCGATCGACGACAAATACATGTTCACGATCGACGACAAGGTGGCCAATGCCGGTGCGTCCGCCGTCACGCTTTACCCTTACGGCCTCGTTTCCCGGCATGAGCTGCCGCACGTGCAGGGCTTCTACATCCTGCATGAGGGGCTGATCGGCGTGGTCGACGACGGCCTGGAGGAGATCAGCTACTCCTCCGCCATCGATGACGAGCCCGCCACGTTCAAGAGCGTGAACGGCTGGCTCGGCATCACCGACAAATATTGGGCGACGGTGGTCGTCCCGGAGCAAGGCAAGCCCTTCGACGCGAAGTTCGCAGGCACCCAGACCGGTGAGCGCACGCGCTTCCAGACCGACTATCTGATGGGTCCGCTATCGGTGGCACCGGGCGGCACGGCGCAAGTGTCAGGCCAGGTGTTCGCCGGCGCCAAGGAAGTGAACGTGGTCGACGGCTACGCGGCCACCTACGAGATCCCCAAGTTCGACCTTCTGATCGACTGGGGCTGGTTCTATTTCCTGACCAAGCCGATGTTCTACGCGCTGGACTATTTCTACAAGCTGATCGGCAATTTCGGCGTGGCCATCCTCATCGTCACGCTCTGCATCAAGCTCGTGCTCTTCCCGCTCGCCAACAAGTCGTATGTCTCGATGAGCCGGATGAAGAAGCTCGCGCCCGAGATGCAGAAGATCAAGGAGCGTTACGCCGACGACCGCATGCGCCAGCAGCAGGCGATGATGGAGATGTACAAGAAGGAGAAAGTGAACCCGGCCTCGGGCTGTTTGCCGATCCTGGTGCAGATCCCGGTGTTCTTCGCGCTCTACAAGGTGCTGTTCGTCACCATCGAGATGCGGCACGCGCCGTTCTTCGGCTGGATCAAGGACTTATCAGCGCCAGATCCCACCAGCGTGTTCAATCTGTTCGGCCTGATCCCCTGGGACCCGCCGACATTCCTGATGATCGGCGCCTGGCCGCTCATCATGGGCGCCACCATGTGGTTCCAGATGAAGCTGAACCCGGCGCCGCCGGACCCCGTGCAGCAGAAGATCTTCACCTGGATGCCGGTGTTCTTCACCTATCTGCTGGCCTCCTTCCCGGCCGGGCTGGTGATCTATTGGGCGTGGAACAACTCCCTGTCGGTGCTCCAGCAGTCCTTCATCATGTGGCGCCAGGGCGTGGATATTCCGCTCTTGGCGAATCTTGGCATCAGGCCGCCCCAGGAACCGGCGGACACGCCTGACGAGGTCAAGTCCGCCAAGACCGAAGCGGAGCAGAAGCGAATCGCCAAGGCCTCGCGGCGGGCGAGCCGCGCGGCGAAGCAAACCGGCGCGAACACGGATACCGCCAAGACGGATGGCACGAAGACGGATGCCAAGTCCGAGCCGGCAAAGCCGTCGGAGGACGATGGCGGCGAGGATCGCCCGGCTTAGGCTCTCCTTCATTCTCTTTCGTCATCGCCGGGCTTGACCCGGCGATCCAATAGGGGGTCTCCATAAACGCGGAGCCAGCCAGCTGGCCTATTGGATGCCCGGCACAAGGCCGGGCATGACGCAGTTCCTGGAGACGCGACGATCGTGACCGACACCCCCGAATTCAGCCCCGAGGACATCGAGCGCGGCGCCAAGCTGTTCAAGGCGCCATGCGAGTTCGTCAAAGGCGTCGTCAGCATCGAGACGCTGCCCGATGACGGGCGCCCCGAGATGGCCTTTGCCGGACGCTCGAATGTGGGCAAGTCGAGCCTGATCAACGCGCTTACGGGCCGGAAAACCCTGGCCCGGATCTCCGTCACCCCAGGGCGCACGCGCGAACTCAACTTCTTCACGCTTGGTCCGGAGGCCGAGTACTATCTGGTGGACATGCCGGGCTATGGCTACGCCAGGGCCCCAAAGTCCGCCATCGAAGGCTGGACGCAGCTAATAACCGACTATCTAAGGGGCCGCCGGGAGCTGAAGCGCGCATTCGTGCTGATCGACGCCCGCCACGGTATCAAGCCTAACGACCGGGAAACCATGACGGCGCTGGACGAGGCGGCCGTGTCCTATCAGGCGGTGCTGACCAAGGCCGACAAGCCGAAGCAAAGCGAGCTCGACGCGGTGCTCGCCAAGACCGCCGAAGAGCTGGCCAAACGCCCGGCCGCCTACCCGCAGATCCTCGTCACCTCCGCCCGCACGGGCATGGGCATCCCGGAATTGCGCGCGGCGATCGCCATACTGGGGGCAAACGGCGTTGTGCCTTTGGGCCAAGCGCCGGTATAAGGCGCGTGTGGCCAAGACGAAGACATCCCCTGCAAAGTCCAAGAAGCCGGCGCCAGCCATAGATGCGGCGCCGCTCGCGGACGCGCTCGCCTCGGTGCATGCCAAGGCCAAGGTGCTCTCCGAGGCCCTGCCCTATATGCAGCGCTACGACCGCAAGACGGTGGTGGTGAAATATGGCGGGCATGCCATGGGCGATCCGGAACTGGCCCGGGATTTCGCCCGGGACATCGTTCTGCTCAAGCAGGCCGGCGTGAACCCGGTGGTGGTGCATGGCGGCGGCCCGCAGATCGGCAAGCTGCTGGACCGGCTCAATATCAAATCCGAATTCAAGGGCGGCTTGCGCGTCACCGATCGGGAGACCGTGGACGTGGTCGAGATGGTGCTGGCCGGCTCCGTCAACAAGGAGATCGTGTCCGCCATCAACAACCAGGGCGGCAAAGCGGTCGGCATTTGCGGCAAGGACGCCAATTTGATGCGGGCCAAGCGGCTCGAGCGGCGGGTGCGCGATCCCGACTCCAATATCGAACAGGTGCTGGATCTCGGATTCGTCGGCGACCCGGGGCTGGTCGAGCCCCATATCATCGACGTCATCATCCAGTCCGACCTGATCCCGGTGGTGGCGCCGATCGGCGTGGGCCCCGAGGGCGAGACCCTGAATATCAACGCCGACACGTTCGCCGCGGCGCTTGCCGTGGCGCTCAAGGCGAAGCGGCTCCTGCTGCTCACCGACGTGGACGGCGTGCTCGACAAGGAGGGCCTGCTAATCCGCTCCATGACCACGGGAGAGGCGCAGACGCTGATCGAGGACGGCACCATCACGGGCGGCATGATTCCGAAAATCGAGGGCTGCGTCGACGTGATCGCCGAGGGCGTCGAAGCGGTGGTGATTATCAACGGCAAGGTGCCGCACGCGGTGCTGCTCGAACTCTTCACCGAGCATGGCGCCGGCACGCTGATCGAGCGGCGCCGGCCCAGAGGCAGCCGCACGAGGGCGCCACGATGACGGACGCCTCGACGACGCGCGGCTTTGGCCATATCGACGGTTTCGGCCATATCGAGACTTGGGTGTTCGATCTCGACAACACGCTCTATCCGGCGGACTGCGACCTGTTCTCGCAGATGGACAAGCGCATGGGCGCGTTCATCGCCGACGCCTTCGATCTTCCGCTCGACGAGGCGCATGCGTTGCGGCAGCGCTACTACGCCGAGCACGGCACCACGCTTGCCGGTCTCGTGCAGCTTCACGGCATCTCTCCGCACGCCTTTCTCGATTATGTGCACGACATCGATCTCGAGGTTGTGGCGCCCGCACCGGAGCTGGCTGCGGCCATCGATAAGCTGCCGGGGCGGAAATTCGTGTTCACCAACGGCTCGCGACAGCACGCTGAAGCCGTGGCGACCAAGCTTGGCCTGCTCGACCGCTTCGAGGACATTTTCGACATCCACGCGCTCGAATACATCCACCCCAAGCCGTCGCGCGAAGCCTTTGACCGCTTTCTCAAGGCGCACGACATTGCCGCGCCGGGGGCCGTCATGTTCGACGATCTCGCGCATAATCTAGAGACCGCGCACGCCGTCGGCATGACCACGGTGCTGGTCGATTGCCGCCACACGGACCGGCCCGAGCATCAGGCCAGCGCCGCTTGGACGGAGCTGCCGGCTCATATCCATCACTGTACCGAGGCGCTTGCGCCTTTCCTGACCGCCATTGGAACCGCCCTTGCGGAGGAGAGCGGGCGCGACGCGCCACAGCCCTCGCAAGCGCAGTTCTGCCTGACCTGACGAGGCCCCATGTCGCACGATCATCTCAAGAGCTTCATCGACGGCGCGTTCGACCACGCCTCGGAGATCACACCGGACACCAAGGGCGTCGTGCGCGACGCCGTGGAGGAGGTGCTGAACCTGCTCGACAAGGGCGAGCTTAGGGTCGCCGAGAAGGTGGGCAGCGAGTGGGTGGTCCATCAGTGGGTCAAGAAGGCGATCCTGCTGTCGTTTCGCCTGGAGGACGCGCACAAGATCCCGGGCGGGCCTGACGGCTCATCCTGGTGGGACAAGGTTCCGGTCAAGTTCGAGAAGTGGAAGACCAAGGACTTCAAGGAGGCGGGCTTCCGCGCCGTGCCGGGCTGCGTGGTGCGCCACTCGGCCTATATCGCGCCCGGCGTGGTGCTGATGCCGTCCTTTGTCAATCTCGGGGCCCGCGTCGATTCAGGCGCCATGATCGATACCTGGGCCACGGTCGGCTCCTGCGCCCAGATCGGCAAGAACGTGCATCTGTCGGGCGGCGCCGGCATTGGCGGCGTGCTGGAGCCGCTGCAGGCGAACCCGGTCATCATCGAGGATAATTGCTTCATCGGCGCCCGCGCCGAAGTGGCCGAAGGCGTGATCGTCTGCGAAGGCTCGGTGCTCTCGATGGGCGTCTATATCGGCCAGTCCACCAAGATCATCGACCGGGCCACGGGTTTCGTGCATCAGGGCCGCGTGCCGCCCTTCTCCGTGGTGGTGTCCGGCTCGCTGCCGGGCAAGCCCCTGCCCGATGGCTCGCCCGGACCGTCGCTTTATTGCGCGGTGATCGTGAAGACCGTGGACGAACAGACAAGGTCCAAGACCTCTATCAACGAGCTCTTGCGCGACTGACTTTTGGGGCCTGCCAATCCAGGGCGCTCGCTGCCGGCTTTCACGGTGTTGGGATCATAATCCCCTTCGCAAGGCGGCAAATCGGCCTTACAACCTCAGACCTCAGTCAGAGGCCGGCCCAGGGGGGAGCAATGGACCTGCAATATATTTTCACGTCGTTCGACGGCCGCATCAATCGGGCCAAATGGTGGGCGGGCGTGGCCATTATTGCGATCGTCAGCCTCGTCATCGGCGTGATTATCGATGTGATTTTCGGCACTGGCTTTTTCGGCGGCTTCCTGGCGACACTGGTGGCGCTCGCTCTGTTCTATCCGACCTACGCGGTGTGCGCGAAGCGGTTCCAGGACCGCGACAAGCCTGGAAAAACCGCGCTCTACGGCTTGGTGCCCTTCCTCCTAGCTACCCTCCTAGATACCTGGGGGTTGACGGGCACGCCATTGGAACAGAATGGACTGGGCTGGCTTTGCACACTCGTCTCTCTGGGCGTCGGGCTGTGGTTCCTGATCGATCTCGGGATTCTCAAGGGCACGCCGGGGCAGAATCACTTTGGCGGCGACCCGCTGACGGCCATCATCTAGACCGGCCGAGGCTTAGCCGCCGCGACTCCGTCGCGGAAGATCGAGGTTTTTCGGGGCCCCGCCGCTTGCCAGGCGCGTGAGCCACCGTCATGTTCTCTTCAAAGTGGCGCTCCGCCACGCCAAAACCAGGGAACGACCCATGTCCACGTCCGGCGAGAAGGCCGTCGCGCTCGCGCAAGGCTTGATCCGCTGTCCCAGCGTCACGCCGAAGGATGCCGGCGCGCTCGACGTGCTGATCGAGCCGCTGAAGAAGGCGCGCTTCGTCTGCGACCGGCTGACCTTCACCGAGGACGGCACACCCGCCATCGACAATCTGGTGGCGCGGATCGGCGACGGGCCGCCGCATCTCTGCTTTGCCGGCCATACGGACGTGGTGCCGCCGGGCGATACGACCCTGTGGCGCCATCCCCCTTTTGCCGCCGAGATCGCCGATGGGGTGCTCTATGGCCGCGGCGCCTCGGACATGAAGGGCGCGATTGCCTGTTTCGCGGCCGCGGCGATGGACTACGCCAAGGCAAAGAACCGGGAGGTCGAGGGCACAATCAGCCTGCTGATCACCGGCGACGAGGAAGGACCCTCCGTCAACGGCACGAAGAAGGTGCTCAAATGGATGGAGCAGAACAGCCTCAAACCCGATCACTGCGTCGTGGGCGAGCCGTCCAACTCCACCAAGCTCGGCGAGACCATCAAGATCGGCCGGCGCGGCAGCTTGAACGGCCGGCTCAAAGTCTTGGGAAGCCAAGGCCATGTCGCCTATCCGCATCTCGCCGCCAATCCGGTGAAAGGCATCATCGACGTGCTGGCGAAGCTCTATGAGACGCCGCTCGACTATGGCAGCGCGCATTTCTCGCCGTCGAACCTCGAAGTGACCAGCATCGATGTGGACAACCTGGCGACCAACGTGATCCCGGCGAGCGCCGAGGCGAAGTTCAACATCCGCTTCAACGACCGGCAACGACCGGAGGGTTTGCACACCTTGCTGCAGGAGGCGATCACCCAGGCGCTGGCCGGCACGGAGCTCACCTTCACGCTTGCCTTCGATCCGCCGGGCGACGTGTTCATCACCGAGCCGGGCGAACTCGATGCGCTTCTGAGCGAAGCCGTGAACGAGGTGACGGGGCAAACGCCCTCGCTCTCCACGGACGGCGGCACTTCGGATGCGCGCTTCGTCAAGGACTACTGCCCGGTGGTCGAGTTCGGGCTCACCACCGAGACGATCCACAAGACGGACGAGAGCGTCAAAGTCGCCGATCTCGAGCAACTGACCGCCATCTATCGCCGCTTCATCGAACGCTATTTCGAGGCCTTCGCGGGGGCGCCCGATGGCAGGTGACAGCCGGCCGATCGGAGTCTTCGACTCCGGCATGGGCGGCTTGACGGTCTTAAGGGCGCTTGCCGCGCGGCTGCCGCAGGAACGGTTCGTCTATCTCGGCGATACGGCGCGGCTGCCTTACGGCACCAAGAGCGCGGAGACCGTGCAGGCCTATGCGCTGCAAGCCACGCGGCTTCTGCTCGGCGAAGGCGTGAAGATGGTGGTGATCGCCTGCAACACCGCATCCGCCGTGGCGCTCTACGTGCTCCAGGAATCATGGGACCCGGTGCCGGTGATCGGCGTGATCGAGCCTGGCGCACGCGCCGGCGTCGCCGCGACGAAAAACAAACGCATCGCCGTGCTCGCCACCGAAGGTACCGTGCGGGGCGGCGCCTACGCGCGGGCCATCCAGCGCCTGATGGCCGAAGCGGAAGTCGTGCAGCAGCCCTGCCAAGTCTTCGTGGCGCTCGCGGAGGAAGGCTGGTCGGACACGCCGGCGACCCTTGCCGCCGCCCAGCATTATCTCGGCCCGCTATTCGCACATGACAACGCGCCGGACACGCTGGTGCTGGGCTGCACCCATTTTCCCGTGCTGGCAGGCGCCATAAGGCGGACCGTGGGGAGTGCCGTCGCCCTCGTCGATTCGGCGGAGACCACCGCACTTGCCGTGGCGGAGGCGCTTGAGAGCGGCGGCCTGACAACAGGGAACAAAGGAGACGGCACGATCCGCTTCTTCGCCACAGATTCGCCCGAGCGTTTCGCGCGGGTGGGTGCGATCTTCCTCGGCCGGGAGATCGACGAGGCCGACGTGGAGCTGGTCGATCTGCGCAACGCTTAGGCCCAATCCCCTAGCCTTTGGGCGGCGGCTCGGAGTCCGGCAGGGCCTCGGAATCGTCGGTCAGGTCCGGCGCCTCGAGATTCACCGGCGCGGTCGAGTCCGCCGCCGCGGAGACATCCTTCAACAGCCCTGTGAACCAGCGGCGCCCGAGGCCGGCGAACACAAGCACGAAATAGAGCAGCCCGCCCCCGACCACGAGGACCGCGAGCGCGATCTCGTCGCGGAAATGCTCGAGCCCCGAAAGCGCTTGCTGAAGCCCATAGGCGCCGGCGAATAGGGCCGCGGCGAACACGACACCGATGCCAATGAGCTTGGCCACGGGCCCGCCAATGGCGGTCCCCGACACGGCAAAGCCTTGGCGGCGCGCAAAATAGGCGAGCAGGCTCAAATTGATCCAGGCCCCGATGCTGGTGGCAAGCGCCAGGCCGACTTGCGCCAGCGGCCCCATGAGCACGAACTTCAAGGCGATGTTGACGGTGGCGGCCAGCAGCGCCGCCTTGACCGGGGTCAGCGTATCGCGGCGTGCATAGAACGGCGCGGTGAAGCTCCGGAGCAGCACGAAGGGCAGCAACCCGACCGAATAGGCGGCAAGGGTGGAGCCTGCCGCAAGTGCGTCGGCGGATGTAAAGGCGCCACGGGCGAACAGAGCCCGCATGATGAGATCGGGAATGGCGAGCGCTGCGGCCGCGCAGGGAATCGTCAACAGCAACGCAAGCTGGATCCCGCGCGCTTGCGCCGAAGCCGCACCCTTCTCATCGCCGGCCGCCAAGCGCCGCGACATCTCCGGCAACAGCACGGTGCCGACGGCGATGCCGACGACGCCGATGGGAAGCTGGTTGATGCGGTCGGCGTAATAGAGCGCCGACAGCGCGCCGGTGGGCAGGAACGTGGCGATCAGCGTGTCGGCGAACAGCGCAAGCTGCACGCCGCCCGCACCGATAATGGCGGGGCCAAGGGCTTTCAAGAATTTGCGCGTCGGCTCGTCAAGCTTGGGCATGCGCAAGCGGATGCCGAAGCCGTGGGCCTCGGCATCGGCACCGAGCAGGATGGCTTGCGCCACCCCGGCGATGAGCACGCCCCAGGCCGCGGCGTGGCCGGCATCGGCGAAATAGGGCGTGAGCAGCAGCGTGGCGATGACCGAGAGATTGAGCAGGACGGGCGCGCTAGCCGCCGCCGCGAACCGGTTATTGGCATTGAGGATGCCGGCGAACAGCGTCTCCAGCGACACCAGCGCCAGATAGGGGAAGGTGATGCGGGTCAGCGCGACCGCCAGATCGAAGCGCTCCGGATCGTCGATCAGGCCCGGCGCCAGCACGCTGACAACTTCGGGCGTGAACAGCAGCGCGATGGCGAGCAGCACCAGGTTGATGGTGACCAGGGCGGCGGCGATCTGATCGGCGAACAGCTTGGCGGCGGGCAGGCCGGCCTCTTCCAGCGTGCGCGCATAGGCCGGCACGAAGGCGGCGGCGAACGCGCCCTCGGCGAAGATGGCGCGGAAATGGTTGGGCAGGCGGAAGGCCACGAAGAAGGCGTCGGCCAACGGTCCGGCGCCGAGAATGGCGGCCATGACCACGTCGCGGACGAAGCCTGTGAGGCGCGAGACGAGCGTGAGCCCGCCGACGGTGGCGATGCGCCGTATCATGCGTCCTCGTGGTCTTTCAACGTCGATCCCCGTTCGCGGGCTGAGGCCTATCGGAAATTCCGGGGTCTGGCTATGGCCGGCTTTGGCCGAGTTGACCGCGAGCGGGTTTGCCGCCGCGGCGCATGCGCCCGGGTCTTGCGGTTCTGGCTCCCCCCGAAATCGAAGGGGGATGGCGCGCCGAAAGGCGCAAATCCTAATGGCTCGCGGTCGAAAAGACCGCGCGGGCACCTCACGGCGCGCCAACACGACGTCTCCAGCGCCGGGCCCCGCTTCATTGGTCCCTCGTTACGCGTACGACCGAGAGCCTGAGCGCAACCGCGCTCAAGTAGGCCGCTAGGCCGATAGCGCAACAAAGAGCCAACTACTGCCAGCTTCTGGCGGGGGCTCGTAGTGGCCCCGGGGGGTGGCTCCGGCGCCGCCCGGGGAGTCTCGCTGCGAACGAGACCCGCAGGCGCCGCACCTCGTCCCGCTCACGCTAACGCCTCGCGAGAACGCCCTTGAACGGACGAGGTGACACGCATTGTACGGGAGGTTTCGCGGGCGGGGATAACTCCATCCGCAGTCCGCGCGTTGAATGAGTCCGGCGGCGGGGAGCCGAAACCGTGAGGCTCCCACGCCGCCGCTTCTCACCGATTCAGATCAACAGGAATTCACTTGGCGGCAGGCCCAACCTCCGCCGTTCGTATCGCGGCAATCGGCTTCGCTCGAGTAACATGTGTTCGTCGAATTCCGCAGCCACGGATAACCGGCAGGACAACACTCCTGTTGCACGGTCTGTAATAACGACATCGGCTTCGCAGCCGCATTCAGAGTTGAACCGCGCTCAAAAGCAATTGCCGAACCAACCAGTGCAAAGCAAGCCAAGCTCATCGCTGTTACGATACCGGTTCTGACCATAAATCCCTCCTGGGCATGGACGTCTCCCGCCATACGGGAAACGGTCTCATTCTAAACCCTTAGGGGCATGCTTTTGACATTGCCGAACTTGGCTAGAAAAATTTTATGTGTGGCAGAAATGTCACCGCCGGGACGGCGAATTCGGCGCTGAACCCGCGGGCCATCTTTGCCGTCGCGCCATCCCCTATGGGCGGCGCGGGGTCTGGGCCTGGCGGGAATGTTCGTCCGCGATCAGCCTCTCCATCTGCCGCCTTCCTCGGTCGCCGCACCTCGTCCCGCTCACGCTAATGCCTCGCGAGAACGCCCTTTGAACGGACGAGGTGGAAGCATTGTACGCGAGGTTTTCGGGGCGGGGATAAGGTGCAGAACAGGCTCGATGTGTGGCTTAGCCAGTCGGTTAGCCCGGCATTAGGTAGCAAAGGCACCAAATAAGCCCTAGACGGATCGCAACCTGGCGCTGCATATTTCCATGTCTGCGCGGGGAATCCAATGGAGCAAGCGAGCAATTTATCTTGGTTGGAGGCTGTAGCCTGGGTCGCGACTGTAGTGGCTGCGGTTGTGGCTGCTTTTGCGCTACGTCGCCAATCACTCCAAAATCGGGCAGCTCTTCTACACCAGATCTATGAGAGGTGGATTGCGCTTGCCCAGAACCGAAACGCGTTCTCGACATTTTTTTGGACTAAAATCAAGGACTTAAACCAGAAGCACGCCAACCTCAAGACAATCGCGGCAATTCCTCGCATTAGAGAATCTTTTTGCGAAGAGCTTAAATCGATAAAAGATGACGACCCCGATATTTTTAAGAAATACGTGGAGTATGTAAGTTTTTTTGAGCTAATCGGTGTTTATGTCCGAAATAGATATCTGCCGATATGTGATGTTATTGACGTTTATAAGGGGCCTATTCTTGATATAGAGTTGGCATTTAGAGACTTTATTGACCATTGGCAAGACGAAGAGGGTGTTCCCGAGGGGCTCTTCGCTAATGCGATCTACCTCATGAAATGGGTTCGGTTTTGGAATGAGCACCCCCGCCTCTACTGGTTGTGGACTTGGTGCTAATAAACCACAGGTCACAAAATTGTGCACTGCAACAGGCTGGAACCTCTTTTAAACTGATTCGGTTATCGTATATTCACCGTGCCGGACGGGAGGGCCGCATG
>Ga0075527_10000121_pt1 | contig 17140 bp, 16 predicted proteins | sample NGEPer11B_FD_74784 | JGI IMG/M metagenome (GOLD analysis project Ga0075527, IMG submission 74784) | Arctic peat soil microbial communities from the Barrow Environmental Observatory site, Barrow, Alaska, USA - NGEE Permafrost305-11B | ecosystem: Environmental > Terrestrial > Soil > Wetlands >...
CTCTTCGGTGACCCGGCTGCGCGCATAGCGCTGCTCCATGCGCGCATTCAGATTGGCGGCAACGCCTTCCATGCGCCGTGCGCCGATCGCTTCCACGCGGGCCTGCTCGATCGCCTCGAACACGGCACGGGCATCGCCGCCGGATGGCGCCAGCGCCCGGTGGAGCCCGTCATCGTGACAGGCGATGGCCAGCGCGGCGGCATCCGCGTGTCCGCGGATCACGGAAATCTCGTCCTTGGTGGGCACGCGTGAGGGCTCGGGCACCCGCGCGGTCTTGCCGGCAAGCCCTGGAGGCTCCGTCGTGAACACCACCTCCACGCTGCCATCGGCGGCGATGGAGCGGGTGGTGAGGGTTACGGCGCGTTTGAACGGATCGAGGGGCGCCTCTTTCCGTTTGCTGGCAGTCATGGGATCAGCTCAAAGCTACGTTGGCTGTCGATTGCGGCAAGTCCTCGCCGAAGCAGCGCTGATAGAACTCGGCGATCAGGCCGCGCTCCAGCTCGTCGCATTTGTTGAGGAAGGACAGCGCGAAGGCCGTTCCCACATCGCCGAAAATCTCGGCGTTCTCGGCCCAGGTGAGCACCGTGCGGGGGCTCATCACCGTGGAGAGGTCGCCGTTCATGAAGGCGTTGCGGGTCAGCTCGGCCACGCGGACCATGTTGGACACGACCTTTCGGCCTTCCTCGGTGTTCCAGGTCTTGGCCTTGGCCGCGACGATATCCACCTCGTCGTCATGGGGCAGATAGTTGAGCGTGGCGACGATGGACCAGCGGTCCATCTGGCCCTGATTGATCTGCTGGGTGCCGTGATAGAGGCCGCTCGTGTCGCCAAGGCCGATCGTGTTCGTGGTGGCGAACAGACGGAAGGACGGATGCGGCCGGATGACCTTGGACTGGTCGAGCAGGGTCAGCTTGCCCGAGACTTCCAGCACGCGCTGAATGACGAACATCACGTCGGGGCGGCCCGCGTCGTATTCGTCGAAGCACAGCGCCGTGTTCGTCTGGAGCGCGTAAGGCAGGATGCCCTCGCGAAACTCGGTGATCTGCATGCCGTCCTTGATGACGATGGCATCCTTGCCGACAAGGTCGATACGGCTCACATGGCTGTCGAGATTGATGCGGATGCACGGCCAATTCAGCCGGGCGGCGACCTGCTCGATATGGGTCGACTTGCCGGTGCCGTGATAGCCCTGGATCATCACGCGGCGGTTGTGTTTGAAACCGGCGAGGATGGCGAGCGTCACGTCCTTGTTGAAGAGATAGTCCGGGTCGATATCGGGCACGTGCTCGTCTGCTCGTGCGTAAGCCGGCATCTCCAGATCGGAATCGATGCCGAAGACTTGGCGCACGGATACCGTCATATCCGGCAAGCCGGCGCCGTTCTGGGCAGCTTCAAGTGTCATGATCGATGATAAGCCTGTGTGTCGCGTTTCAGTAAGGGCCCGGCAAACCGTAAGGCCATGATTTTGCTGGGGGTTGACCCTGCCATTTAGGCAAGTCCCGCCTGTCTCAGATAGTTATAGGCTTGGATCACTTCGCGCAACTTGTCCTCCGAAGACCGGTCGCCGTCGTTGTGATCGGGATGGAGGCGCTTAACCAATTCCTTGAAGCGCGCCTTGATGTCCTTCTTGGTCGCGGTGTCCTCCAGATTGAGGTGGCGGAGCGCCTTGAGCTCCAGTCGCTTCAGGGGGCGGCGCGGCGCCACGCCGGGTTTTGGGCCGCCCGGGGCGTCCTTACCGAACAGTCCAAACGGATCCTCGGACTCGAAGCGGTGCGTGTAGCCGCCGCGCTTACCGCGTTTATTGCGATTACGGGCCCAGGAATTGACCCCGACGAACCAGGTCGGGCGGTTGCCGGTGGAATCGCTCTTCTGCTGTTCGACGACGTCGTCGTCCGGCAGGCCGGAGAAATAGTTGTAGCCCTTGTTGTACGCGCGCACATGGCCGAGGCAGTAGCGGTGGTACTGCCCCTCGAGACCGCGGCCCTTCGGAGCGGGGTAGAGACCGGGCTCGCTACAGCCCTCCCACTCGCATTCCGGGCAGGCTTCGCGCAGCAGACGGTTCTTGTCCGGCTTGACGCGGAGGCGGTCGAAGAGTTTTGAATCGAGCTTCATGGAATCGGCATTATGGGAAGCTGCATTGATCACAACAAGCATGGCTCCACGATGACAAAAGCGATAGTCTGACCGGTTAAGCGCCGGCGCACGCGCTCTTAACGTATTCGAGGATTGTCAAAAGCATGACCGTTGAACAGTCGATCAGAGAAAAGTTAGCCCAAGCCTTCGCGCCGGAAGCGCTCGAAGTGGTCAACGAGTCCCACAACCACGCGGGCCATGCCGGCTCGCCCGGGGGCGGGGAGAGCCATTACGCCATTAAAGTGGTGTCGAGTTCCTTCACCGGCAAGTCGCGGGTGGAGCGTCATCGCATGGTGAATTCGGTGCTGGCGGAGGAACTGGCGGGCAAGATCCACGCGCTGGCCATCACCGCGCTGAGCCCAGAGGACGGCGCGCCGGCCTCATGAGGCCGCTTTGTTTTCCTCGACCTCGGGCTGGGCCATGTCCAGCGGCGTGATGCGCAAAGACGTGATGCGGTTGCGGTGACGCCTTAAGACCTCAAAACGGAAATCGTGGAAGGTGAAGGCCTGCCCCGGAGTGGGGATGGTCTGCGCCTCGTGAATGACGAGCCCGGCAACGGTGGTCGCTTCCTCGTCGGGCAGGTCCCATTCCATGAGCCGGTTCACGTCGCGGATCGGCACCAGCCCGTCGACGATCAGCGAGCCGTCCGGTTGCGGCTTGGCTAGCGCGGCGGCGATGTCGGTCTCGTCGGTGATGTCGCCGACGATCTCCTCGATAATATCCTCCAGGGTCAAAAGACCCATCACCTCGCCGTACTCGTCCACGACCACGGCGAAATGGGCTTTGCGTTTGAGGAAGGCGTTGAGCTGATCCTTGAGCGGCGTGGTATCGGGCACGAACCACGGCGGGTTGGCGATCGCCATGACATCGAGCTTCGATACGTCGCCCTTTGCATCGCGCAAGGCCTGGAGCAGCATCCGCGCGTGCAACACCCCGACGATTTCCTCGCGTTCGCCGCGCCACAGCGGGACCCGCGTGTGCGGGCTCTTCAGCGCGGCGTCGACGATCTCGTCGGGTGGAAGCTCCGCGTCGATGGCATCCATATTGGTCCGGTGCACCATGATGTCCGACACGGTAAGCTCGCGCAGATCGAGCACGCCGCCCAGCATGTCGCGGTCGATCTTCACCACGCCGCCTTCCTTGTGGTGCAGTTCGATGGCGCCGCGGATCTCCTCATGCGCCGAGAGCACGTCGGCGTCGTCGTCGATGTTGCTGCCGAACAGCCGCAGCGTGTGGCGGACAAGAAATTGCAGCGCCGCCGTCACCGGGGCCAGCACGGCGACGAGAACTTTCAAGATCGGCGAGACCGCGAGCGCCATGCGGTCGGCGTTGAGAATGGCGTAGGTCTTGGGCAGCACCTCGGCGAAGACCACGACGAGCACGGTCATGACGATGGTGGCGTAGATCACGCCCGCTTCGCCGAACACCGAGAGAAAAAGGCTGGTGGCAAGGGCCGAGGCGGCGATGTTGACGAGATTGTTGCCGAGCAGAAGCGCGCCGATCAGCCGCTCGCGGGAGGCGAGCAGGTGGGTCACGAGTTTCGCGCGCGGATTGTCGTCTTCCTCCAGCGCATGCATGCGCGCGCGGGAGGCCGCCGTCAGCGCCGTTTCCGAACCGGAGAAGAAGGCGGAGACCACAAGGAGGCCGACAATGGCGCCGAGCGTTAGGCCTAACGCTAAGGTCATCGGCCCGCGCACTCCCGTTTCAAGAAATCCGTCAATTGGTCCATGGCGACATCGCTCTCGACAAAGGCTTGGCCGATCCCGTGGGCAAGCACCAGGACCATCTTGCCGCCCGTGACCTTCTTGTCCTGGGCCATGAGGCGCAACAGCTCCCCTGTGGTCGGTTTATCGCCCGGAATGGCGCCGATCTCGGTGGGCAGGCCCACGGCGCGGAAATGTTGCTCCACCCGGGCCGCATCCTCGGGCGCGCACAGGTCCCGCTCGACTGAGTAGGTGAAGGCGAGCCGCATGCCGATGGCAATGGCCTCGCCGTGCAGCAGACGGTCCGAAAAGCCGGCGAAAGCTTCGAGCGCGTGGCCGAAGGTGTGGCCGAGATTGAGCAGCGCGCGCGTGCCGCTCATCTCGCGCTCGTCGGCGACGACGATCTCCGCCTTGGCGCGGGCGCTGGTCTCCACGGCGTGGCGGCGCTTGCCGTCCTCGCCTTTGAAAACGTCGCCCCAATTCTGTTCGAGCCAGGCGAAGAAGGGGGCATCACCCAGGAGCCCGTATTTCGCCACTTCGGCATAGCCGGCACGGAACTCGCGGGGGCTCAAGGTCGATAGCACCGCGACATCGGCAAGCACGAGGCTCGGCTGGTGGAACGTGCCGATCAGGTTCTTGCCTTGCTTGGTGTCGATGCCGGTCTTGCCGCCGATGGCCGAGTCGACCTGCGCCAGCAATGTCGTCGGCATCTGCACGACGCGCACGCCACGCCGCAAGATCGACGCCGCGAAGCCTGTGAGGTCGCCGACAACGCCGCCGCCGAAGGCGATCACGCAATCGCCGCGCTCGACGCCGAGATCGAGCAGGGTCTCGCACAGCTTGGCCAACACCGGAAAGCTCTTGCTGGCCTCGCCCGGGGCCACGACGGCGGAACCGAGAAAGAGGCCTTCTTGCTCGAGGCTGTCCTTGAGCGGGGCCATGTGGAGGCCTGCGACATTGGCATCGCTGACCACGGCGAAACGCGCGCGGGGCAGCAGTGCCTTGAGGCGCGGGCCGGCCGAGGCGATGAGGTCCTCGCCGATGACGATGGCGTAGCCACGCTCGGCCAGCGCCACGTCGATGGTTGTCTCATCAGCGAGAGTCGTTGTGCCGTCGCCCATCACTGCACCTTCTTGCGGCGGCGCTTGCGCGCCGGCATGTCGCAGCCCAGTTTCGCGGCGAGCGCATCGGCGACCGCGCCGACGATCACATCATGCGGCACTTCGTGGCTCTCCACGATAAGGTCGGCTTCGGCGTAGACGGGATTGCGTTCGGCCATCAGCGTCTTCATCACGGTTTCGGGGTCTCCTACGGCGAGCAACGGCCGGTGGTCGCGCCGGCTCACGCGCTTCAAAAGCACACGCAAGTCCGCCTTGAGCCAGATCGAGATGCCGTGCGCCTGGATGGCGGCCCGCGTCTCCGGGTTCATATAGGCACCGCCGCCGGTGGCAAGCACTTGCGGGCCGCCCTCCAGGAGCCGGGCGATAACCTTGCGCTCGCCCTCCCGGAAATAGGCTTCCCCGTGCTCGGCGAAAATCTCCTTGATGCTCTGGCCCGCCGCCGCCTCAATCTCGGTGTCGGCGTCGGTGAAGGGGAGATCGAGCCAGTTCGCAAGCCGCCGCCCAACCGCGGTTTTGCCGGCGCCCATCAGCCCAATCAGCACGATGGAGCGCGGGCCCAAAGACTGGCGGATTTGCGCCAACTGTTGCTCGCGATCCTTGCTATGTTCAGCCAAACGTAGGGTCATGGTCGTGGGGGTGAGGCCACTATCTCCCATGCTGACAGGGCGGTGTCGAATCGTCCATGATGGGGATTGTAGGGGGTTAAGGCGCCCGATGGCTTTGAGTCATAGTATAGCCCCTGTATTAGGGCCCCTGTATAAGGCCCTGTTCGGGCACCCACACAGTTAGGAACACGAGCGCCTCGATGCCAACACTGTTTCGTTTCCTCGCGGTTTTAGGGACAATCGCCGGTGTCGTCGCTGGAAGCCTCTATGTGCTCGCCGAATATTTTCAGCCAGAGCCTAGGGAAATCTCCAAAGCTCTGCGCAACGTCAAGGCGGAGCCTCACGCCGTGGACGCCACTGCCGCCACGACCGCAGAACCCTCTATCACCTTACCGCCGAGCCATCGCGCACAATAAGGGCGCGTCACCCGCCGATATGGATCAGGGTCCTGCCGCGCAAGCCGTCTCTGGCCGGTGAGGGGCTAAGTCTTGGCCGGAACCAAGAAACTGACCAAGTCCGTGGCCAAAGGCGCCGAGGCATCGGAGCTTGCGCTCTTCCTCGACATGCTCATGGCCGAGCGCGGCGCCGCCGCGCACACCATCGACGCCTATACCAGGGACATTTCGGACTTTCTGGCCTTTCTCGCCGCCAAGAGAAGCAGCGCGGCTAAGGCCTCCGCCGATCATGTGCGGGCCTATCTCGAGGGCCTGGCGGGCAAGGGGCTGGCGGCGACCTCGCGTGCCCGCAAGCTTTCCGCCATCCGTCAGTTCTTCCGCTTTCTCCTCGGCGAGGGCTTGCGCACCGACGATCCAACCTCGGCCATCGACAGTCCGAAGCTTGGCCGCCCGTTGCCCAAGATTCTCTCGCTCGCCGAGGTGGAGACGCTGATCGACACGGCCAAGCAGGCTTCCGCCACCGCGGCCGATGGGGCGCCACGGCGGCGGGCCTTGCGGCTCTACGCGCTGCTGGAGATGCTCTATGCGTCGGGCTTGCGGGTGTCGGAGCTGATCGCGCTGCCGCGCAACGTGCTCGCGGCCGACGATCGCGTGCTCACCATCAAGGGCAAAGGGGGCCGCGAGCGGCTCGTGCCGCTGAACGAGGCGGCGCGGGAGGCGCTTGCCGTGCATCTTGTGGCCTTGCAAGAGGATAAGAGGCGCGGCGCTTCGGCTTGGCTGTTCCCCACAGGCGGCGGCGGTCAGCACATTACCCGCCAGCGGTTCGGCCAGGAGCTGAAAGCGCTGGCGCTCGCCGCAAATCTCGAGCCGGCCCGGGTTTCGCCGCATGTGCTGCGCCATGCCTTTGCCAGCCATCTGCTTGAGCGGGGGGCGGATTTGCGTACGGTTCAACAGCTTCTCGGGCATGCGGACATCTCGACCACGCAGATCTACACCCATGTCATCGAGGAACGTTTGCGCCGGCTCGTGGAGCAGCATCACCCCTTGGCTCAGGCTCACTTAACCAAGCGCCGCTAATCTCTCGTGCGGAGTGGCGCGGGTCGCCGGTTGACAGGCTATCTTAGCGAGGCCACTTACAACCGGATTCCCGTTGCCTTTCTTTTTACTGTAAGGATGCCCGCCGGGAAAACGGGGTTTCCCAAGGGATCTCACCAAGTCGTATGCGCACATATCTCGATTTCGAAAAACCCATAGCCGAGCTTGAGAGCAAGGTCGCCGAGCTGAGGGCGCTCGCCGGCGATGACGCCTCCGCGCCGATCACCGAGGAGCTTTCGAGGCTGGAGACGCGGGCGCACGAGGCGCTGCAGGAGACCTATTCCGAGCTGACGCCGTGGCAAAAGACGCAAGTCGCCCGCCACCCCGAACGGCCTCATTTCAAGAACTACATCGCAGGCCTGGTGCGGGACTTCACGCCGCTCGCGGGCGACCGCTATTTCGCCGAGGACGAGGCCATTATTGGCGGCATGGGACGGATGTCGGGGCGTTCGGTCATGGTCATCGGCCATGAGAAGGGCTCCGACACGGAAGGCCGCATCAAGCACAATTTCGGTATGGCGCGCCCCGAGGGCTACCGCAAGGCGGTGCGCCTGATGGAAATGGCCGACCGGTTCTCGCTCCCCGTGGTGAGCCTGGTGGATACGGCGGGCGCCTATCCCGGTATTGGCGCCGAGGAGCGCGGCCAGGCCGAGGCCATCGCGCGGTCGACCTATTGCTGCATGCGACTTGGGGTTCCCATCGTCTCGCTCATCATCGGCGAGGGGGGCTCCGGCGGGGCCGTGGCCATTGCCACGGCGAACCGCATCTACATGCTGGAGCACTCGATCTACACCGTGGCCTCGCCGGAGGCCGCGGCCTCCATTTTGTGGCGGGATTCGAGCCGTGCCCAGGACGCCGCCACCAATATGAAGATCACCGCCCAGGACCTGCTGAGGCTCGGAGTCGTCGATGGCATCATCCCCGAGCCGGTGGGCGGCGCCCATCGGGACGGAGAAGGCGTGGTCAAGGCCGCCGGCGACGTGATCGTCCAGGCGATCGCCGGATTTGACGGGCTTTCGCCGGACCAGATTCGCAAGGATCGGCGCGAAAAATTCCTCGCCATGGGCCGGGCGGAATAAAGCGCGCCACCGCCCAAAAAAGCGCCATTTTTTGAGTCCAACACGGGTTGCGGCGAGCGTATAGTAATGGGCCAAATCGGGGGATCTCGGTGGCGTGGCGCGAGGGTCGCGCTCACGTTCCTTTAACCCTTCTCACTCGATCTTGGCCGAGGTGCACGAGGGGCACTGCGAATGCTTCGTTCAGGGTTTGTCACGGCCGTTTTCGCGGTAGGCGTGGTTGCTGTTGCGGCCGCGCTCGCTGGCTGTGGGCAATTCTCGCCGGCTTACATGAAGCCGCTCTCGCCGCACACAAGCGCGCTGCTCGCCGAGAAGGGCATGACCGTAGAGCAGCCCATTCTCATGCGCATCTTCAAGGCCGAGTCCGAGCTCGAAGTGTGGAAGCAGAAGGAGGACGGGCACTACTACCACTTCAAGACCTATCCGATCTGCGCCTACTCCGGCGGCTTGGGTCCGAAGCTGAAACAAGGCGACCGGCAGGCGCCTGAAGGATTCTATCTGATCGACAAGGATCTGATGAATCCGCGCAGCAAGTATCACCTCGCCTTCAACATCGGCTTTCCCAACGCCTATGACCGCGCGCTCGACCGCACCGGTTCCAATTTGATGGTGCATGGCGATTGCACGTCGTCGGGCTGCTACGCCATGACCGATGCAGTGGTGGAGGAAATCTTCATCCTGGCGCTAGAGGCGCTCACCAGCGGTCAGGAAAACTTCCAGCTGCATGCGTTTCCCTTCCGCATGACGGCGGCCAATCTGGCGGCACACCGCAAAGACGATTGGTACGAGTTCTGGGCCAACCTGAAGGAAGGCTACGACTACTTCGAGACCACGCGTCTGGCGCCCTCCCTTGCCGTGTGCGGCAACCGCTATGTGGTCAATGCGGCGTTCCCCAACGGCAAGTATCCCAACCCCCGCCGTTCGTGCCCGAGCTATCAGAAGCTGCCCATGGTGGCGTTCAAGGCGCCGAAGCAGAGCGCGAAGCCGGCCATGTCGCAGGCATCGCTCGCAAAGCCGCTCGGCAGCGTCATGGGTCTGGGTTTCGGCTCGATCAATTCCAATTATCGCGCGATGACGCTGGGGCCGGCGACCCCGTCCATCAAGCCCACCAAGAAGACCAAGAAGAAGTAGCGGCGCGCTCCTTCGCGGCACGCCGGACCTCTCCCGATTTGGCGCTATACTCCATCCTCTGGCCCCTTTCATTGGCTCATGATCGGCGATGTTGCGGCGTCTTCTCATCTCTGTTTTTCTCGTGGCGCTCGTGGGCGGCGCATATTTTCTGCTGACCCCGCAAGGGCGGCAGCTGATCGACCGGGCCATCATCAATTGGGACCGTGCCGACAACAAAGCGCTGCACCGCGCCGGCAAGCCGCTGCCCGGCACACCGGACCTCTCCCGACTGGCGGCGCGGCTCGACAGGGCCGGGGTGAAGCCGGGCGTGCCGGTCCACATCCGCATCTACAAGCTTGAGTCGGAGATCGAGCTTTGGGTCGAGAAGAGCGGACGCTTCGAGCGCTTCGCCACCTATCCGATCTGCATGTGGTCGGGACGGTTGGGCCCGAAGCTGAAAGAGGGCGACCGGCAGGCGCCGGAGGGCTTCTACACGGTGAGCAAGGACGCGCTCAATCCGAACAGCCGCATGCATCTCTCCTTCAATCTCGGCTTTCCCAATTTGTACGACCGGGGCAAGGGCCGCACCGGCTCCTTCCTCATGGTGCATGGCGGCTGCTCGTCGATCGGCTGTTACGCGGTGACCGACGGCGTGGTGGACGAGATCTGGGACTTCGTCACCGCGGCGCTCGACAACGGCCAGGCGCGCATTCCGGTGCACGCCTTTCCGTTCCGCATGACCGAGCGAAATTTGCGCTTGCGCAGCGGCGATCAATGGAGCGGCTTCTGGGCGGATCTCAAGCAGGGCTACGATCTGTTCGAGCAGGCAAAGCTGCCCCCCAAGGTCAGCGTCTGCGAGGGCCGCTATGTGTTCGAGGACGGCAGCCTCGCCACGCTCGAAAGCCCGGTCGAGGCGCATTGCCCCTCCGAGATCGCCGGCAATAGCTAGGCGCCTAGATCGGCCAGAAATACAGAATGAGCGGCGTGCCGGCGGCGAGCACCAGGATCGACAGCGGCAGACCCAGCCGCCAATAGTCGCCGAAGCGGTAGCCCCCAGGCCCCATCACCAACGTGTTGCACTGATGCCCGATGGGCGTGAGGAAGTCGCACGCCGCCCCGATGGCCACGGCCATGAGGAAGGGGTCGGGGTTGTAGCCAAGACTGGCGGCGAAGCTTGCGGCGATGGGTGCCATGATGAGCACCGTCGCGGCATTGTTGAGGAAGGGTGTCACCGCCATGGCCGCGGCCATCAGAAGCAGGAGCGCGCCGTAGGCGGGCAACGAGGCGGCCGTATCCGACAGCCAGGCGGCGATGAGGTCGGTGCCGCCGGTGGTGCGCAGCGCGTCACTTACCGGAATCAGCGCGCCGAGCATGACGAGGATCGGCCATTCGACCGCGTCATAGGCTTCGCGCAAGGACAGCGAGCGGGCAACGAGCAGGGTGACCGCGGCACCGAAAAACGCGACGGTCACGGGAACCAGGTTGAAGGCGACGAGCACCATGGCCGCGGTCAGCACGGAAATGGGGATGAGGCTCCCCTGGCGGCCGATACGCAGGTCGCGTTCGGCCAGCGGCAGGAGATGCAGTTCGCCGAGCGTTTCGGGCATGGTCGACAGATTGCCCTGAAGCACGACCACGTCACCGGCGCGCAGCTTCACGGTGCGCAGGCGGTTGGCGATGCGCCGCCCGGTGCGGCTCACGGCGAGCAGGTCGATGCCGTGGCGGTCGCCCAGCTTGAATTGGCCGGCGGAGTAGCCGATCAGCTGGGAATCGGGCGTGATCACCGCCTCCATGATGCCGACGTCGTCGGTCGGCGTATCGCGCTCCTTGCTCTTATCGTCGCGGATCAGCGTCAGCTTTTCCAGGGCCACGATGCGTTCGAGCGCCGCCGGTTCGCCGCGTAGGATCAAGACGTCGCCGGATTTGATGATGCTGTTTCCCGCCGGATCGAAGCGCCGCGCGGTCCCGCGCAGAAAGGCGATGACCTCGATCTCGCCCTCGCCGAGATCCTCGAGCGCCTTCACGGTGATATCGGCGGCGGGCGAGTCCTCCGGCACGGTGACCTCGGTGGTGTAGCCCTCCAGCTTGAAGGCCACGTCCATGGAGATGGCGCCTTTGCGGTCCGTGGGCAGCAGCCGCCAGCCGAAAATCAGAAAGACGAAGCCGAGCACGGCGAGCGTGGCGCCCACCGGCGCAAAGTCGAACATGTGGAACGGCTCGCCGAGGATTTGCTCGCGCACACGCGACACGATGATGTTGGGCGAGGTGCCGATCAGGGTGACGATGCCGCCGAGAAGCGCGCCGAACGACATGGGCATCAGCAGCGAGGACGGCGAGGTGCCGGTGCGGCGCGCGAACTGAAACGTGATCGGCATCAGCATGGCGAGCGCGCCGATATTCTTGACGAAGCCCGACATCACCGTGACCGAGGCGACCAGCGCCGCGACCTGGCGGAAGGTGTTTGTGAGATAGGGGCCGAGCCGGCGCACCACGCGCTCGACGACGCCCGAGCGGCCGACCGCGGCGCTCACGAGCAGCGCGCTCGCCACGATGATGACGATGTCGTCGCTGAAGCCGGTGAAGGCCTTTTCAGGCGGAACGATGCCGGCGGCGAGGGTCGCCAGCAGCGCAAGCAGCGCGACCACGTCGTAGCGCAGGCGCCCCCAGATGAAGAGCCCCATCATGCCGATAACGATGGCGAAGGCGAGCGCCTGATCGAGCGTCATATAATAATGCGTTCCCTGATCCCGCTGACAAAAGCGCCCAGATGCCGTTCCGGTTCCCTCCGCGAAGGCGGGCAACGCGAACACGCTTAGATGCGCGCCCGAGTCTTAGTGCGGGATGGGCGTCTTAGCTATAGGTGCCGTGGCAGTGCTTGTATTTCTTGCCGGAGCCGCAAGGGCAGAGCGCGTTGCGCTGAACCTTGCCCCAGGTCGCGGGGTCGCCGGGGTTCACGGCGCTTGCGGCTCTTCGCGCGCGCGCAGGCTTTGCCGCGCCGCCGGGGCCCACGCCGGCGCCTTCGAGCGCGAATTCGTCCTCGCCCGTGATGGGGTCGATGTGATGCACCTCCATGGGCGGTAACTCCGCGCCATCCAGCGGCGGCACGTCTTCCTGTGCGAGCTCGACATGCATCAACTGGCCGGTCACTGCTTCGCGCAGCCGCGCGAGCATTTGCTCGAACAGGGTGAAGCTCTCACTCTTGAACTCGTTGAGCGGGTCGCGCTGACCGTAGCCGCGCAGGCCGATCACCTGGCGCAGGTGCTCCAGCGTGAGAATGTGCTCGCGCCACAGCCCGTCGAGGGTCTGCAGTAAGACCGCGCGCTCGAGTTGGCGCATGACCTGCGGCCCGAACTGTGCCGCCTTCTTCGCGGCGGCCTCGTCGGTGGTCTTGATCAGCCGCTCGTGGATTTCCGCCTCGGCGATGCCTTCCTCGGCGGCCCACGCGTCGACCGGCAGATCGAGACCGAAGAGGTCGTTCACCTTCTCCTTCAGGCCGGCGATGTCCCACTGCTCGGAGTATGACTTTTCGGGGATGTGCTGCGCCACCAGATCATCGACCACGTAGCGGCGCATCTCGGCGACGGTCTCGTTGAGATCCGTGTCGCCCAGAAGCTCGAGGCGCTGCTCGAAGATCGCCTTGCGCTGGTCGTTCATCACGTTGTCGAACTTGAGCAGGTTCTTGCGGATGTCGAAGTTGCGCGCCTCGACCTTGGCTTGCGCTTTCTCCAGGGCCTTGTTGATCCAGGGATGGACGATGGCCTCGTCCTCCTTCAGGCCCAGCGCCTTGAGCATGCCGTCCATGCGTTCGGAGCCGAAGATGCGCATGAGGTCGTCCTCGAGCGACAGGAAGAAGCGCGAGCGCCCGGGGTCGCCCTGACGGCCGGAGCGGCCGCGCAGCTGATTGTCGATGCGCCGGCTCTCATGACGCTCGGTGCCGATCACGAAGAGGCCGCCGGCTTCGAGCGCCTGCTGCTTCTTGGCCTCAATGTCGGCGGCGATCTCGGTGCGTTGCTTCTCGACCTCGTCGGGGGTCGGCTCCTTGCCCTTTTCCTTCTGCTCGGCGAGCCAGGCCTCGACCCGCATGTCGAGATTGCCGCCGAGCTGAATGTCCGTGCCGCGCCCCGCCATGTTGGTGGCGATCGTGATTGCGCCCGGTACGCCGGCCTGCGCGATGATTTGCGCCTCCTGCTCGTGGTAGCGCGCGTTCAGCACGTAGTGGGGAACCTTGTCCTTCTTCAGCAGCTCCGACAGCACCTCGGATTTATCGATGGAGGTCGTGCCGACCAGCATGGGCTGGCCGCGTTTCTGCGCGTCCTTGATGAGCTCGATGATGGCCTTGTACTTCTCCGTCGCCGAGCGGTAGACTTCGTCGTCCTGGTCCTGGCGGATCATGTCGGCGTTGGTCGGCACCTCGATCACGTCGAGATTGTAGATGTCCATGAACTCGTCCGCCTCGGTCACGGCGGTGCCGGTCATGCCGGCGAGCTTCTCATAGAGGCGGAAGTAGTTCTGGAAGGTGATGGTGGCGAGCGTCTGGTTCTCGGGCTGGATCGTCACGTGCTCCTTGGCCTCGAGCGCCTGGTGCAGACCTTCGGAGTAGCGGCGGCCGGACATCATGCGGCCGGTGAACTCGTCGATGATGACCACATCGTCGTCCTTCACGATGTAGTCGCGGTCGCGCAGGAACAGCTTATGCGCGCGCAGCGCCTGCTGCACATGGTGCACGACGCTGACATTCTCCACGTCGTAGAGCGAGTCGCCCTTCAGCAGGCCCGCCTTGCTCAGGAGCTGCTCGACATGCTCGTTGCCGGCTTCCGTGAGCGTCACGTGGCGCGTCTTCTCATCGAGCTCAAAGTCTTCGTCAACCAGCTCGGGGATGAAGACGTCGATCGTGGTGTAGAAGTCCGAGCGGTCGTCGAGTGGCCCGGAGATAATCAGCGGCGTGCGGGCCTCGTCGATGAGAATGGAGTCCACTTCGTCGACGATGGCGAAGTAGTGGCCGCGCTGCACCATCTCGGCCTCGGAGTACTTCATGTTGTCGCGCAGGTGGTCGAAGCCGAACTCGTTGTTGGTGCCGTAGGTGACGTCGCAGGCATATTGCTCTTTGCGCTCCGCATCGCCGATGTCGTGCTCGATGGTGCCGACCGTGAGCCCCAGGAACTTGTAGACGGCGCCCATCCAAGCGGCGTCACGGGCGGCCAAATAGTCGTTGACGGTGACGACGTGGACGCCGCGCCCGGCGAGGGCGTTGAGATAGACGGCAAGCGTGGCGACGAGGGTCTTGCCTTCGCCGGTCTTCATCTCGGCGATGCGGCCTTCGTGCAGCACCATGCCGCCAACGAGCTGCATGTCGAAGTGGCGCTGGCCGAGCGTGCGCTTGGCGGCCTCGCGGACGGTGGCGAAGGCTTCCGGAAGCAAGTCATCGAGGCTTTCGCCGTCCGCGAAGCGCTTGCGGAATTCGTCGGTGCGGGCGCGAAGCTGCTCGTCGGTGAGTGCGGCGACCTCGGGCTCGAGCGCGTTGATGGCCTCGACCGCGCCATTGTACTGCTTGAGCTTGCGGTCGTTGGCGGAGCCAAAGACTTTGGTGGCGAAGGTGCCGAAGGAAAGCATCGATCTATAGCCTCTTATGGCAGGAGCCGGGCCGATTGGGGCTCTCGAACAAAAGCCCACAAGGTCCTTGGCTGCTTGAGTGCGGCGACCCTCGGCCGATGCTCGTCAACCATGAGGAAAACGACGAAAAATGCCGGGGATCAACGCGGTTGAGACATAAGAGGCAGCCTTACCCTTGTCAACGCGATGGGCAGGCGCGACGCGGCCGAGCCTCAGGCCGGCTCGCGGGATGCGGGAGAACCCGCCTTGCCGATCGCGTCGAGCTGCCTCTGGAGGGAGAGCTTGTTCAGGCTCTCAAGCGGCAGATTGACGAAGACCGAGATGCGCTGGTTGAGCATGCGGTAGGTGTCGCCGAAGGCAAATGCCTTCTCGGCTTCGGTGCCTTGGACCGAAGCGGGATCGGGCAGGCCCCAATGGGCGGTCATGGGCTGGCCGGGCCAAATGGGGCAGACCTCGTTGGCGGCGTTGTCACAAACGGTGAACACGAAATCGAGCTTGGGGGCGTCCGCGCCCGCGAACTCCTCCCAGGACTTCGAGCGCAGGCTCGAGACGTCATAGTTCAGCTTGCCCAAGAGGTTCAGCGCCAGGGGGTTCACTTTCCCGGTCGGCATGCTTCCGGCGCTATAGGCCCGAAACCTGCCCATTCCTTCCCGATTGAGGATGGATTCGGCGAGGATGGAGCGGGCGGAATTGCCGGTGCACAGGAAGAGCACGTTGAGGGCATCGTTGCTGTTTGCGGCCGTCATGGGACGTTTCCTCCGATTATTCCGAACAACACGCGGTGAGGGTGGCTTCGATCGCGGGTGTGCAAAGGGCGGGCTCGCCCTGGCAGCAATCTTCCACCAGGAAGGACAGCAGCGCCCGCGTGCCGTCCAGATCCACCGCATAAATCACCGAGCGGCCATCCTTTCGCGCCGTCACGAGCTTGGCCCGGGACAGGATGGCAAGGTGCGACGACATGGTGTTGTGGGGCACATCGAGCCCGCGCGCGATGTCGCCCGCGGCCATGCCGACGTGCCCGGCGCGGATGAGGAGGCGGAAGACCTTGAGCCGGCTCTCCTGTGCCAAAGCGCCCAAGGCGGTGACGGCTGTTAATGCGTCCATAGTTCTAGAAATATCGAATAAATGGCTTGCCGTCAATTCCCGTGCTTGGCAATGGCGGGGGCCAACGCTAAAGATGGCCGGGGGGAAGCACCCAAACCCGCTCGCCCGCCGTTTTCGGAGGGCAGATGGCGAGCAGAAGACGAGGATCTATCCTGTGAAAATCTGGTCAGCTTTGCTGCTCCTTGCAGCGTCCGTCTCATTCGTGCCGTTCACCGCCGCCGCCGAGGATGCCGTTTTGGCCCGCGTCAACGGCGTCGATATCAAGCAGTCGGATATCGATTTCGCTGCATCCGAGGTCGGCCCGCGGCTCGGCAACTATCGTCCCGAGGACCGCAAGCGCGTTCTTCTGCAGTTCGTCATCGAGAACGAGCTGATGGCCTCGGCCGGCGAGAAGGAGAAGCTCAACGAGACCGACACGTTTGACGCCCGGGTGAAGTATCACGCACGCCGCGCGCTGCGCGATGCGTATTTCGATGCGAGCATCACCGGCGCGGTCGACGATGATGCCGCCAAGAAGATCTACGAAGACAAGATCGGCAAGATGAAGCCGGAGCAGGAGGTGCATGCGCGGCACATTCTCGTGGGCAGCGAAGCCGAGGCGAAACAAATCGAAGAGCGTCTGAAGAAGGGTGAGGACTTCGCCGCGGTGGCCAAAGAGACCTCGAAGGACAAGAACGCGGAAGGCGGCGATCTCGGCTTCTTTACCCGTGGTCAGATGCTGAAGCCTTTCGAGGATGCGGCTTTTGCGCTCGATGTCGGGGAGCTTTCCGGCCCCGTGCAGACGCAGTTTGGCTGGCACATCATCAAGGTCGAGGAGAAGCGCGACCAGAAAATGCCCAGCTTCGACGATGTCAAGGAAGCGATCACGACCCAGCTCGTCGCGCAGAAAGCGCAGGCCGTGGTCACGGAGTTGCGGAGTTCGGCGACGATCGAGATCGTCGATCCCGAGATTAAGCGGGCCATGGACGACGCGGCGCTGCGCGGCGAGGCGCCGCCGCTGCCCGATGAAAAGTTCGACGAGGACCATTAGGCCGCGAGCGCCGAGCCTTGGCTAAGATTTCGCCTTTCGCGCCACAGGAACTGCCCGCGCTCCCGGCCATCGACGGTGTGCGCATGGCCGCGTGCGCGGCGGGCATCCGGTATCCCGGGCGCACGGATCTGTTGTTGGCGCTGTTCGAGCCGGCGACC
>Ga0075527_10000127_pt1 | contig 16938 bp, 19 predicted proteins | sample NGEPer11B_FD_74784 | JGI IMG/M metagenome (GOLD analysis project Ga0075527, IMG submission 74784) | Arctic peat soil microbial communities from the Barrow Environmental Observatory site, Barrow, Alaska, USA - NGEE Permafrost305-11B | ecosystem: Environmental > Terrestrial > Soil > Wetlands >...
GATCGACCACCGGGTCCAGGCGAACAGGCTCAGCGCCCGATCTGCCGACCGGGTGGCGAGGCTGGCGTGGACTGTCGCCGACCTCACCGGGGTCGAGACTCCCGGAGTGCGCCAGGTCGAGGCGGCGCTCGCGTTGCGGCAGTCGATGCCTATCCCCGGCGATCTGCGCGAACTCGTGGAGTTCCCATGAGAATCGACAAGGAAGGGTTCGCTCGGCTCCAGCTGAGCCTGTTGGCCGAGCCTGGCGATCCGCGACTGGTGCGGCTGCTGGAAGATTCAACCGCCGAAGAACTGGTGGCGGCGCTGACGAGCGGACACCGAAAAGACGTGCCGCCGAATTGGACCGCCCGAGCGCACACGCTGGTCGGCCAGGCTGCGCTTGTGCTGGAACGCGCCGCCGGACGTGGATTGCGTTGGATCAGCGTGGCCGACAAAACGTGGCCTGCGGGTCTCGGCGATCTGGATCATGTCGAGCCGATCAACGGTGCTACCGGCGCGCCGCTCGGATTGTGGATTCGCGGGCCGGCCGACCTCGCAGAACTGTGTAATCACTCGGTGGCCATTGTGGGTGCACGGGATGCCACGACATACGGCTGCGATGTCGCTTCAGACCTGGCCGCCGACCTGGCCGACAACGGCATCACCGTCGTCAGCGGTGCGGCGTTCGGCATCGATGTTTGCGCCCACCGTGGCGCGATTTCCATGGGCAAGCCGACTGTCGCCGTGCTGGCCGGGGGAGCAGACGTCCACTACCCGCGTGCCCACACCTCGCTGATCGAGCGGATCGCGACAGACTCAATGGTGGTGAGCGAACAATTGCCGGGGCAAGCGCCGATCAAATCGAGATTCCTGTCGCGCAATCGGCTGATTGCCGCCATGACTGGCGGCACTGTCGTCGTCGAGGCAGCGCGGCGGAGCGGTGCGCTCAACACGCTGAACTGGGCCGACCAACTGGGGCGGGTGACGATGGGGGTGCCCGGCCCGGTCACCAGCCACGCATCCGTCGGAGTCCATCAGGCCTTGCGTTCGGGGAAGGCGATTGTCGTGACCAATGGCCGCGAGGTGCTGGAAGCACTCGGCGTGCTTGGAGCCATCGATGCAACACCGGACCGCGCACCTGAGTCCGCGTATGACCGATTGCCAGGCCTGGCCCGCCGGATCATCGATGCCTTGCCGTGGGGAGTCGTCCGATCGGCGGCCGAAATCGGCGCCGAGGTTGGCATGCCGATAAGCGATGTGGACGATCATCTCGCGAGTCTGGAGCGGATCCGGCTGGTCAACCGCGAAGCGTGTGGCTGGTCCCTGCAGCGGCGTGCCGACTTGTTGCGGGAAGGCTGAAGGCGCACAGTGACGAGGTGGAGCAGATCGGCGAAGAGAACGCAATGACATTCATGCAACTTACGTCCGCCTTCAGGATTCACAAGTTGTGACATGAACCTGGCGCTGGGTGACTGGCTCTCCAAAGCGAAAATCTGAATGGAGTCAGTTAGGCTTGAGAGCTCAAAGCCTTTACATGGCGAAGTGATTCAAGGTCCAACTCGACGCGTTGGCCGTGGACGACCACGACAATTGAGGCCGATTCGGCGCCTGTGGCGTTGAGGTAGCCGAGCAACGTCGAGAGCAACATGTCGTTTTGACCTTCAAGCCTGGATACGGCACTCTGCTTAATTCCCATGGATGCAGCGATCTCGTTCTGAGTCAGTTGAGCTGCGTTGCGGATTGCTGAAAGGTTGGCTGCATAGACCCTGTCCATCTCGACTCGGGCAGCTTCTCGTTCCGACCGGTCGGCGTCTATCCCGGGAATTTCGGCAAACCGCGCCATGAAGGCATCGTCGATCTCGACGAAGTTACTTGTATCGCTCATTTCCGGTTCCTTTCCGACAACCACTGTTCGATCGTCGCATCTGCTCTTGAGCCCACGGAGTCGTACGGGTGGGAGACCCGCCAGACCGGAAACCTCCCTGACTGCCGTACCCGCTTCAATGTGGCCGTTTCTTCAGTTGGGATAGCTGTCAGGTTTCGGAGAAAGTTGAACTCGTCTTGGAGCCGCTTGGCTCGCGCCAGCGCGCCTGGCTTGCTGGCTTTGGCGTCCTCCACGAGTGCTCCGGCCTGGCGGTCGAAGTCCTTCGAGGTGTAAACCTTCACGACCAAATACTACGTCAACGATATATTACATTCAAGGTATGCGAGGGAAATCTTCGGTCTACAGGGGAACTTGTTCTCCGATTCGTCAGGGGGTGACCCCCTGAACCGTCAGAATGTCGTCGGGCAACGACAGGCCTGGCCCGCCGGATCGTCGATGCCTTGCCGTGGGGAGTCGTCCGATCCGCGGCCGAAATCGGCGGCGAGCTTGGCGTGCCTATAGGAAAGGTCAACGACCAGCTCATCGGGCTGGAGCGGGTCCGGCTGGTCAACCGCGAAGCGTGTGGCTGGTCCCTGCAACGGCGTGCCGACTTGTTGCGGGAAGGCTGAAGGCGCACAGTGACGAGGTGGAGCAGATCGGCGAATCCTGGGCGGCAGTGCTCGGTGACTACGAGCGACACCTACGCGCCGAGCGTGGCCTGTCCGAACATTCGATTCGCGCCTATCTAACTGACCTTTCGGCACTCGCCGCGCATGCAGGGCGGCTCGGCATCGCCGATCCCGCTGCGCTCGATCTGAGGGCACTGCGCAGTTACCTGGCGAATTTGCAGACACTGGGCCGGGCGCGGACCACACTTGCCCGCCGCGCCACGTCCGCCCGGGTGTTCACGGCCTGGCTCGCCCGCACAGGTCGCGCCACGGCCGATGCGGGAGCCCTGCTGGCCAGTCCGAAATCCCATCGTGATCTCCCAGTCGTGCTGCGTCAGGACGAAGCACGGGCACTGCTCGATGCCACCGCTGCCTCGCTCGCCGAGGATGGCGCGATGGGCGTTCGGGACCTGGCGATCCTCGAGGTGCTCTACGCAACCGGCATCCGGGTGGGCGAGCTTGCCGGTCTCGACGTCGACGACGTCGATCGCGAGCGCAATGTGGTCCGGGTATTCGGCAAGGGCCGCAAAGAGCGCAGCGTCCCTTTTGGTTTGCCGGCGGCTGCGGCGTTGGACGCGTGGGTTCGCACCGGGCGACCCGATCTGCGCGGAAAGGCAAGCCAGTCGGCACTGTTTCTCGGTGCGCGCGGCGGGCGTATCGACCAGCGCGCCGTACGGCGAATTGTCCATGCGCGCCTCACCGCCGTGGAAGGCGCGCCTGATATGGGGCCACACGGACTTCGCCATACCGCCGCGACCCACCTGCTCGAAGGGGGCGCCGACCTGAGGAGCGTCCAGGAAATCCTGGGCCACGCATCGCTGGCGACGACGCAGATCTACACCCACGTCAGCAACGAACACCTGCGCAAGGCATTCAAACTCGCACACCCGCGGGCATGATCCCAGGTAGGCAGATCTCTTTCACGGAGGATCAAGGGATATCGGTGAGCGTCTTTTCGATTGCTGCCAGCCGATTTTCCAGTCCGCTCAGTCTCTCCAGGAGCTGCCGGTTTGCTTCGCCGTTCGCCGTGAGCGCATCGACGAGTTCGGGGTTTGCTTCGGCGAGCTTCAGTTTCGTGTTGTTGCGGCTCTCCACTATTGAGATGAGTGCCCAGCCGATGATGGCGATAATGGGTATCCACGCAAACCAGGGAACAGACTCCATGTTAGTTCTCGCTTTTCTGTGATTGTTCAACCGCGGCGACGATCGTCGGCACGTCCAGCTTCAGTTCGAATGGCACAACGTCGAAAAACTTAAGGGCCTTGCCATCTTTGGTCAATTCGAGCCGACCGGTGATGAAGCCCTCGGCCTCAAGGCGCTGAAGGTGCATATAGAGGAGGGCGCGTGACATCGCCAGCCTTCGAGCGAGTTCGCTCACATGCAGTGGCTCTGTCGCCAGCGTCGACACGATCCGAAACCGATGAGGGCTCGCAAGAGCCAGCATTTTCTCGATGAGCCGCTTTTCGTCCACGCTGTCTTTCTTCCCTTGCACCTGTCAGTCAAATCTAACATGCGAGGCGTCTCGCGGTGCGGCGGGTTCACAACCATTTTTTCGGGTCGGTGGCCCGGCCCTTGACGGTCACCATGAAATGCAGGTGGCAGCCGGTCGAATAGCCAGTGGAACCGGCATAACCAATGGTTTGCCCCGCATCAACCCGATCACCTTCGGCGGCCGCATACCGGCTCAAATGGTTGTACGACGTTTCGAGACCGCCCGGGTGTTTGATAATCAGTCGAAGCCCATAGCCGGCATTGAAGTAAACGGATCGGACCACTCCGCGCGCCGCTGCATGAACGCGCGTGCCGCATGGCACACCGAAGTCGGTGCCGTCGTGCAGTTTGCGGACGCCCGTGATGGGATGCACGCGCATGCCGAAGCCGGATGCGACGGGCCCATTGACCGGCTGGATAAGAACGCCGCTGCCGGCGCGCGCAAACGGGGGAGCCGGCGGGGCGCCGAGGGGGTTCACCAGCCGGATCTGGCTTGAACCGCGCATCAGTTCGAGGGGATCGGCGTACAACTCGCCGACCTTGCGGCCGAGATGAAGGCACGGGCGCGACAAACAGTGACTACCGCGTTGCACCAGCGTCCCGATCGGCGTACCCGCGCGCACCGATTGACCCCGTTTGACGGCTGCCGTCACCGGTTGGTACGTCGATTGCGTATGGCCATGCTCGATGACGACGACACCGACCCCGGCGACACTCCCCGCGAACGCGACCTTCCCGTCGGCGACGGCCGTGACCGCATCACCGGTCTCGCCGGGCAGGTCAACACCTCGATGGCCGGCCGAATATTCGGTCGCGGGCGCATCGAAAGGTCGCCCGACCTCGTGGGTCCCCGCGATCGGCCATTCCCATTCGTGGGCGTCGGCCGAGGCTGCGGGAGCGGTGGCAAACAGGTAACCGGTCAAGATGGCAACGATGGCGATTGGGGTCCTCATCTGACCATGGAATGCCAATCACGGCTTCGACGCAGCCGGCAAATTTCCTGTGGGGGAAAACTGGCATCGTCGGGCTGCCTGTGGACGGCGTTCTCGATTCGCACAGCGGGGGCGTCGTGGCCTAGAATGAAACCATCATCTTTTCGGAGATGAAATTCGCGCGCTTGCAGCCGTGTGACGTCGTTACCGATCACGGGCGCGACCCTGGTCCTCAGCCATGAGGCGGGTCGCGAATTGTTCGCAATCCATGCAGTCGCCAGGGCATCGACAACTGTTGGTGTGTCAACCAGGACGAGCGTTTCACAACGCTCACAAGGAGGAACGGCCATGGCCGTCGTCACAATGCGCCAGTTGCTCGAAAGCGGCGTTCACTTTGGACACCAGACCCGCCGTTGGAACCCGAAGATGAAGCGTTTCATCTTCACCGAGCGCAACGGCATCTACATCATCGACCTGCAGCAGTCGCTTGCCTACATCGACCAGGGTTATGAGTTCGTCAAGAACACCGTGGCCCGCGGCGGCACGATCCTGTTCGTCGGCACGAAGCGCCAGGCGCAGGAACCCATCGAAGAGCAGGCCAAGCGCGTCGGTATGCCGTACGTCAACCAGCGTTGGCTTGGCGGGATGCTCACCAACTTCCAGACGATGCACCAGCGTCTGCAGCGTATGAAGGAACTCGAAGAGATCGACTTCGACGACGTTGCCGGCTCGACCCGCACGAAGAAGGAACTCCTTCACATGCGCCGCGAGCACATCAAATTGAACCGCACCCTCGGCGGCATCCGTGAAATGGGTCGTACGCCGGCCGCCGTCTGGATCGTCGACACGAAGAAGGAACACCTCGCCGTTGACGAGGCGAAGAAACTGCACATCCCCATCATCGCGATCCTCGACACCAACTGCGATCCCGATGACGTCGACTACCCGATCCCGGGCAACGACGACGCGATCCGTTCGGTCGGCCTGCTGACCCGCGTGATCGCCGACGCCGTCGCCGAGGGCCTCATGGCCCGTGGTGGCGCCAAGACCGGCGACGAAACGACGGGCTCCGAACTCGGTGCCGAGGAGCCGCTGGCCGATTGGGAGCGCGAACTTCTCGAAGGCAAGAAGGCCGAAGCTGCTGTTGTTGCTGAAGGAGCACTTGCCGCTGAAGCCGCTACCGACGAGGCGCCCGCCGTTGAGGCGCCTGCTGCTGAAGCGCCTGCCGCCGATAAGGCGAAGGCCTAAGCAACCAACTTCGCGAGTGGCTGCCCCCACCCCCAAAAGAGGGCGACAAAGGGGCAGCCACCATACCCACGCTAAGGAATTCAACATGGCAATCACTGCCGCAGACGTGAAGAAGCTCCGCGACGCCACCGGCGCGGGGATGATGGACTCGAAGAAGGCACTGACCGAGGCCGACGGCGACTTCGACCGCGCGGTCGAACTGCTGCGCATCTCCGGTGCCGCGAAGGTGGCCAAGCGCGGTGCTGAACGCCAAGCCTCTGCGGGCCTTGTCGCCTCAGTGGGTTCGGCACTTGTCGAACTCAACTCCGAAACCGACTTCGTGGCGAAGAACGAGGAGTTCATCGCGCTCGCCGGACGACTCGCCGCCGCCGCCGATGCTTCCAGGCCAGCCAATGCCGAAGAGTTCGTTGCCAGCACCCTTGACGACGGCAAAACCGTTGCCGACTCGATCACAGCACTGGCTGCCGTCATCGGCGAAAAGATCGAACTCGGCCGCATTGCCAGTTTCGACGGCCAGGTGGCGACCTACATGCACCGCCGCGCAAGCGACCTGCCGCCCGCCGTCGGGGTTCTCGTCGAGTTCGAGGGCGACAACACCGAGGCTGCCCGTGGCGCTGCCATGCAGATCGCGGCGATGCGTCCGCGCTACCTGACGCGCGAAGAGGTCCCGGTCGACATCATCGCCAAGGAGCGCGAAATCGCGGAAGCGATCGCACGCGAAGAGGGCAAGCCCGAGCAGGCACTGCCGAAGATCATCGAAGGCCGCGTCAACGGCTTCTTCAAAAACGTCGTGTTGCTGGAGCAGGCTTCGGTGCAAGACAATAAGAAGACCGTCAAGACCGTTCTCGACGAGGCTGGCGTCACGCTCTTGCGTTTCGCACACATCGAGATCGGCGCCTGACTCACACCTAACGCACTAACCTACGGAGAGGCCGGAGAAATGGACCAAGAAGCGACAGCCGATTCTCCGGCCTCGGCTCCTTCCATGAGACGGGTGTTGCTCAAACTCTCGGGTGAGGCTTTCGGCGGTGGCAAGATTGGTATCGATCCCGATATTGTCAACAACATTGCCCGGCAAATTGTGCAGGCGACGGCCGAAGGCGTCCAGGTGGCCATCGTCGTCGGGGGCGGCAACTTCTTCCGCGGCGCCGAACTCTCGCAACGCGGTATGGACCGCGCCCGCGCCGACTACATCGGGATGCTCGGCACCGTCATGAACTGCCTCGCATTGCAGGACTTCTGCGAGAAACAAGGCGTCGAGACCCGTGTTCAGACGGCCATCACCATGGGTCAGGTCGCCGAGCCATACATCCCGCGCCGAGCCATCCGGCACCTCGAAAAGGGCCGTGTCGTCATCTTCGGCGCCGGCGCTGGCATGCCGTATTTCTCCACCGACACCGTCTCTGCCCAGCGGGCACTCGAAATCAAGGCCGATGCCGTCCTCATGAGCAAGAGCGGCGTCGACGGCGTCTATTCGGCCGATCCGCGGACCCACCCGGACGCGAAGCGGTTCGACCAATTGACGTTTTCCGAAGCGCTCCAACTCGGCCTCAAAGTTGTCGACGCGGCCGCGTTCGCCCTGTGTATGGAGAACAAACTTCCCATGATCGTTTTCGGCATGGAGGGCGAGGGCAACATCGCCAGGGTCCTCCGTGGTGAGAAGATCGGAACGCTGGTCCACGCAGGCTGACTGCGGGACATGACAAGGAGTGAACACCGTGATTGACGAGACTTTGCGCGAAGCCGATTCCAAAATGGCCAAGGCCGTCGAGCATGCCAGTGAGGACTTTGCCGCAATCCGCACCGGTCGTGCCCATCCGGCGATGTTCGCCCAGCTCACCGCCGACTACTACGGACAGCAGACCCCGATCCAGCAATTGGCCGGTTTCACCGTGCCCGAACCGCGGATGATCATCATCAACCCGTACGACATCGGAGCCAAGGCGGCCATCGAGAAGGCCATTCGCGACTCGGATCTCGGCGTGAATCCCACCGACGATGGCAGGGTTCTCCGTGTCACGATGCCCGAACTCACCGAAGACCGCCGCAAGGAATTCGTCAAGTTGGCCCGCTCGAAGGCCGAGGACGGCCGGGTTGCGGTCCGCAACCTGCGCCGCGCCGCCAAGCAGGCGATGGACAAGGCCGAAAAGGATGGTGACGTCAGCAAAGATGAAGTCACCGGCGGCGAAAAGCGCCTCGACGGCCTGACCAAGAAACACGTGGAACACGTCGACGGACTGCTCAAGAACAAAGAAGCAGAGCTCCTTGAAATCTGAACCGCCCGCGGAAAAGAAGAGCCGCGCCGGACGCGACCTGCCGGCAGCCATCGCGGTCGGCCTCGGTCTGGTCGGCATTGTCCTTGCGTCGCTGTTCCTGCTCAAACCGAGTTTCATCGTGATTGTCGCCATTGCGATCTCGATCGGCATCGTCGAAATAGCGCGCGCGTTCCGGACTGCCGGGATCGAATTACCGCTGATTCCGATCATCACCGGCGGAGTCGTGATGATGGTCGCCGCCTATCTCGAAGGCGTTGAGGCCTCGGCCGTGGCGATGGCCCTCACGGTGATTGGCACGCTCATCTGGCGTCTCGCCGACGGGGCCGATGGGTTCGTGCGGGACAGCAGCGCAGGAATTTTCGTATTGTCGTACCTTCCGCTGATGGCGGTGTTCGTCATCCTCATGCTGGCCGAGGACGATGGCGCCTGGCGCATCGTCGCCTTCATCCTGGTGACAGTTGCCTCCGACATCGGTGGCTACGCGGCCGGCGTCTTCTTCGGCAAACATCCGATGGCACCCACCATCAGTCCCAAGAAGTCATGGGAAGGCTTCGCCGGTTCCACCGCGGTCGGCATGATCGCCGGCATCGGCATCGTGATCTACGGCCTCGACGGCCACTGGTGGGTCGGATTGCTCCTCGGAGCGGCCGCCGTCGTCATGGCAACAATGGGCGACCTCAGTGAGTCGCTGATCAAGCGCGACCTCGGCATCAAGGACATGGGCAATCTGCTCCCCGGACACGGCGGCATCATGGATCGCCTCGATTCGCTGGTGGCGGTTGCACCCATCGCATGGCTGATCTTGCATTACCTCGTACCTGTGGCCTGACGACCTGTATCCGTTCATGGCAAAGCACGTCCCGCGCTAATGAGACAATGGGACGGTGAGTGAAGCCAATCCCAAACCGTTGCCCTTGGTCTTCAACCAGCGAAGGGGCCGGAAGAAGCCTCCCCGCCATCTAGCGGATCTCGATGCAGAGGGCCGCAAGGCGGCCGCGGAGGAACTCGGCGAACCCGCTTTTCGGGCCAACCAGATCGCTACCCACTACTTTTCGAGGCTGGTCAACGATCCCTCGTCGATGACGGATCTCCCGGCGGCCAGCCGCGACCGGCTCGTCGCCGACCTGCTCCCAACGTTGCTGACACCCGTACGGACGCTGGAGGCTGATCGGGGTACCACCCGAAAGACGTTGTGGCGACTGTTTGACGGCGCACTGGTCGAATCCGTGCTGATGCGCTATCCCGATCGCGCCACCATCTGTGTGTCCAGTCAGGCCGGCTGCGGCATGGCATGTCCGTTCTGCGCCACCGGGCAGGGCGGTCTCGAACGAAATATGAGCACCGGCGAGATCGTCGACCAGGTCGTCGACGGCGCGCGGGCCATGGCCAGCGGTGAGGTCCCCGGCGGACCCGGCCGCCTCTCCAATGTCGTATTTATGGGCATGGGCGAGCCAATGGCCAACTACAAAGCGGTGATCGGAGCGGTGCGCCGCATGGTCGCCCCGGCGCCGGATGGCCTTGGAATGTCGGCTCGCGGCATCACCGTCAGCACCGTTGGCCTCGTGCCACGCATCAATCAGTTGGCCGAGGAAGGCATCCCGGTCACGCTCGCGGTGTCCCTGCATGCGCCCGATGACGAACTCCGCAATGAACTTGTGCCGATCAACACCCGCTGGAAGGTCGGCGAGGTCGTGGAGGCGGCGTGGGAATATGCACGCAAGACGAAACGCCGGGTCTCGATCGAATACGCCATGATCAAAGACATCAACGACCAGGCCTGGCGTGCCGACCTTCTTGGCGACGTGCTGCGCTCCTACGGCGACTGGGGCTGGGTGCACGTGAACCTGATTCCGCTCAATCCGACGCCGGGTTCGAAATGGACCGCCTCGCGCCCCGAGGACGAACGCGAATTCGTCCGCCGGCTCGAAGCCAAAGGCATTCCCACGACGGTTCGCGACACTCGCGGTCGTGAAATCGACGGCGCCTGCGGTCAACTCGCGGCCGCCGAATAGGGAACTGACGGCATGCTCGATTCGACCCGGGACGGCGACGTCGTCGTCCTCGAACTGCGGCGCGAAGAACGCCGCAATGCCCTCAATCTGGAGCTGTGCACGGCGATCCACGCCGGTGTCGACGGTGCCGTGGAATCGGGCGCACGCGCCATCGTGATCACCGGTCAGGGCACCGCCTTCTGCTCCGGTGCTGACCTGGGCGGCGAGTATAGCGACGAGTTTCTTCACGTGCTCTACTCAATGTTGCACCGCCTTGCCGCGGTCCCGGTGCCGCTGATCGCAGCGGTCAACGGCCCGGCGATCGGCGCTGGCACCCAGCTCGCGATCGCGTGTGATCTGCGCGTTGCCGACGAGACTGCGAGATTCGCCGTGCCGACCGCGAGGAACGGTATGGCCGTCGACGCGTGGACGATTCGCACGCTCGCGAAACTGGCCGGCGACGGCGCGGCGAGGCAACTCATGTTGGCAGCCGTCACCTTCGATCGCCAGAAAGCACTTGACGTCGGTCTCGCCGATCGGCCGGGCACCCTCGACGACGCCATGGCCTGGGCGCACGAGATTGCCGTCCTCGCTCCGCTCTCACTCGCACACAACAAACTCGTACTCAACGGCGGCGACGAAAAGGCGATCGCAGCCTCATTTGCCGCTTGCTGGGCGAGCGACGACGTCCGCGAAGCGGCCCTCGCCCGCACCGCGAAGCGTGCGCCGATCTTCGGGGGACGCTGATGGCAAGTCTTGGATTCACAGTTCTCGACCGCCAGGTGATCGATGGGCACGGCACATACGTCCATGCCGCCGATGGCTCCTATGACTGGCGGACCATGATCAAGGCCGGAGCCATGAGTCCTACACCCGCACTCGATGAGGACCCCGATGGTTATGCGGAACTAATCCGTCCCGCATTCGACGACATCTTGTCCACGCTCATCACCGGCCGTACCGTCACCTGAGTTCAGATGAGCCCGGCGTCGTGGACGCAGATGGCGATCTGAACCCGGTTCGTCGCCCCGAGTTTGGTGAAGATGTGCGAGACGTGCGCTTTCACCGTCGCCAGGCTCATGTGCAGATCGGCGCCGATCTCGGCGTTCGACAGTCCGCGCCCGACGGCAGACGCTACATCGCGTTCCCGCGCCGTCAAGGCCGCGACCTGTTCACGTGCTGCGCCGGCGCGATCGTCTTCGGGCTTGGCAGCCACTTGGCGGATGAGTTGCTCCGTCACGCTCGGCGACAACATCGGCTCGCCGGCCGCGACGCGCCGGATCGCGTCAATGATCTCGGTGGGCGGGGTGTCCTTGAGCAGGAATCCGCTCGCACCACCGGCCAGCGCACGCACCACGTATTCGTCCGCGTCGAAGGTCGTCAGGACGATAATTTTGGGCGGCGAGGGGCGCTTCGCGATTTCGATGGTTGCGGCGAGCCCGTCGAGGTGTGGCATTCGGATGTCCATCAGGACAATGTCGGGGGAGAGTTCCACGACACGCCTAAGCGCGTCGTTACCGTCCGCTGCCTCGCCGACGGCCTCGATGCCCGGGTCGCCGCCCAGGATGATTGACAGGCCGGCACGAACCAGGGGATCGTCGTCGACGATGACGACGCGGATCTTCGCATTCATGGCTGCCACGGTAGCCAAGCCTCAAGGACGAACTCCCGTTCGGCTGTCACTTCGTGGTGAAGCCGACCGCCGGCAAGTTCGACCCGCTCGGCGAGTCCGATGAGTCCCAGGCCCGACGGAGGCGCGGCGAGGCGGTGAGAGCCGATGCGGAGCGGATTGGATACGATGACGTTGAGACCGTCGCTGGCGGTGCCGCTCACGTGAACCTGCACATCGGTGTCGGGTGCGTGTTTGCGCGCATTCGTGAGCCCTTCCTGTACGACCCGGTAGGCGGTGCGGCCGGTCATCTCGGTCACCGACGCGCTGTCGATTGAGCAGGTGAAGTCGATCGTGAGGCCGGTGCTTCGCGCCTCGGCGATGAGCGACGCGAGATCCGAAATCGACGGCTGGGGCAATTCGGGCGCCGAGTCGTCCGGGCCGTCCCGGAGGATGCCCAACACCACACGAAGGTCGACGAGCGCTCGATGGGCGTTTTCCTGGATGATCGACGACGTCCGTTGTATCTCGTCGACGGATAGGTCGGTGCGGTAGGCGAGAGCACCGGCGTGCATAGCGACCATCGAGATGCGATGTGCGAGCACATCGTGCATTTCGCGGGCAATGCGGGCCCGCTCGGCGCCCTGGGCCTGCGCGACGCGGAGCGACTGCTCGGCCTCGGCGGCGTGCGCGCGATCCCGAAGGGTTGCGAGCAGTTCGCGCCGCGAACCGATGTACAGGCCCCAGCCGACGGTCACGCCGATGATCGACACGATGGCGGTGGTGGCGACGACCCAGCCGTCCGTCGCCACCGGGTTGAACTTATTGAGCAAGGCGCTTGCCACGAGTGAGATAGCGGCGATGGGGATGATTTCGCGCCATTTGCGACGTGTCGACAAGGAGACGAGGGCGAGAGTTGCCGGACCGCCGGCCGTGGCAGAGACTCCGCTGGCGAGTGCGGTAAGCACCGCTATCGTCACCGGATGCCGACGGCGCCAGAAGACGAGGACGAGACCGGACAGTCCCAATCCGAGGTCGGTGAAAAACCATCCCCTGTCGTGCTCCCACTGCCATTGGGCGAGTTCAAACCAAGCCAACCCACTGATGGCCATTACGGCGGCAAGACGCCAGCCGTGACCCCACCAGCCGAGCGCGGGCTGGTATTCGTGGGGCTCGAGCGGAGGCATGGGTACAACCTTAGGGCGGCGAAGCCCGGGAACTCCACGGACTTGAGGCCAGGCGCCCTCATACTTTCGGCGGAGAGATCCAGCCGGATGCCCGATGCGGCCCGACCCGCCAGCGGCCAGACTGGTGCCATGATCAAAGTAGAAGGGCTCTCAAAGAGCTACGGCGGCTTCACAGCCGTCGACAACGTTTCTTTCGAATGTCGACCAGGCGCAGTCACTGGCTTTCTCGGCCCTAACGGCGCCGGCAAGACGACGACCATGCGCATCATCGCGGGTCTGACACCAGCCAACGCAGGATCGGCCACCCTCGCCGGTCACCATTACCACGACATCCCGAACCCGGCGACGCAGGTGGGCGTTCTGCTTGACGCGTCCGCACAACATCCGGGTCGCAGCGGACGGGAAGTTCTCACGTTGGGCGCGATCGCGATGGGGTTGCCCATGACCCGAGTCGACGAGATGCTCGAGCTGGTGAGCCTGACTCCTTCGGAGTCGAAGCGGAAGATCCGCAACTATTCGCTCGGCATGCGTCAGCGCCTCGGCATCGCACATGCGCTGCTGGGAGATCCGCAGATTCTTATCCTTGATGAGCCCGTCAATGGTCTCGACCCGGCCGGCATCCACTGGATGCGCGGACTCCTGCGCGAGTATGCGCGTCGCGGCGGCACCGTTCTCCTGTCGTCCCACCTGTTGCACGAAGTCGAAGTGATTGCGGACGAACTCATCGTCATCGGCAAGGGCAAGATCGTGGCGCAAGGGACGAAGGAGGAACTCCTGCATTCCGCAGGCACGTTCGCACGCGGACTTGACCAGAATGCCCTCGTCAACGCGCTCACCCAGGCCGGCATCGGCTCGTCGCCGTCCGGCGACGGCGGGCTGCGCACCGAGTCCAGTCCAGAAGAGGTCGCCCGTGTCGCAGCCGCAGCGGGCGTCGTGGTCACCGAACTCCGTGCCGCTGGCGGCGCGGGGCTCGAAGAGTTGTTCCTTGAACTCACTGCGGAAACGCAGCGTGACGAATCCACTCCCGAAGGAGTTGCCATATGAGCGCCCCCACCACCTACGCGACCATCGATATGGACGCGCCCGGCATACCGATGTCGCGGCTCGTCAAAGTCGAGCTTCGCAAGCTCGTTGACACGAGAGCGGGCTTCTGGCTCGTGGTCTCGATGCTGATCATCGCGGCTCTCATCACGACCGCAATGCTCATCTGGGCGCCGGACGACCAACTCACGTTCGCCAGCCTGTTCGCGATGATGAACATCCCGACCGGCATCCTGCTGCCAGTCCTTGCGATTCTGCTCGTGACGAGCGAGTGGAGCCAACGCACCGGCCTCGTCACGTTCACGATTGAGCCGAAGCGCTCCCTGGTCGTCACTGCCAAATTGATTGTCAGCCTGATTGCGGGTGTGGCTGCCGTTGTGGCCGCATTGGCGTTGGGCGCCATCGGCAACATCCTGGCCGGCGTTTTCCACGGGGGCGCAGGGGCATGGGACATGACATGGACGGGTGTCGGCCACTCCGTGCTGTTGCAGATGATGTACTTGGTTCAAGGCTTCGGTTTCGGCATGTTGATCATGAGTTCGGCGGCCGCGATCGTGTTGTTCTTTGCGCTGCCGACAGTCTGGTCGATTGTCGCCTCGATCGTGCCGTGGCTTCGTGACAACATCCAGCCGTGGGCCGACCTGGGCATGGCTCAACTCCCCTTCCAGAGCGGTGAGGCCGTCACCGGTGATGAATGGCTGAGGTTGGCCGTCTCGGCTGCGATCTGGATACTGCTGCCGCTCGTACTCGGCACGTGGCGTTTGCTCCGGTCCGAGGTCAAGTAGGCGTTCGGTTCGAAGATCGGCGAGAATGGCGGCATGCGAAGGCGTGTCGCCATTCTTGGCTCAACGGGATCAATTGGTACGCAGGCGCTTGACGTCATTGCGGCCAATCCGGATCGTTTCGAGGTCGTCGCGCTTGCCGCGGGTGGAAACCAACCCGAACGCCTGGCGCGGCAGGCCATCGACTTCGATGTGCCGCTGGTCGCGATCGCGAAGGCGAGCGCAACCCAGGACGTACAACTTGCGCTGTATGCCGAAGCGCAGCGCCGCGGCTACGCCAAAGGAAACCACACCCTCCCGCGCATCATCGCCGGGCCGGGGGCGGCAACGGAGGCGGCCCGGACCCCGTGCGATGTCGTATTGAACGCCGTCACGGGTGCGGTCGGTCTGCTGCCCACCCTGGCGGCACTGGAGACCGACGCAATCCTCGCCCTCGCCAACAAGGAATCGCTCATCATCGGTGGCACTCTCGTCACCAGTGCGTCGAAGCCCGGCCAGTTGGTGCCGGTCGATTCGGAGCATTCGGCGTTGGCGCAGGCAATGCGCGGCGAGCGCGTCGAGGATGTGCGCAAACTCATCATCACCGCAAGCGGGGGACCGTTCCGCGGCAAGGTTCAGGCCGACCTCGCCGATGTGACGCCCGAGCAGGCCATGGCGCACCCGACATGGGACATGGGTCCGGTGATCACCATCAACTCCGCGACGCTCGTCAACAAGGGCCTCGAAGTCATCGAGGCTCATTTGCTGTTTGGCATACCGTTCGATCGCATTGAGGTCACGGTGCATCCGTCGTCGATCGTGCACTCCATGGTCGAATTCATCGATGGGTCGACGATGCTGCAGGCTTCGCCGCCCAGCATGAAGATCCCGATCGCGCTCGGCCTGGCATGGCCCGAACGGGTTCGCGATGCCGCCCCCGCGTGTGACTGGAGCAAAGCAGCCGTCTGGGAGTTCGCCCCCCTTGACAACGAAGCCTTCCCGGCCGTCGATCTGGCCCGCAAAGCCGGCGAATTCGGCCGCACAGCGCCGGCTGTCCTCAACGCCGCGAACGAAGTATGCGTCGAAGCATTCATTGCCGAACGGCTGCCGTTCCTGCGCATCGTCGACACGGTCGGCGCGGTCGTCTCAGAACACATTCAGGATCCCGGCGTACGCTCGAATGAGTTGACGGTTGAGTCAGTGCTCGCCGCCGATGTTTGGGCGCGCAAACGCGCAACCGAGATCACAGCGAAGGGGAGCCGGTGAACGCCATGATCTACGCGCTGGGCGTCGTCGCCTTCGTGTTCGGTGTGGTCTTGTCGATCGCCTTGCACGAAGTCGGGCACATGTACCCGGCCAAGAAGTTCGGCATCAAAGTAACCCAATATTTCGTCGGATTCGGCAAGACGCTTTGGTCCGTGAAACGCGGTGAAACAGAATACGGAATCAAAGCGATCCCGCTTGGCGGCTACGTCAAGCTTGTCGGGATGCTGCCACCGGAAAAAGGCGCCGACCCGCATGCCGTGCGTGACACCAACACCGGGATGTTCACCCAACTCATTTCCGATGCCCGCGATGCCGAATACGAACACGTCACTCCTGAGGACGAGGGCCGGCTCTTCTACCGCAAACCGTGGTGGCAGAAGCTGATCGTGATGTCCGGCGGTCCGCTCGTCAACGTCGGGATCGCAGTGCTGCTGTTCAGCGGAATCTTCATGGGAATCGGGGCGTTGGCCCCGACCACAACGATCGAAACCGTCTCCGATTGCGCCATCAGCGATATCGAAGCCGGCCGCGCCTGCACCGCCGACGACCCGATTACACCCGCCAAGAACGCCGGACTCCAACCGGGTGACACCATCGTCGCCTTCAATGAGGCTTCCGTCACGAG
>Ga0075527_10000128_pt1 | contig 16862 bp, 15 predicted proteins | sample NGEPer11B_FD_74784 | JGI IMG/M metagenome (GOLD analysis project Ga0075527, IMG submission 74784) | Arctic peat soil microbial communities from the Barrow Environmental Observatory site, Barrow, Alaska, USA - NGEE Permafrost305-11B | ecosystem: Environmental > Terrestrial > Soil > Wetlands >...
GCGCAAGCGGGGCAAAAGCCGGCGCCGCTCCGGCAGGCCCAGATTGTGGGCCGCCAGGACATTGTCGACGAATTGCCGGGTCGAATTCTCCCAACTGTAGAGCAGCGCATGCTCGCGCGCCGCGTCGCGATCGAGCTTGAGAGCCTGGATCGCAGCGGCCTGGAGGTCGGTATCCATGACCGCGCATCTAGGGTCGGTCAGCACATCCTTGGGCCCGCTGACAGGAAAGGCGGCGACGGGCACGCCGCTGGCCAAAGCCTCCAGCAGTACGAGCCCGAACGTATCGGTCAGACTGGGGAACACGAACACATCCGCCGAGGCATAGGCTTCCGCCAGCGCCTCCCCCTCTTTCGGGCCGGTGAACAGCACATCGGGATAGCGCCGCTGGAGAACGGCGGCCAGTGGACCGCTGCCCACCACGACTTTTCGCCCGGGCAGATCGAGGTCCAGGAACGCCTTGATGTTCTTCTCCACGGAGATGCGGCCGACATAGAGGAACACGGGCTGCTCGCCGAACAGCCGCACGCTGCGCGGCCGGTAAATCTCCAAATCCACACCACGCGACCAGCGCATCATGCGCTCGAAGCCGCGCGCCTTGAGATCGGCCTCCACCGACGGCGTGGCGACGAAGATGCCGGCCCCGCTGTTATGGAAACGCCGTTGGAAGGCGTAGCACCAGGATTCCGGGACCGGGAGGCGGGCCGAAACATATTCGGGAAAGCGGGTGTGATAGCTCGTGGTGAAGGGGCGCTTCATCCTGCGACAGTACTGCCTCGCCATCAGCCCGATTGGTCCTTCCGTCGCGATATGGATGAAGTCCGGCTGCACCTTCTCGATGTGACGCGCGATCCCGCGTGGGCCGACAAGCGCCAGCCTAATCTCGGGGTATGTGGGACAGGGAAGCGTCCGAAAGAGCGAGGGCACGAGGAAGCTGACTTCAGCACCGAGTTTCGGGAGCTCCTCCGCGAGCCGCTCATAGGTGCGGACCACGCCATTCACCTGGGGATGCCAGGCATCGGTAGCGACGAGGATGCGCATCAAGCAGCAGCCTCTAACTCCTTGGCCGGAGCATCGGCCCCGTGCACGCCCGTATGCGGGTTCCAGCGGATGATTTCGAAAGTCCCCTCTTCGGTCTCGACAACGGCCGTGCAGCTTTCGACCCAGTCCCCGGTGTTGATGTAGATGATGTCACCGACTTGGCGCATGGCGGCGTGGTGGATATGGCCGCAAATCACGCCTTGCGCGCCGTTTCGGCGTGCCTCTTGCGACAGAGCCTGCTCGAACTCGCCGATATAGTTCACCGCGCGTTTGACCTTGTGCTTCAGATAGGCCGACAGCGACCAATAGGGCATGCCGAACCAGCGGCGCACCACATTGAGATGGGTGTTGAACCAGAGCGCCATCGTGTAGCTCCAGTCCCCTAGGAAGGCGAGCCACTTGGCGTAGCGGACGACCACGTCGAATTCATCGCCATGCATGATGAGATAGCGCCGGCCGTCGGCGCCGACATGAATGGTCTGGCGCTCGATGGCGACGCCGCCGAATTGCGAACCGCAATAGTCGCGCATCGCCTCGTCATGGTTGCCCGGGATGTAGACGAGCTCGGTGCCTTTGCGCACTTTGCGCAAGAGCTTCTGCAGGACGTCGTTGTGGGCTTGCGGCCAATAGATGCCGCGCCGGATGCGCCAGAAGTCGACGATGTCGCCGACCAGGTAGATGCGGGGGGCATGGTGGAAGCGCAAGAAGTCGAGAAATGCTTCGGCCTGACAAGCCTTGGTCCCGAGATGTATATCGGAAATAAAGAGCGCTCTGAACTGCCTTGTCTCGGCATCGTTCTGCGCGTCATCTTCGGTTGGTGTGTCCAGCACGATACGTTGCGAGTTAAGGTGATTTTGTATCAGGCTTGTGACATCCGCAGTCGCCTTTGGTTAACCCGAGCCGCTCCGACGCTACCCCGCGATGAACGCCAAGAGGTCCGCGTTGACGGTCTCCGCGTGGCTGGTGATCATGCCGTGGGGCAGGTCCTTGTACGTCTTCAAGGTTCCGTTCTGCAGCAGCTTCGCCGAGAGAGGGCCGGCCGCGACATAAGGCACGATCTGATCGTCCTCGCTATGCATCACCAGCACGGGCACGGTGATCTTCTTCAAATCCTCGGTGAAGTCCGTGTGCGAGAAGGCCACGATGCCGTCATAGTGCGCCTTGGCGCCGCCCATCATGCCCTGCCGCCACCAGTTCGTGACCACGCCCGGCTGCGGCTCCGCGCCGGGCCGGTTGTAGCCATAGAACGGGCCGGCGGGCACGTCGTAGTAGAACTGGGCCCGGTTCGCGGCGAGCTGGGTCTGGAAGTCGTCGAAGACCGACTTGGGCAGGCCGTCCGGATTAGCCTCCGTCTTGACCATCAGCGGGGGTACCGCGCTGATGATGACCGCCTTCGACACCCTATCCTCGCCGTGACGGGCGATGTAGTGCACGACCTCGCCGCCTCCGGTGGAATGGCCCACATGGATGGCGTCCTTGAGATCGAGATGCTTGGTCAGCGCCGCGAGATCGTCGGCGTAGTGGTCCATGTCGTGACCGCTGTCGGTCTGGCTCGAACGCCCATGGCCCCGCCGGTCGTGGGCAATGACGCGGTAGCCCTTGTTCAAGAAGAACATCATCTGCGCGTCCCAATCGTCCGCGGAGAGCGGCCAGCCATGGCTGAAAACGATCGGCTGCCCCGAACCCCAATCCTTGTAGAAGATCTCGACACCATCTCTGGTCGTGACGGTAGGCATTCTGGTCACTCCTTTGCCGGTCAAACCGACGGCGCGCCGTTCTGCGCTCAGACTCTCCGATCTCAGCCGGAGACAATGGCAGTTTGTTGTCAGGCTTAGGCCACCCTGACGCTGTAATCTGTCGCAGACGCCGCCGGTCGGCGAGCGGAATTTGACGAGGAGCCCACTTGGCTAACTGCGCGTTATGAACGGTGGCAGCTCGCAGGCGCGCCTTGAAGCGGCGCTTGGGTCTCCCATCATCGAGACGGCGTGCCTGCCCGTCGGCTTCGGGTTGACCGGACTTGCGGTGCGGCTCGAGGACGGGCGCCATTTGGCCGTGAAGGCGCGGACCGGTGATTCAGGTCCGAGCCTGGCGCTCGAAGGCTACATGCTCGGCGAGCTGGCGCGGCTGTCGGACCTGCCCGTGCCGCAGGTTCACCTGGCCGAAGCCGGCTTGTTGGTGATGGATTTCATCGACAACGATGGCGGCCCAATCACGCCCGTGGTGGAGCGCGACGCGGCGCGGCTGCTCTCAGCCCTGCACGCCACACCGCGGCCGAGCTTCGGTTATGCGCGGGACACGCTGATCGGCCCCCTCGCCCAGCCCAATCCGGAAAGCTCTCGGTGGGTGCCGTTCTTTCGTGACTATCGCCTTCTGCACATGGCCCGCGCCGCGCACGAAGACGGCCGGCTGCCGGCGGCACTCTTGTCGCGCATCGAGACGCTCGCGGAACGGCTTGACGATTATCTGTTGGAGCCGCCCTTCCCCAGCCTGCTCCATGGCGATCTGTGGACGGGCAACGTGCTTGTGCACGGGAACCGCATTGCCGGCTTCGTGGACCCGGCGATCTCGTTTGGGCATCGCGAGATCGAGCTCGCCTTCACCACCATGTTCGGGACGTTCGGCGATGCGTTCTTCGAGACCTATGAGGGTCTGGCGCCGCTGGAACCCGGCTTCCATGAGGTGCGCCGGGATCTCTACAACCTCTATCCCACGCTGGTGCATGTCAGGCTGTTCGGGGCGAGCTATGTGTCGGGGATCGACCGCACGCTGGCGCGGCTCGGGATTTGACGCTTGTGGCGTGATGAAGCGGGGGACAGCACAAACTTTTCAGGGGCCCAAAAAAGAACCGGCCCGGACAAGCCGGGCCGGTCTTCCCTGCGAAACGAGCCGAACGCGAAAGGCTTGCGCCTTATCAGCGGGCTTCGACTCGCCCCCCCATTTTTTTCCCTGAGCCGTCGTTTTGGTCTTGCTTCAGTCCTCTGGCTCTTTCGGGTCCGTTCCCGGAAGAAGAAGGCCCCCCAGCCCGTCCCCCGTGTTCGTAAGGCAAAGCTAGCCCAGCCCAGCCGCCCGCTTCAACAATCCGTAAGGGTGGAAATGCAGATCGCTGTCGCACTGTTGCGGAAATGCAAAAATGCGCTTTGGAGGCCAAGGCGCTTTGAATTTTCTACTATTAAATCAGATAGTTATACCGTTCTCACACCGGTTGAAGGCGGAGCTTCGCGGCAGGGTCTGCACGCGTGGCGCGAGACCAGCCCCGCTCTCGAGGCGGCAACTTTCTAGGCACCTGTTGCAGTTGGGCAACGACCCGGGGCAGACGGGCCACAGCCCCCCTTACGAGGTGCTTTGCCGGATCCATATCGGATGGATTCGGGCCGCGGATTTGGGGGCCCTGAGGCCGCCGGCGGCCTTATCGATGCAGCGAGACTGAGGCGACCGGACGGTAGGCCCCGGACCCCCGGTCGAGCTGCACAATGTTGATGGTATGCCGCTGATCCTGCACGTTGATGCTCATCCGGCCTGCGAATTTCTGTCCGCTGAGCCGCGCCCGGATCGAGCTTCCACTCGCCGTGCCGCTGACCCCGCCGGAGGCGGCATAAAGCTGCTCAGCCCAGGCGCCGCTGATCTTTCCGCCCTGTATGGTCAATTGGAAGCTGGCGGAAAACTTGTGCTCGACACCGGCGCAGCGGACGTTCTGTGTCACCGCCGGGCCCACGGTCTTGTAGGTCGCGACACAGCTGACCTTCTCCGCGTTGCCCTTGAGCGGCGTCACCGTTCCGCCTCCCGACCAATATCCGTCCAGCTTCTGATACGGATTGGCCGATCCCGCATGGGTCGGCGCGGCCGTGAAACCCGCTCCCAGCACCGCCACGATGAGCGCTTTGGCGACGGTGTGCGAAAGCAGGCGAAATCCCATGCCGTCCATTCCCCTGATCTGAGTCTCTAAAATATGCTTGGAGGAGAAGTCGGATGCGATGGCGCCCCGTTGCAGCTCCGGCTCCGGTGTGCATCATGCAGCAAAACATGGCCGGGGGAAGACAATGAAGCTGGTACGGTTTGGCGCATACGGGCAGGAAAAGCCTGGACTTTTGGACGGCAACGGACAGATCCGCGATCTGTCCGGCGTGGTCGACGACATCGGGGGCGACGTGCTCGGGGCGGAAAGCCTGAATCGTCTCAAGGCGATCGACCCGGAAACGCTGCCTCAGGTTGAAGGGGTCCCGCGGCTCGGGGCGCCTATCGGCCGGGTCCCGAAGTTCCTCGGGATCGGCCTCAACTATCGCGACCATGCCGAGGAGACCGGCATGCCGATCCCCGAGGTGCCCATCGTGTTCACCAAGGCGACCTCGTGCATTTCAGGCCCCGACGATCCGGTTCTGGCGCCTGTAGACTTCAAGCGTATGGACTACGAGGTGGAGCTCGCGGTGGTCATCGGCAGCCGCGCGAAGCGCGTCGCGAAAGAGACCGCACTCGACTATGTGGCCGGCTATTGCATCGGCAATGACGTCTCCGAGCGCAGCCTACAAAAGGGCGGCCCCGGCGAATGGATCAAGGCGAAGAGCCACGACACGTTCGGCCCGCTGGGCCCCTGGCTCGTCACCACGGACGAGGTGCCCGATCCGCAAAATCTCGATCTCAGCCTCGACCTCAATGGTGCGCGGATGCAGACGGGGAACACATCGACCATGATCTTCAGCGTGGCCGATCTCGTGAGCTATATCAGCATCTATATGACGCTCGAGCCCGGAGACGTGATCACCACGGGCACGCCGCCCGGCGTGGGCATGGCGCGCAACCCGCGCGTTTTCCTGAAGCCCGGTGACGAGATGGTGCTGCGCGTGCAGGGCCTGGGCGAACAGCACGCAAAAGTCGTGGCGGAGACCTAAGCGCCGTCAGGCTTCGGCCACAGCGCATGGAAGTGGTGCACGGGGCCTCGCCCCTTACCCACGTCGATTTCGTCGGCGGCGATGATCGCGGCGGTGACGTAGAGCTTGGCAATCTTGACCGCCTTGTCCAGCGTCTCGCCCTTGGCAAGCTCCGCGGCGATGGCCGATGACAGCGTGCAGCCCGTGCCGTGCGTGTTCTCGGTCATCACGCGCGGGGCCTCGATGCGCTGAGCGCCCCTCTCGTCCACGAAGATGTCGAGGGCCGTCTCGGCGATGGATTCGCCGCCCGTCAGCAACACCGCGTGCGCACCGCTGTCGCGGAGGCGCTGGGCCCGGCCTTCGAGCATTTTCTCGCGGCTTTCGTCGGGCTCGCCGAGCAAAGCGGCTGCCTCAAGCAGATTCGGCGTGATGATCGTCGCGCGCGGCATCAGCCTGGTCCTCAGCAGGTCCACGGCGTCTTCGTCGAGCAGCGGATCGCCGCTGGTCGCCACCATGACCGGATCGAGCACCACGGGCACGCCGGGGAACTCATCGAGCCCGTCCGCCACCGCCTCGACAATGGAACCGGTGGCCAGCATGCCGATCTTGATCGCGCCGACGGCAAGATCGCTTGCCACGGCGCGCATCTGGGCCAGCACGAACTCCGGCGGCACGGCCATGACCGCGTCCACGCCTTTGGTGTTCTGGGCGGTGAGCGCGGTGATGGCGCTCGCGCCATAGACGCCAAGCGCCGAGAAGGTCTTGATGTCGGCTTGGATTCCGGCGCCGCCCGATGAGTCCGAGCCGGCGATGGTGAGCGCGATCGCGGTCTTCAGTGCTGTCATGGCGCGCCACTATTCACTGCTGGCGCCTCAGAGCAACCCCCATCGTCAGCCAATGGTGGCAAGCGACGGGAAGGTTTGCAGGATCCAGCCGGCGATCAACGTCATGGAGTTGGTGAGGAAGAGGATGCCGGTGAGCACGAGGAAGGCGCCGAGCACTTTCTCCATCACGGCCAGATGGCCCCTGAAACGCTGCAAAGCGCTCATGAATGGCCGGATGGCGACAGCGGCGAGAATGAAGGGGATGCCAAGCCCGAGCGAATAGACGAACAGCAGGCTGACCCCTTGGCGCACGGAATCCTCGCCCGCGGCCACCGCCAGGATCGCCCCGAGCACCGGCCCGATGCACGGCGTCCAACCGAAGGCAAAGGCCAGCCCGATGACATAGGCGCCGACGAGCCCCGCCGGCCGCGTATCGGCGTGGTAGCGCGCCTCGCGGTGCAGCAGCGGAATGTGGATGACGCCGAGGAAGTGAAGCCCGACGATGATGATGATGACGCCGGCGATCTTGGAGAGGATCGGCAGGTTCACCACTACCAGCTGGCCCAGCACCGTCGCCGTGGCGCCCAGGATGACGAACACCGTGGTGAAGCCGAGGACGAAGGCGACCGAGGAGAGCACCACCGTCTGGTAGACATGGGCCGGCGTCTCATCCTCCCCGGTGAGCTGGTCGAATGTCGTGCCGCCGAGGAAACACAAATAGGGCGGCACGAGCGGCAGCACGCACGGACTGAGAAAGCTCAAGAGGCCTGCAATGAGGGCGCCGAGATAGGTGACATCCATGGCGTTTAGCTATTGCGCTCCCGCGGTAAGAGCAAGGTCCGGAACCAACTCGTGAAGATGATTGATCACGGCGTCAGCCCCGAGCTCAGTGACCGGGGTCACGGAGTAACCATAGGAAACGAGAACCACGCCCTTTAGGCCGGCGGCGCGGGCCGTTTCCAGGTCCGTGCGGCTGTCGCCGACCATGAGGGCGCTTTCTAGCCCCACACCCAACGCCTTCAGCACATGGGCGAGCCCCGCCGGGTCGGGCTTTCGCGGGAAGCCAGCATCGCTCCCCTGAATGACGCCGAAGAACTCGGCGATGCCGAGACCGTTCAGGAGATCGCGGGCGATGGCCTCATGCTTGTTGGTGCAAAGCCCGCAGACAATGCCCGCCGCGCGCAGCGCGTCCAGGGTCTCGCGTGCGCCCGGATAGAGCGTGGAGCGCTCAGCCGGGTTTGCCGCGTAGTGGGCAACGAAGCGGCTCAACACCGCATCATGCTCCGCCGGGTCGAGGGACACGCCATGCGCGGCAAGTCCGCGCTCCAGGAGCTTGGCGAGGCCGCCGCCGACCATGCCGCGCACGGCCTCTTCGCGATGCGGCGGCAGATCGCGCTCGACAAGCGTTCGGTTGAGCGCCGTGGTGAGATCACCGACCGTATCGGCGAGTGTTCCGTCGAGGTCGAAAACGACCGCGCGGCAAGACCCTAACTGAATCATCAGGCTGCAGCGCGGGCACGCATCGCCGCGTCACGGATGGCGGCGATGTTCTGCGCATAGGCGCCGCCCTTGAACACGGCGGAGCCTGCCACGATCACGTCGGCGCCGGCCTCCGCCACGAGCGGCGCCGTCTCCACGTTGATGCCGCCGTCCACTTCGAGATGGATGGGCCGCTCGCCGATCATCTCACGGATGGCGCGTATCTTGGGGAGCTGTTCGGGGATGAAGGCCTGGCCGCCGAAACCGGGATTGACCGTCATCACCAGGATCAGGTTGACCTTGTCGAGCACGTATTCGATGACCGTCTCCGGCGTGGACGGCGTCAGGCTGACGCCCGCCTTCTTGCCGAAGCTCTTGATGTGCTGGAGCGAGCGGTCGAGATGTGGCCCGGCTTCCGCATGGACGGTGATGATGTCGGACCCGGCTAAAGCGAACGCCTCGATATAAGGATCGCACGGCGCGATCATGAGATGCACGTCGAACACCTTGTCGGAATGGGGCCGGAGCGCCTTCACCACGGCAGGGCCGATGGTGATGTTGGGCACGAAGTGGCCATCCATCACATCGATATGGATCCAGTCGCAGCCGGCCTTGTCGATCGCCCTGACCTCCTCGCCAAGCTTGGCGAAGTCAGCCGAGAGGATCGACGGCGCAATGATGATGTCTCCGGCCATGGTCAATCCCTTGGGGTCCGGTTGGGCCCCGCAGCGAGGGGCGCGTTATGCGACCGCCGTCTGGTTGGGCGCTTCGGCGCTCGACAGCGCAATCACGGCCGGCAATTGCCGGCCCGCCAGCCATTCGAGGAAGGCGCCGCCGGCGGTCGAGACATAGGTGAAGTCCGGAGTCGCGCCGACCATGTTCAGAGCCCGCACGGTATCCCCGCCACCGGCAATGCTGACGAGCTTGCCCTCTTTCGACAGACGCCCCGACTCCTCGGCAAGCGCCAACGTCCCCTTGCCGAACGGCGCAACCTCGAAGGCGCCGAGCGGACCGTTCCACAAAAGCGTGCTCATCTCCGCAAGCCGCTCCTTCAAGCGCTCGAGGCTTTTTGGGCCCTGGTCGAGCACCATCATATGGGTCGGGATCGCATTGACGTCGCACACCGCCCACTCCGTGCCCGGCGCAAGCTCGTTGGCCACGACTTCGTCGACCGGCAACAGGATTTCACAGCCCGCGCGTTTCGCCGAGGCCAAGACCTCCTTCACCGTCTCCACGAAGTCAGGCTCGTAGAGCGAGTTTCCGACATTCACGCCTTGGGCGTTGAGCAAGGTGTTGGCCATGCCGCCACCGACCACAAGCACATCCATGCAGGTGGCAAGATTCTTCAGCACGTCGATCTTGGTCGAGACCTTGGCGCCGCCGACGACGGCCATGACCGGCCGCTTGGGATCCGCAAGCGCGCTGCGAAGCGCGTTGATCTCCGCCATCATCAACTTGCCCGCATAAGCCGGCATGAGATGCGCAATGGCCTCGACCGAGGCGTGCGCGCGATGGGCGGAGGAAAACGCGTCGTCCACGTATATATCGCCAAGCGCGGCGAGCTGCTTGGCGAACGCGATATCGTTGGTGGTCTCGCCCTTGTGGTAGCGCAGGTTCTCCAGCACGGCGACATCGCCCTCGCCGAGCGTTTTGAGTCCGTTCTCCACGTCGGCGCCCACGCAGTCGTCAAAGAACAGCACCGGCCCGCCGTTCAGAAGCTCTTCCACGCGCTTGGCGACCGGCCGCAAGGAGGTCTCGGGCGAGCGCTCGCCTTTCGGGCGTCCCAGATGGGACATGAGGATGACTTTGGCACCCCCCTGCTTGAGCTTCGAGATCGTGGGAAGCACGCGTTTGATGCGCGTGTCGTCGGCAACCTCGCCGTTTTCAATCGGCACGTTGAGGTCGGCGCGCACGAGCACGCGCTTACCCTTCACATCGAGATCGTCGATGGTCTTGATGGTGGAAAGGTCGACTTCAGACATACTCAGTTCAGAACTCATATCAAACGTCCCATCGCGACGGCAGTGTCGCTCATGCGGTTGGAGAAGCCCCATTCGTTGTCGTACCAGGACACCACCCGGCAGAACGTGCCGTCGATGACCTGGGTACCCGTCAGATCGAAGACGGAACTTAGGGGGTCATGGTTGAAGTCCGATGAAACCAGCGGCTTATCGTTAACCCCGAGCACACCCGCGAGCGGGGCTGCGGAGGCGGCCTTGACCATGGCGGCGTTGATCTCTTCCACCGTGGTCGGACGCGAGGACTGGAAGGTCAGGTCGATGAGGCTGACATTGGGCACCGGCACGCGGATCGAGGCGCCGTCGAGCTTGCCTTCCAGCTCCGGCAGCACGAGGCCGAGGGCCTTGGCGGCGCCCGTCGAGGTCGGGATCAAATTGACGCCGCTGGCACGCGCCCGGCGTGGATCGGAGTGCAGCGTGTCCACGGTGCGCTGATCGCCCGTATAGGCGTGGATCGTGGTCATGTAGCCGCGCTCGATGCCGACCGCCTTATGCAGCACCTCGGCCACGGGCGCGAGGCAATTGGTCGTGCACGAGGCGTTGGACACCACGTGATCTTTTTGGGTGAGCTTGTCGTCGTTGACGCCATAGACCACGGTGAGGTCGGCGCCTGAGCACGGCGCGGACACCAGCACGCGCTTGGCCCCGGCGTCCAAATGCTGGGCGGCCGTCTCTCGCTTGGTGAACCGGCCGGTGCACTCCATCACGATATCCACACCGAGGTCGCGCCACGGAAGCTTCTCGGGATCGGCCTCCGACAGAACCGCGACGTCTTGCCCATCGGCCTTGAGGCGGCCATCGGTGACGGCGATCTCTCCGGGAAATCGTCCATGCACGCTGTCGAACTCGAGCAGCAGCGCGTTCATGTCGGCGGAGCCGAGATCGTTGATCGCGACAAACTCAAGATCCTTGCGGCCCGCCTCCAGGAAAGCCCTGAAGGTCAGCCGGCCGATCCGGCCAAATCCGTTGATGGCGACGCGCGTATTAGCCATTTCCTCCCCTACCTCTACTTCTTGACGATCAGATCACGGGCCGCGGCCGCCACGGCCTCGGGCGTGATTCCGAAATGCTTATAAAGCGCTTCCGCCGGGGCAGAAGCGCCGAATCCGCGCATGCCGATAAATGCGCCCTTGGGGCCGAGCCATTTCTGCCAGCCAAACTCGATAGCCGCCTCGACCCCCACCCTGGGCGCGGCGCCTAGGACCGCCTTCCGGTAGGCTTCGTCCTGGGCGTCGAACAGTTCCCAACAGGGCATGGACACGATTGCGGCCTTGATGCCCTCCCCTTGCAGCATTTTTGCGGCATCGAAGGCCAAAGAAACCTCCGAACCCGTGGCCAGCAGGGTCACGTCGCGGCCGCCTTCGGGCTCCACCAGCACATAAGCGCCTTTGGCGGAGAGATTCTCGTCCGTGGGCGTGGTCCGCAGCAACGGCAAGCCTTGGCGGGTCAGCGAGAGGATCGTCGGCCTGTCCTTGGACAGCAGCGCGATCTCCCAGCATTCGGCGCATTCGACCGAGTCGGCCGGCCGCATCACGGCGAGATTGGGGATGGCACGCAGCGCCGCCAGTTGCTCCACCGGCTGATGGGTGGGGCCGTCCTCGCCAAGGCCGATGGAATCGTGGGTCATCACATAGACCACACGCTGCCCCATGAGCGCCGAGAGGCGGATCGAGGGGCGGCAATAATCGGAGAACACAAGGAAGGTGCCGCCATAGGGCACGATGCCGCCATGGAGCGTGAGGCCATTCATGGCGGCGGCCATGGCATGCTCGCGGACGCCGTAATGGATGTAGTTGCCGGCGAAATCGCCAGGCTTGACGATGGAATGCTGCTTGGTGAGCGTGCCGACGGAGCCCGTCAGATCGGCCGAGCCGCCGATCAGACCGGGCACGACCGGCATCAGCCGCTCCAGAACTTTCTGCGAGGACTGCCGCGTGGCGAGCTTGGCGCCCTCGGCGGCGAAGTCCGTCTTGATCCCGGCAATGGCGCGGGAAATGTCCTCGGCCACCTTGGCGTCGATCGGCTCAATGAGGTGTTTGCGGGAGGCCGCATCGAGACGCCCCGCCGCCTCGGTCCAAGTCTCGTAGGCCGCGTGGTGCCGTGCACCCGCCGCGCGCCACGTCGCTAAAATCCGCTCCGGTACCTCGAAGGGCGGATAAGACCAGCCGAGTTTTTCGCGGGCACCGGCGATCTCCTCATCGCCCAGCGGCGAGCCGTGGGTGGAGGACGTGCCCGCCTTCTTCGGCGCGCCATAGCCGATGACGGTGCGGCAGGCGATGATCGAGGGCCGGTCGGTGACACCGCGCGCATTCTCGATGGCAAGCGCGATAGCTTGCGGATCATGCCCGTCCACCGCGGCGGTATGCCAGTTCGATGCCCGAAACCGCTCAAGCTGATCGTCGGAGACGGCGAGGTCCGTCGTTCCATCGATCGAGATGTGATTGTCGTCGAACAGAAGGATCAACCGGCCGAGCTTGAGATGGCCGGCGAACGAGATCGCCTCCTGGCTGATGCCTTCCATGAGGCAGCCATCGCCGGCGATGCAATAGGTGTGGTGGCTGACGATGTCGTCGCCGTAGCGCTGATTGAGAAGCCGCTCGGCGAGCGCCATGCCGACCGCGTTGCCGATGCCCTGCCCGAGAGGCCCAGTGGTCGTCTCAATGCCCGGCGCATGACCGTATTCGGGATGCCCCGCCGTGCGCGCGCCGAGCTGACGGAAGCGCTTGATCTCCTCGATGTCCATCCCCGGATAGCCGGTGAGGTAGAGGAGCGCATAGAGCAGCATGGAGCCATGACCGGCCGACAGCACGAAGCGGTCGCGGTCGGGCCAGTCCGGGTGCGCGGCGTCGAACTTCAAGAAGCGGGTGAACAGGACCGTGGCGACGTCGGCCATGCCCATGGGCATGCCGGGATGACCGGAATTGGCCTTCTGCACCGCATCCATGGCCAGCGCCCGGATGGCGTTCGCCATATCTTTGTGTGTTGCTTCGGACATTGCCCGGTCCTGCATCAGGGCCTCACCCATCTATTGTCTCCCAAATCCGAAAGCTTAGTAGGCGCGGACGCCCATCGCCGCCTTGACCGCGTGATAGCCCACAAGTAGCTGGGTTAACGCCAGCGGGTGGCTCTTGTTCGCGCCATTGGCGCCATCTACGTCGATGCGACCGACCTGGTCGCGCAGATGGCCCGCCTCCGGGATGAGATTCCACAGCAGATCCTCGATCCGCTCGGCCCTCTTGTCGGAGATATTGCCGTTGATCTCAAGTACGTCGACGGGTTTTCCGTCCCTATCACGCGAAAGCTCCAGATGGAGCCCGGCATTGCTCGTCCCATCGAAAAGCGGCGAAAAATCGGGATGCGGCAGGGTCGGGCGCAGGAGATGGCGGACATCGAGCTGGGTATCGGAGCCGTTGGCGCCCTTGGGCGACTGGAAGCGGATGACGATGTCGGCGAAGGTCCGCTGCGGATGGATGAAATTCGGGCTGTCCTGCTTGCGGCGTTCGAGCGAAGCGACCACCTCCTCCAGCTTGTAGCCGCGCCTGGTTGTATCGCGGTGGATCTTCCACTTGACGCGGAGATCGTCCTCCGGATCGAGAAATATCTTCACGTCGTAGCAATCGCGCATGGCGCGGGTGGTGTAGCCCAACAGCCCTTCGGCGATGACGAATTCGGTGGGCTTGAAGTAGCGCGGGCGGCCCAAAGTACCGTGGGCGTGGCAATAGACGGGCTTCAGCACCGGCTCACCCCGGCGCAGCAGACGCAGATGCTGCTCCAGGACGTCCACATAGTTCGCGCGCGGATCCAGCGCGGACAAACCCGCGTAGTTCCGCTCCTCGCGCGTATAGCGATGATAGTCATCGGTGCAAAAGACGGAGCAGTGCTCCTCGCCCAGAATCTGGGCGACACCCGCCGACAGGGTCGTCTTTCCCGATGCCGAGTCACCCACGATACCGAGGATGATCGGATGATCTACTCGCTTGGGCATTCTCCGCTCCCAGGCGTTCCTATCCCTATGGCTTGTTAGGCGACATCGCGAGCCGCCACGCTCGCTAGACGGTCCGTCGGCACATAACTCGTCATGATCTGCCGCTCGCCCGTCGCCCCGGTTATCATCATTGTCTGCACTTTGTAGTGGGTCTTGCTGCGCTCCACCCCTTCGAGCATGAGGCCCGTGGTGATTCCGGTCGCGCAGAAGAAAAGGTCGTCCGAGGTGATGAGCTCGTCGCGCTCGAACCACCGCGAGGTATCGATGCCGGCGTCCTTGACCGCCTTGGTCTCAGTTTGAAGTTGCGGATCGAGACGGGCGAAGAACTCCCCGCCGATCGCACGGATGGCGCAGGCCGACATGACCCCTTCCGGCGTGCCGCCGGTTCCCATCAAGGCATCGATGCCCGAGCCCGGCACGGCCGCCATGAGCGCGCCGGCAACGTCGCCCGCGGGATACATCGCCACGCGGGAGCCGGCCGCGAGAATTTCGCTGACGAGATTGCGGTGGCGTGGCTTCTCGAGCACGAACACCGTGAGATCGGAAATGTCTTTATTGAGGATCTTGGCGAGCTCTTCGAGCTTCCTCGCCGTGGACCAGGTCGGGTCGATCTTGCCGCGCGCCGAGGCGCTGGCGACGAACTTCTCCATGTAGAAGGCGGGACCCGGATTCATCATGGCGCCGCGGGGCGCCACGGCGAGAACCGAAAGCGCGTTGGTGAGACCGCGCACCAGATAGCTCGTGCCTTCGACGGGATCGACGGCGATGTCGGCCTTGAAGGCGGCACCTTGGTGACCGAGATGCTCGCCGCGTTGAGGCTGCGGCGCCTCGCCGGCCGTCGCCTCGCCAATCACGACACGTGCGTCGATGTCGATCTCGCCGAGCGCGCTGCGCATGGCTTCAAGTGCCGCACAGCCGCCGTCGGCGGCGTCGCCACGCCCAATCCAGTTGAAGGCCGCGCAGGCCGCGCGCTCCGTGACGCGGCGCAAAGAATAGACGAGATCCGGATTGACCGGGCCCGGGGTCTGCATGACGTCTCCTCCTCGGCGGCTCCGTTTCGAAGCGCCGACGTTCTTCAGATGGCCAGAAAGCCTTGGTGCACTATACCTTATGGGTCGCCGCAGCCCCAATGATCAAGGGCCGCGGCCGATTAACCATCCCAATTTCTATGGTCTAGCCGCCGCGACTCCGCGGATCGAGCCCATCGCGCAAGGCGTCCCCAAGGACATTGATGGAGATCAGAACCCCAATCAGCACAAGCCCGGGCAAGACCGTGACCCACCAGGCGCCCGCGAACATGAGGTCATAGCCGGAGCGGATCAGCGTGCCGAGGGAGGGCTTGGTCACCGGCATGCCAAGCCCCAGAAAGGACAAAGCCGCCTCCGCCATGATGGCGCCGGCCACTTGCGTGGTGGCGATGACAACCAGGGGCGAGAGGATGTTGGGCAGGATGTGGCGGTGCACAATGGCCAAATCGCTGCTCCCCACCGCGCGGGCCGCCCGGACATAATCCTTGGCCGCCTCGACCAGGGTGGCCGCGCGGGCCGTGCGGGCGAAAACGGGCCACTCCGCCAAGCCGATGACGAGGACCAGCAGCGGCACGGCAAACGTGCTCAGGGCCGCGCCGCCGAGGCCTGCGCGAAACAGCGCCATGACGATGATCGCCATCATCAGGGTGGACAGGGAAAGCTGGATGTCGGCCAGGCGCGTGATGAGGCTATCCACCCGCCCACCGAAATAGCCGGCCAGGAGACCCAGCGACACGCCGATCGCCGACTGGATGACCACGGCGAGAATGCCGACCAGCAGCGAGATGCGCGCGCCGTAGAGAATGGCGCTGTAGAGATCGCGGCCTTGGGCGTCGGTGCCCAGGATGAAGCGCGGATCGCTCCCCTCCTGCCAGACCGGTGGCAGCTCGGCGTCGAGCAGATCGAAGCTTGCCAAATCGAACGGGTCTTGCGGGGCGATGAGCGGCGCGAACAAACAGGCCAGCGCCACGACGCCGAGCAAGGCGGCGGCGAGGATGGCGCCGGGCCGTTCGCCGGCAAAATTGGCGAAGGCGCGTGCATTCGCTTGGTTCACCCCCGCGCTCATCGTCCCCCCTCGAGACTGACGCGCGGGTCGAGCGCGAGGCTCACCATGTCGACAAGCGTGTTGACGACCACGAATAAGAGACCAACCAGCACGAGATAGGTGGTGATGAGCGGAATGTCGGCGCGGGTCACGGCTTCAAGAAAGAGGAACCCCATGCCCGGCCATTGGAACACCGTCTCGGTGAGAAGCGTGTAGGCGATGAGCGTGCCGACTTGGAGACCGCCCACGGCCACGAGCGGCAGTAGCGCGTTGCGCAGCGCATGGACGACCCACACGCGCAAGGGCGAGGCACCCTTGGCGCGCGCGGTGCGCACATAATCGTGCCCGAGCTCATCGAGCATGGCGGCGCGCACCAGCCGGATGAACAACGGCAGCATGATCGAGGAGAGCGTCAGCGCCGGCAGCAGCAGATGCTCGAGCCCGTCGAGAGTTAGGAGGCCCGTCTGCCACGCGCCGAGATCGATCGTCTCGCCGCGACCGAAAGCCGGCAGCCAGCCGAGCCAGACCGAGAAAATCGTGATGAGCAAGATGCCGGTGAGAAAGACCGGTACGGAGATGCCAA
>Ga0075527_10000130_pt1 | contig 16755 bp, 17 predicted proteins | sample NGEPer11B_FD_74784 | JGI IMG/M metagenome (GOLD analysis project Ga0075527, IMG submission 74784) | Arctic peat soil microbial communities from the Barrow Environmental Observatory site, Barrow, Alaska, USA - NGEE Permafrost305-11B | ecosystem: Environmental > Terrestrial > Soil > Wetlands >...
CCGTCAGTACCGGTTCTTGAGCGGCTCGCCACGCTTGATCTGCGGCTTGGGCAGGCGGAAGCGCCTCAATTGGGTCGTACGAAGGACGCTGTATGGCACCGCGCCCTTGTGGCTTTCGTTGGGGAACCGTTCGGCGAGTTTCTTCTTGAGGCCCCGGATCATGACGAATTCGTCGATGATCGTGCCGAAAATCGTGACGGTCCAGACGATGAACACCGCCATCACTGCCCACGATGCACTGATGAAACTGAAAGTCAGAATCACGATCAGGATCGGGAGCAGGAATTCGGCCATGTTGAACCGGCGGTCGACATAGTCGCGGCAGAACCGGCGTACCGGGCCGCGTTCGCGGAGCGGGAGGTGCAGGTCGTCGCCGCCTGTCTTCATGGCATCGCGGGCACGATCACGCTGCCGCTGGCGTGCGTCGCGCTGCGACTTCATTTGATCCTTGCGCGAAACGGGGGTCTTCATCCGCTTCTTGCGGGCCGCTTCGGCTTCCTTGCGGGTCGGCGTCGGGCGACCCTTCCCGGATGCGTCTGTTGCCTTGTCTAACACCGGGCAAAGCCTACCCGTAGGCTTATCGGCATGAGCATCTGGAAGCGCATCCTCGGCATTTTTCGATCCCGTACAGATCGGTCTGCCGACGATGTCGCCGAGCTCAAGGCCACGCTCGACGAGAGTTACCGCTCACAGCTCCAACTTCTTCAGGAGGTGCGCCGTGGTGTGGCCGATGTTGCCACGAGTCGCAAACGGGTCGAACTCCAGATCGCGAAACTGGGTCAGCAGGGCGCCGCATTTGCAGACGAGGCGCGTGCCGCAGTCCAGGAGGGGGACGACGAAGCCGCCAGGCGAGTGCTGACCCGCAAGATCGCGATCGAGCAAGCGGTGGGTGATCTTGAGACGCAGCACGCGGACATCAAGGCCGACGAAGACCGGCTCGTCGACTCATCACGCGAGATCCAGAGCAAGATCGAGTCGTTCCGGATCCGCAAGGATTCGCTTCGCGCCCGCCATACGGCGGCTGAGGCACGCACGCGGATCAACTCCGCATTCACCGGCATTTCGGGTGAGATGGGTGCCGTGGGTGAAGCCATCAAGCAGACCGAACAGCGCACTCGCGAACTCGAGGCCCACGCCAATGCCGTCGACGAGTTGGTGGCAGAGGGGATCATTGAGGATGTGACCAACAAGAATTCGACCGATCCGTTCGACCGGCAATTCGATGCGCTGTCGGAAAAGACGAATGTCGATCTGGAACTGGAGGTGCTCAAGCAGGAGTTGCCCGGGGCGAGCGGAGACGGCGATGGCCAGAACCAGGTTTAGGAGTGACCGTGGGCTTACCGCCCGCATGGGGGTCGTCGGCCTCGGTCTCGGCGCGCTGTATGTGCTCTTCGGCGCCGTCCTCATCACCCAGACCGGACTGTTCTTCGGCGCGATCATCGTGGTCGGCATGGCGTGGGGGCAGTGGTATTTTTCGGACAGACTGGCACTGAAATCGATCGGCGGCAAGGAAGTCAGCCCCGAACAGGCGCCCGAACTCCATGGCATGATCGACCGGCTCGTCGCGCTGGCAGACATGCCTAAGCCGCGCGTTGCGGTCGCCGTCACCGATATGCCCAATGCCTTTGCGACGGGTCGGTCTCCAAGCCACGCGGTCGTATGCGTGACGACGGGCATCATGCAAAGGCTCGATGCCGATGAACTCGAGGGAGTCCTCTCGCACGAACTCGCGCACGTGGCGAACCGCGACGTAGCGGTTATGACGGTGGCCTCGTCGCTCGGCCTGCTCGCCGGTTACATCACCCGGTGGGGCATGTATTTCGGCGGCGGCAGGCGCGACAGCAATGGCGGCCTCTCGATGATCGTGGTGTGGATCGCCAGCATCGCGGTGTACTTCATCAGTTTCCTGCTGACCCGTGCCCTGTCGCGCTACCGCGAACTCAGTGCCGACCGTTGTGGCGCCTACCTCACCGGCCGGCCGTCGGCGCTCGCTTCGGCGCTCGTCAAGATTTCCGGCGACATCGCGCGTATACCGAACCGCGACCTCCGTGAGGCTGGCGGGCTCAACGCATTCTTCATCGCCCCGGCAATCAGCAGCGCGTCACTCGGCGCGCTGACCTCGACCCACCCGCCACTGCAGCAGCGCATCGATCAGTTGGCGAAGGTCGCAGCCGACCTCGGCCAGCCGATTTAAGCCGACCCGTGGGTTTCCTCGATTCGATCCTGGGCCGCAGCAAGCCGGCCAAAGCAAACCTCGATGTGCTGTTTGCGGTGCCGCAGGCGGCGTTGACGCTCGAGGCGGGAGGCGGCTTCACCTTCACCGGCGTCGGTTCGGTCTGTTACCGGCCGAACGAGGGAGCCGCCTTCCTTGCCACTGAAAAGGACGTCGAGGCATTGCTCAACGCCGCGGGCGGGACGCCGGTCGAGCGCACCGACGACAAGTTCGGCTTCCGCTGGCTCAAAGTGGAACGCCCGGCATCGGACGTGGCCGGTCTCGTGACTGACCTGCATGCGGTCAATGCGTCCCTGGCCGACGCGGGCTTCGGGCAGTCGCTGCTGTGCTCGCTGGTGAACTTCGTGACGACGGCGGGGGAGCCGATCGCGATCGTCTACCTCTACAAGCGGGGCACCTTCTTCCCCTTCGCCCCCGCAGGCGAGAACCGGCGCGACAACGAACTCGAATTGATGGTGCGCGGGCTCGTCGCCGAAGACATCCCGATTGAGCAGGATCTGGCTCGTTGGTTCGCGGTATGGGGAGCACCGGGTCTCTAGCCAGACACTCCTTGGTTTTCGGATAGATTGCTCCTGTGACTTTCGACGCGCTAACTCCTGCACAAATCCAGGCCCTCCACGACGAGCAGTCCACGGCATATGAGGCACTCCAGAACGCCGGTCTCGTTCTCGACCTGACGCGTGGGAAACCGTCGCTGGCGCAACTCGATCTCTCCATGGGCTTGCTCGACCTGCCGGGCGCCGGCCACTACAAGGACGCGGCGGGCACCGACCTCCGCAACTACGGAGGGTTGCGGGGCTTGCCCGAACTGCGCGTCATTTTTGCGGATCTGTTGGGCGTGTCCGTCGACCAGTTGGTCGCGGGTAACAACGCGAGCCTGCAGTTGATGCACGACACGCTCGTCTACTGCCTCTTGCACGGGACGACCGACTCCGAACGGCCATGGGGCAAGGAAGAGAAGATCAAGTTCCTCTGCCCGGTGCCCGGCTACGACCGGCACTTCGCGCTGTGTGAGGAACTCGGCATCGAGATGATCTCCGTGCCCACCACCGAAGACGGCCCGGACGTCGAAGCGGTGACCCGTCTCGTGGCGGACGACCCGCAGATCAAGGGCATCTGGGTCGTACCGACATACGCGAACCCGTCTGGAGCCGTGTGCTCACAGGAGGTCGCGGCGGCGCTCACCTCGATGCCGACCGCAGCGCCGGATTTCCGTATCTTCTGGGACAATGCGTACGCCGTGCACCACCTGACTGAGATCGAAACCAAGTCGGCCGATGCCCTCTCCCTTGCAGCCGCCGGACAGCATCCCAACCGGGTGTTCCTGTTCGCGTCGACCTCGAAGATCACGTTCGCCGGCGGCGGCGTCAGTTTTTTTGCGAGTTCGGCGGCCAATGTTGCTTGGTACCTTGCGCACCTGGCCAAGGCGTCCATCGGTCCGGACAAACTGAACCAGCTGCGCCACGCGATGTTCCTCAAGGACGCCGAGGGAGTGCGCGCCCTGATGGCGAAGCACCGCGAGATCATCGCGCCGAAGTTCGAGGCGGTGGCCTCAATCCTGAGCGAACGGCTCGGCGGCCGCGGTGTCGCGAGGTGGAACGAGCCGAAGGGCGGTTATTTCGTCAGCCTCGAGGTCGTAGACGGCACCGCGTCGCGTGTGGTGGAGCTCGCCAAGGCCGCAGGGATTGCGCTGACACCGGCGGGCGCGGCCTACCCATACGGGAAGGATCCGGCGGATCGCCACATCCGTATCGCACCGACCTTCCCGACGCCAGGGGATGTCGCCCTCGCGATCGACGGGGTCGCGACGTGCGTGCTGCTCGCGGCGACTGAGAAGTCGCTCGCGGGAGTTTAAGCAACGCATGCGCATCCTGATCGCCCCGGACAAATTCGCCGGCACCCTCACCGCAGGCGAAGCGGCGCGCGCCATCGCGGCCGGATGGCACCGACGCAAGCCCGAGGACGAACTGACGCTTCGCCCCATGGCGGACGGCGGCCCAGGGTTCGTCGGCGTCCTGAACGGGGTCCTCGGCGGCGAATTGCTCGCCACCACGGTCCGCGGGCCGCTTGGCGAGGAAGTCCCGATCACGCTGCTTGACTCGGGCGGCACGGTCTACATCGAGACTGCCCAGGCCTGCGGCCTCGATCTGGTCGACGAATTGCGTCCCCTCGACGCGTCCAGTTTCGGCGTCGGCCAGGCGATCATCGCCGCACTTGATGCGGGCGCCGAACGCCTCGTGATTGGTCTCGGCGGCAGCGCGACGAATGACGGCGGAGCCGGAATGCTTGCCGCACTCGGCGCGACCGCCGACGTTCCACTCGACCGTGGACCCGGAGCCCTTGCCGGCATCACGACGATCGACCTCGCCCCAGTGCATGAGGCGCTGGGAGGCATCGACATCAACATCGCAAGCGACGTCGGGATCGGACTACTCGGGATGTTCGGCGCGACCAAGGCATTCGGTCCGCAAAAGGGCCTCGACGACGCCGGGGTCCAGCGCGTCGACGCGATCCTCGACCAGTTCGTGGTCGCCGCCTGCGGGTCAACGCCATCGGAGCGGCGGCGCGCCGACGAAAAAGGAGCGGGGGCGGCCGGCGGGCTCGGTTTCGCGCTGATGCTCGCAGGCGGGACGACGACGTCTGGAATCGACCTCGTCTCCGATGCTGCCGGCATCGACGAACTCGCCGCGAACAACGATCTCGTCATCACCGGAGAGGGGACATACGACTTCTCGTCGCGTGATGGCAAGGTCGTGTTTGGCGTCGCCCAACGCGCTGCGCGGGCAGCCAGGCCGTGCATAGTGATAGCCGGCCACGTGACCGTCGGCGCACGGGAGATGCGCGCTATGGGCGTCGAGTCGGCCTATTCGATGGTTGATGCGCTCGGGGAGGACAACGCATTGGGCAATCCGTATGCTTCGCTCGAGGATCTCGCTGCGCGAGTCGCGCGTACGTGGTCCTTTTAACGGCGCGTACGATGGAATGGAATTGCTGGGGACATTGTTGACCCCACAGACGGACCCACGACCAAGGGGAGAACACAACACTATGACAGTTGACAGCACCTCGGAGCAGACCGCAGTAGAGACCGAAGCCCCCGCGGGCGGCGTGACAATCACGCCCGGCGCTGCCGCCAAAGTGAAAAGCCTGCTTGAACAGGAAGGTCGCGATGACCTTGCCTTGCGTATCGCTGTCCAGCCGGGTGGCTGTTCGGGCCTTCGCTACCAACTCTTCTTCGACGAGCGCACGCTCGACGGCGACGAAGTGCTTGCTTATGACGGCGTTTCCGTTGTCGTCGACCGCATGAGCATCCCGTACCTCGGCGGCGCGACCATCGACTTCGTCGACACCATCGAGAAGCAAGGGTTCACGATCGACAACCCGGTCGCAACGGGCTCGTGTGCCTGTGGAGATTCCTTCCACTAATCTGGCACGGTGAATATCGCAGTAGCCGGATCGATCGCCACCGATCATTTGATGACTTTCCACGGAAAGTTTGCCGATTCGCTCGTTCCCGACCAACTCGACAAGATCGCGCTGTCGTTCCTCGTCAACGACCTCGATATCCGTCGTGGCGGCTGCGGGGCGAATATCGCCTTCGGCCTCGCAGCCCTCGGCCATGAGCCCTTGCTCGTAGCCGCCGTAGGCTCGGACTTCGATGACCTCGGCTACCGCGACTGGCTCACCGAATCGGGTGTCGACTGCAGCCACCTGTACGTATCCGAAACGCTGCACACCGCTCGCTGCACCATCACGACGGATGATTCGCACGCTCAAATCGTCACGTTCTATGCAGGCGCCATGGCCGATGCCCGCAACATCGACCTTGCCGCCCTGAGCGATGAGATCGGCGGCATCGACCTCGTGCTGATCGGCCCTGACGACCCCGAAGCCATGCTGCGCCATACCCAGGTCTGTCGGGAGCGTGGCATCGACTTCGCGGCCGACCCCTCGCAACAACTCGCGTGGGCCGACGGCGACCTGATCCGCCAACTCATCGACGGCGCGGCCTATCTGTTCAGCAACGACTATGAAGCGGCGCTGATCGAACGAAAGACCGGCTGGAGCGCGGCCGACGTCCAGGCGCATGTGTCGACCCGCATCGTCACCCATGGCGCCGACGGCGTCCGTGTCTATCCGGCGGACGGTGGCGAGATCTACGTCAAGGCCATTGAAGGCATCATCGCCGTCGATCCCACCGGAGTTGGCGATAGTTTCCGCGCAGGCTTCCTCGCCGCGGTCGCCGCGGGTCTCAGCCTCGAACGGGCCGCCCAGGTTGGCTGCACCATCGCCGCGAGTGTCGTCGAAACCAAGGGCACACAGGAGTATGAACTTGGGCGCGGCGGTTTTGGGAAGCGCTTTGTTACCGCGTATGGCGAGGAGGCGGCCACCGAGGTCGTTGCGGCACTCAAACTTGGGTAACAACACAGGGTGACCTGAGCGCCCGCCCGGAGGCACTCTGGAGTAGTGTGCTGATGTCATCTATTGCCTGTCTCCAGCCAGAAAGGCGCCCCGTGGGTCGGACGAAATTGGCGTTAATCGCCTTCGGCATCGCATCAGTCAGTGGCTGTGCCCCAGACGCTGACAATGAACTTGCCCGGTTGGCCTTACCGGTAGCCGGCAGTGATCGTTCGCAGGACATGTGGAATCTGTGGCTGGGTGCCTGGATTGCGGTGCTCGTGGTCTTCCTGCTGGTCGTCGGCCTCATCCTATGGTCTACGTTCCGCTATCGCCGTCGTTCGGACGACGAAGTGCCCGACCAGGTGCGATACAACCTGCCGATCGAAGCGCTGTACACGATCGCCCCGGTCATTGCGGTGGCCATCTTCTTCTTCCACACCGTCTCCGCGCAAAACAGCATGCTCGAGAAGGTCGACAACCCTGAACACACGATCACGGTCGTGGGCAGCAAATGGCAGTGGGCCTTCAACTATCTCAAAGAAGATGCCACCTCGGGTGAGGACGTCTACGACTCCGGCGTTCCAGAGGACCCGGCCGATTTGTATCTCGCGGTCGACGAGTCGGTCCGCTTCGACCTCAAGAGCCCCGACGTCATCCACTCCTTCTGGATCCCCGAGTTCTACTTCAAACTCGACGTGATTCCCGGCAAGGTCAACTCCTTCGACGTCACGCCGACTCGCACCGGCACCTTCACGGGCCGCTGCGCCGAACTGTGCGGCCTTCACCACTCGCGGATGATCTTCAAGGTCCACGTGGTGAGCCGCGCCGAATACGACAAGCACCTCGCCGAACTCAAGACCGCCGGTCAGATCGGCGCTCCCGAAGGGGCCGAGTATGCAGATACCCTCGCGGGCCTCGAACCCCAGAACGGAGACGAGCAGTGACGTCGGCAACGGCAACGGCACCGGCACCGGCGGCACCGACGATCGGCCGGCGCATCGTCAGGATTCTGACGTCGACCGATCACAAGGTGATCGGCAACATGTACCTCATCACCTCGTTCACGTTCTTCATCATCGGCGGTATCATGGCGCTCCTCATCCGCGCCGAACTCGGCCAGCCAGGCAGCCAGGTCGTCACCGACGAGACATACAACCAGCTGTTCACGATGCACGGCACGATCATGCTGCTGATGTTCGCGACGCCGCTGTTCTTCGGCTTTGCCAACGCGATCATGCCGTTGCAGATCGGCGCGCCTGACGTTGCGTTCCCACGCCTCAATATGTTCAGCTACTGGCTGTACTTGTTCGGCAGCACGATCGTTGTTTCTGGATTCTTCGTCCCTGGCGGCGCGGCCGGCTTCGGCTGGTTCGCCTACGCGCCGCTCAGCAGCGCCGTGAACTCACCCGGTGTCGGCGGTGACCTGTGGGTCATGGGCCTCTACATGTCCGGTCTGGGGACGATCCTCGGGGCGGTTAATTTCATTACCACCATCTTCACGATGCGCATGCCCGGTATGACGATGTTCCGCATGCCGATCTTCACCTGGAACACCTTGGTGACGAGCCTGCTCATCTTGATCGCGTTCCCGGTCTTCGGTGCCGCCCTGCTCGCGCTGGAGTTCGATCGCAGGCTGGGTGCCCACATTTTCGACCCGGCCAACGGCGGTCCAATCCTCTGGCAACACCTATTCTGGTTCTTCGGCCATCCTGAGGTGTACATCATCGCGTTGCCGTTCTTCGGTATCGTGACCGAAATCTTCCCGGTCTTCGCGCGCAAACCGATCTTCGGCTACGTGGGCCTCGTCGCCGCGACGCTCTCGATCGGGGCGCTCTCGGTTGCCGTGTGGGCCCACCACATGTTCGTGACGGGGTCGGTGGACCTCGCGTTCTTCTCATTCATGTCGTTGTTGATTGCGGTGCCGACCGGCGTGAAGTTCTTCAACTGGATAGGCACGCTCTGGGGGGGATCTCTGTCCTTTGACACCCCGCTGATCTTCTCGCTGGGCTTCCTGACGACGTTCCTCTTCGGTGGTTTGACCGGTGTCGTGCTCGCATCGCCGACGCTCGACTTCCAGCTTTCGGACTCGTACTTCTTGGTGGCGCACTTCCACTACGTCGTGTTCGGCACGGTGGTATTCGCGATGTTCGCCGGCTTCTACTTCTGGTGGCCGAAGTTCACCGGACGGATGCTCGACGAACGCCTCGGCAAGATCCATTTCTGGCTGCTGTACGTGGGCTTCCACCTGACATTCCTGGTCCAGCACTGGCTCGGTGTCAAGGGGATGCCGAGGCGTTACGCGGACTATGCACCTACGGATGGGTTCACGACGCTGAACCAAATTTCGACTGTCGGGGCGTTCCTGCTGGGCGCGTCCACGCTGCCGTTCTTGTACAACGTCTGGAAGTCGCGCAAGAGCCCGCTTGTCGGACTCGACGATCCATGGGGCTGGGGGCGCTCGCTCGAATGGGCGACGTCGTCGCCACCGCCGCGCCACAACTTCGTGTCGCTGCCGCGGGTCCGTTCCGAAAGTCCGGCCTTCGACCTGCATCATCCCGAGATCGCTGCCCTCGAGTTCGGGGACAACGAACGACACGATGAAGTCGAACAGCTTGTGGCAGATGCCCGCGGGGAATCGAAGGGTGAGAACTGAACCATGAAGGCTGAAACATGGATCATGGTGTCCATCGGGACCTTTTTCGGTATCATCTCGCCGATCTACTGGATCCTCAGCAGCGACCCGACCGGCACGAGCGCACTCGTCATGACGACGCTGTTGTGCTTCCTGATGGCCTTCTACCTCGGCGTGGTCGCCAAGCAGATCCCCGGACGTCCCGAGGACCTGAGTGACGGCGAGGTCGCTGACGGAGCCGGCGAATACGGCTTCTTTCCGCCATACAGTTGGTGGCCGCTCTTCACCGCATCTGCGATTGCCGTTGTCGTCGTAGGTGTGGCCATCGGCTGGTGGCTCGTCATCATCGGTGTCGGTTTGCTCGGCATGGGCGTGGTGGGCTGGGTCTTCGAGTACTACCGCGGGGTCCACGAGCACTGAGCACAGATTGTGCAGCAGCCCCGTACCCGCATGGCGCGGGGCTGCTGCGCTACATGTGCCCCGTATCATGAAGCAGTGAGACTCCGCCTTTTGTCGCTGCCGCTGGGCCTTGTCGTGCTCGCCGGCTGCTCCGTCGTCAAGGATGCACCATTCGTGGCTGCAGAGGTCGCTCCCGTCACGCTGGACAGCAACATCGCGGCCAAAGCCAAGGACGTCACCGTCGACACGGTCGTCCGCGCCGCGGCCAGCGATGGCACGATCAAGGCCGTCGAACTCTATTACGGCGAGGACCCCGAGAAGAATGCAGTCAAGGGAACCTTCAGTGGCACCGAATGGATCGCCGGCGAGTTGTTGGAGCCTGCGCAGACCTACCATCTGAGCGTGACCGGCGAGAATGCCGAGGGCAAGCAGGACACGCTCAAGCGCACCTTCAGGACACAGGCACTCACTCTCGCCCAGCAGACCTATCCGAGTGTCGCCCCCTTGCAGGGCGAGACCGTCGGCGTCGGGATGCCAGTCATCGTGAAGTTTGACATACCCGTCGACAACAAGGCCATCTTCGAACGGAAGATGAAGGTCGTCTCGACCCCGGCCGTCGAAGGCAGTTGGAGCTGGCTGAACGACCGCGAGGTGCATTTCCGGCCCAAGGACCACTGGCCCGCCGGGGCCAAAGTACGCCTCACCGCAGCGGTCAACGGGCTGCCGGCGGGCAAGGGCGTCTACGGCCAGCAGGACCAGGACATCAGCTTCACGATCGGCCGCTCCGTCGTGAGCACGGTGGACATTGCTCGGCACACACTGAGCGTGAAAATCGACGGCAAGACCGAACGTACGTTTGGGGTAACGACCGGCAAGGACGGATTCATCACCCGGTCTGGCATCAAGGTCATCATGGAGAAGCACAACACGCTTCGGATGGATGCCGCCACGACCGGCATCGACGAGGACGACCCGGAGTATTACGACCTACCGGACGTCAAACATGCCATGCGGGTAACGAACTCGGGCGAATTCATTCATGCGGCGCCGTGGTCGCAGAGTTCACAGGGGCTGGCCAACGTCAGCCATGGGTGTGTCGGGCTCAGTGTCGGCGATGCCAACTGGTTCTTCTCGCATTCCAGGCGCGGTGACGTCGTGAAGTTCACGGGCAGCTCCCGCGGCCTGGAGGCGCAGAACGGTTGGACCGACTGGGACGTCTCGTATGACGAATTCAAGAAGGGTTCTGCGCTCTAGCCCTACCGCAGCGAGTTGGGTCCCGGTTCGCGATGACCGGAACCCAACTCGTTAAGGCTGCTTTCAGTGCTCTTTGGGGACGCCCGTCTCGGAGACACCCTGGAACTCGTTGCCCTGGGGCAACTCGTGTCCGGTGTGGTCCGCGTGATGGTGTGCCTCCTCCACGTCGAGCGTCGTCGGCTTGTCGACGGCGCCCGAGTAGAAGAAATCGCGTGCCTTCGCGTGCAACCTGGCCTTTCGACCTTCGGGATTGCGGACCCCATTGTCGTCGGTCTCGGCAGGTGCCTCGAGCGCCGGCAGGCGGTCATGGGTCGTCAGCACGTACTGGTGGTCCGACTCGAGCGGAGCGTGCCGCTCGGAGTAGTTGCCGTCCACCGTGCGCTCGATGACGCCGGTCTCGAAGCCGTGCAGGATGCGCTCCCTGTCCCCATGTTGCAGACCGATGCAGATGCGCTTCGTCACAATGAATGCGATCACGGGCGCAACGAACACCAGTATCCGGGCGGCCCAGGTGATCGCGAAGATGTCCATATGCAACTTCAGGGCGATGATGTCGTTGCCGCCGGCAATCCAGTTGATGGCGTAGAACGTCATACCCGCGACACCGAGTGCGGTGCGGACCGGCATGTTGCGCGGACGGTCGAGCAGGTGGTGGTCACGGTCGTCGCCGGTGATCCAACGCTCAACGAACGGCCAGAGAGCCAGGACTGTGAACAGCAGGCCCATGAGGAGCACTGCCGGGATGAACACATTCCAGCTGAATGTCCAGCCGAAGATGGTGTTTTCCCAGTTGGGCATGATGCGGACTGCGCCTTCGACCCAGCCCATGTACCAGTCGGGCTGCGAGCCTGCGGTGACCTCCGACGGGTTGTACGGGCCATACAGCCAGACCGGGTTGATCTGGATGAACGCACCCATCAGTGCGGTGAAGCCGAAGACGACGAAGAAGAAGCCGCCGGCCTTGGCCGCGTAGACGGGGAGCATCGGGTAGCCGACGACGTTGCGCTCTGTGCGCCCGGGGCCAGGCCATTGCGTGTGCTTGTGGTAGACGAGCAGCAGCAGGTGGGCGCCGATGAGGCCGAGCAGGAGCGCCGGGATCAGCAGAATGTGCGCCATGTAGAGGCGCGGGATGATGAGGTCGCCAGGGAACTCTCCGCCGAAGACGAAGAACTCGATGTAGGAGCCGACGATCGGGATCGAGCGGATCAGGCCGTCGACGAAGCGAAGGCCGGTGCCCGAGAGCAGGTCGTCGGGGAGCGAATAGCCGGAGAAACCCTCGATCATGCCGAGCGAGAAAAGCCCGACGCCGATCAGCCAGTTGATTTCGCGCGGCTTGCGGAATGCACCGGTGAAGAAAACGCGGAGCATGTGCACGATGATCGCCGCCATGAACAGATTGGCGGACCAGTGGTGGATCTGACGCATCAGCAGGCCACCGCGGATATCGAAGGAGATATCGAGCGTCGAGGCGAAGGCGTGGCTCATCTCGAGGCCGCGCAGCGGCTCATACGTACCTTGATAGGTCGTCTCGGCCATGCTGGGCTGGAACCAGAACGTCAGGAAGGTGCCGGTCAGCAGCAGGACGACGAAACTCCACAGGGCGATTTCGCCGAGCATGAACGACCAGTGGTCGGGGAAGATCTTGCGGAGGTTCTTTTTCGCAAGGCCGGCGAGGCCGAGCCGCTCATCGAGCCACTGGACGGGACCGGAGGCCACCTTGCCGACGCCGGTGTCCTCGATGGGGCTGTAGGTACTCATGACTTCGGACCCCTCTTGAGTTCAGGGAAGCTGGGACCGACGACGTCCTGGAAGTCGCCCATCGCGATCAGGTAGCCCTCGCCGTCGAGGCCGAGTTGCAACTGCGGCAGCGGACGGTTGGCGGGGCCGAAGATGACCTTGCCGGCGTCGGCAAGGTCGAACGTCGACTGGTGGCACGGGCACAGCACGTGGTGCGTCTGCTGCTCCCACAGGCTGATGGGGCAGCCGACGTGCGTGCAGATCTTCGAATAGCACAGGATGCCTTCGATGCCCCAGTTCTCGCGATCCTTGGCGGGGGTGATGTCTTCGGGGCGCATACGGACGACAATGACGGCCGCCTTGGCCTTTGCCTGTAGCGCTTCGGTTCCGTGCAGGACACGTTCACCGTCGGCGTCGGTCTCGAAGATGATGCCCGGCTCGGCATTGACGAGCTGGCCGACCTCGAGGTCGCTGGGCTTGATGGGCGTGCCGGAGACGTCGCTGACAACCCGCATCCCCTTCTTCCAGACCGTTTCATACAGGCTGTGGGGGAGCGGACCCAGATCACGGAGCAGGACAACGGCGGGCAGGCCGAGGAGGCCGACCGCGCCGAGCAGGCTGTTGCGGATCAGCGGGCGACGAGCGAAGCCGGACTCATCGATGCCTGCATTGAGCGCCTTGAGCGTCTCGGCGCGATCCTCGGTCGAAGATGCCACCGGGTGGCGCATTTCGATGATTTCATGGTCGCCCATGAGCTTCTTGGCCCACTGGATGGCGCCGACGCCGATCAAAAGGAGCGCGGAGCCGAGCGTGGCGCCAAGCGCGACGTTGAGCGCCGACCACCCCAGGAACGTCTGATCCCTGTCGATCGTGAAGTAGAAGACGCAGAACGCGAGGGCGAGCAGTCCGGCCACGCCGAACATGCCCGAAACCTGCAGTTCAGCGCGACGCTCCTGCTTTGGATCAACGTCGGTGGGCCGGGGCAGATGCGCCGGAACGCCCGGGTTCTCGATCGGTTCGGCCCGTTCGATGTCGTCGTGGTCGTTCACTGCTTCTTCACTCTCGCTCCATTGGCGCCGATCCATACGGCGACGCCAACGAGGCCGCCAATTCCAACAATCCAGGCGAAGAGGCCGTCGACGACCGGGCCGAGACCGCCGCCGCCGTAGCCGCCATAACTGGGCTCGTCCTCAATGGCCTTGATGTAGGCGATCACGGCTAGTTTGTCTTCGGGTGTGATCACGGCGTTGGAGAAGACAGGCATCTGCTGCGGGCCGGTCACCATGGCCTCATAGATGTGCTTCGCGCTGGCGCCGGTCAGTTTGGGTGCATACCGGCCGCTGGGGAGGGCGCCGCCGGCACCGACCGAGTTGTGGCATGCGGTGCAGTTCGTGCGGAAGAATTCGCCGCCGCGCTTCACGTCTTCTTCGGACGCGTTTTTGTAGTCGAGGGCCTCGGCGCCGGGAATTGACGGGCCGGGACCGAGGGACGCGACGTAGGCCGCGAGCTGCGAGATCTCTTCGTCTGTGTAGACCGGTTCCTTGCGCGGTGCCTGCGGAGCGTTGTTTGTCAACGGCATGCGGCCGGTACCGACCTGGAAATCGACGGCGGCAGCGCCGACGCCGATCAGCGACGGGCCGTAGTTGTTACCCGATTTCGTCAGGACGCCTGAGGCGTTCTTGCCATGGCAGCTCGCGCAGCCGATGAGGAACAGCTGACGGCCGGCTTCGACCTTCCGCGAATCCTCGTCAACGGCGGTCGCCGATTGCGGGGCGAAGGCCGAGAAAAGACCGCCGGCGACGAGGAGCCCGACCAGCAGCACCATCAAACCGGCGAGGGGATGCCGTCGACGTGTGGACAGGTTCCGCACGGTGGACCTCATTCCTGAAATTTTCAGACTCAGATTACAGCGGGACAGAGAGAATATGTAGTGAGGGTGGCCTTCCTCAGCGAATCAGGTAGACGGTCGCGAATAGCCCGATCCATACGATGTCGACAAAGTGCCAGTAGTACGAGACCGCGATGGCGGAAATCGCCTGTTCGTGGGTGAACGTGCGGGCCATGAAGGTACGGCCGATGACCAACAGGAAGGCGATCAGGCCACCAATGACGTGAAGGCCGTGAATGCCCGTCGCGAGATAGAAGACGCTGCCATACGCCGAGGCCGCGATCGTGACGTCCTGGTGAACGATTTCGGCATACTCCAACACCTGGCCGCCGATGAAGATCGCGCCCATGATGTACGTCAGGACGAACCACTCGCGCAGGCCCCAGCCGCCCACGTTGACGATGCTGCCGAGACGGCCCACACGGCCCTTCTCGGCGGCGAAAACACCGAACTGGCAAGCGACCGACGAGAGCACCAGGATGGTGGTGTTCACGGTCGCGAACCCGATGTTGAGCTTCTCGGTTTCGGTTGCCCAGAGTTCGGGGCTGATATTGCGGATCGTGAAGTAGGCGGCGAACAGCGCCGCGAAGAACATGAGCTCGCTCGAGAGCCACACGATGGTCCCGACGGCGACCATGGAGGGACGTCCCTCTTGGCCGTGGAGCCGGGATGCTGGAATCACAGTTGTAGTCGCCACGAGCCCATTATGTACGATTCGAGTGTGAACGAACACAAGCCCCTGCGTGTCCTGGTGTACAGCGATGATCGAGACGTCCGTGAACAGGTCGTTTTGGCCCTCGGAACAAGGCCCCATCCCGATCTTCCGCCGTTTGAATTCGTGCAATGTGCGACCGAACCCGTCGTGTTCCAACAGCTCGATGCGGGTGTGATCGACCTCGTCATTCTCGACGGGGAGGCCGTCCCGGTCGGCGGTATGGGGATCGCGCGGCAGATCAAGGATGAGATCTTCCAAGCGCCCCCCGTACTCCTGATCACTGGCCGCCCGCAGGATGCCTGGCTCGCCACTTGGTCGCGCGCGGAGGCGGCGATCTCCCATCCGATCGAGCCGCTCCGTCTTGCCGAAGCGGTCATCGATCTTGCGCGGGGCGTATGTCTGCCGAATTGAACTGGCCGGACATCCTCACGGCGCTCATCGCCGGCAATGACGTCGACAGCACCGCAGCGGCGTGGGCGATGGAGGAGATCCTCTCCGGTGCCGCCACTCCTGCACAGATTGCCGGCTTTGCGGTTGCGTTGCGGGCTAAGGGCGAAACCCTCGATGAACTCATCGGTCTTGTCGAGACCATGTATGCCCATGCCGCCCCGCTCGACGTGCCTGGTCGTATTGTCGACATCGTTGGCACGGGCGGCGACCGGGCCAAGACTGTCAATATCTCAACGATGTCTGCCGTCGCGATGGCCGGTGCGGGCGCAAATGTCGTCAAGCACGGCAATCGCGCGGCCTCCAGTGCGAGTGGTTCGGCCGATGTCCTGGAGGCACTCGGAATCCGTCTCGACCTCCCGTCTGACCGGATTGCCGACGTGGCGGCAATGGCCGGCATCACCTTCTGTTTCGCGCCGGTTTTCCACTCGTCGCTGCGATTTGCCGCCGTACCGCGCCGCGAACTCGGCATCGCGACGACGTTCAACTTCCTCGGTCCGCTGACCAACCCGGCGAAGCCCGACGCCATGGCGGTCGGAGTCGCCGATGCGCGCATGGCACCGCTGGTGGCGGGGGTGTTCGCTCGGCGTGGTGTCGATGCCTTCGTGTTCCGCGGCGATGACGGCCTCGACGAGATCACCACGACGACGACCAGCACGGTATGGGCTGTCGATGGTCAGGCTGGCACGATCGACGAAAGTACCTTCGATCCACGGGATCTGGGCATCGAGTATTCGTCTCCCGAAGCGCTGCGCGGCGGTGATCCCGCGTTCAACGCCGACGTCTTCCACCGTATTCTCGATGGCGAGAAGTCTCCGGTGCGCGATGCCGTGTTGTTGAATGCGTCTGCCGGGCTGGCCGCATACGAGGGCGGCACGGGCAGCCTCAACGAACGGTTCGCGGTGGCGAAGGCTCGCATCGAGGAATCGATCGATGGCGGAGCGGCGCGCAAGGTGCTGGATCGCTGGGTGAGCGCGACGCAAGACATCGCCGCCTCCCTCGCGAAGTAAGACTCTCTAACGTCATAGAAAACGAGCGCCATACACCCC
>Ga0075527_10000131_pt1 | contig 16744 bp, 17 predicted proteins | sample NGEPer11B_FD_74784 | JGI IMG/M metagenome (GOLD analysis project Ga0075527, IMG submission 74784) | Arctic peat soil microbial communities from the Barrow Environmental Observatory site, Barrow, Alaska, USA - NGEE Permafrost305-11B | ecosystem: Environmental > Terrestrial > Soil > Wetlands >...
TTCGCCGAAGATGCCGCCGAATCTGACGAGAGCGCCGCCGAATCGACATAGGTGCGGAACGCCTCGTGAGTTGAGGTCGATTTTTCACTCGGATACCGGCAGCATGTAGGTATGACCTTCGAGCCCGCACGCACCACGGATGCGGCAGCCCTCGCGCTCGACTATGGCGAGCGGCTCATCGTGGGTACGGCGCGCGACGTCCATTCAGCCATCGCCAAGCGTGTATTCAAGGTGACACGGTTCGTGGCCGGGCGAGGCCCCGAGTCCTTTCACGACGCATTGGTGACGTCGGTCTACGGGGTCGTCTCGGGCGGTATGCGCGTGTCCAGCGGTGCGCTTCGTTCCCTCGGGGCGCATGGCTTGGGTCGGCCGCTCGAAGCCACCGAGCGCGGACGTTTGATGCTGGCAATCGTCAATGGACTCATCGGCGACGAGCTCCGCATGCTCGACGACCCGCAAGCGATCAAGATCGCCATCCGCATGCACGGCGAAGACGTCCCCGCGACACCGTTCCCGTTAAAGCAGGCGTTCCCCGCCGCGACCGGCCACCTCGTGGTGTTCCTGCACGGACTGTGCGAAAGCGACGAGTCGTGGAAACAGCGGACGCGAACCGTCGGCAGTACGTACGTCTCCCGCATCGCCGAAGAAACCGACGGCACACCGGTCATGGTGCGCTACAACACCGGCCTCCACGTCTCCGAAAATGGCCAGCACCTCGATGTGTTGCTCGAACAACTGATGGAATCATGGCCTGTTCCGGTCACCAGGATCACGTTGGTCGGTCACTCGATGGGCGGTCTCGTCGCACGTGCGGCCACCAACTATGGGACGGCTGCCAACAGGCTCTGGCCCAAAATAGTGAACGACGTCATGTGCCTTGGCACCCCGCATACGGGCGCAGCCCTGGAGAAGGTCGCGCATTTAGGCTCGCGGGTGCTTCGCTTCTGGCCGATTTCGGCGCCGTTCGGCACCATCCTCGAAACACGTTCCGACGGCATCGTCGACCTGCGTCACGGCTACATCAGCAAGGACGAATGGGAGGGCCAGGACCTGACCTCGCAGTGGGGCCTGGACCGGATTGCGGCCGCGCCATTGGCCCACGCGGAATACCACTTCGTGGCTTCCACGATCGGCGCGACCAAGCACCACCCTTTCAGCGCAGTGCTCGGTGATCTGCTCGTCCACTTCTCCTCGGCGACCGGTGTGGGCCGCACCGGCCCAGTCGTCGAGGGCGCCCATTTCGAATACGTGCCCAGCGCGAACCACTTCACGCTTCTCAATCACCCGCAAATCGGCGATTGGATCGTAGGGTGGCTCAACGCCAAGAAGCGCAACACGCTTGTGCTCGCGGCAGATCCTGCCAACCGGTAACGCCCATACATAAGGAATCGAATGAACAGGGAACTCATCCAATCCAGCATCGAGATCGAAGCGGCCCCGGCGAAGGTGTGGGAGGTCGTCTCCGATCTCAAACGCATGGGTGAATGGAGCCCGCAGTGCCGGAAAATGTACGTGCTCGGCGGCAGGGTGAAGAAGGGCACTCGCACCCTCAACATCAATCATCAAGGCAAACTTTTCTGGCCGACCAATGCCAAGGTCATCGAGTTCGAACCCGAAAAGAAGCTTGCCTTCCGCATCGCCGAGAATCGTACGGTCTGGTCATATGAACTCGAACCCACGGCGACCGGAACCCGAATCACCGAGAGCCGCAAGGCACCGCACGGTGTGTCGAGGGTGTCGAACTTCCTCGCCGAACGTGGAATGGGCGGAATCGACCGCTTCGAGGTCGCTCTCGAAAAGGGAATCGACAAGACACACACCCGCATCAAGAGCGAAGTCGAAGGCTGATCGTGGCCGGCAAGGTCGCGCCGATCGAGGCAAGCGTCGAGATCGACGCGTCGCCCGCCGACGTATGGAGGATCGTTTCCGACCAGCGTCGGATGAACGAGTGGAGCCCGGAGACGTTTAAGCAGAAGTTCTTCGGTAGCCCGATCGGCTTGGGGACACGCAGCATCAACCTCAACAAGCGCAAGGGATTCGTGTGGCCTACCGCCAGCAAGATCACCGAGTTCGTACCCGAAAAGAAGATCGCGTTCTATGTCTATGGACCCGCCGCGCTTTGGTCCTACGAACTCGAGCCGACCCAGACGGGCACGAAGGTCATCGAACGCCGTGCGCTCAAGGGCGGCAAGCGCTCCGTCTTGTCGAAGGTGACAGCCAAGGTGGCGCTCGGCGGGATCGAGGGTCACGACGTCGAACTCGTCGCCGGGATGCAGAGGACGCTCGAACGGATCAAGGACGAGGCCGAAGCCCAGCTGTAGCGCCGGGGCTTCGGGCTTGCTTTGTCAGCGATCGACGAGGGTGAGTTCGAAAGCGTACAAATCGGCACGATAGGCGTGGCGACCGTATTCCACGGCCCGCCCGGCATTGTCGTACGTGGTCCGCTGCATCGTGAGAAGGGGGGCCCCACGCTTCTCGTTGAGCAGACGCGCATCCCGTGTTTCGGCCCGTCTCGCGCCGATGCGTTGACGCGCGACGCGCATCAGGGTTCCGCTTTGCCGAAGTGAGGCATAGAGTCCGGTCTTCGCCAAGTCGATGTCGGTCAGGTCGATGACGTCGGCGGGAAGAAAGTTGTGCATGAGCGCGAGGGGTTCGTCGCCGATGTAGCGCAACCGCTCCAGCGACCACACCCGATCGCCGACCCCGACCTGCAATTCGTGGGCGACCGCCTCGGTCGCGGGAACCCGTTCCAGCGCGAGAACGTCGCTGCGCGGCTTTTGGCCGGCGGCACTGAGGTCGTCGAACAGGCTCGTCAACTCGACCGAGCGGCTGATTTTGCCCTGGACGACCTGGGTTCCCACCCCGCGCTTGCGGACGAGCATGCCCTTGTCGACGAGCACCTGGATGGCTTGTCGCATCGTCGGCCGCGATAGGCCCAGGGCATTCGCGAGCGAGATTTCGTTGTCGATCTTTTCGCCGGGTGCGATCGCCCCATTGAGGATCGCGCGCTCGAATTGTTCGGCTACCTGGAAGTACAGTGGCACCCGACTCGAACGGTCGATGGTGATATTCGGATGACGCTCCATAGTCGTCAATGTAGTCGAGAATGTTAATACGTCAATATGTCAGGACAAACAGTTGACAACGGTCTGTGATGCGGGACACACTCTCCTGTAACAAGTTTGTAACGACAAATGACGTACCGCGGAGGATCGCCACGATGACGTTGGACCACAGCGCCAGGACCAATCGCCGGATTGCCGGCGCACCCATTTCCTGGGGAGTATGCGAAGTCCCAGGTTGGGGTTTTCAACTTTTGCCAGAGCGCGTGCTGGGCGAGATGCAGCAACTCGGCCTGCGGGCCACCGAGTTCGGGCCCTTGGGCTTCCTGCCCGATGGGCCATCGGCCAAAAGTGAATTCCTGGCCCGCTATGGCATGAAGGCCGTCGGCGGTTTCCTTCCGGTTCTCCTGCATGACTCCGGCCACGACCCGCTGCCCGACGTCAATGCGTTCATCGACGATTGCCTGGCCGTGGGCGCACACGTCATCGTGCTCGCCGCCATCACCGGCGTCGACGGCTACGACGATCGCCCCGTCCTCGACGACGTGCAATGGAAGACCATGCTTCACAACCTCGACCGCATCGCGGACCATGCGGCGTCACGGGGCGTGAAGGCTGTCGTCCACCCGCACATCGGCACGATGGTCGAGAACGCCGACGATGTCGCCCATGTTCTCTCTGGCTCGCATATCGGTTTGTGTATCGACACCGGCCATCTCGTCGCCGCCGGCGCCGACCCCGTCGCGATAACGGCATCCAACGCCCACCGCGTCGAACATGTGCATCTCAAAGACGTCGACAGCAATATCGCGGCGAAGTTTCTCGCGAAGGAGATCACGTTTTCCGAAGCCGTCGCCGCCGGACTCTTCTGCGTGCTTGGCACCGGGAGTGTCGACATTCTGGCGATGGTCGCCGCCTTGGACGGTGTGGGCTACGACGGTTGGTATGTGCTCGAACAAGACGTCATGCTGTCAGCGGGCGAGCCCGACGGAGAAGGACCGGTCGCCAACGTCCGTGCGGCGCTCGAGTACCTCACGGAGATTTCCGCGTGAGGTCGCCACATTTCGAACTCCTCACGATGGGACGCGTCGGAGTCGACATCTATCCCCAGCAGATTGGCGTCGGGCTTGAAGACGTCACGTCCTTCGCGAAATTCCTCGGGGGCAGCCCGACGAATGTTGCTGTCGCCGCATCCCGTCTCGGTCATCGCACGGCAGTGATCACCCGCACGGGCCGCGATCCCTTTGGCACGTATATCCATCAGTCGTTGCAGGGCTTCGGAGTCGACGACAGATTCGTCAGCACGGTCGACGGACTCCCGACACCAGTGACGTTCTGCGAGATCTTCCCGCCCGACGATTTTCCGCTCTATTTCTATCGCGAACCAAAGGCTCCGGACCTGGAAATCCGTGTCGACGAACTCGACTTCGACGCGATTCGATCGGCCGACGTGCTGTGGCTGACCGTGACCGGACTGTCGGCAGAACCGAGCCGCGAGGCGCACCTCGCCGCGCTCGAGGCGCGTGGACGCAAGAGCGTCACGATTCTCGACCTCGACTACCGCCCGATGTTCTGGGATTCGCCCGAACAGGCGACCGAGCAGATTGCAGCCGCCTTGCCATATGTCACCGTCACAGTCGGAAACAGTGAGGAATGCCGGGTAGCGGTTGGCGAAAGTGATCCTCAGTCCGCCGCGAAGGCCCTGCGGGCCGCCGGCGTCGAACTGGCTATCGTCAAACAGGGCCCGGCCGGGGTGTTGGGCGAACGCCGGGAAGAATCCATTGTCGTCCCTCCGGTGGCCGTCAACGTCGTCAACGGGCTCGGTGCCGGGGACGCCTTCGGGGGCTCGTTGTGTCACGGATTGCTGAGCGGCTGGGACTTGCGGCGCACGCTGTCCTTCGCCAACGCCGCCGGTGCCTTTGTCGCCGGACAACTCGCCTGCGCCGACGCCATGCCGACGGTCGCCGAGGTCGAAGCACTGATGAACAGGGGAGCGGTCCTATGAGCGTCGTGACGGACGAGGACATTCGCTCGATAGTCGACATCAGGGCGACCCGGCCCGAACGAATTGCCGAACTCGCCGCCTCACGCACCCAGCCGAAGGGATACGTCGGCAGCACCGGACGCATGCTCCTCGTCGCCGCCGACCATCCGGCCCGCGGAGCCCTGCGGGTCGGCGACAATCCCCTCGCTATGGGCGACCGCGCCGATCTTCTCGACCGCATGGTGCGTGCCCTGCGCCGGCCAGGAGTCGATGGGGTGCTCGGCACGGCCGACGTGATCGACGACCTGCTGCTTCTCGGCGCGCTCGACGACAAAGTGGTCATCGGTTCGATGAACCGAGGCGGCCTCGCCGGCACGGTCTTCGAGATCGACGACCGCTTCACTGGCTTCAATGCCGACTCCATAGCCGGGGCGGGCTACCAGGGCGGAAAAATGCTGTTTCGCATCGATCCGCGCGACTCGGCAACGCCGGCCACGATGCAGGCCTGCGCCGACGCCGTGCAGTCGCTGGCCGAACGCGGGCTCATGGCGATGGTCGAGCCTTTCCTGTCCGGCCGCGACGGCGACAACCTGATGCGCAATGAGCTGTCGACCGAAGCGGTTGTGAGATCGGCGACCGTGGCCGCCGGCCTGGCCACGACCTCGGCCTACACCTGGCTCAAACTGCCTGTCGTCGAGAATATGGAGGCCGTGCTCGCCGCCACGACCTTGCCCGTCGTCTTGCTGGGCGGCGAGGTTTCCTCGGATCAGGACGCGCAGTTCGCGGCCTGGTCGAAGGCGCTGGCAAGCCCGATGGTCCGTGGCATGGTCGTTGGACGCTCCTTGCTCTACCCGCCCGACGGCAATGTCGAAGCCGCCGTCGACGCGACCGTGGAGATGTTGTGACGTGAGCCGCCATCTCATCCGCAAGGGCGAATCGGCGGTGCCGCCGTACGCACTGGACATTTCCCCGCAGTCGGCCGGGTGGGGATTCAGCGGGTTGCGCATACTCCAACTCGGACCCGGAGAAACCCAGACTTTCGACACCGATGACGCCGAAACCCTCGTCCTGTCGCTGTCCGGCTCGGCCCGCGTGGATGTCGACGGGGAATCCTTCACACTGATCGGGCGCGACAGCGTGTTCAGCGGAGTCAGTGACGTGGTCTACGTGCCGCGCGAAGGGCGCTGCGCAATCAGCAGCGAAGATGGTGGCCGATTTGCGTTGCCCTCGGCCCGCTGTGAGAACAGGCTCGCGCCCGCTTATCTTCGCGCCGACTCGATTCCTGTCGAAATGCGCGGAGCCGGGCAGGCGAGTCGCCAGGTCAACAACTTCGGCATACCCGGCGTCCTGGAGGCCGATCGGATCATTGCCTGTGAGGTGCTGACTCCGGGCGGCAATTGGTCGTCCTACCCGCCTCACAAGCACGACGAGGAGCGCGACGGCGAGACCAAACTCGAGGAGATCTATTACTTCGAGGTTGCGGGAGGCCCCCAGGGGCCAGGCATCGCCTATCAGCGCGTGTATGGCCACGACGGAGCCGACATCGACGTGACCGCCGAAGTCCGCGACGGCGACGTCGTCCTCATCCCCCACGGATGGCATGGCCCCTCGATCGCCGCCCCCGGATATGACCTCTACTACCTCAATGTCATGGCCGGACCCGGCGCCGAACGAGCCTGGCTCATTTGCGATGATCCGCAGCACGCATGGATTCGCGACACCTGGCAACACCAGGACATCGATTCGCGCTTGCCGTTCGGCAGCGGGGAAGGACCGCGATGACTATCCGACTCACCGTGGCGCAAGCCATCATCCGGTTCCTCGAAGCGCAATACGTCGAACGCGATGGTGAGGAGCACGCATTCTTCGCCGGTTGTTGGGGAATCTTCGGCCATGGCAATGTCGCCGGCGTCGGCCAGGCACTCCTCGAACGCGAGCAGTCGGGCGAAAGCACGCATCTGCGCTATTTCCAGGGTCGCAATGAACAGGCGATGGTGCATGCCTCCGTCGCCTATGCGCGTCAGCGCGACCGGCTGGCGGCATTCGCCGTGACCACTTCGGTCGGGCCCGGTGCCACCAACATGGTGACTGGCGCCGCACTGGCCACGATCAATCGACTTCCCGTCCTGCTCCTGCCCGGCGATGTCTTCGCCACCCGCGCCGCCAATCCCGTGCTGCAGGAAATGGAAAACCCCGCGAGCATGGACCTTTCGGTCAACGACGCGTTGAAGCCCGTCTCGCGCTACTGGGACCGCATCAACCGTCCCGAGCAACTGCCCCCGGCTCTTCTCGCGGCGATGCGCGTCCTCACAGATCCGGCTGAGACCGGTGCCGTGACGCTGGCCCTCCCGCAGGACGTGCAGGCCGAGGCATGGGACTGGCCCGAGGAACTGTTCGGTCGCCGGGTCTGGCACGTTGCCCGTTCGGTCCCCGAACCGGCAGCACTGGCGCGCGCCGTCGCCGCCATTCGCGCCGCGCACAAACCACTTATCGTGGCAGGGGGAGGCGTCATCTACTCCGGTGCGAACGACGCGTTGCGCGACTTCGCCGTATCGACGGGCATCCCGGTCGCCGAAACGCAGGCCGGCAAGGGATCCCTCGCCTATGACCACCCGCAATCGGTCGGCGCCATCGGCGCGACAGGGACCACCGCGGCAAACGCGTTGGCCGCCGAGGCGGATCTGATCATCGGCATCGGCACGAGATACAGCGACTTCACGACAGCCTCCCGCACAGCTTTCGCGGCCGAGGGAGTGCGGTTCGTCAACCTCAATGTGGGCTCCTTCGACGCCCATAAGCAGTCAGCAACCGCACTGGTCGCCGACGCACGCGTTGGCCTCGCCGCACTCACGGAGGGCCTGATCGGTTGGCGCGTCGACGACAGCTATATCCGGCGCGCGACGGCGCTGGCGACCGATTGGGATGCGATTGTGCAGGCTGCGTACGACCGCGATGAGCGACCGCTGCCCGCCCAAACGCAGATCATCGGAGCCGTCAACGAACTTTCCGACCCGCGCGACGTGGTGGTGTGTGCCGCGGGATCGATGCCCGGCGACCTGCACAAATTGTGGCGTACCCGTGACCGCAAGGGCTATCACGTCGAATACGGCTTTTCTTGCATGGGATATGAGATCGCCGGTGGTCTCGGCGTCAAGATGGCGACGCTCGACACCACGGTGTTGACCGGAGAGGGGGACCGCGATGTCTTCGTCATGGTGGGCGACGGCTCATATCTGATGATGAACACCGAACTCGTGACGGCCGTCCAGGAAGGCGTCAAGATCATCGTGGTCCTCGTACAAAACCACGGTTTCGCGTCGATCGGCGCCTTGTCGGAGTCCCTGGGGTCGCAACGATTCGGCACGAAATACCGTTACCGCACCGAGACCGGTCTCGACGGCGACAGGCTGCCGGTAGACCTCGCGGCCAACGCGGCAAGCCTGGGTGCCGACGTACTCACGGCGGACGGCATCGACGAATTCCGTGACGCCGTCGTCAAGGCAAAGGCGTCCACGCGGACGACGGTCATTCACGTCGAGACCGATCCACTGATTTCTGCGCCGGACAGCCTGGCGTGGTGGGACGTACCCGTTTCCGAGGTCTCGCAGCTGGCGAGCACCCAGGAGGCGCGACGTACCTACGAAAAACAGAAGCGCGCGCAGCGTCAGCATGTGGCGCCCCCGAAGACCAACGGCAAGGACAGCACCTCATGACAACGTACGAACACGTCACGTATGAGCACTGGATCGGCGGAAAATTCACTCCGGGGGAGGGAGAACGATTCGGCGACGTCTTCAATCCGGCGCTCGGCACGGCGCAAAGCCGGGTCAGCCTGGCGACACCGGCCGATGTCGATGCCGCCGTTGCCGCCGCGCTATCCGCATTCGAGACGTGGGGCAACACCTCGGTGACCTCGCGGGCGCGCATCATGTTCGCCTTCAGGGAGTTGCTCGTTCGACACGAGGACGAACTCGCCCACATCATTTCGTCCGAACACGGTAAGACGGTCGACGATGCCCGCGGCGAAGTGGTGCGTGGCCGCGAAGTGGTGGAATTCGTCTGTGGCATCCCGCAACTGCTCAAAGGCGATTTCAATGATCAGGTCGCCGGAGGCGTGGACTCGTATTCCTTCCGACAGCCGCTGGGCGTCGTCGCCGGCATCACGCCGTTCAATTTCCCGATCATGGTTCCGCTCTGGATGCATCCGGTCGCCATCGCGTGCGGCAACACGTTCATCCTGAAGCCCAGCGAGCGCGTGCCGGGAGCCTCCGATCTGTTGGCCCGGCTTTATGCCGAGGCGGGACTTCCCGACGGAGTCTTCAACGTCGTGCACGGCGACAAGGTGGCCGTCGACGCCATCCTCGAACACCCCGACATTGCCGCGGTCTCTTTCGTGGGTTCCACACCGATCGCGAAATATGTCCACGAGGGCGCGACACGGGCAGGCAAACGCGTTCAGGCGCTCGGCGGGGCCAAGAACCACGCGGTTGTCATGCCCGATGCCGACCTGGACTTCGCCGCGGATCATCTGGTCGCTGCGGGCTACGGTTCCGCCGGTCAGCGGTGTATGGCGATCTCCGCCGTCATCGCCGTCGGCCAGGTCGCCGATGAGCTGATCGACAAGGTCAAGGAGCGCACGCTGGCGCTCAAGATCGGTGCAGGCGACGAACCGGGCGCGGACATGGGTCCGCTCGTGACCGCTGCGGCGCGCGACCGGGTGCAGGACTACATCGCGCAGGGCGAGGCGGCCGGTGCGGACCTCGTGGTCGACGGGCGTGGCCTCATCATCGACGGCCATGAGAACGGCTTCTTTGTCGGCCCGACGCTCCTCGACCACACCACTACAGACATGTCGGTCTATACCGATGAAATTTTCGGACCCGTGCTCACCGTGATGCGGGTTCCTACGCTGAATGCCGCGATCGACGTCATCAACGCCAATCCCTACGGCAACGGCACCGCCGTGTTCACCTCCTCGGGTGAGGTCGCGCGCACATTTCAACGGAAGGTCAATGTCGGCATGATCGGGATCAATGTCCCGATTCCCGTGCCGATGGCCTTCTACTCCTTTGGGGGCTGGAAGGACTCCCTCTTCGGCGACCACCACATGCACGGTGCCGAAGGCGTGAGGTTCTACACCCAGGCCAAGGTGGTCACCACACGGTGGCCGCACGTCAGCGAGCAATCGCTCGCCCAACTCAATTTCCCGACGGCGCAGTGACGCCGGGATCCTCAAAGAAAAGGAACGAACACACCATGAAGATGTTCAAGATCGCCGGCTTGCTGGCCGTTGGTGCACTTGCACTCAGCGCGTGCAGCGACACCGGTAAGGATTCCAACAATGCAGACAACGGCAAGAAACTCGACCTCACCTATGCCGTCATCACCCACTCCGGTGCCGGTGACGCCTTCTGGGATCGGGTGAAATCAGGTGCCGAACGCGCGGGCAGCGACTACGGCGTCACGGTCGATTACACGAACGACGCCGATCCGGCCAGGCAGTCGCAACTGATCGACAACGCGGTCGCACAGAAGGTCAACGGAATCGTCGTGTCGATGGCGAACCCGGATGGACTCGAGTCGAGCGTCAAGAAGGCAGTGGCCGCGGGCATACCCGTCGTGACGATCAACTCCGGAGTCGACCGCTTCAAGGAGTTTGGCGCAATCACCCACGTCGGGCAGAGCGAGAGCATCGCCGGTGCGGAAGTCGGCGAAAAGCTCAAGGAGGCCGGCTGGAAGAACGCCATTTGCGTCATCCATGAGACGGGCAACGTCGGTCTCGAGGAGCGCTGCAAAGCTGCGGCCTCGACGCTCGGAGCGAAACTCACGAACGTCCAGGTTGACGGCACCAATGACGCCGAAGTCAAGTCAACGCTGAAGTCCAAACTGCAGTCGGACAAGACCATCGACGGCGTGCTCACGCTCGGCGGCCAATACGCCATCGACGCGGTCGGTGCAGTCGAAGAGTCCGGCAGCAAAGCGCAGGTCGCCACGTTCGACCTTTCCGAGGATGTCACTTCGGCGATTGAGGGCGGCAAAATCATCTTCGCCGTCGACCAGCAGCCCTACGTCCAGGGCTTCCTGGGTGTGACAACTGCTTACCTCAAGTCCATCAACGGCAACGACGTCGGTGGCGGACAGCCGATCAACTCCGGACCGGCCTTCATCACGAAAGACAACGCGGCGGACGTCGCGAAGTTCGCCAAGAACGGTACGCGCTGACCTCACGTGACGGTGGGGATCCTCCCCGATCCCCACCGCATCGAAGAAAGGGATGAGATGTCGACAACAACGGTGAAGCCCGACGAACGCCTGGCCGCGACTTCCAACATCACCAGAATCTTGAAGCGTCCCGAGATCGGGGCACTCGTCGCGGCCGCAGCCGTCATGGGTTTCTTCTCGATTTACACCGATGCCTTCATGACACGCCCAGGCGTGGGACCGTGGCTCGAATCGGCCTCGACATACGGCATCATGGCCGTCGCGGTGGCACTGCTCATGATCGGCGGCGAATTCGACCTGTCCGCCGGGGCGATGACCGGGTTCACCGCATTGACCGTCGGAATCCTCACGACGCATTGGGGCGTCAACATCTGGGTCGCCCTCGTGGTTTCGCTCGTATTCGCCCTCGCGATCGGGGCGCTCAACGGCATCCTCGTCATGAAGACCGGCCTGCCAAGTTTCATCGTGACACTGGGCACCTTCTTCGTGCTGCAAGGCATCGACCTGGCCCTCGTCAAGGCCATCATCGGACAGGTGTCGATTCAGGGCATGTCGAAGGTGCCGTTCTACGACTCGGTCCAGAATGTGTTCGGGTCGGCGTTCTCAATCGGCGGCGGCGGGTCGGTCTACATCTCGGTTCTGTGGTGGATCGCGATGACGGCTCTTGCGACCTGGGTCCTTCTTCGGACGCGCGCCGGCAACTGGATCTTCGCCGTCGGCGGCGCACAGGTTTCCGCGCGCCAAATCGGTGTGCCGGTATTCAAGACCAAGGTCGGACTCTTCATGACGACCGCCTGCGCGGGCTGGCTCGTCGGCATGATCTCGCTGTTCCGCACCTCCACGGTGCAGAGCAACACCGGCGTCGGCCAGGAGTTCATCTACATCATCTGTGCCGTTGTCGGTGGCTGTCTGTTGACCGGCGGCTATGGGTCAGCCATCGGCGCGGCCCTCGGCGCCTTGATCTACGGCATGACCAATCAGGGCATCGTCTATGCCCAATGGGACAGCAATTGGCTCAAGACCTTCCTGGGCGTCATGCTCCTGGGATCGGTTTTCCTCAACAACTGGGTACGTGCACGGGCGGAGACATCGCGATGACGGAGATACAGGCAACCGGCTCAACGACCGGGCCGATCGTCGAGGTGCGCGGGATCGGTAAGCGCTTCGGCAATATCATCGCGCTGAGCGATGTCACCACCGAGGTGAGGGCGGGCGAAGTCACGTGCGTTCTCGGTGACAACGGAGCGGGCAAATCGACCTTGATCAAGATCCTTGCCGGTGCGCACGCACATACCGACGGCGAACTGCTGATCGACGGCCAGGTCACCACCTTCGGCAGCCCGCGGGAGGCACTCACCGCGGGGATTGCGACGGTCTATCAGGACCTCGCGGTGGTGCCGCTGATGCCGGTGTGGCGCAACTTCTTCCTAGGCTCGGAACCGACCAAAGGCCGGGGTCCGTTCAAACGGATGGACATCGGCTTCATGAAGAAGACCTCGAAGGAAGAGTTGGCCGCCATGGGCATAGACCTGCGCGACGTCGACCAACCTATCGGCACCCTGTCCGGCGGCGAGCGTCAGTGCGTCGCAATCGCGCGCGCCGTCTACTTTGGTGCCCGAGTGCTCATTCTCGACGAGCCGACGGCGTCGCTTGGCGTCAAGCAATCAGGCGTCGTGTTGAAGTACATCGTGAAGGCTCGCGACTGCGGGTTGGGAGTCGTCTTCATCACCCACAACCCACATCATGCCTTCCCGGTCGGCGATCGCTTCATGCTGCTGCGTCGCGGCAAGAGCATCGGCAATTTTCCGAAGTCTGAGATGACGATGGAGGAACTCACGTCCCTGATGGCGGGAAGCGCCGAACTCGAGACACTCAGCCAGGAGCTTGAGCGCTCGCTTGGCCCGGATTCCGAACTGGCCAAAAAGATCGAAGCCGAGGTCGAGGCATGAGCAGGGAACTCCGCGTGGGGATCGTCGGCCTCGGCTGGATGGGGCAGGTGCATGCGCGAGCGCTCAGCAGACTCACCCAGCACTATGCCGATGTGCCTTGGCGCCCGCGACTGGTTGCGGTCGCCGACACCGCCCCGGACGACCGACTCCAGCGTTCCGTCGAGGCATTCGGCATCGAGCACGTGTTGTCGGACTGGCACCAACTCGTGGCGCGCGACGACATCGACCTGGTCTGCGTGACCGGGCCGAATTTTATCCACCGCGACGTTGCGGTGGCGGTGGCGCAAGCGGGCAAGCACCTTTGGGTCGAGAAGCCGGCCGGGCGCAATTCGGCCGAGACCCGCGAAATCGCCGCGGCTGTCGATGCCGCCGGCGTCCAGTCGGCGGCAGGCTTCAACTATCGAAACGCGCCGGCGGTTGAGCACGCGCGCGAACTCATCGCCTCGGGACGCCTGGGAAAGGTCAACCATGTGTCCATCAGGTTCCTTTCCGACTACGCCGCACATCCACAGGGTGCGCTGTCGTGGCGGTTCCTCAACGAATTCTCCGGCAGCGGTGTCCTGGGCGACCTGGTGAGCCATGCGGTGGACCTCGGCCGCTATGTCGTCGGCGAACTGTCCGAACTCGTGGTCGACGATGCACGCTTCATACCGCGGCGACCGGAGGCAATGGGCGCCGCGTCACACTTCTCGCGAGGCGGTGACGGGCCGCTTCTCGACGTCGAAAACGAGGACTACGTGGCAGCGCTTCTCCGCTTCGCCAACGGGGCGCGCGGCACGCTCGCGTCGAGTCGCTCGGACGTCGGCGAGCAATGCACCTACGGCATCCAGGTTCACTGTGAAAAGGGCGCCTTGTCCTGGGATTTCCGTCGTATGGGCGAATTGCAGGTATGCCTCGAGCAGGACTATCAGAACGCCTCGTACTCGACCGTCTACGTGACGCCGGGCGAGGGCGAGATGGGTGCGTTCCAACCCGGTGCCGGCATTGCCATGGGGTACGACGACCTCAAGGTCATCGAGGCCAAACGGTTGGTCGAGTCGATCGCCGACGGCAAGCCACACGGCGCAACGATTCACGACGCGGTGGTGGCAGCGGACGTCGTCGACGCCATGCTCGCGTCCATCGACGGCCGCAGGTGGGTGACGCTGTGAGCCTGAGAATCGGCGTGATCGGTGCCGGCACAATGGGTGCGGACCACGTCCATACGGTCGAGACCAATGTGCCGGCGGCCCGCGTCTCCGCAGTCTTCGATGCCGACGCCGATCGCGCGCGGGTCGTCGCACGGTCGGCGGGCGCGTCGGTCGCGTCGTCGGCCGAATCGCTCATCAATTCCCGCAACGTCGACGCCGTGGTCATCTGTTCGCCCGATTTCACCCATGCCGAGCTCGCGAAGGCCTGCATCGCGGTCGGCAAGCCGGTGTTGTGCGAAAAACCGCTCGCGGGCACCGCGGAAGACTCGCTCGACGTCGTCGACGCCGAAGTTCGTGCAGGGCGCCAATACGTCCAGGTGGGGTTCATGCGCCGCTTTGACCCCGGCTATGTCGAACTCCGCAACGTCTTGCGCAGCGGTGACCTCGGCGTGCCGCGCCTCGTCCATTGCCTTCACCGCAATGCCGTCGCGCACCCGACGGCCACGAGCGAAGGCATCGTGACCAACTCGATGATCCACGAACTCGATATCGTCCGCTGGTTGCTCGACGACGAGGTCGCCGGTATCGACGTCCGCTCACCGGTCGCGGCGGGCTTGCGCGACCCGCAGCTGGCTACGATCGAGATGCGCTCCGGTGTGCTTGTGACAATCGAGGTCTTCGTCAACGCGTCGTATGGCTACGACGTGCGATGCGAAGTCGTAGGGACCGGCGGCACGGCGTCGCTGGTGCCGCCCAACGGGATCAGCATGCGCCGTCAAGGCAACGACGGCGTGCGAGTCAGCGACGACTTCATCGCCCGGTTCGCCGATGCGTATCGGCTTGAACTCGGCGCCTGGACCGAGGGAGCACTCATCGGAGTTGTCAGGGGCCCGAGTGCCTGGGACGGCCATCTCGCCAACGTGATCGCCGCGGCCGGAGTTGCCTCGCTCACCCACGGTGGACATCGGGCCATCTACGGCGCTGAAACACCGGCGCTTTACGCAGACATCCACTAAGACAAAAGGAAGACTCACCGCCGATCGTCGACGCTGCCCATGCGCCGGCCCGTCTGCCATCAGCGAACAAAGGTATGTTCCGCGTGGGAAAACCTGGGAGCCCCGATAGGGTCGAAGGCGTGAACACAACACAGACACCCCGCATGGCCGGCGAAGGCGCTGCTGCCGGCTTGGATGACCACATTTACCAGCGACTCCTCAAGGAACGCATCATCTTCCTCGGCTCCGAGGTCAAGGATGAAAACTCAAACGCGTTGTGCGCGCAGATGTTGTTGCTCAGTGCCGAAGACCCCGACGCCGACATCCACCTCTACATCAACTCACCCGGCGGTTCGGTCGACTCAGGCATGGCCATCTACGACACCATGCAATTCATCTCCAACGATGTCGCCACCTTCGGCATGGGCCTTGCCGCCTCGATGGGCCAGTTCCTGCTTGCCGCCGGCACCAAGGGCAAACGTTATGCGCTGCCGCACGCGCGCATCATGATGCACCAGCCGTCCGGCGGCATTGGCGGCTCCGCCTCCGACATCAAGATCCAGGCCGAGCAGAGCCTGCTGCTCAAGAAGCAGCTCAATCAGCTTCAGTCCAAGCACACCGGTCAGTCCCTTGAGCAGATCGAGCTCGACTCCGATCGCGACCGATGGTTCACCCCCGACCAAGCCAAAGAGTACGGATTCATCGACCACGTCGTCGAGAGCGCCGGAGAGGTGAAGAAATGAGTTACCAGATCCCACAGTGGGAAGAGCGCACCTCATACGGTTTCCGCCGTATCGACCCCTACACAAAACTGTTCGAAGATCGCATCATCATGCTCGGCACGCCGATCAGCGACGACATCGCCAACGCGGTCATGGCCCAGCTGATGTGTCTGCAGTCGATGGATCCTGATCGCGACATCAGCCTCTACATCAACTCACCGGGCGGCTCATTCACAGCGCTGACGGCGATCTATGACACGATGCGGTACCTCAAGCCCGACGTGCAAACCGTCTGCCTCGGCCAGGCCGCCTCGGCAGCGGCAGTGTTGCTTGCAGCCGGCACCCCGGGCAAACGACTCGCCCTGCCCAACGCTCGCATCCTTATCCACCAGCCCTACACCGAAGGCACCGGCGGGCAGATCTCCGACCTGGAAATCCAGGCCAACGAGATCCTGCGTATGCGCGAACTCCTCGAGACGATGCTTTCGGAAGCGACCGGCAAATCGACCGAAGAAATCAGCCACGATGTCGAACGCGACAAGATTCTGACCGCCCAGGAAGCCGTCGAATACGGACTGGTTGACCAGGTGCTGGAAACGCTCAAGACTCCTGCTGTCTAATTAGACAGCAGGAGTCTTGAGCGTTTCCAGCACCTGGTCAACCAGTCCGTATTCGACGGC
>Ga0075527_10000133_pt1 | contig 16535 bp, 16 predicted proteins | sample NGEPer11B_FD_74784 | JGI IMG/M metagenome (GOLD analysis project Ga0075527, IMG submission 74784) | Arctic peat soil microbial communities from the Barrow Environmental Observatory site, Barrow, Alaska, USA - NGEE Permafrost305-11B | ecosystem: Environmental > Terrestrial > Soil > Wetlands >...
TTGATCGCCTCGAAGTCCTTCTTCTCCGAGAGCTGGCGTAGGAAGAAGTCGTCCGAGCCCAGCATGGCGAAGGCGCCCTTGTCGACCATGGGCGTGTCGCCCATCTCCATATGTGCCTGGCGTGCATTTGCCGGCAGCATGGCGGGCTCGAAGCAGGCGGTGTAGCCCATCTCGGCGTAGCGGTAGCCGGTGAGATGCGTCGACGGCACGGCGTGGCCGCAGCCGGCGCGGGTCAGCTCGGTGCGGGCGACGGGATCGCCCTGATGGTCCTCCGGCAGAAGCATGCGGGCGATGGTCATCTTGCCGCCGCCGATATGGGTGTGCGGGTCGATGGCCCCGGCCATGACCACCTTGCCTCTGACGTCGTAAGTCGTGTCAGGCTTGGCGTCGGGCACGCCGGCGAGGATCTTGCCGTCCTGCACGTAGATATCGCGCATCTCGCCCGACACCTCGTTGGCGGGATCGTAGACTTTGCCGCCGGTCAGTTTGATCAGCATCTGGAGCTCCGGACCTAAAGTGCGGCTTCGATGGCCGACAGCACCGCGGCCGCGGACGGCAGATCGCTGCGGCCGAGATTCTTCAGCGGCAAGGATACGACGCTGTCGACGCGGATGAGCCTTCCTGCGTGATCCACCCCCGGAGTGCCGATGGGAATGAACACTTCGGTCGACTTTGGCAGTTTTATGCCCGGCGTGCCGAGCACGATGGCCGGGACCTTGATCGCGGGCGGCACGAGGTTTGGCGAATAGGAGGCGATCCACACAAGCAAGTCCCCCTCGCCTTCCGCCAGCATGCGCGCGATCGAATAGCGATACGGGTCGCACTCCGGCGCGCCGCTCGCATAGCTGACCCGCAAGGGATAGCCGCTCTGCCACGTGGCGACGGACGCCGCGGTCGTGGCGCCCTCCGCGCCGCCGAGCGGCAGCCCGGCGAAACGGTTGGTCGCGCTCATGTCCTTCACGAGCCCGGCAATCTGATCGACCGTCATCTCGGCGTGCGGGAAGTCGAAGGCGGGCGGCGCCCAGACGACAACGCCGTATTCCGCCTTGCGGCAGCGCTCGGCAAGCGCATCGATGTCGGCGAGCGTCACCCCGCCGATATCGAGCTTGCTCAAGGTGAGGCCGCGGAGCCGCGCGCGGAGCGCGCCGATGACCTCGCCGGCTTGGTCGGGCTTGCAGGCTAGCGTCACCAACTTGCCGATGCCCGCAGCCTTCATCGCCTGGTCGAGCCCCTTGCCGATGACGACGACCGTGCGCTTTTTCGCCGTGACGCCGAACATCGAGTCTTTCGGCGCGACGATGCGCTCGACGAAGCGCTCATGGAGAGCCGCGACGTCGGTGCCGACGATGATGATGAGATCGGCGCGGTTGCGCGTCTCGGTCAGGGTCGACAGCGTCCAGCCCACGGACTGCAGCACTTTGAAATTGCGGTATTGGGCCTCGCTCAAGGCGTGATCGATGACGCCGCCCGAGCGTTCGGCGAGCGCGATGGCCGCCCGCATGCCTTCGACGTCGGTGGCGAGCCCGCCGTAGAGCGGCAGCGCGGCTTTGCCGATCAAATCGGCGGCGGCCGCGACGGCCTCGCTGAGCGGCACATCCTTGCCCCCCACCTTCGGACTGGCGGCCGGCAATTTGCGCTCGAAGCCCGCCACGGCGCGACCGCAGCCGGCCTTCACGACCTTGAGACCACTGGCGCTGCGCTCGACCGAAAGATCGTCGCAGACCATGCCGCAAAATGGGCACGCGACATCGTCGAACAGTTCTGGTGTGGACATTGGTGGAACCCTCGGCGCAGCCAGTATGCATAGGCCCGCGGCGGAAACAACTCTCGCCAGTGCCACCCCCCCCCCTGGCCGGAAGCGCGCCGTGGGGTTCATACGCCGACCGCGCCGGCCAGCGGAAAACGCTGCTTGATCTTGGCGAAGAGGCGGTCGCGCACCTCGCGATAGGCATCGAGGATCTGCTCGCGGCTGCCGCTCGCCAGAGTCGGGTCGGGCGTCGGCCAATATTCCACGTCGATGGCGTAGCTGTGGGCGAGCTCAAGCGCCTTGTGCTGGGCTTCGGGCGCGAGCGTCACGATCAGATCGAAGCTCAGATCGTGGAGTTCGCCGATCGATACGGGCACATGGGCGGACATGTCGATGCCCATCTCTTCCATCACGGCGATGGCGAAGGGGTCCGGCACGCCGGGGCGGACGCCGGCGGACTCCACATAGATGCGGTTGCCTGCGAGGTGCTTGAGGAGACTTGCGGCCACGGGCGAGCGCACGGCATTGCGGCTACAGGCGAAGAGAACCGCGCCTGGCAGATCGCCTGCGCTCACCTCGGCTCAGCCCTTCCAGTGAAGCGCGCAAAGCAGCGTGAACAGACGCCTGGCCGTGGCGATATCGACGGCGGCCTTGCCCTTAAGCCGTTCCAACAGGAGCTGGCTGCCCTCGTCGTGCAGCCCGCGGCGCCCCATGTCGATGGCCTCGATCTTGGAGGCGGGCTGCGTCTTGATGGCGGCGTAGTAGCTGTCGCAGATCAGGAAATAGTCCTTCACGATGCGGCGAAAGGGCGAGAGCGACAACATCACGTCCTTAAGCGGCGCGTGGTGGACGTCGGCCACGGCGAACACGAGGCGGTTGTCGGCGAGCGAGAGCCGCAGCGTGTAGGGCCCGCCGTCCTCGTGCCCCACCAGGGCGAAGGCGTTCTTCTCCAGAAGGTCGAAGATGGCGATCTCGCGCTCGTGCTCGACCTCGGAATTGTCGCGGCCAAGCGAGGCCTCATCGAGCGTGACCTCAATGAGCCGCGCCGTCTCCGGCCATGTCCTGTCTTCTGTATCTTCGGTGGCGTCTTCGGTCATGGCTAGTCCGGCAGGTTGAGCCTGATGGCGACGGAGCGGCGGTGGGCCTCGAGCCCTTCGGCACGGGCCAACGTCATGGCGGCGGGGCCAAGCGCTTTCAGACCCTCGGCGTCGAGCTTGAGCAGCGAGGTGCGCTTCATGAAGTCGAGCACGCCCAGGCCTGAGGCAAAGCGGGCGCTGCGCGCGGTCGGCAGTACGTGGTTGGTGCCGGCCACATAGTCGCCGATGACTTCCGGCGTGTAGCGGCCGACGAAGATGGCACCCGCTTCCTTGATTTGCGCGGCGAGCGCATCGGCGTCTTCGGTGGCGATCTCCAAGTGCTCCGGCGCGAGCCGGTCGGAGAGGGCCGGCGCCTCGTCCAGGCTCCGCACCAGGATAACCGCGCCGAAATCGTTCCAGCTGGCGCGCGCGGTCTCCGCACGCGGCAGCGTCGTGAGCTGCGCCTCGACGGCTTCGGTCACGGCTTGCGCGAACGCCGCATCGTCGGTGATGAGGATGGATTGCGCCGCGGCGTCGTGCTCGGCCTGCGCCAGAAGATCGGCGGCGATCCAGGCCGGATCGTTGTCGTGATCGGCGATGACCACGACCTCGGACGGACCGGCAATCATGTCGATGCCGACCTGGCCGAACACTTGGCGCTTGGCCGCGGCCACATAGGCGTTGCCGGGACCGACGATCTTGGCCACAGGCACAATGGTCTCGGTGCCATAGGCGAGCGCGGCCACGGCCTGCGCGCCGCCGACGCGATAGATCTCATCGACGCCCGCGAGCGCCGCGGCGACTAGCACGAGCGGGTTCAATTCACCACGCGGGCTCGGCACGACCATGACGAGCCGCTCGACGCCCGCGACCTTGGCCGGCACCGCGTTCATCAGGACGGAACTCGGATAGCTCGCCGTGCCGCCGGGCACATAAAGACCGGCGGAGGCGACGGGCGTCCAGCGCTGGCCGAGCGCCACGCCGGCCGCGTCGGTATAGGCCTCGCTTTGCGGCAGCTGGCGGCGGTGATGGTCGAGGATGCGCGCATGGGCGAGCTTCAGCGCCTCCACCGTGTCGTCGTCGACGGCCGCGAGCGCGGCCTGGATGTCATCGTCGGTGACAGTGATGCCCGTCTCGGCCGGATCAAACCGGTCGAACTGCTTGGTGAAATCGATGAGCGCGGAATCGCCTTCGGCCCGCACGCGCGCAATGATCTTGGCCACCACGTCATTCACGTCGGAGGACGATTCCCGCTTCATGCCGAGCAAGGCTTCGAAGCGCGCCTCGAAGGCGCCATCGCGCGTATCAAGCATCTGAACCATAGCGAACCTCAGGCGCCGGACGCGCCGGGACCGTCCGGGCCCGCGGCGTCCTCGCCAGGATGCTGGGGCTTACGGCGCGTCGACCAGGACGGGCCGAGATCGCGCAGCTCCGCCTCCACGCACTCGACCTCGAGCTGGATGAGAACATCGCCGGAGAAGAACAGCGTGATCTTGCCGCCCGGGGCTTCGCCCGCCTCGAACTGGATCGCCAGCAGGGACAACACGCGGCCGGGCTTGCCGGGCTTGAGATCCTTGTGCTGGGCGCGGAGCACGCGGTCGAAGCGGAGCGCCGTACGGCGGCGCTGATAATCTGCTGCGTCCTTGCCGGCCGCGCTTTCCCAGTCGAAGCGGTTCACCAGTGCCGCGAAGCGCTTCTGCGAGGGCACATAGGCCATATCGCCCACGCGCACGACTGCATCTTGAAGATGCGACGACACGACGGCGAGATCTTCTTCGTCGAGGGCGAGCAGCTTAAGTTGGGTCATGGCAAAAAGGGCAGCCTCTTCCGCATGGGGGTACCACGCTCCAGGATTGTGAGGGAATGCATAACCCAGAGGGAGCTAGCCGGAAAGCCGTTCGATCTGGGCGCCGCAATTGCGCAATTTCTCCTCGATGCGGTCGAACCCACGGTCGAGGTGGTAAACGCGGCCGATCAGCGTCTCGCCTTCAGCGGCGAGCCCGGCAATGATCAGCGACACCGACGCGCGCAAATCCGTGGCCATGACTTGGGCGCCGCGCAAGCCATTGACGCCGTGGACCAGCGCCGTGTCGCCCTTCAGATCGATGCGGGCGCCGAGCCGGGCCAATTCCTGCACATGCATGAAGCGGTTCTCGAAGATGGTCTCGCGGACCTCCGACACGCCGCGCGCGGTGCACATCACCGCCATGAGCTGCGCCTGCAGATCCGTGGGGAAGCCCGGGAAGGGCTGGGTCTCCACGGAGACCGCGTCGAGCCCGTGGCCGTTGCGCGTCACGCGGATACCGCCAGGTTCTTCGCGGACGTCGACGCCGGTGGTGCGCAAGGTCTGAAGCGCTTCCTGCAACAGGTCGGCGCGCGCGCCTTCCAGAAACAAATCGCCGCCGGTGATGGCCGCGGCCATGGCATAGGTGCCGGTCTCGATGCGATCCGGCAGCACGTCATGCTCGGCGGCATGGAGCGAGGTCACGCCCTGGATATGCAACGTGGAGGTGCCGATGCCCTCGATCTTCGCGCCCATCTCGACGAGACAGGTGGCGAGATCGCCGACCTCGGGCTCGCGCGCGGCGTTGACGATCTCCGTCTCGCCACGGGCCAGCACGGCGGCCATCAGCGCGTTGTGGGTCGCGCCCACCGAGACCTTGTCGAGATGAATGCGGTTGCCGATGAGCCCTTTCGGCGCCTTGGCGATGACATAGCCGCCATCGAGGCGGATGTCGGCGCCGAGCGCCTCCAGCGCCACGAGATGAAGATCGACGGGCCGCGTGCCGATGGCGCAGCCGCCGGGCAAGGAGACCGTCGCCTCACCGCAGCGGGCAAGGATCGGCGCCAGCACCCAGAAGCTCGCCCGCATGCGGGCCACCATCTCGTATGGCGCGGTGGTGTCGACGATCTCGGCCGCGGTCAGCTTGAAAGTCTGGCCGTCGCTCGTGCTCTGGCCCGCGCGCTTACCCGCGATGGTGATGTCGACGCCGTGATTGCCGAGGATGCGGCCGAGCAGCGTCACATCGGCAAGCCGGGGCATGCCGTGGAGCGTCAGCGTCTCGCTGGTGAGCAGGCTGGCGATCATCAGGGGCAAGGCTGCGTTCTTGGCGCCGCTGATCTGGATGGTGCCCTTGAGCGGCGTGCCGCCGACAATGCGGATACGATCCATGATGATGGTCTGCTCCCTCGCGCGAGGATGAAGCCTCGCGCCTTGATTTCCCGTATGGCCGCCTCCCTGGTGCGGGCGGCAAGCGGCCAGTCTACTCCGCTAGCCTTCAGCCTGTCCCCCCTCTTCGGGCGGGCGCCTTCCGGCTTTGCCGGCTTTGGCCTTTTCCTTGACCTTAGCCTTGCGTTTCAACAGGTTGGCGCGAAGGGCCTGCCCCAGGCGGGCCTGGCGGCCGTCGGCCTTTTCCGGCGCGTCGCGCGCGTTGTCCTCGTCGCTGTTATCGGCCATGGCCGGACTTCTATATCATGGAGGGCTTGCGCTGAAGACCGGGCTCGATCCTTGCGCACGGTACCGGCCTATGGCAGTTTGCGCGCCGCACGGCCCCGGCACCCCTCAATTTGGGATTTGCCGCCCGTGCCGACCCACCGGTCAGACGAAGCCGCCGTAGCTCAGTGGTAGAGCGCGTCATTGGTAATGACGAGGTCCTCAGTTCAATCCTGAGCGGCGGCACCATTATTTCCTCAAAGAACGTCCTGAAAGCGGCCTCAACCATGTCGGCGGATTCTGCCCATTTGGTGCGCTTTCTTGCCACAAAGAGGGTGAAACCTCGGCGGGTCGATGAGCGTTTACTTCAATCGGGGGGACTTTAATCGCGGAGGAAGGTGTCATGCCCAGCGATAGGTCCCAATACCGTGGCTACGAGATTCAGCTGCGGCAAGAATGGTCGAACTGGTGCGCGGCCGTGCATCCCACGCGCGCCGACTTGCCGATTTTGGCCCAGTCCCCACTGCTCACCCTCTCCCTCAATCAGGACGAGGCTCTGGCCGCGGCCAAGCACAATATCGACGAGGCGCTGGGCGGCACGGTCGAGCAGAACGTCGCTTGAGACACTATTTGTCTTGAGACTCTTATTTGTAGAGCAGCGCGTAGGCCGCATAGCACAAGGTCAGTGCGAGCAGCGGCCTGAGCAGCCATTCCGGTGCGACGCCGGCGAGCCGCGTGCCCAACAAGATGCCCGGGATCGAGCCGCAGAGCAGCGCGACCAGGACTCCTGGATCGACATGGCCCAGCCCGAGATGGCCGGCGCCCGCCACGAGCGTAAGCGGCACCGCATGGGCGATATCGGTGCCGACGATGCGTTTGGCCGGTAGCGCGGGAAACAACATCGCCAGCACGACAACGCCGATGGCGCCCGCGCCCACAGAGGTGAGCGTGACCAGCAGGCCGAGCGCCACGCCGAACAGGACGGTGGCGACCGTGCGCCGCGGCGCTATGCCGTTGGCGGTGGCGTCGTGCCCCTTCATCAGCAGCGGATAGAGCACGATGGCGACCGCGCTGACCGGCAGCGCGACGGCGAGCCCGTAGCGAATCCAATGGGCCATGGCCTCGGTGTTGAGCGGCACATTGGCCATGACGGCAAGGAGGATGATCGCGGCCGGGATAGAGCCCATGGCAAGGCGGATCACGATCGGCCAGTCGACATTCTCGGCCAGGTGGTGACGCCAGCCACCGACCGTCTTCGTCACCGAGGCATAGAGCAGGTCGGTGCCCACGGCGACCGCGGGCGCCACGCCAAACGTGGAGATGAGCAACGGCGTCATCAGCGCGCCGCCGCCGACGCCCGTCAGCCCAACGAGAAAGCCGACACCAAAGCCAGCGCCAGCCAAGGGCAGCAGGGCCGCCGCCCAGCTGAGGTCAATCATCGATGAGGGCCTCCCCCTACGCTACCGGCGCATTCGTACCCATTCGGGCGACTATTATTATTGGTCTGTTTCGATCAGAACCGGAACCCCCGCCGAGCGTAGCAGAATTGCCACCTCCTGCGCACGCCGGTCGAATTCGGCGTTGTCTTCCGGGGAATTGCCGAGATCCGCGCAGAGCCCGGCAAGCCGCGCCCGATCGAGGACGAGAACGTTCTCGCCGACGGCCGCGGCACCTGTCTGCACCCAGGCGATCACGCCGCCCGCCACGGTTGAACCGTCGACCGCGTTGACCAGCACGAAGTTCCCCGTGAGGGGCAGGTCCTGGAAGAGATCCAGGGACGTCGCCCGGCCGAGCAGGATCCGGCAATCGGCGATGTCGTTGACGCCGCACTCATGCGCCGGCGTCGAGGCCAAGGTCTCGAAATCCACCAGAGCAGACACACTCATGGAGGTGACGGGCGTGAGGTCGGTGGCGGTGCGCAGCAAATAGCCGGCTTCCGGATCGAACGGCTTCTCGGAGAGCCAGACAAGGCGGGCCTCGATCACGTCCGCATTGACCGGGCGGCGTTTGACTTCGGAGAGCACGGCGCCGCGCGAGATATCGAGATCGGTGTCGAGCACGAGCGTGACAGCATCGCCCCTGCTCGCGGTCTCCCGATCGCCATCCATGGTGGCGATGCGCCGCAAGGTCGCGCCGAGCCCGCTTCGCGCATCGACCACGCGGTCGCCAACGCTGATGGAGCCCGAGGTGACGGTGCCGGCATAGCCGCGGAAGTCGCCCGAGGCGCGCAGCACGAGCTGCACGGGCAGGCGGAAGGGCGCGTCCACTGTTTCAGCCTTCGGATCGACACGCTCCAGATATTCGAGAAGCGTCGGGCCGCCGTACCAGGACATCTCTTGGGAGCGCGCCACGACATTGGCGCCGGTCAGCGCGGCGACGGGAATCGTGGTGACCTCAGCGAACTCGAAATTGCCCGCAAGCGCGGCGAAGTCGGCCTCGATGGCGCGGTAGCGCTCCTCCGACCAGTCGATCTGATCCATCTTGTTGACGGCGACGATGACCTTCTTGATGCCGAGGAGATTGCAGATCGCCGCATGGCGGCGGGTCTGGCGCTTCACGCCGTGACGGGCGTCCACAAGCAAGATGGCGATATCGGCGTGGGAGGCGCCCGTCGCCATGTTGCGCGTGTACTGCTCGTGGCCCGGAGAATCGATGATGACGAAGCGGCGGCGCGCGGTCTCGAAATAGCGCCAGGCGATGTCGATGGTGATGCCCTGCTCGCGTTCGGCGACCAGCCCATCGAGCAGCAGCGAGAAGTCGATGCGCTCGCCGTTGACCGCACGATTGTGCGACGCGTGCAGGATGGCCGCGCGCTGATCGTCGGTCACGCCGGCGGCATCCCAAAGCAGCCGGCCGATCAGCGTTGACTTGCCGTCATCGACCGAGCCGCAGGTCAGCAGCTTGAGCATGGGCTCCGACTTGTCGCCGGTGCGCGCCGCGGGCGCGACGGATTGCGTTTCCTCGAGCGCAGCCAAAGTCATCAGAAGTAACCCTCACGTTTCTTCATCTCCATGGCGCCGGCCTGATCGTGATCGATCAACCGCCCGGCCCGCTCCGATACGCGCGCGTCCAAAGTCTCGGTGACCACGGCGTCGAGATCCGCGGCATCGGACTCGACGGCGGCGGTGAGCGGATAGCAGCCGAGCGTGCGGAAGCGCACCTTGCGCGTTTGCGGCACCTCGCCCGGAAGCAGCCGCATGCGCTCGTCGTCGACCATGAGAAGCTGGCCGTCACGCTCCACCACCTGCCGCTCCGCGGCGAAGTAGAGCGGCACCACGTCGAGCTTCTCGAGCGTGATGTAGCGCCAGACATCCGCCTCGGTCCAGTTGGAGAGGGGAAAGATGCGCACGGTCTCGCCCTTGCCGAGGCGGCCATTGAGAAGCTGCCACATCTCGGGACGCTGCAGCCGCGGATCCCAGCGATGGCCAGCGGCGCGGAAGGAGAACACGCGCTCCTTGGCGCGGGAGGCTTCCTCGTCACGGCGGGCGCCGCCGAACGCCGCGTCGAAACCGCCGGAATCGAGCGCCTGACGCAGCGCCTGCGTCTTCATGATGTCGGTATAGACGGACGGCGGGTGATCGAAGGGGTTCATGCCGCGGGCCAGCCCGTCGTGATTGGTATGCACGATGAGGTCGAGGCCGAGCTCTTTCACCTTGCGATCGCGGAAGGCGATCATGTCGCGGAACTTCCAGGTGGTGTCCACGTGCAACAGCGGGAACGGCGGCTTGGCCGGCCAAAAGGCCTTGCGCGCCAGATGCAGCAGGACCGTGGAGTCCTTGCCGATGGAGTAGAGCAGCACCGGCGTGCGGAACTGCGCCGCCGCCTCGCGGAAGATATGGATGCTCTCGGCTTCGAGGAGCTTCAGATGCGAGGTCAGCGCGGTCATGCTGCTTTCTCTTTCTGCTTGGCGGTTTCGGCGACGTGCAAGCCGCACTCCTTCTTGTCCTCGTTCTCCCACCACCAACGGCCGGCGCGCGGGTCCTCGCCCGGCTGGATGGCGCGGGTGCACGGCGCGCAGCCGATGGAGACGAAGCCGCGCGCATGCAGCGGATTGATGGGGACGTTGTTGGCCTCGATATAGGCCATCAGCCTGTCCGTCGACCAATCGGCAACCGGGTTCACCTTGGTGAGGCCGTGATCGGCATCCCAAGCGGCGAGCGGCACGTCGGCGCGCGCTTGCGAATGTTCACGGCGCAGGCCTGTGATCCAGCCTTGCGCGCCTTGCAGCGCCTTATTCAAGGGGCGCACTTTTCGGATCTCGCAGCAGCTCTTGCGGTTCTCGACGGCCTGACGAAAGCCGTAGACGCCGTCGCGGGAGACAAGCTCTTCGACCTCTTGCGCGTCGGGCACGACCAGGCGGATGCGGGTGCGGAATCTCAGCTCCGACAGCTCGACGGTCTCCAACACTTCCGGAAACAGCCGGCCGGTATCGAGCGTGAACACGTCGATATCGGCACCGGACTTGATGACGCCGGATTTGGCGATGGCGTGCAGAATGACCTGATCCTCAAGACCGAGGCTCGTGGAGAAGGCGATGCGGCCTTCGATTCGCGCGGCGACCTCTTTGATACGGGTCACGAGATCGTCGCTGGCGCCGAGTTTTTCATCGAGCGCAAACGCGGCCTTGTGGGCGGCGTTCCAGCGCAGCGGCAGGTTGTTGCGCACGGCCGGCTGGTAGTTGTGGCGGATGCGCTCCAGCGAGGCTTTCCAGACCCGCGCCGCGTCGGGATCGACGATCTCGGCGGTGTCGAAGCCCGAGCGCAGCAGGAACTGGCCGTGATCGGGAATGAGATGGCCCACGGCGCGGATCTCGCCCTTAAAGCCGTGCCGCTCGCGCAAGAGACGCGCCAGGCTGAAGCCGCGCCCGTCGGTGAAGCTCGGAAAGGCGATGGCGATGGGCCCGGCATTGCCGCCGGCCGCGGCGCTGAGCGCCGCCTCGTCGGCCGTCGGCTCCAGCAGCGTCGCCGCCTCGTCGGGATCGGTGACGACCGCCCCGGTCGCAAGATCAACGAGCACCATAGAGAGCCTCCTTGAAGGGTACAGCGCCCACGCGGCGCCACGTCTCGAGGAAGCTCTCTCCCTCGTGGCGATTTTCAATATAGGTGTCGACGATGGTGTCGATCGCTTGCGGCACGGACTCGGCGCGGAAGCCCGGGCCGATGATGGTGCCGATCGAGGCACTGTCCTTCGGGTTGCCGCCGAGCGTGATCTGGTAGAGTTCGGTGCCTTTCTTGTCGACGCCAAGAATGCCGATATTGCCGGAGTGATGGTGACCGCAGGCGTTGATGCAGCCGGACATGTTGAGCCGCAGCTGGCCGATGTCCTCCTGCCGTTTCGGATCCTCGAAGCGCTTGGCGATCTCCTTGGCGATGGGGATCGAGCGCGCATTGGCGAGGTTGCAGTAGTCCAGCCCCGGGCAGCAGATCATGTCGCCGAGGAGTTCGTTGTTGCCGGTGGCAAGGCCCGCCGCGACCAACTCGTCGTAGAGAAGCTGGATGTCGGCGCGCGCCACATGCGGCAGCACGAGGTTCTGCGTGTAGTTGACCCGCACCTCGTCATGGCCATAGCGCTCGGTCAGATCGGCGACGAAGTCCATGGTGTCGGAGGAGGCATCGCCCGGCGTGCGGCCCGGTTCCTTCAGCGAGATCACCACCGAGGCGTAGCCCGGCACGCGATGGGCCAGCACGTTGTGCTTGTACCAATTGGCGAAAGCGGGATCGCTTTCGCGGCGCGCGGCCAAAGCTTCATCGCGCGCGGGCCGCTCCGGCAGATCCGGCGGCGCGAAATAGGACATGATGCGGCGCTTCTCGTCCTCGGGCAGGTCGATGGCGTCCTTGTGGGTCGCTTCCCAATCGGCCTCGACTTCCTCGCGGAATTTGTCGATGCCGAGCGCATTGACGAGGATCTTGATGCGCGCCTTGTGAATGTTGTCGCGGCGGCCGAACAGATTGTACACGCGCAAGATCGACTCGATGTAGGAGAGAAAATGCTCCTTCGGCAGGAAGGATCTGATCTCCTGACCCACGTAAGGGATCCGGCCCATGCCGCCGCCGACCAGCACGCGGAAGCCGTTCTCGCCGTTCGGTCCGCGCACGATGCGAAGCCCGATGTCGTGGAAGGCGGTGGCGGCGCGATCCTCGGCGGCGCCGGAGATGGCGATCTTGAACTTGCGCGGCAGCCAGCTGAACTCCGGATGCAGCGTCGACCATTGGCGCAAGATCTCGCACCAGGCACGCGGGTCCTCCAGCTCATCGACGGCGGCGGCCGCGTAAGGATCGGCGGTGACGTTACGCACGCAGTTGCCGCTGGTCTGAATGCAGTGCATCTCTACGTCGGCGAGCGCGGCCAGCACGTCTGGGATGTCGACCAGCTTCACCCAGTTGAACTGGAGATTCTGGCGCGTGGTGAAGTGACCATAGCCGCGATCCCAGGTGCGGCCGATATGCCCGAGCTGACGCAACTGGCGGGGCGACAGCACGCCATAAGGAATGGCGATCCGCAGCATGTAGGCATGCAGCTGAAGATAGAGCCCGTTGCGCAAACGAAGCGGCCGGAACTCCTCCTCGGTCAGCGCGCCGGACAGACGCCGCTCGACCTGATCCTTGAACTCCGCCACGCGTTCGCGCACGAACGCATGATCAAACTCATCATAGCGGTACATCGTACCAATCCTTCGTCAACGTGGTGCGGTGCGAAGCACGGATGCGCTCACGCACGGAAAGCGGGTCGATCGCGCCGTCATTCTTCAGCCCGACCGGCATGGGATAGGCGCTCACGACAAGACGCTCGCGCACGGCGTTGTCGGCGATCGCCTCGAGCGCCTTGGTCTCCGCCTCGTCGTCGGCGACGCGGGCATTGGCGATCTCTTCCGTCCATTCGCCGTCGGCGGCGAGATAGACGACGATGCCGTCGGTGAGGCGGTTGGCTGTTACGACGCTAGGCATAGGCGCGCTTGACCTCCTCGTTATCGAGGATGTGCTCGACGATACCCGAGGCCGGGAGGCCTGCGACCTCACCGAAGATGAGAACGGCGGGGCTCTTCAGACCGAGGCTTTGCGGATGGGCCGCCAAGGCCGCGATGGTCGTGGCGACGCGGCGCTCGTCGTCGCGGCTGGCGTTCTCCACGGCGATCACGGGCAGTCCAGGGCGGAAACCGGCCTCCAACAGTCTTTGCGCGATCACGGCCCCGGTGGTGACGCCCATATAGACAATGAGCGTGTTGTTGCCGGCGGCGAGCGCTCTGAGATCGAGATGGGCGAAGGACGGCTCCTTGCCGCCGGCCTCGTGGCCGGAGACGAAGGTGACGGTGTGCGAGACGTCGCGATGGGTGAGCGGGATCTGCAAGCTCGCCGCCGCGGCAATGCCCGCGGTGACGCCAGGCACGATCTCGATGGCAATGCCTTCGGCGCGGAGTGCGTCGAGCTCCTCGCCGCCACGGCCGAACACGAAGGGATCGCCACCCTTCAAGCGCACCACGGTCTGGCCCGCCTTGGCGCGCTCCACCAGCAGCGCGTTTATCTCGGTTTGCGGCACGCTATGGGTGCCCTTGGCCTTGCCGACGGGAATCAGCTCGGCCTCGCGGCGCGCGTATTCCAGCACGCCTTCGCCCACCAGGCGGTCGTAGAACACGACATCGGCGACTTTCAGCGCGCGGACCGCCTTCATGGTGAGAAGCTCCGGATCGCCGGGCCCGGCGCCGACCAGAAGTACGCGCCCCTGCGGCGCGCCGGCCTCGGCGGCCTTGTCGATGGCCTCGCCAATCAAGGCGCGGGCTTTGGGCTCATCGCCTTCCAGCATGGCCTCGGCGGCGGCGCCTTCGAACACGCTCTCCCAGAAATGGCGGCGCGGGGCGCCTGCCGGCAATGTTTCGGCGACGCGGCCGCGATACTCGCCGGCGAGCTTGGCCAAGGCATCGAGCCGCGGGTGCAGCTCCTGCTCGAGCCACGCGCGCAGGCGCTGGGCCAGCACGGGGGCTGCCGCCGACGTGCCGATGGCCACGGTGACCTCGCCGCGATCGACGATGGCCGGAAGCGCGAAGCTGCAAAGCTCCGGACGGTCCGGCACGTTGACCGGCACGCCAAGCGCCCGGGCAATGGCCGAGACGCGCGTGTCTTCTTCATCGTTCTCGGTGGCGGCGATGACGAGGGGACGGCCCCGCAGCTGATCGATGCCCGGCTGTGGTGCGATGCGCACGACCTGGCCGGCGCCTTCGAGCTGCGCAAGCTCCGGAACGAACTCTTGTGCCGCGACCTCAACAACCACCGCGCGCTTCAGAAGAAGCCGCGTCTTGATGGCCGCAAGCTCTCCGCCGCCCACGACGAGCGGGGGTTTGCCCTCGAAGCTCACGAAGATGGGGAAGGTGCGCATCAGCGAGCGCCTCCCACGGCCACCGGCTCGGCGGGCGCGTCCGTCAAGCTCTCGGGCGCAAGCTCCACTTCGAGCCCGTCGAGCTCGGGCGTCATGATGATCTGGCAGGAAAGCCTGGAACGGTCGTCGACCTGGAAGGCGCCGTCCAGCATCTCCGACTCCTCGTCGGTTGGCGGCACGAGCTTGCCGACCCAGGCGTTGCCGACCCAGACATGGCAGGTGGCGCAAGCGCACGCCCCACCGCACTCCGCCTTGATGGGCAGACCCCAATCCCGGATCACCTCCATCACCCGCCAGCCTTCGAGCGCTTCGAGGCGGTGAACGGAGCCGTCGGGCAGGCGGACATTGATATACATACCTAGCCAACCTCCGCGGAGCGTTGCGGTTCAAACGAACGGCCCGTGTACTGGGCGCGAGCGCGGCCCGCAAGCCCGCGAAAAAGCGCGGCCATCGAGACGCCAAGCGCGCCATCGCCAGAAATTGCTGCGGTCGTCATATTGCTTTCCCACGCATCGTTCGCTTCAGGCCCGAGCCGCCGGTCCTTGAAGATGGGGCAGAATACTGAAAAATCATTCCCCAAAGAAGCGCCCCATAAGGAAAAAGCGGAAATCTGTTCCTAAATGCCACACTTTTGGGAAGTTCTTTCCGATTTACCCCCGCGGCGCACGTTGAATCTCCCGGCGCGGTGGCAAGGGGAAAAGTGTTCCCCAGCGGCAACAGAGGCGCCGGATTCGGCTGGTGCCTGTGGACACCCAATTTGGGCCCCCTGGTACATCGGCTGAGATTCCACAAAACTCCGCTCAACTGGGGAATTGGGGGAAAATCATGGGGCATCGTCGCCACCGCGGGTGCGGTGCTGGGGCTAATGTGACTGAAGCCGATGAGGCTCAGGCCCAAACGCCTCTTCGCTTCGCGCGGCCGGACCGCCGGCTGCTTCTTGCCGGCACCGCGCTTGCCACGGCCTTGCTGTTTTCGGGCGTCACGCCGGCCCACGCCCAGCGCGCCATCACGATTCCGTTGTCATTCACTCCGGTGATCGTGAACAACGGCAACGACTGCATCTTTCCAGGCAATTGCGCGTTCATCCACACAGCGGGACTCGGCGCCTTCATCGACCTCACCAATTCAGGCAACTTCGCGACCGCGGCCCCCTTCTCGATCAGCATTTTTACGAACACAATCTCACTGTTCGGCTCGATCAACATCAAGAACTCCGGCGACCTGGCCACGACGGGTTTCGGCGCGATCGGCCTGTCCGCGAATACGGAGCTTCCGTTCAGTCCCATCAGCATCGTCAATACCGGCGACATCGCGACCGCGGGGGGGCTCGCATATGGCATCGAGGCGTTTACGCTTACGGGGCGAAGCTCAGTCTCGATCACCAATGGCGGGGGGATCGTCACGGCTGGCACTTATGCGATCGGCATCGAGGCCATTACATCAGGCACCGGAAGCGACATCTCGATCGCCAATAGCGGCAGCGTGGTCACCCGGGCCGACAATGCAGAAGGCATCAGAGCACGCACTATCGGTGGCGGCAGCGATATCAAGATCGTGAACAGTGGGAATATCGACACGCGCGGATTTTTTTCCGACGGCGTCTTCGGCTTCAGCACAGGGCCGGGATCTTCGCTCACCATCCAAAACAGCGGCAGGATCAGAGCCGCGGGCGCCTTAGCCTATGGCATCGAAGCCGTGACGACGGGGCCGACCTCGCCAATCGCTATCGAGAACTCCGGGAGTGTCTACGGCCGTAGCGCCGGTATCTATGCCTCCAGCGCGACGTCCACCAGGATCACCAATAGCGGCGAAATCTCAGCCGGGAGTGGCCTCGCCATCGACACCGAAGGCGCTTCGACAAGCATCTACAATTCGGGACTGATCACCGGCTTCGTCGATCTCACAGACTCCG
>Ga0075527_10000134_pt1 | contig 16474 bp, 12 predicted proteins | sample NGEPer11B_FD_74784 | JGI IMG/M metagenome (GOLD analysis project Ga0075527, IMG submission 74784) | Arctic peat soil microbial communities from the Barrow Environmental Observatory site, Barrow, Alaska, USA - NGEE Permafrost305-11B | ecosystem: Environmental > Terrestrial > Soil > Wetlands >...
GCCACCGATCGTCGTGCCGGTGCCGACGATACCGACAATCGAAAACTAGCGTGCATGCGAATGGTGTCCCGGCGACCTGGTCTGTGGCATTGGCCGGGACACCAGCATTGATGTGGAAGAGGGTGTGTGAGTGAGTCGACCGGTCGCCACCCGGATCGCTGCGCTGAGCGACGCGATCCGGCACTTCATGACGTTCATGGGCTCGTCCTTGTATGTGGAGAAATCCGCCGATCCCAACGTGGGCAACTTCGCGATCGGCAACCCGCAAGAACTGCCGCTCCCGGCGTTTGTCGATGTGCTCAAACGAGCCGCCGAGCCGCGGGACAAGGACTGGTTCGCCTACACGTTGAGCGAGGAGGCGTCGCAAGAGGTGGTCGCCGCGGCGCTTCGCGAGGAGCTCGGCCTCCCCTTCGAGCCGGACGACATCGCCATGACGACCGGCGCGTTTGGCGCCCTGGCGGCGGCAATGCAGGTGGTGGTCGACCCGGGCGACGAGGTCATCATGAACCTGCCGCCATGGTTCTTCTATGAGGGTATGGTGGTCGCCGCGGGTGGCGTGCCGGTGAAGGCGCCGGTCGACCGTGAGACGTTCGATCTTGACCTGGCAGCGATCGAGGCGGCGATGACGTCGCGGACTCGCGCGATCATTGTCAACTCTCCGAACAACCCGACCGGAAAAATCTACCCGCCAGAGACGCTCGAACGGCTGGCGGATATTCTCACCAGGGCGTCACAGCGACATGGCCGGCCGATCTACCTGATTTCGGATGAGCCCTACCGGCGCATTGCGTTCGAGGGTAGCCAGTTCCAGACACCGCTTGCCTACTATCCCTACGCGATGATGACCTATTCGTATGGCAAGGTGCTCCTCACACCGGGGCAGCGCATCGGGTATCTCGCGCTGGCGCCGGCGATGCCTGAACCTGACCGGCAAGCGCTGCGGGACGCAATCCAGATGGTGCAGGTTGTTGGTGGCTTCCTGTTTCCGAATGCGCTGCTGCAGCACGCCATCGCCGAGCTGGAGACGTTGTCGATCGATATGGATCGGATGCAGCGCAAGCGTGACCGGATGGTGGGGGCGCTGCGGGGGTTCGGTTACGAGGTGCATGCGCCGGAGGGGACGTTCTACCTGCTGCCGAGATCGCCCTGGGAGGACGATTGGGCCTTCATTCGGTTGCTGGCGGAACACGACATCCTGTGCTTGCCCGGTTCCGTCCTTGAGTTCCCAGGGTTCTTCCGGATATCGCTGACGGCGAGCGAAGCGATGATCGAACGAAGCCTGCCGGGGTTTGCCGAGGCATTCAGGCAGGCGGAACGATCACAAGAGGCGGTTCTGACTCGAGGAACAAATCCATAGGGGCGGATACCCATGCGGAATCCGCCCATGCGATTGAAGTGTTCGTCAGGCGTCCTGCATCGAGGCCGGCCGCTGGTCGGGGACGATCGCGCCGAGCGTTGGCTCCGCCGTTCCTCGTACGTGCTTGCCGGCGAGGATCAGCGTCGCGCCAATCCATTGGCGAAGGGGCGCAATCTTCGAGCGGCGTGGTTGGGCGGCCGCCGCCTGGTCGGCGAGCCAGCCGCGTTCGGCCTGGGCAGGAAGGCGTGTCCGGTCTGTCTGGATCGCCTGGTAGTACGTGGTCAGGTTGCTGTCCATGGCGTTTGCCTCCTGTGATGTTGCGTGAGCCGGGTTCGCCTCACCCGGTGTGAGGTCGTTGCCGGTTCGCTGGGCATGGTCGTATCATGCGCTCCGGACGCGGTGCGCGCATCGGACAAATGCGGGATATTTTGAGCATAGCTGAATGGTGATTGATCTACGTAGATCGTACGAGTACGTAGATGAGCCGTGGCTTACACGAGGTCATGCTGGAAGGCGTAGGTGACGGCGGCGGCGCGCGTCTCGACGCCGAGCTTGCCAAGGATGTTGGTGACGTGGGTGGTGGCGGTGCGGTGTCCGATGAACAGCGCCTCGGCGATCTCCCGGTTGGAGCGGCCGTCGATGAGCAGTCGCAAGACCTCCCGCTCGCGGGGCGTGAGATGAACACTGCCTACATCGACCGTTTCCGGCTCCCGCCAACCCTCGGCGATGGCCAGCACGCGTTCGACCTCGGCATCGATCTCCTCCTGCCGCATGCGGCGGCCTGTGTTCCACGTCTCGGTGTAGGTCTCGGCGCCAAGCTGCCGCCGCGCCGATTCCTCGGCACGGGCAAACGCTGTTCGTTCCGGTAAGCTGAAGGGAACATCATGGTTTGCTGCTGACGCGACACAGAGCAGCCGGGCAGCCGCCTGGCATTCGCCGAGCGCATCCGCGAGGACTGCCGCGGCACCGAGGAAGATCGCATCGCCCTTTCGGAGCCCCGCTGAACTTTCAGGCTTTAGAGCATGTCGAAGCACGCTGGTGGCCTTGCGAAGGTCGTTGTCCTCGCAGGCGACAAGTGAGAGATACGGGAGGCTCCAGATGGGAATGAGCATGTCGTCGATCGCCCGCGCCGCCGTCCGAGCCGTCTCGAGCATCGTCCGCGCGCGCTCCAGATCGCCTCTCCCATAGGTGACGATCCCGAGGTGGTAGTTAACGGCGATCATCGCCCATTGCAGGCCGGCCTGTTCGGCGAGCGCTCTGCCGAGTGTCAACTGCGCTTCGGCGTCAACATAGTCGCCGTTGTCTTCAGCCATGATGCCGAGGAGGATGGCGGCGTGGGCTTGCTGGTCGACATCCGCCGTCGCTTGCGCAAGTGCCTGTCCCCTGGTTAGATATCCTGAAGCCTTTGTATCGCCCAGCGTCTGGGCGAGGTGCCCGGCCCGCATCAGCGCATCGATGTATTCCGGCGTCGATTCATCGGATGCCTTGGCAAGCGCCCGGTCGAGCCAGTCCAGCCCCTCAGGCTCGTGGCCCGCCAGGTACCAGAAGTACCCCAGGCTGGTCGCCAGCCGCAGCAATGCCGGTGTTCTTTCCGATCTCTCCAGCCAGGTCAGGGCTGCACGGAAGTTCGCGTGCTCGGACGTCAGATGAAGCATATCCGCTGACTGCACCGCCCTTCGCAACGGGGATGGCGCGTCACTCGTGATGTCGAGGCACCATTCCGCATGTCGCTGCCGCGCTGTGTCCGCTTCTCCGCTGATGGCGAGCGCCTCCTCGCCGAACTCCCGGATCGTCTCCAGCATCAGGTAGCGTGGCGTGGTGTGCGGGGTTTCCACCACGCGCACCAGGCTCTTGTCGACCAGGGAGGTGAGCGCGGTGAGGCTGTCCAGCTCCGCGCTGGCGAGCGGACCGCACACCTCCTCGAACGCCTCCAGCGTGAAGCCCCCGAAAAAAACGGATGCGTGCCGGAAGAACCGTTGCTCGGTGGGGGAGAGCAAGTCGTAGCTCCAGGCGATGGTGGTCCGCATCGTCTGCTGGTGCACGGGACGGTCGCGCCCACCGCCCGTCAGGATCGGCAGGGCGTGGTCGAGCCGCGCGCGCAGGGATACGGGCGGGAGCACCTTGATGCGGGCGGCGGCCAGCTCGATCGCCAACGGCAGGCCATCAAGCCGGCGGCAGATGTCCGCGACCGCGGAGGCGTTGTCCCCGGTCAGCGCGAAGTCGGGCTTGACGCCTTCCGCCCGCGCGACGAACAGCCGGATCGATTCGGACCGGGCGAGGTCGTCGATGGAGACGCCGTGGGTTGTCTCCGGCACCGGCAGCGGCGCCACCGGATACTCGCGCTCTGCAGACACCCGCAATCGCACCCGGCTGGTGATCAGGATCGTCAGTGCCGGGCAGTCCGCCAGCAGGTCCGCGACGCCGGATGCGGCCTCCGAGACTTGCTCGAAGTTGTCCAGCACCAGCAGAAGCTCGTGGTCCGCCAGGGCCGCGCGGACCAGCTCGCTCAGCCGCCGTCCAGCCGTCTCGCGTACGTTCAGCGCCTGGCCAATGGTGGGCAGCACCAGGCCGTGGTCGCGGACGGAGGCGAGCGGGACGAAGATCACGCCATCCGCAAAGTCGGCATGGGCTTCCGTCGCGGCTTGCAGCGCCAGCCGGGTCTTGCCCACCCCGCCGGGACCGGTCAGCGTGAGCAGCGACACGTCATCCCGGCGCAATAGCGCGACCAGATGACCAATCTCGTCCTCGCGTCCGATCAGGGGCGCGCGGGGGGTTGGAAGACGGTGCAGGTGGTTGACAGGCAGAGGAGCGCCCATGGCGGATTCTGACCTCTTCACGCAGCCAGGCAAGAGTTCCTGTCCGCAATCATTGCGCACCGGATGGTTTACGTCAACCGCGAGCGGATCGCAATTCCATTGCAATACAGACGATCAAGGGACGCCCTATGCCTCCCCGATCTGGACTGGCTTCCGGTCAGGCCCGATCGCGACCAGGACGAACCGTCCTTCCGTGACCTGCTCGATCTCGCCGCCGTCGACACGCTCCACCAGCGCGTCGATCTTGACAGTAATGCTCGTGCGACCGATCCGCTCGACCCTGGCGTAGCACAGGAGGCAATCGCCGACATAGACCGGGCGATGCAGCACCACGTTGTCCAGCGCGACTGTTGCCAGCCGGTGCGCGGTGTGCTTGCGAGCCTCGACCCAGGCGGCGAGATCCATCTGGCTCAGCAGCCAGCCGCCGAAGATATCGCCGGACGAATTGGTGTCGGCGGGCATCGCCACCATCCGGATGACCAGGTTCCCGTTTGTGTGTTCCAATGTGGCTTCTCCCAATGTGATGCGCTGGTGCGGTCATCTTCGCAACATATCCCCACAGCCGTATGATACGATTGTACGTACACATCGATGCGCGCGCGGCGGATGGCCGGATCCGGGCGGACCATCGTGATGTCGCCGAAACGAAAGCGACCGTCCGAACGTTTCGATACACAAGAAGGCGCATCGGATACAGTCGGCTCATGGCCGAACAAGCGCCGAGGTCGCCCGAAGCCGGGCTGACGCGAATCCCAAGCACCGCGGGGGAGTTCCATGAACCATCACGATCGACACCGAATGGCCAGAGGTTCCGCCAGGAGCTGGCGCAGGCTGCGTGCCTGTGCGGCGATCTTCCTTTCGCTGGTGACACTGATGACGGCGTTGTCGGTCGTCACACCGGCCGCGGCACAGGACGAGCCAGCGGCGGGCACATCGTCCGTCGAGGTCCATGTCGCCAGCTGCGAGCCGGGTTATACCGGCGATGACCTGTTCGGCGATTGCCACGGCGACGGCGTGACCGGCGTGCAGGTGCAGCTCACCTCCGACGATGGCGCGCTCGATCAGACCAAGGCGACCGAACAGCCGAACACACCTGGGCCGGGGGTGGTGCAGTTTGGCAGCATCCCGGGTGGGACGTACACGATCGATCTCAACCTGGCGGGGCAGGAAGACATAAGCTTCTTCACCTATTGCTCCCTTGCGAACAGCGACACCATTGTGCCCATGGCGCCGGGAAACACCCAGCAGGGCGAGATCACGGTCGAGGATGGGCAGGCCGTGATCTGCGATTTCTACATCCTTCCCTCAGAAGCGCCTTCTGATCAGGCGAAGGTCACCATCAATCCGGTGATCTGCCCGGTCGGCACCGAAGCGCCCAATGGGTTCGATGACCTGGATGGCGTCTGCACGGTGCCGGTCGAGAGTGTCATCTTCACCTGGGGCAACAGCGGTGGCACGATCGAGGAGATCAACACCGACGACGTCGATCCGGTTGTGATCGATGGGATCGACGAAGGGACCTACACCCTCTATTCGGGTGTTCCGCTCGAATTCGCCCGCGAGGCGCTGTTCTGCGTCGCTGATGATGGTGATCGGTATCAAAAGGAGTTCAACCAAAACGGCGTGACGATCTTCTCGGATATCAAGCGCGAGCAGATTGTCTGTGACTGGTTCATCATGCCGTTCGACCTGCGGGGCGAGCCGACGGCTACAGCCACCGGGCCGAACCAGGATCCGATCGTGACGCCGACCCCGGACCCTTCCGTGAGTGAGCCGACCGCCACCGCCACCGGTGATGTGCGTGGTCTCGAGTCCGGCGCGTCGCTGGTCGTTCATCTCTCCCTGTGCCCGGTGGACTACAGCGGCAATACGTTGTACGACACCTGCCACGATGTTGGCATCTCGGATTTGCCGTTCGATCTCACCGGCCCAAACGGCGAGCTGCAACAGGACACGGTCGTCCCGCGGTCGCCGGGGCCAGGCATCGTGGAGTTCACCCAGCTGCCGGCGGGAGACTACACGCTTGCCGGTGGCCCTCCGGGCGACTTTGGCACGGTGGAGCTGTACTGCACGACCCAGCCGGATGGCGCGTTGGTGGAAACCAGCTTGGAGTCCACGCGAGCCGCTTTCAGCATCGGTGAAGGCGAGGACATCCTCTGCGACTGGTACTACATCCCGATCAGCCAGGGGGGAATCCAGATACCGACCCCAACTGTCACACCGGAACCGGAGCAACGAGCCGAAATCCTGGTCACGCTTTACACCTGCGCGGCGGATACGTCCGTGGCGGGCGCCAGTTACGGCGATCTGCGGGACGCCTGTGGCGATACCAAAAATGGCGTGCCATTCAGCCTCGGCGATGCCGGAGCGCCTCCGTTGACCGCCGATACCGGCGCGTCTGGTGATGGCGCTGTGCGGTTCTATGAGCTGTTGCCGGGCGACTACACCTTGACGCCATCGTTGCCGGACAACCTGACCAGCGTGGCCGTGTTCTGCCAGCTCGATGGCGGTGATCCCTATCAGAAGACGCTGAGCGATGGATCGACGACCTTTGTCAATGTCGATGGCGACTCGGTCACCTGCGACTGGTTTGCGAAGGAGGCCAACCCGAATCCACCACCGGCGCACGAGGGTCCGGCTGGGTCGATTACGGTCCGCGAATATCTCTGTGGAGCCGATGCCAGCGAGATCAGCGACTTCGAGCGGGAGTGCGAGGCTGGGTCGAGCGGCGTCACCTTCACCCTTGCCTCGACGGACGGCGCGATCACGCTCAGCTCACCGTCCAACGCCGACGGTGTCGCGGTCTTCACCGATCTGCCGGATGGGTTCTACACACTCGAACAGAGCGCGGGCATGTGGTGCAAGGCGCGAGCGGAACGGGTCGATAGCCAAAGCCGGGTCATCGTGGATGGCGGGCAGAACACGGATGTCTTCCTCTATCAATGCGCCGACGTCACGGAGCTGCCGAGCACCGGCACCGGACCGGGTATTGGTCCGATGCATGACGCTGGCGACACCTGGTGGGAAGCGCTTTCGGCGGTGCGGATCGCCTTCATGGGGATTGGTGTGCTCGGCGCCGCGATGCTGGCCTGGTGGACAATGAATCGACGTCGATTTGCGTCGTGAAGTGCCACCGGGTAAATCCCGGAATGCAACGAGCGCGTAAGGTAGAATGGCAACGGCGACAGATCAGTGCCGGCAAGACACAGGCGCCGAAGGGTTTCGTGCTGGCGATTCGAGTGACGCAATCACGGCGTTTGCCGTATCCTGAGAGTGCATAGCTCGATCGCCATGTGTGAGATATGAGTGGCGTCACCCACGGTGATACACACACGAACACGCGTCCGGAGGCGGTCCGATCTGCATGATTGCCCATACCGGTTCCGGAACAGATGACTGAGGAAGATATCCAATGATGCGACGAGTCAAGCAAGCGCTGTTACCGATGGTTGCGACAATGATGGTGATTGCCGGCATGACGGCTGGCGTCACGGCGAACTCTGGCTTGCAGCTTCCCAGCTGGGGAAGTGGCGCCGGCAGCGAGCTCGTCGCGGGACCGCTCGGGCTGAACCCGACGACGGGCGGCGGCACCGTGCCCATGGCCATCCAGATTCCCGACGCCACGGTGGACGCCGAAGTGGAGCAGAACCAGATCGTCGATGGCGTGATGCTCGATCCCAGCGGACCGTGGGTTGTTTCGTGGTATCAGGAAACCGCGCTGCTCGGTGAAATCGACAATGTGGTGATGTCAGGTCACATTGATTACTGGGATGTCGGTCCGGCGGTCTTTTACACCGTGGCGCAACTTGGCGACAATGCGCCGATTCACGTGACTGGCAAGGACGGCTCGAAGTATACCTACGCTGTCGAGTGGGTTAAAACCTATGATGTGGCCGGGCTGACCAAAGAGACCATCAATGAGATCGTCGGCCCGACCGATTACCGGGCGCTCACGCTGATCACCTGCGGTGGGGAATTCAACGGTGAGGAATACCTCTCCCGCACGGTTGTCCGGGCTCGCCTGGTCGATGCGGAAGTGGTGACGGATGCTGGTGATCCAGAAGCGGCGGCGAGCGAGAGTGGAGAAACCGCGGAGACTGCGCAGCAACAGGCGAACGACGAGACCGCTCCGGACGATCAGGCGCCAGCCGGGCTGGCGATCGGCGGGACGGCGACGGTGACCCAGGACGGGCTCAATCTTCGTGTCTCCGCGACGATCAACTCCGATGTGGTGACGACACTGGCGGCGGGTCAGCAGCTGACCATTATTGGCGGTCCACAGGATGCCGATGGGTTCACCTGGTGGCAGGTTCAGCTTGCTGATGGGGCGCAAGGCTGGGTCGCGGCGGACTTCCTCCAGCCGTAGTCACGCACGTCGAATCCGTTGAAACACGACAAACGCCAATGGAGTGTCCAGCCTGGCCGGACGCCCCATTGGCGTTTGTCCTATTGCCGATTGCGGCAAGGTGGCGACACGTCGAGCGCGAATCCTGCCGGCACGAGGTCAGCGCTACGGGATTCGCGCAGGCGTGACATCACGCAGTCACCTTGCGACCCGCACTATTGCCGGACACACCTGTGCTATCAGCGACCGTCGCGATGATGCAGCCAATCGATCACGTCGTGCCGTCCAATATCGAGTACGTGATGATCCACGATATATGCCTTGAGCTTTCCACATTGCGCGTCATGCAAGATCAGGTGGATATCCATTCCCAGTAATCGAGACAACTCTTCCGCGCTGTAATGGTCCTTGTGCATAAGCTCGAAGAGGACGTTTCGTTCCGCTGGTGTGACCATAACCGCAATTTCCTTCCGTCGCGACGACGCGACATAAACCTTGTTGGTCTATCCATTGTAGGAGGATGTGCGAAAAAAGCAAGCCGCGGTGACAGAACATGCACCCACATCGTCCGTTGGGTCCGGCTCAGTACCGTGACACAGGCAACTTGTCATTTACCGTAAACGACCGTCACCCTGAGTGGTCCGTCTAGGTCGTAGTGTCGCGTACCACAAACCCCGTCACCCTGACCCAGAGCGGAGCGAAGGGGAATGGGTCCCCGCGCTCATCGGCAGAGCAGCTGGCGTCTGGCGGCCATGGCGGGATTTTGCGCTGCGCGCAACGGCTTCGCGCGGGGATCCTTGTATGTTTGAGGAGGCGTCCGAGTGGGACGTCGCACACGGTCCAGGGGGACCGGCCGGTCCCCCTGGCGTCGCCATTCTGGTGGCCCCGGTGCGTGCAGATCGTGGGGATCCTTGGTCCATAGAGACCGCGGCGAAGCCCGATCGCCGCACCGGGTTGTGCCCGCCAACCTCGCACAGGTGTGGGGTCCGCCGAGACCGAATGACAAGGACGAGGGACGGGGCCAGACCCACCAGCGTGGAGCAAGGATAGCATCATGTGCAGCGCGGTTGGCATCGATAGTCACAAGGACGACCTCGTCGTCGCGGTCCATGATGGGGCACAGTGGCGCGTCAAACGCACCGAGGCGGGTCTCACGCGGCTGACCACCCGCCTCGACGCGCTCGGGCCCGACGTGGTCGTGCTCGAGCCGAGCGGGGGCTATGAGCAGACGGTCATGGACGCGCTGCATCAACAGGGCATTCCGGTGGCACGGGTCCATCCCCGCCAGGTGCGGCAGTACATTCAGGGGATCGGGGTCCACGCCAAATCGGACCGCCTCGACGCCCGGATGCTGGCGTTGTTCGGCGTCGAGACCCAGCCCCGCCTGATCCCCGCGCCGACCGAGACGCAGCAGCGGGTGGCGCGACTCAGCGCCTGGCGGCGCACCCTGCGCGACGACATCGTCGCCAAGACGCATCAGCGTGCCGAGCGACCGGATGAGGTGCGCGCCTCCATCGACCGGGTGATCGCCGAGCTGGAGCGGGAGCTGGCCGCGGTGACGGCGACGATCACGGACCTGGTCGCCACCGCGCCGGAGTGGGCGCGAACCCGCGAGATCCTGCGGTCCTGTCCGGGGGTGGGACCGGGCACGGTGGCGCTGCTGCTGGCCGAGCTGCCCGAGTTGGGCCACCGCGGCGCCAAGGAGATCGCCGCCCTGGTCGGGGTGGCGCCGTTCACGCACCAGAGTGGCGCCGACGCGGGCCATGCCCGCATTCAGGGCGGACGCCGCCATGTGCGCGGGGACCTGTGGATGCCGACGCTGACGGCAATCACCCACAACCCGACGATCCGCGCGCTGGCCGAGCGGCTGCGCGCTAAACACAAGGGGTTTCACTGTGTCACCATTGCCTGTATGCATAAGCTGCTCACCCTCCTCAATGCGATGGTCATGAAGGACGAACTGTGGCATGCGAGGGAGACGCAGCCTTGACATCCAACACAGGTGGCTTCTCCTTGGCGGGGCGTCGTCTCGCGGCACGCGGTTGCACGGCGGCGCGAACCATCCTTCGACACGAGGTCTCCGACCTGGCTCACGATCACAGGTAGACGACACCTTTCCCACATCCGATACGCACAGACTGACCGGACGATCTTTCCCTGGACGCGATGGTGTGGTAGAGTGTACGTACACATTGTGCGTTCACTCTACTCATCGTGCGTGTGAACGCCCTGCTCGTTGTCAGTGTCGCCGATCGAGGCCGTTCAGGCCACGCATTACCGGTCCGTTGCCGTCGCGGTTCCAGCGCCGGATCATCTCGTGAGGGGAGGTCGCCTCCATGCCAGCATCCCGTCCATCATCAGGCCACCCGGGTCAATCATCCTCCCAACCGGAGGTTTCGCGCCCACGCGGCAAGATTATCGATGCGATCGAACAGGAAGGTATTACCTGGGAAGGCCAGGCTTCGGTGGTCGGGCACGACGGCGATATCGCCGTTCGCCTGATTATCACCACCGAACGCCTGCTGCTCACCAATGGCGACGCCATCCTGTTGGAGACGCCCCGGAGCTGGCTGGCGCCGGCTCCGTTCGTTGTCGCCGACAATGGCGTGCGGATATCCATGACACCGGAAGGCGCCGTTCCCGGGCGGGACACCACCGAGCGCCTTCACCTGCGCATCCAGGATGGGCGCGGACCCGCTGTTCAGCTGGTGGCGATCCTCACCGGTCGCGCCACCGTGGCCCAAATGTCCGAAGCCGAGTTCCCGCAATGGAATTCCGGTGTTGGCGCCGGTCGCGCCAATATGCTTCCCTCGCTGCCCGCCTTTGAAACCCGGCAGGATGAACCGCATCTCGAGCGGCAACCCACCGATGATCCGGAAACGCGCGGTGTCGCTCCGCTCAGCGATTGGCGACCCCGGACACCGGAAGGCGAGAAGCCATCGCTGTCGCTGTGGGCGCCGGACCCCGAACCGGTTGAAGCCAGCAGCCGAGCCGCTCGCTTCCTTTCGGAGCGGTCGACTGTCCATCTTCCGGAAAATGCGACGGAGGGCAATGGCTCGTCATCCGCGCCGGTCACCTCGATCGAGGACGAGCGCCGCAAGCGTGGCGCGGGTTGGCTGGTCTGGACCTCGCGAATCGCGGTGCTGGCGCTGGTGGTGCTCGCTGCCGGATGGTTCAGCCGCGAATACCTGCCTGATCGCGTGACCAACCAGCTTCCTGCCTTCGTGACCGATGACCTTGCCTCCAACGGTGAACAAGCGCTGCCGGAACCAGGCTCCACCTCCGAAACCGGCGACGGCACCAATGGCGCTGACAACGATCCCGCGGATATCATGCCGACCGAAGCCGCGCTCGGCCTGGGGGGCGCGTCTACCTCGGTCCCGGATGGTGAAGGTGGCCAGACCATGGAACCCCTTGGCTCCATTCCGACGCCCACGCCGACCGTGGAAGAAGGTGATGAGCCGGTTGACGAGACCGGTGAGATCGACAACAGTGGCCAGGACGACCAGGCGATTGACGAGCAGGACGACCCTGCCCCGACCGAGCCGGTGATCATTGAAGCGCCTGACGAATCGGAACCAACCGCGCCGACTGGCGAGACGAACGTGGTCGAGTCCACGGCGCCGGTCGAGGAGACCGTCACGGCTCCGACGACCGAGCCCACGGTTCCTGCCGGTCAGGCGATCGTCCCGGACGAGCCGGAACCCACCGCGCCGGCTGAACAAACGATTGTCGTTCAAACCCCGGAGCCGACCGTGACCGCGGAAACGCCCGCACCCACCGCCGAAGCGCCCGCCAGTACGCCTGAAGTGGCCGAAACCCCGGCGTCGACGGGAGAGGCTGACGCACCAACGGCGCCAACCCTTGAGCCGCAGCCGCCGAGTGTGAATCCGGAAAACCCGCCCGAGCAGGTCTTTGCCGATGAAGGCTTCCGTTACAGCGTCGACGGCGCCGCCACCGGCGCCAGCCTGGAAGAGCTGCCAGAGGTCGCTGAGGTCAGTTATGGCGAATGGATTGTGCTGGCGGTGAACGGCAAGAACTGGACCGGCACCGAGCAGGTGTTCGATATGACCCGCTTCACGCTGCTCGCCGACGGCCAGCCGATTCAGCTCGACGTAGGCAACAGCTGGGTGGCATCGCTGCTGAGCTACGCGCCCGCCTATGGCAACACCGACGCGATCCTGTGGGCGGCGGGCGAGGAGCATCAGTTCGTGCTGACCTTCCTGGCGCCAAATGAGGCCGAGTCTCTCGTGCTTCAGGTGGGTGATCAACAGTTCGATCTTGGCTCGGTGCTGTCCGAGGCGACAGGGCTTGCCAACGTGAGCCAGGGCGCCGCGCCGGAAACGGTCGACGCGACGGTGGTCGATGTGATCGATGGTGAAACGATCGTGATCGAGAAGGACGGTATCGAGCAGACCGTGCGCTATCTCGGCATCGACGCCCCGACCGAGGACGACTGCTTTGCCGCCGAAGCGACGGAGGCCAACCGCGCGCTGGTCGCGGGCCAGCCTGTGAAGATCGAGCGCCAGGCGACGAATGTCGATGCCCAGGGCAACTGGGTTCGTGACGTCTGGGTCGAGAATGACGAGGGCACCTACGTCCTGGTGGCGCATCAGCTGGTGAAGGAAGGCGCCGCCGAGGCGGATATCAGCCAGCCCAACACGAGGTTCACCGGCTGGTTGCGCGGGGCGGAGTCGGTCGCTCGGGCCGAAGCGCTTGGTCTTTGGGGCGCCTGTGGCAGCGCCGATTCGGATGCCTCGCTGGCATCGGCGCATTTTCCCGCGGACGTATTCTGGCGGAGTTCGCTGCTGGCGTGAGTCGGATCCTGGTCGAGAGGCCCGGCATCACCGAATCTGATGTGATGGATACAGAAGCGGGGTGAGGTTCAAGCCTCACCCCGCTTCTGTATGACAGTTTCCTGGACAACATTTCCGAATGGCGTATAATTATCCTTTCGGGCGGGCGCCTGATTGTCGATCCGGCGGAAAGGGCGGCAATGCCAAACGCGGACAGGATTCTTGAGAGACTTCGCCGGTTGCCGCCAGAGATGAGATTTTCCGAGCTTGAGACACTCTTGACAGCGCTCGGATGGGAAATAAGCCACGGCAAATCGTCCCACCTGATGCTTGTTTCACCAAAACGCTCGACAATCACCATCGCGTTGGTCAAGGGGAGAAGGGTCAAGCGGTTTTATCTGAGGAAGATTCTCGACGAGATCGAAATCGAATAGGGAGGCGGCGCAAGCGTCCGCTTCAACGCGATTGGCACGACATCATGAGCACGACATTGGACGATATCCTCGCGATGCCCTATTCCTATATTGCGATGGCAGACCAGGAGGATGGTGGATGGGTTATCTTCTATCCCGATCTGCCAGGGTGTATCACTCAGGCTGACACCTATGATGAGGCTGCGCATATGGCGCGTGATGCCTTCGAAACCTGGGTAACCTATCGATTCGATCACAACATGCCGATTCCGGAACCATCGTTCGACGCCGATCCGGGGTGGGATTGGGAAGCGGTACGCCCTCCAGAGGCGATCCCCAGCATGACCACCGCGGATGCAGCCATGGCGCTTGATGTAAGTGCGCGCCGGGTGCACCAGCTGGCTCGCGCGCGCGGCCTCGGCGAACGCCATGGCAAGACATTGATGTTCAGCGCCCTCGACATAGATTCGATGCGCAATCGCAACGGACCGGGACGTCCTTCTCGACAATCCCGGGGGGCGATAGCCGATTGAGGCGCCTATTCGGTGCTGACTACTATCGAAGCGTTCCGACGCGATTCGAACCTGGCATAAAGCAACACCCGCAACATTCGAATTAATCATTGAATGACCCGGTCGTCGCACCGGGTCATTGCTGTGTGGACCGCATTATATATGCCGTTTACGGTATAATTAACCAGCCGGGCCTGATGTGACTCTGGTCGTTCACAGGAGGACTTCCACAAGAATGGCCAGGGCGGAAATGCTGCTTGAACGCATGCGCGGGCTCCCGCCAGAGATGCGTCTGTCACAGGTGCAGGTCGTTCTCGACTATCTGGGATGGACATTGGATCGGACGCAGGGATCGCATTTCATTTATGTACGTGAAGGTGATGTACCACTCTCCATTCCGCGGCATGGCGGATACGTCAAGCGCGTTTACCTGAAGCAGATTTTGGCCAGGCAGTGAGGAGCACTGGCATGTACGGGTTGATTGATTGGGAAATATGGTTTGGAAGAATGGAGGCCAGATGTGGCGACATTGGAGGAGATTCTCAAAAGACACTATTCGTTCCGCGTCGACGCTGATCTCGATGCCGGAGGATGGGTGATTCGCTTTCCTGACCTGCCTGGATGCATCACTCAAGCAGATACATTTGAGGAAGTTGGCGAAATGGCCGCTGACGCCTTTCGGGGATGGGTCGCGGTCGCTTACGAGATGGGACATGAGATTCCTGTTCCTGCCGATACCGATGAGGTCGGGTTTCGTGATTGGCCAAATGGGCGAACGTTTACATCGCGATCCGACGATACCTTGTCCATGACCAGCAGCGAAGTGGCGAGTCGCCTTGGTGTCTCGCGGCGACGTGTGACCGAACTGGCGAAAAGTCGCGCGGTTGGCGCGCAGGTTGGGCGTGACTGGCTGTTCAGTGAAAACGACGTTGCCGCTATGCGAGACCGCAAACCAGGCCGGCCCCGGAAGGTGACCGCGTGATCCGTGACCGGCGCCTGTGGACGTCTATACTCATGATGATGATGCAGTGACCCGGAGGTCGCACCGGGTCATTGTTGTGCAGACCTGCTGATCCCCACCTGTCAGCCGCTATCAGGAGTAGCCATCCCCATGTGCGAAATCGGCATCTTCAGCGGCAACGCTCACCCCGAACTCGCCCGGGAGATTTGCGATCGCCTCGGACGTCCCCTCTATGACACCGAGATCAATCGCTTCAGCAATGATTGCCTGCAAGTGCAGCTCCAGGCGAACTGCCGCGAGCACGATGTCTTTATCGTGCAGCCGCTGGTTCCTCCCGTGCAGGAACACGTGATGGAGCTCATGATGATGCTCGATGCCGCTCGGGGGGCGTCGGCGGGACGCATCACGGCGGTGATCCCACACTATGCCTATGCCCGCTCCGACAAGAAGGACGCGCCGCGGATTTCGATCGGTGGTCGCCTGGTCGCGGATTTGCTGGTGACCGCCGGCGCCGACCGGGTGCTGACGATGGCGCTGCATTCGCCACAGGTGCATGGTTTTTTCAGCGTGCCGGTCGATCACCTGAATGCGCTCAACGTGATCGCCGATCATTTTCGGGATGATGACCTCGGGAATACGATCGTCGTGTCTCCCGATCTCGGCAACGCGAAATCCGCGACGCAGTTCGCTCGGCTGCTGGGTCTGCCGGTTGCCGCGGGTAGCAAGCGCCGCGTTGCCGACGACAAGGTGGTGATCGATGCCATCGTCGGTGAGGTCAGTGGCCGTAATGTGATCGTGCTGGACGACGAGGTGGCCACCGGTGGCTCGATCCTGGAGTTGATGGACGCGCTGCGCCGGAAGCAGGTCGGGCGTATCTCGCTGGCCTGCACGCACGGGTTGTTCACCGGCAAGGCGATCGAGCGGTTGCGCGCCCTGGATGATCTCGACGAGATCGTCACGACCAACACCGTGCCGATTCCGGAGGAGAAGCGATTGCCCAACATGACCGTGCTGTCGGTGGCGCCGTTGTTGTCCGAGGCGATTAATCGCATTCATATCGGCGAGTCGGTCAGCGCATTGTTCGTCAATTCGGTGTAGGACCGCCGCCACCGCTGCCTCAACGGAGCTCAATGCCGATCCTCAGGAACCCCCAGCCGTAGCGGCAGACCCTGCTGTACAGACCGGACACATGGGTAACAGAAGGACACGGACATAGGTAACACTTTGTGGGCATGAATGGACTCTTGCAAGGAGACAGCTCATGCCCTGGAAAG
>Ga0075527_10000135_pt1 | contig 16410 bp, 12 predicted proteins | sample NGEPer11B_FD_74784 | JGI IMG/M metagenome (GOLD analysis project Ga0075527, IMG submission 74784) | Arctic peat soil microbial communities from the Barrow Environmental Observatory site, Barrow, Alaska, USA - NGEE Permafrost305-11B | ecosystem: Environmental > Terrestrial > Soil > Wetlands >...
CCCTGCCATTCCGGGCTGCAGCGAGGCGACCAGGTCAACGATCAGGTCTGCGCTGTTGAAGGTGACGACGACGGCCGCCACTGACTCGTGGGTTTTGTTCATGTCGAGTTGCTGACTCTGCGCTCATGGTCATTCGATGAGTCGACTTTGCCCTGTGGCCCGTCAGCCCCGCGAGCCTTCGCGTCTCGCATCGAGTTCTGCCATGCAGACCCAATCATTCCGACGACAAGGAAAGTGAGGCCTGCCGCCATGGGGAACCCCCACGCGTCGAATGTCGCGTAGCTGGTCGCCAATCCGACGAGGGATGCGGACAAGGCCAGGGCGATGTGCCTGTCGTCCGCAGACGTTGCGCGTCGCTTCGCGCCCCGGGCGGTGAAGAAGCCGACGACGAAAAACACGATCACGGCGGTGAGGCCGATGATGCCCAGTTCGACGAGCGCCATGAGGTATTGGTTGTCGAGGATCCGGTAGTAACGCGGAACGAACGTGAACAGCCCACGACCGAACCACGGGTTGTCGGCGAACACACCGAGGACAACTCCGTAGTCCTGCGTGCGCCCCGAGATGCTCGGGTCATTGAAGAAATTCGTGAAGAGTGCCACGATCGTCCCGAGTAGCCCAGGAATCGCCAACCGCAGAGCAACGGCCGCAATGGGAGTGATGATGAGGGCGCGATGTCGGCGCGCCCGCGACCACCCGGCGAGCAGGACGACGAAGGCAACTACCAGCGCGATCACACTCGACCGTGACACCGACATGGGTGCGCCGACCCCGATGACGATTGCAGGCACCCATGCCGTGGTCTTGCCGCGGTGGGTAAAGCCATAGTGGAGCGCGAGTGGGAATATCGCCGCCAGGACAACGCCGTACTCGATGGGGTGTAAAGCAGTGCCGGAGACGCGGCTGATGACGGACCGGGAAATGACTTGTCCGAACTCAGAGTTGGCGACGAGGCCCGGAATCTGGAAAAACGAGGCGATGTCCACTTTGGTGAAGTACTGGACGATGCCGAGGGCGGCCAGGAAGGCGCCGAGCCAGCTCACCCAGCTCGCCAGCCTGTGCAGGTCTTTCCACGAATTGAGGCCGTCCGCGGCGAGTAGCGCTATTCCCGCCCACCCGGCGAAGGCCAGCAGTCCGCGGTCTGCCGCCTTGAGCATGGTGCTGCTCAGCTCGTCGAGCGTGACGGGGACGAGGGTCCACAACTCATCGGTGATCTGGCGGACGTCCGCGGGCGCGAACCAGCCTCGCGTGGTCCCGGCAATGTAGCTGGCGGCCACAGAGAACCCCAGGAGACCAACGACGATTCGGACCGGGGTGAAGCCGCGTGTATGACTCATGCCGGCGAGGGTGCTGCAGATCCACCACAACAGAGCCGCGATTCCCCACAGGTTCGCGGGCGTGCCCGCAGCGCCGAGAGGTCCGAGGATCAATTGCGATGGTATGCAGATGAGGAGTACCGCATAGCCGATGACAAAGACGACTGCAGGGAGTTGCCTGGGAGAGGATCCCGGGGCCGGCCTCGGCTCCGTGCCGCGTCGACGAACGCGCACTCGTGCGGGCAGCGTCCATTTTGTGGTCATGTCTTTTCTTCGGATGCGGGGGTTGGAGCATCGGACTCTTCTTGTTGCTTCCTGGCGGCCCGCTTGGTCCTGTGCGCCAACCTGAATCGATCGAAAATGAAGGTGAAAACAAGCGTCAGGGTCGCGCCCAGTCCGACCACCGCGGCAAGAGCACGAATCTTGCTCCCGGGAAGGGCATGTGCAGACCGCGAAACGCTGCTGGGTCGTGAATGAATGTACTGGCGGATCGGAACAACTTCCTGGTCCTGGATTCGTTTAAGTTCGGCATCGAGGCGGCGAACCACATCGTCCCGCGTGGCGATCGCTTCGGCTGGGTTGGTGTCTTCGACACTGATGACGAGTAACGGACCGGTACCGGGGTTCAGCGCCACCGAGAACTTCGAGGTGTAGCCGCCCCGCTTCATCTCTCGCTGTGTGTCCTTCGTGGACACGGCTCCCGCGATGAGAGAGGCGGTCGAGGTAAGCCCGGGTTCAAGGTTCAGATATGGATTGGTCGGGGTCAGTTTCCCGGTCGCTTCGGCGGGAAGGAGGAGCAGGAGGTTGCCCGTTGCCTGATACTTCGTGGGCACGATTTCGATAGCGACCGCCGACGCACCAGCTATCAGTATCAGGCCGGCGAGGACGATGTACCACCTGCGTGCGAGAACCCTCAGCGCGTCCAGAAAATCCACGGGACCTCCGCCTTCCGAGTTTGGCCTTCCGGGTCTTGTCAGTGCAATGCGTAGCGGGGTTCCGCCAGAGCACACGTCTAGATTCGTTCTGCGACGAGTCGCCTCAGCGTTGATTCCACTTTACTTCCCGCAGACTCCCAGGAGGTCGATTTCACACTTATTGATGCGGACTCGACGGCGGTTGCCCGCTCGGCAGCTGACCGCTCGACAAGTCTTGACAACGCGTCAGCGAGGTCATAGGGGGTTGCCGGGACGTATTCGACATTGGGGTTATCGAGAACAATGCGGTTCTGTGCGGCATCGTTCACCACTGGAATACAGCCGGCTGCGAGCATCTCGAGCGGCACGAGCGAGACATTGGTCGCGGACAGGACGAGACCGGCTATGCAGCGATTGTAGAGAGCACCGAGTTCGGGTGGGCTGAGGAGCCCATGATGGGTCGTGCGAAAGGGCGGCGGTCCTATCGCCTCGCCATAAAGGTGGATCTCGACCTCAGGGTGCGCACTCGCGAAGAGGTCGAGCGCAAAGATCGCCAGTTCGTGTGCTCGCCGCGGGGTCGAGGGCCGGCAGTAATAGGCGACGCCGACGCGATCTCGATCGACGCCGACCGAGCGATCAAGCCCATACACGTCCAGATCGCAGCCGAAGTCGAAATAGTCGGTGTCCATGCCGTAATTGCTGGTCAGAAGATTGCTGAGCCACTTGCCGGCGGTTATGCCATAAAATCCAAATCGATAGGTTGCCTCGGCGAGAAGGTACTCGCTGCCTGCCGGAGTGAATGCGGGCTCGTAGTCCTGAACGAGGTAACAGCGCACGCCCTTTGCGTTCGACCCAAGGACGGCGTACGCGGTCCCCCATCCTGTCGCGAAGATGGCATGGCAGTCTTCGACACCGTCGGCCAGATCGCGTATCTCGGCCCGGACCGACGGCCACCACTTTTCGATCGTTTCGCGATGTTGTTCGATGTCCCATCCGTGCTGGTCCTGAAGGTAGACCACGCATGTGTGCCCAGCCTTCTCCAACGCAGCCACGATGCGAAACATGGTGGTGTGCCCACCTGAGCCCGGCGCGGGAGGCGTGCAGACCCAGGCGACTTTCAGTGGCTCATTCGATTGCCAGTTTTCGGGTCCGGGAAGGACCCACCCGTTGCGCGCTATCTCGGCGGTGCGAAGGAAATCATCACGCGTGACGACAAGCCGCCGCGACCCAGCGGGCATGAGGCGATTTGCCGCGCGCGCACGGACGCGGTAGACGACGCCAGAGGCCCCCTCGGTGCGCCAGAGTTTTTGAGTCTGGCGAATTCGGTTGACCACCCCTGCCATTAGTGGTGAACGCTCATCGAGGACAAGGATTTCTGCAGGGTCTCGGCGACCCGTACTTGCTGATCCGGTCTGATGCCGGGGTAGATGGGAAGCGAGAGGATCCTGTCGGCGGCCGACTCTGAAACAGGGAAGTCGCCTTGGCTGTGACCGAGATGGGTGAAGGGGGGCAGCAGGTGAACGGGGGACGGATAGTGAATTCCGGCGCCAATTCCGGCCGAATTCAGGTCGGTCAGGACGGCGTCCCGCTGCTCGCATTGGACGACAAAGAGATGCCACACATGTTCATTGCCAGGTGCAGATACGGGCAACGTCAAACGCGGGTCGTCGGCAAGCAGTTCGTGGTAGAAGCTTGCCGCGGATTGACGCTCGCTGTTCCAGTCGTCCAGTACGGCGAGCTTCGTACTGAGGACCGCTGCCTGGAGGCTGTCGAGTCGGGAGTTGACTCCGAACTCTCCGTGCTCGTAACGGCGGACGCCGCCGTGATTGCGGAGAGCTCGGAGACGCTCGGCTATTTCGTCAGAGCTGGTCGTCACCGCCCCGGCATCCCCATAGGCTCCAAGGTTCTTGCCAGGATAAAAACTGGTGGCCGCGGCCAGCCCAATCGAGCCGGATCGCTGTCCGTTTCGGCGTGCTCCTTGCGATTGAGCCGCGTCCTCGATCATGATGACGCCCGGTCCGGCGACCGCCGCCAAGAGCTCCATCGGTGCCATCTGGCCATACAAGTGGACACCAATGACGGCTCTCGTTCGGTCCGTCAGCCTGTCTGCGACGGATGCAGGATCAATCAGGAAGTCGGGCGTCATGTCGGCAAATACGATGTCCGCTCCGGCTCGCAAGACTGCTTCGGCCGTCGCCACGAAGGTGTTGGCCGGAATGATCACCTCGTCTCCTCGCCCAACACCGCAGCTGCGGAGGGCGAGCTCAATTGCGTCCGTCCCGTTGCCGACGCCCACGCAGTGCCTGGCCTGACTGTATGTCGCGTAGTCCGATTCGAACTCCGTCACGGCGGGTCCGAGGACGAACGAGGTGGTGTTGAGAACCTCCTCAAATCTGGCTCTCACCTGACTGGCGACTCGTTCGTGAGCGAGCGCGAGATCAACGAGGGGGACACCGGGTTCAGTCATGTGGGTTCCTTGAGTGTTCGCCGGCGAGTACGCGCGCGGCCGGTGTGAGGCTCACGATTCAATGTGATGAAGCCCTGATTCCTGAACCACGGTCCGAGGAGGGCGCTGTAGACCGCGAACAGCGTCACGCCGCCGATGAACAGCGACACGAACGGCTGCGCAACGTGTTCGGCAACGAACCACGATGCGAGGGCGGCAGGGACGATGGCGATGAGCGCAGGGGCAAAACAACGCAGCAGTGAGCCGACAGACACGCCCACTCGCCGCATCGCAAACAGATAGAGCGGCAACATGAACAGCGCGGCAACAACGGCGTGGGCCCAACCTGCGCCAGCCAGCCCGTCGACGCGGATCGCAAAATACATCACCGGGCACAGGGCGATGATCCAGGCCGCCTGGGTCCATAGGAGTGCTCCTGCCGCTCCACGAGCCGTGAGGTAGGCGACCCAGAGATCGAACACGACGCGAAGAGTCCCGAACAGACCGAGCCCGACCAGCGCTGTGGCGGCAGGGAGCCAGCGTGCGCCATACACGACATGGATTGTTTGGGTCGACAACACGGCAAGAACCGTTCCGATGGGCAGCGCGATGGCCCAGGTCAGCGACGTCGCACGAACAAGGTCGATGTGGTTGCTGTAGCCATCCGCGTGGCCCCGCCGCGCAAATGCGGGCATGGCGACCGAACGTATGGCCGTGCCGACGATGGTCGTCGGCCACGACGAGATGTTGAATGCAAGGAAGTAGATACCGAGGGAGACCGGTCCCATGAGCCGGCCGACGAGGACGTAGTCGAGGTTCAGGAGCAGGAGCGCCAACAGTCCTGCGCACGACAACGGAAATCCGAACTTCAATCCGCTGCGGGCAACGTCGGCGTTCCAGCCGAAGCGAAGCCTTTGCCGCGTGACGGCGAATTGGAGCAGAGTGATGGCAAGCTGAGCAGCGACGCGGGAGATGGCGAGCGACATAGCCCCGAAGCCGGCCAGCGCCAGCGTGATGGTGAGGCCAGTGGTGATGACGAGACTGACCGCATCGATGGCAAACAGCTGCTTCTGCATGAACTCGCGCTGCAGCTTCGCGAACGGGACAACGCCGACCCCCGCCAGAATCATCGTTGTTGCCATCAACTGAATCACCGGTGTGGCGCCCGCGCTCCCCATGGCAGTTGCGACCGTGTTCGCCGTCGTGACCATGACAACGGTGAGTAGCGTCGACGACGCCAACGACAGTGTCGCGATCGTGGGCCCACGCGTCTCGAGGTTGCCGTGGCGAACCAGGTCGGCGGCGAGCCCGAGCTCGGCAAGGTTGATCAAAATCGTCTGAACGGTCAGCGCGATCGCGTAGACGCCGAAATCCTCCGGCGCGAGGATCCGTGCAAGCGCGATGCTGACCGCAAAGGTGCCGACGCGCAGAGTGAGGTTGTTGAGCAGGCTCCAGGCGACTCCGCGACGTACACGCCCGCCGAGCTCTTCACTCCGGGTCATTTGCCGTACCGCCGCCATCGCCGCCATGCCACGTGCTCGTTGACGTGTCGAACGAACTCCCTGACCCGGTTGGGTTTGGTCTTCTTTCCTGCCGATTCCTGGCAGCGTCGCCACAGTGCTGATCCCGTGACGTCGGGCCACGTGGATATGGCGAAGCGGGTGAACTCTCCGGGATCGGCGTCGGGATCACTGTCGAGTCCTTCGCCGAGTGCCAGCAGCAAGGCAGACCTGGCGAGTGCTTTTCGTGCCTGATCATGGAGCGAGGGTGCGTTTTTGATCCTCGATCTTCCCTCGCCGAACACGAGGTCGAAGACCAGGGCACGCTCACGCAGGTCGGTGATCATTCCGATGTGTGTGGTGAGATGCATGTTCTGGCCGTGCGTTCGGTAAAACGCCTGCGGTGGCCCGTTCACGCGACCGATGTCCCATCTCGTGGCCGTGCTGAGCCAGACGAACATGTCCGCAGCGTGGGGCAAACGAGGGTCGTACTCGCCGATCTCCTCCCACGCTTCGCGCCGCATGACGGCCTCGGGGCTCATGATCACATTGCGACCGGTGCGGGCTTGGCGGGAGAACCACTGTTGCCCGTCCCACACGGACCAGTTTCGAACCTTCTCGGTGACTTCGTATGGATGGTCGACGAAACCCGTCGGGAAGCCGTAGACGAGGCCGACGTTCGGGCAGCGCTCCATCAGCGTGACGGCCCTCGTGATGGCGTTGCGTGGAAGGGCGTCGTCCGCGGAGAGCAGGACGATGTAGTTGCCTTCGACCAGCTTCAAGCCGTCGTTGTACGTCGCGATGTGACCGGCGTTGACCTCGTGGACCATGACGGCGACGCGGCTGTCCTCGGCCGTCAGACCGTGGGCGACTTCTGCGCTGTCGTCGGTCGAGGCGTCATCGACGATGAGGACGTCGACGTCGACACCTGTCTGGTCGAGGGCGCTGCGGACTGCCAGCGGAAGGTAGTGACCGTAGTTGTAACAGGGGATCACGACGGAGACGGTCGGGCGCGTGACCAGGGGCTTCGACTTGACCATCACAACGAATTCCCTCTGCGAGAGTCGATTCGGGCCGCGGGAACTCCCGCCCAGGACTGATGTCGGGGAAGGTCGTGCACGAGCACGCCGCCCATGCCGAGGGTCGCCTCGGCGGCGTACTCCTGCTCGAAGGCTGTCACGTCGGGCCCGCCGACGAATGCGGTGCTGGCGAACACGACATCGATTCCGGCTCGAACCTCCGCGTTGATTTCCTGCTGTTGTGCGTCAAAGTCGACCAGGGGAACTTTCACGAGTTCTCCCGGGGCGGTATGTGCACCAGTTGTCGGGCTGGCACTCCGGCCCAGGTCTGCTCGTCAGGCAAGTCAGAGATGAGGGAGGAGCCCATACCGAGTGCTGCGTCCTGGCCGACCTGTACGTGCTCGCGGATACTGGCATTGGCGCCGATGTATGCGTTTGCGCCCACCGTGACCGAGCCGGCAATGCAGACGCCCGCGCAAAGTGTCGCGTAGTCGCCGATCACATCGTCATGAGTCAGGGTGACGTTCGGCATGACAACGACATGTCGGCCGATGTGAACGTCTGCCGTGATTGCCACGTAGGCGAGAAGCACAGATCCGGCGCCGATCGAGCCAGAACGCGGGAGGTGCACCGAGGGATGGATGACCGTCGCGAATCGGCCCGGCTGTATCCCGTGAGCGCTGAGGCGCTCGACAATCGCTCGACGTGCGGTCCCGCGTCCGGCACACACGACGATCTGGGCATGGCGATGTCGGACAAGCTGATCGAGGCCGCCGAGGACGGGGATTCGGGAGATCTCGACTCCGTGCAAGCGGGAGTCGTCGTCGACGATGCCCACGACGCGATGGCTCCCGGCCGCCGCAACGGCTTCGGCAACTTCGCGTGCCAGTCCACTCGCCGCGACGAGAATCAGTTCGTTCATAGGTCACCGAGCCGTCTGCAGTGCCTCGACGACCCGGGACTGCTCCGATTCGGACATCTGATGGAACACCGGAAGAATCAGCGTGTTGTCTGCGAGCCGTTCGGTGACCTCCAGCGTGGCCGATCCGGTGTCGCGGCCGGCATAGGCCGGCTGACGATGGGACGCCATGATCCCGCGGCGCGCCGAGATGTCCTGTCGGGCAAGGTGTGCCAGCAGATCGTCGCGGCCGAGCGGGAACCCCTCGGAGACTTCGACCCAAAAGGATTGGAAGTTGCACGTGCCCCACGGGGGATCGGCAACGGCACGCAGCCCCTCGATCTCGGCGATGTGTTTGGAGTATGTCTCGGCGATCTGACGCCGGCGGGTGACGACCTCGGGCAGTTTGCCCAGCTGGACTAGTCCGACAGCGGCCTGCAGATCGGTCATGCGGTAGTTGAAGCCGACCTCGGTGTACTCCTCGGCCGGCGCCAGCACGCTGCCATGCCGGTCGGCAGCCGAAACGCTCATGGAGTGTTCGCGAAGGCGCCGGGCACGGTCGGCCCAGGCCGCGTTTGAGGTCGTGATCATGCCGCCTTCGCCGGTGGTGACGATCTTGCGGGGGTGGAACGACCACGCGGCGATCTCTGCACCGGCGCCCACAGCTCGTCCCCGGTACGTGGACCCCGCTCCGCATGCGGCGTCCTCGATGACGACGATGCCGCGCGGATCACAGAGCGCTCGGATTTCGGCCAACTGCACCGGCACTCCCCCCTGGTCGACCCCGATCACGGCGCGCGTCTTCTCGGTGAATGCCGCCTCAACAGTCGCCGCTGTGATGTTGCCGGTCATCGGATCCACGTCGGCGAAGACGGGCCGCGCACCCACATACGTCGGCGTGTTGGCGGTGGCAATGAAGGACAAGGAAGGTACGACGACGTCGTCTCCTTCACCGATTCCGGCGACGACAAGAGCGAGATGGAGGGCCGTCGTGCAACTGGAGACCGCGATGGCGTGCCTGGAACACTGGGAAAGCGCGAACGCTGCCTCGAATTCGGCAACCTTGGGGCCCTGGGCCACCCAGCCCGAGGAGATGACTTCGGCGACGGCGGCGATCTCTTCCCCGCCGAGCCACGGCTGCATAACGTTGATCCGGGTCATGACGTGGCTGCCAGGCTTTGGCCGGCCGCGATCTCAGCGCGCAACGGACGCCACCATTCCACCAGTTCGCGAAGGCCCTGCTCGAGGTCGATCTTCGTCTCGAACCCGAGTTCGTCACGAGCGGAGGAAATCTCGGCAAGTCTTCGCACGACGCTGTTGACAGCACGCTCCGGTCCGTGGTCGACGGGAAGGTCGGAGCCCATGACTTTGAGCAGCGTTTCGGCAAGTTCCAGAAGGCTCGTCTCCGCGCCGCTGGCCACGTTGTAGACGCCTTCGGTGATCGGACTCGTGGCGGCAAGGATGTTGGCCCGTGCAATGTCAGTCGTGTAAGCGAAGTCCATGGTCTGTTTGCCGTCACCGAAGATCAGCGGCGCTTGGCCATCGACAATGCGCTCCATCCAACGGACCAGCACTTCGGTGTAGAGGCCATGGACATCCATCCTCGGCCCGTAAACGTTGAAATAGCGGAGCAAGACGTAGTCGATGCCATACATCGCCCGGAAGCTTCGCAGCATTCCCTCGTTGAACGACTTGGCTGCGCCGTAGAACGTGTCGTTGTTGTGATGGTGGTGACGCTCGCTGGTCGGGAACTGTTCGGCCATTCCATAGACCGATGCCGAGGACGCCGCCACGATCTTGTCGACGTTCGCGGCGACGGCGGCTTCGTAAACATTGAAGGTGCCATCAACCAAGACCTGGAGTGCGAGTCGGGGGTCCTCGGCGCATTGTGTAATCCGGATGGCTGCCTGGTGGAAGACAAGGTCCTTGCCGCGGGTGACGTCGTACACACGTTCCTTGTCTCGTATGTCGCCCTCGACGAGCCTGACCCGGCCTGAGGCGAGTGCCCCGTCGAGGTTTCCCCGACGACCTCGCACCAGGTTGTCCAGGACGTCGACGTGGGCCACTCCGGCGTCGAGCAGTTGGTCGACGATCGTCGACCCGATGGTCCCTGCGCCGCCGGTGACCAGCACCTGTGCGCCGATGAGAGAGGTCATGCCGCAACTACCTTTCCTGCGCTGATGGTGTTCGGGGATCTGTCGGCCGCGACCTGCATGAAGGTGCCGTTGGCGGCGAGGCTCTTGGCTGATGCCTCCAGGACCGACAGAACCCGCAAACCCGATTCGCCATCCGTCCGCGAAGACCGGTCCTCGCGGACGCAGGCTGCGAACTCCGTTGCCATCTGTCCGAGCGCCTCACGTTCGGGAAGAGCCGGCGCCCAGGTGTCGCCGAGGCGGTACGAAATGGTCGACTCCGCCCGATCGGCGCTTGCCGTGGACTGGCGGCAGAGGTCGACACCGCGGTCGTAGACGCTCAGTCGTTGCTGCGGATTGAGGTCGTCCCAGACAAGGGTTCGTTTGGTGCCGCCGATGACCATCTGACGGATCTTGGTGGGGCTGAGCCAGTTGACCTGAATGTGTGCGAGCGCACCGTCGTTGAAGGGGAGAGTCAGGTAGCCGACGCACGACTTGCCCGCCTTCAGCGGATCGGCGCCATGGGCTGAAACCCCCGTCGGTCGGAGTCCGCCGGGCAGGATGAAGTCGAGGATCGACAGGTCGTGGGGAGCGAGGTCCCAGAAGACGTCGACGTCCGGCTGGATCAGTCCGAGGTTGATGCGTACGGAGTCGACGAAAAGAATGTTCCCGAGCGAACCCTCGGCGATCAACTCACGGATCTTCAACACCGCCGGCGTATAGCAGTAGGTGTGGTCGGCCATGAGTACGAGCCCCCGCTCGCGGGCGGTCGCGACCATCTCCACGCCATGGGCGCGGCTGTCCGCCAGCGGCTTTTCCACAAGCACGTGCTTTCCGGCCCTCAAGGCCGGCAAGGCTATTGACTGGTGGGTCTTCGCCGGCGTCGCGATCGCGACAGCATGCACATCATCACGCGAAAGGACGTCTTCCAGCGATGAGGTGACGTCGACGCCGCTGCGATCGCCCGCCACGCGTCGTGCCCGCTCCGTGTCGAGGTCGCAGATAGCGATGAGGTCCCAGTCGTCGCTGGAACCGAAGTTCCTGGCCAGGTTCGGTCCCCAGTAGCCGGCACCGATGACGGCAATCCCAAGTTTTTCCCGAGTTGTCACGTTGTCCTCCAATAAAAAGTGTGGGTGACGGAAGGGCCCTGATGACTTCCGTTGATTCGGCCTGCGATGCGGGGATCCCTAGGAAGCCCCGCGGAACACGACGTCGACGAAATAGTTGGTTGAGTTCCAGGAACCGGTCGGGAATCCTCCGGCTGCTCCGTACGTGTAGAGGCCGTTGTTTCCCGCGCGGGCAGACAGCGGCCCCGCCGTGTATGCGTTGTTGAAGAAACCCGGCGTTCCCGAGTAGCGGCCCTGCGGAGCCAGGTAGGAGACCACGTAGGTCTGACCGGCCGCCACCGCGATCGGTGTGGCGAAGGAAGCCGACTGCCATCCGCTCCCACTTTCGCCGCTGAATGTCACTGTTCCGAGATTCGTACCGGTCGACGACCACAGGTTTCCGACGTGCGTGCCGCCGTTCCCGGTCCCCTTGAAGAAACTGACCCCCGTAATGGTGCCCGCGACAGAAGGTGTGAATGCCGTGCCGAGCTCGACTGCGTCGGTGTCGTTGATGGACGGAGTCGTCGGAGTCTGGTCCGCGAAGAGCGAGTACAGGGTGGTGCTCAATGCCTCGGTGCGGAAGGTCCAGGTCTGTGTGGGAAGCACAGCGCCCTCGGTCGACACGACGCCGCTCAGGGTGACAGTGATGTCGGCGTCTGCCGGCAGCGTGCTCGTGGGCTGGAATGTCAGCTTCGTCTTGTCGGTCGACAACGTCGTCGTCCCCGCGATCGGGGTTGTGCCTTGCTTGACCGCGAGGGTGTAGCCCGTCGTGATCGGGGCCGAGAACGTCGCCGTGATGTTGGACGAGCGGGGCACGTCCGTCGCATTGGCGGCCGGGCTCTTTGCCGTGAGCGTCACCTTCGGCAAGTCGGGCAGGTAGGAGACGTCGACGAAGTAGTTCGCGGCACCATAGGTGTAAATCGGGAATCCGCCGGTCGCGCCATAGAGGTAGCGGCCGTTGTTGGCCGCAGGCGCAGTCAAGTCGCCCGAAGTCAACGGGGTGTTGAAGAAGCCCGGGGTATATGAGTAGTGGCCCTGAGGTGCCAGGTAGGACACGACGTACGTTTGTCCTGCCGAGACAGCCAATGGCGTGCTCAACGTCGCGGACTGCCACCCGTTGGGTGTCTCGTTCGTGAACTGGACGGAAGCGAGCTGCTGGCCCGAGGAGCTCCAGATCCGCCCGGTATGTGTTCCGGAGTTGCCTGTGCCCTTGTAGAAGCGAATGGCGCGGATCTTGCCGGCTTTGGACGGGCTGAAGGCGGTTCCCAGTTCGACGGCGGATGCGGCGGCGTCGGATGTCGTCGGAAGTTGATCGGTGAACAAGGTCTGCGGCTGCGTCGGATCATCGATCGCCACCGTGCGGAACGTCCAGGTCTGTGTCCCAAGCTGCGCGCCACTCGTCGAGGTGACGCCGGTGAGGGTGACCGTGATGTCGGCATCCTTGGGCAGGCTGACGTCCGGCTTGAACGTCAGACTGGTGGCATCGGAGCTGAGCGTGGTGTTTCCTGCGATCGTGGTCGTGCCCTGCTTGATCCCCATGGTGTAGCCCGACCGGATCGTGTCGTTGAACCACACACCGATGCTGGCGGAACGGCTGACATCGACTGCACCCGACGCCGGATCCTGCGTGGTGATGGCGATCTGCGGCGCAGGGCGCTCGAAGACGACGTCAACGAAGTAGTTCGTCGACGAACTGGCTGACGGGAATCCGGTGCTGTAGGTGTACGCGCCTGACCCCGAAGCTGTTCGCAGCGGCGACACGATCCGGGCGGAGGTGAAGCCACCTGGCGACGCCGAGTACTTGCCGACCGTCGTTCGATAGGAGGCCACGTACTCGGTGTCTTTGCTGATGGCAACCGGCTGAGCGAAGGTCAGCGTCTGCCAACCGCTGCTGGATTCGCCACTGAAGGTCCCCTCGGCGAGCTTGGTCCCGGCGCTCGACCAGAGCGTGCCGGTGTGGCTGCCCGTGTTGTTCGGTCCTTTGTAGAACTTGACTGCGGTGACAGTTCCCGCTGTGTCAGATGCGAAGCGGACGCCGAGCGTCACAGCGTCAGGATCTGCAACCTCGAGGACTGTCGGAACGGTGGAATCATCGAACAGTGAGCACGGGCACACGCCGGGAGCGGCAGGCGGTTTCGCGGTCGTGAACGACCAGGTCTTGCCTGTCGTGACCGGGTTGCCCTGGAGGTCGGTTCCAGCGACCGTGGCGCTGTACTTGACGAAGCCGTTCAGGTTCGCGCCCGGTGTGAAGGTGATGACGCGGGTTGTGGTGTTGTAGGACACGCTGCCGGAAACGGTTGCTCCGTTGGCGTCCTTGAGGCTCAATGCAGCCGTACCGGCGACCAGCGGCTTCGAGAAGGTGGCACTCACGGTCGTGTTCGCAGGAACGCTCGATGAGTCCGCGAGCGGCCATTGATTCGTCGCGGACAGCGGTGAAGCGTCAGACGTCGTGTACATCGCATCGACGTAATAGTTCGTGTTCTTATAACTCGTGTTCGGGAACTGGCCGGGGTTGGCGTAGACACCGGCCGGCGTGGCGCCGAAACCACCCGCCACCGACAGCGGAGGCGCGGCGACTCCGTTTGTTGTGAAGGCGTTTGCGGCGGAGGCGTAGCGGCCGCTGGGTGCCGTGTAGGACACGACATAGGTCGTGTCTTTCGACACGACGACCGGTGTGGTGAAGTTCGCCTGCTGCCAGCCCGTCGTGGTTTCGCCTGTGAACGTGACAGTCGCAAGCTGCTGGCCGCCGGAGCTCCACAGCGATCCCTTGTGGGTTCCGGAGTTGCCGGTTCCCTTGTAGAAACGCACACCCGAGATGAACCCGTCTGCGTTGGGCGAGAATCGCAGGCCGAGCTCGACCGCGGCGGTGTCGACTGCCGCCGGGCTCTGCGGGACTTCGGCGCCGAACACGTTGCACGGGCAATTGACTGTCAGCGAGCGGCTTGCTGCCGTTCCGATGTTCGCACTGTCGTCGATCGCACGGACCTTCAACGGAGTGACTCCGGTTCCGTGCTGGATGTAGGTGTAGCTCCAGGACGTCGTTCCGGTAGCGGGGTGCCAACTGGCACCGTTGTCCGAAGAGACTTCGACTCCCGCCACCTGGCCACCGGTGTCGGCGGCCGTACCAGTGGCCGTGACGCTTGTGCCGTTGGCGATCGTGGCGTTGTTCGCCGGCGCAGTGATGGTGGCGGTCGGCGCAGTCGTGTCAGTCGACTTTGTCGCCGCGGTCAACGTCGGGTCGAGCGTCGTCGGCTGCGCACTCATGTCGGCGAGCAGATTGACCTGCGCCTGCTGCATACGTCTGTCCGCGGGCGGTGCGCCATTCGGGCTGTCGTGCTGGGCGTCAAGACCCCAGGTCCACTGGATGGTTCCAGCGCTGAACACGAGGGCTCCACTTGGCGCCCGGTACATCGTGAGGTGGTGGGTGGTGGTCCCCGGCGCCACGGAGTTGCCGTAGTCCTGCAAGTACTGAGGAACACTGCCGGTGGTCGTCGACAGCCGGATCAAACCCTGTGGTCGCGCGCCGTTGTCGAGGTCTTCATTGGACTCATAGCCGACCGTGTGCGGTGCAAGTGCAGTCGTCGTGCCTGCGGTCATGGACTGAAGGCCCGAATTGCGCCAGAGCCTGAGCTTGCCTTCAACTGAACTCACGGTGACTGCAAGGTCGCTGTCATTCGACATGTAAAGCGTGCCGGTCAACCCGTTTTCGGGCATACCCCCGCCCTTGTCCTTGGGGGCAAACCGAGGATCGCGCCACGTGCCGGTCCACTCCGGGGACGGATCAGACTTCTGGTTGTCCCAGGTCTCTTTGTACGAGACAAGCGTTCGATAGTCGGTACGGCTCGCATCGGCGGAAGGCTCGTAGCGTGTCTTCCAGTAGACCTCATTGCCGCTGACGAACATGAGATTGACGCCCGCGTCACGTGCTGCCTCGACGTTGGCACGTTGCGCCTTGCTCCAGTATTCGTCGTGGCCGACGGACAGGTACGTCTTGTGGTTTTTCAGCAACGGACCGAAACGATCAGTGTCCACTCCCGAGATGTAGGAAACGTCATAGCCGTTCTGCTCCAGGAACCGCACCATCGGGTATTCGTTCGAGAAGTAGAAGTCACGTCCGCCGATACCGCCTCTGGTGGCGATCGGCCTGTTGTAGCTCTGCTTGTAGGAGCGGCCGTTCGCGCCACCGTAGTAGAAGTTCGAGCCGCCATAGGAGTTGTAGGCCTGCCAGGTCGGATCGGAGGTCTGGAATACGACATCGGAACGGCTTAAGTCATCACGAACGATGAAGGTGATCTGGCTGGCGCCACCAGTATCGGTGCGCTTCAGCCTTGCGATGTAGACACCCGATACCGCAGTTGCGGGCACGTTCCACGAGGCTGAAACAGCCCAGCTGCCGCAGTCGTAAAGCTGGGTCGTTGCCTCGGTGATGCACTGTGGCTGGTTCTGGGGCAATGGAGCAGACGGGGTGATGGTGGTGATCTTGCGGGCGCCGTCACCTCCGTAATAGCCGGTGCGGTAGATGGTGATCGAGTAGGCGGATACGGACGTGTCGATCTTGAAGTCGACCTTGGTGCCGACGTTGACGCTGATGTCCGTGGAGAAGCCTTGGATCGAGCTGTCGCCGGCTCCGTACTGGTTGTCCCACTCGCTCGCGGGCGACCCCGGCTTGCTGTTCTCGCAGGCGATTTTGTTGCCGCTCGCCCCGCAGGGATCGATTGCCGCGGACGAAGACGTCGTCGTGACAGTCGTCAACAACGCAGCGAGCAAGAGCATGCAGAGTGTTGCCGCCGTATGACGCAGTGGTGTTTTCACCCGAGAAGTCTTGGTGATGCTGCCTGACATTGTGCCCTCAATTTCTGTTCGCACAGCCCCGGCTTAGACCGTGATGCGCGTCGGCGATTGCTGCGCCTTTTGTAAGGATTACCGCTTTGCCGCCCTCGACATAGGCGTTTGGAAAGACTTTTTGTCGCGGTCCGCCGTATTTGACGCTGGTTTCACGTTTGTCGGGAAACTTTGGACATGGGGCGATTATGAGTGACCTGTATCCAGCGCCGATGTCCGCGTCGACGCGGACATCGGC
>Ga0075527_10000136_pt1 | contig 16410 bp, 14 predicted proteins | sample NGEPer11B_FD_74784 | JGI IMG/M metagenome (GOLD analysis project Ga0075527, IMG submission 74784) | Arctic peat soil microbial communities from the Barrow Environmental Observatory site, Barrow, Alaska, USA - NGEE Permafrost305-11B | ecosystem: Environmental > Terrestrial > Soil > Wetlands >...
AACAAGGGAGAGTGACAATTGCCGAGTGCGGATACTGATCACTAGCGATTGATTTGCGCGTTCGGCTTTCGCCTCGAAATCGGCCGTAACCGTAGCAAGTTGCTCTATGTCGGCGTGAACCCATGAATAGGTTTGCTCGGAAGAATCGGATGTTGTCACGACAATATCCCCGTCACTGCCCTTTCGATCGTACAGCATCGTGCCTGCTGAGGTGCGTCGCCATTATGTCGCCATTATATCGATATGTCAATTTCCAAAGGAATGGAGGAATGGGCGACGAACACTGACTACCGGGATGATTTGGAAGGGCGGTCCCGTTAGCTGGGACCACCCTTGCCCCACACAAGCCATGAACTGGATACAGAGCCAAAGTCGCAATTTATCGAAATCGCTCTACCGGTACCCCTTGGTCACGGAATGCTTTTTGTCGTACCAGGACAGCTCTTCAATGGGATCGACGTTACCGAAGGTGCGCTGTGGCCCTTCCGCCGGGGCAGCCCAGCGAACGGCATTGCCCTTGAACCCCTCGCCGGTCGCGCGTGCCACGCAGTGAGTCCATTCGTGACTGGCGCCAAGCTTCCGGCTCTCTCAGCGTACCCGTTCCTGTCTTTCAAACAACGTCAATATTGCCGTTTGCGCCTTCGTATGCACGGCGGAACTTATAACCCCAAGGTGTGACGCAACGCTCTATCTACCTCCGTCATTGGCAGTTCCCCGATAACCCGCTCGATCGCCGTGCTGGTGATTGTCGCCAGGTTATCCGTCATTACCACAGAGTCGGCCAGCAGCCCCGAACGCTCACCGTCCATCGTGGACAGATGCACGCCGACGCGGCTCGGGTGACCGGCTCGGAACATCCGGCTGGTGATCATCGCGACGATGACCTGAGCGAGACCACTCCCGAGTTCGTCGGCTTGCACGATCAGGGCGGGCCGCGCCTTGGCTGTACGCAAGTCGGAGAGCGGAAAGAGTACCAGCACGACGCTGCCGCGCCTATGAGTCTCTTTGGGCTCTGGCGGCGGCATAATCGTCGTAGGCTCCCATTTCTGGACTCTCCCATTCCTCAGCGAACGCTATCAGGCTGTCACGCAGCATCGCTGCCTGAGCTTCGCTGATGCCGCGGCGCTCGAGGTCCACGCGGCCTGGCTCGACGAACGTCACAATGACGGGCGCCTCCTCAGGCACGTCGTCAGGAAGCTCCGACAACTCGACCTTGCCATTGCGGTACGTACCCTCGACGCTTTTCAACCTGGCTCCTCCTGATGGAACGCAACCTTCATGGCTCCCTCTATACTGTACACCGACGTTAGGTAGTGAATGCCAAACATACCTGCTATACACCGTCGAGGATGCCCGCTCGCGTGGCAAGCGCCTACGCGTATTCCTCGGTCATGTGTTGCTTCTTGTCGTACCAGGACAGCTCTTCAATGGGATCGACGTTACCGATGGTGCGCCGCGGTCCGCCCGCCGGAGTGGCCCAGCAAACCGCGTTGGCAAGGACCTGGCGAATCTCGGGATTGTAGTAGGTCGGGTAGGTCTCGTGACCGGGCCGGAAATAGAATACCTTGCCAGCGCCGCGCTGGTAGCACGCGCCGCTGCGGAAGACCTCGCCGCCCTGGAACCAGCTGACGAAGACGAGTTCGTCCGGTTGCGGGATGTCGAAGTGCTCGCCGTACATTTCTTCGGCTTCGAGCTCGATGTACTCACCTAGGCCGTGCACGATGGGGTGACCGGGACGAACCACCCACAGGCGTTCCTTCTCGTCCGCTTCGCGCCACTTCAGGCTGCAGGTTGCGCCCATCAGCTTTTTGAAGATTTTCGAGTAGTGACCGGAGTGGAGCACGATCAGGCCCATGCCATCCAGCACGCGCGCGTGGACCCGGTCGACAATCTCGTCCTGGACCTGGCCATGGGCCATGTGGCCCCACCAGATCAGTACATCGGTTTCCGCAATGACGGCTTCGGTCAGGCCGTGTTCCGGCTCATCGAGGGTTGCGGTTCCCGCCGTGATGCCTTCAACGTCGTTGAGTCCTTCGGCGATTGCGCCATGGATGCCGTCGGGGTAGACCCTGGCAACTTCTTCGTCCTTCTTCTCGTGCTGAAATTCGTTCCAAACGGTGACACGAAGGTCGGTGGACATGTTTCTGTGATCCTTTCGTTGGTGAATGCGGCCTGTCGCCATGCGCACAATCGTGCCATACACCCTGATGTCATTCCGAGCGGAGGTCGGAGTCGATGGACCGCATCCGCTCGGTCCCCGCGGGACCGTCTATTGGGAATCTCCGCGCGAAGCGCAACCAATTGAAGCTCACACACCGTTGTGCCTTTGGCCCTCGACGCGCCAACCTTTTCGTTTGCGCTTCGCGCGGGGATGCTTCGCTCCGCTCAGCATGACGACCAGTATTTGGATGGCACTGGCGCTGGGTGGCCATCCTACTCGATCTCGTCGAGGGTGATCTCCCGGCCAAGCTCGGCGGATTTGTACACCGCCTCGATGATGCGGACCCGGTCGAGCCCTTCCTCACCGTTGGGTGACAGCGGCGTCCCGTTCAGGATGGCATCGACGAAATTCCTGGTGATATAGCTGTGGCCGAGTCGATGCATCAGCCGGGGTCGCGAGTCGTTTGCGGTGTCCGCGACATCGGTGAAGAGCTGCAGGGTGTCGACATCGGCGTAATCCTTCGAGTGGATTTTAGCGCCGCCCTTGCTGCCGTAAAGCTGCACGCCAAACTCGTCGGACATTTCGGTGTATGCCGCCCAGGCCGCTTCGAGCAGTAACGTGCCCCCGTTGTTGAACCGCAGGAACGCGGTCGCCAGATCCTCCACCTCGAAGGTGTTGGAACCACCGGTGCGGGGCGCGCTTCCGGGCCAGTTGCCCTTGCCCCGCGAGCCGACTTCGCTGTAGGTCGACGCCGTGACGCTTGTGATGGGAGGATTCCCGAGCATGTACAACGCCATATCCAGCACATGCACGCCAAGGTCGATCAGCGGGCCGCCGCCGGCCGCTGCCTTCGAGGTGAACCAGCTGCCCCAGCCAGGAATGCCTGCGCGGCGCATCCAGTACGCCTTGGCGTAGTAGATGTTGCCCATCGCGCCGGACTCGATCTGCTCCCTGACGATCTGCACATCGTGCCGCCAGCGTCGCTGAAAGGCGATGCCGAGCAGCTTGTCGTGCTTTTTTGCTTCGGCGACCATTGCGGCGCCGTCAGCGGAGGTGCCCGCAAGTGGTTTTTCCACCAGCACATGCTTGCCCGCTTCGAATGCTGCCCGCGTGACCGGCAGATGGAGGTTGTTCGGGACGACCACGCTCACCGCGTCGATGTCGTGATCGGCCAGCAGCTCCTGATACTCACTGTACACCCGTGGAACTTCGAACTCCCTGGCAAGCCGTTGACAGCGCTCGGTATCGAGCCCGGCGAGCGCGACGATCTTGACGCGCGGATCTTCAGAATAGCCCTGAAGATGAAAGATGCCGGCTCCACATCCGATAACACCGACGCGGATGACTTCACGTTCTGACATGCATGACCCTTTCGAAAAGCAAGGACGATCTCTATCCCCAGTGCGTTTGCGAGCTGTCGTCTAACGATCCTGGTTGGGTGGCGCGGTGCTCGAGCGCCCACGAGATTGTGCCACGGTCCGTGGTGAGCCACGATCATTCTCAACCATCGGGAATCTCCGACGATTCGCCGAGCAATGTGATCAACACTATTTCAGGCGGGCAGTTGAACCGGACTGGCGGTCGATACATGCCGATTCCACTTGACACGTACAAGGGCATGCCGTTGACATCGAATCGACCGTAGACATAGCGCTTGCCGAGTTTGGGCGGCGCCACCGGACCGATGATCGGCAGTCGCACCTGACCGCCATGCGTGTGGCCGGAAAGCATGAAGATCGGATCGTAGGGCGCCACCTCCTCAGCGCGGTCCGGTTCGTGCCACAGGGCAATGACGGGGTCGTCAGCCGGTATTCCCCGGAAGGCGGCATTCAGATCCGGATGCCCGAGAATCGCGTCGTCGATGCCAGCCAGCCAGATCGACCCCGTGTTGGTGACAACCTCCACCGACTGGTTTTCCAATGCGGCAATACCGGCTCTGCCAAGCGCCTCTTCAACTCGTTCTCGGGTGTTGGCGAGGTCGTGATTTCCGTAGATCGCCCAGGCGCCGAGCCTTGCGGTGGCGGCCATGTCTTCCATCGCATCCACCGACGCATCGATGAACCGTGGCGACTCCGACACGTAATCGCCGCCGAATGCCAGGATGTCCGGCCGGACCCGGCGCAGGGTGTCAATGGTGGGCTGGAGATCATTGGCGCCGAAGCGAGGACCGATATGCGTGTCACATACAAACGCGATCGTGAGACCGTTGAGACGCGCATGCCGGCGGGGAAGCGGCATGATCACATGGGTGAGCCGGGTTCGAAATGGAAGGACGAACCGCGACCACCAGGCCACGATGCACCAGGCAAGGGCGAGGGTGCAGATAATCAGGGCAACGGGAAGCTTAGGAATGGTCATTTACAAACGGTCCAGGACGGTGGCGGCGGAAAAGCGGGAGGCGGTGACCAACCGGCCGATTTGCGCTCGCGGCCCGGGCGTCAGGAACAAGCCGGGGCGAAACGCCCTGGGATTATCTGCGTTCAGGATCGGGTGGAGAGGCAACTGCATGGGAGGCATTCAACACGCATGGCTAACGGCGACACAACGACGACCGTGACGATCGCACGCAGGTGCACCGCCCGACCATGGAGAGTATGCCACGAAGGGTGACAGGACAATCATTGCCGAGTCGCCGCTGCTACGAGGTGCCCGATGCGACATTCGGATGAACACACGGCGATACCGTAGCGGCAGCCCCCGGCGTGAATCGCCTGGGCGCAATGAACTGTAGCCTCGACCTGCCAATTGGGTCGAGGTTCGCACGGCAAACGAGCGTGGGATTGAAACGATCACACGGGTATTCGGGAAACCTCGGGCATTTGCAGCCCGAGACTACGAGCGGTCCGCGCCTACGGCGCAAGAACCACTCTAATCCTGCTGGTCGCTGATGCTGACCTCGCTCGGCGGCATGATGGCGAAATGGGACATCGACGCGCCGGGCTTGGCGCCGTGCCAGTGATCCTCATTGGGTGCGACCAGCACAACATCGCCTGGCTCGATGGTAAGCTCTTCGTCGCGCGTCGCCACGATGCCGCTGCCCGAGGTGACGATGAGCACCTGCTCGGCGGAGTGGGTGTGCCATTGCGTTTTCGCGCCATCATCGAAGTTGACCAGATGGACGACCAGCCCCTGCGCGTTCTGGCCGGTCACCATGTCCTGAATCGCAACGTCCCCGACAAAGAGCGCGAAGTCGACAGGCGTCGCTTCTGACTTGTTCTGTTGAAACTTCTGCATGTGCCAATCCTTCCCGCATTCCGCGGTTCACGAGAAACTGCCGCGCCTGGCACAGACAAAACGGTCGACGGGCTGAACACCGGCGTCATGCCAGGTGATCGTCGGGGTCACCCGGTCCCCGCTCAACCAGGATGGGTCAGGACCATCTGTCGCTGTGGCACCCACACCCGTCTTCTCGGTTTCCATGTGCCTATCGATTGTGTCCCAAGCGACGTGACCATCGTACACGGCAATTAGTCGAAAGTCGATTGGCTCGATTGGGTCAGGCGCTGAGAAGTGATGGCAATGGTGGGCAGCGACATCCTGCGTTGAAGGCGATCGTTTTTCTGCTTCGAGAGCAAAGCCACAACTTCCCGGTAGTGGTCTACCCCGGCGCGTGTAGACACCAGTATCTCAGGATGACCAACGGTCCAGGATGGCGGCGGTGAGGTAGCCGGCGGTGATCAACAGGCCGAACCGCATATGCAGACCAGCGGACTGTCGCAGGATGCGGTTCAGTTCGGGAACAGTGCGGGCGGGCGCGACTGCCCGCATCAGGGCGACGGTGCGCGGTAGCGCGGCCACGGTGACGGCCAGCGGCCAGCTTATGGGATCGCGTGCAATGAGCGCGGCAACCAGGATCCATGGCACGAACAACAACACGATAAATTCGCGATCCGCGAAACCTCGCGAAAAGAGGTTGGCCAGGGTGCGCTTGTGATGCGCACGATCGACATCGCGGTCTCGAATGTTGTTGGCGTGGAGAATGGCCGCCGCCATCAGTCCAATGGACGAGCCCAGAAGCACCGGCTCCAGGCTGACGTCACCGGTGTGAACGTAATATGTGCCGGCAACCATGCCGACGCCCATGGCCAGGAACACGGTGATCTCGCCGAGCGCCCAGTATGCAAGGGGGAAGGGACCGCCTGTGTAGAAGAACGCGGCGGCCACGCTGGCGATGGCCAGCAGGATGATCGGCCGGCCCACGTCGATCATGATCGGCAGGGCCGCCAAAAGGGCGACGGCGAATGACACGACAATGCCAATACCCAGCTCCCGGCGAGTGAGCCAGCCTCGCTGCAACGCGCCGCCTTGACCGACAACCTGCTTGCGATCGACGCCGGTCTGGTCGTCGTAGTAGTCGTTCGCGAGGTTGCAACCGGCATGGGTCGCCATCGATGCGATCAGCATAAGCACCAGGGCAATCGGATCGATCGAGTCCTCGTACAGGGCGAGCGCGGATGCGGCAAGCACCGGCACGGTTGAGGTGGTGAAAGAAAAGAACCGGATCGCGAGGAACCAGACTTTGACAGGCGACGGACGAGGCGGGGAAACGGATGCGGTTGCGCGCATCACGTCGACGCCCGCCACGGCATCACCAGCCGCTCGCCCAGCCCGATCAGGAGCGACAGAAGCCAGCCCATGATGCCGGTGATGATCAGCCCGACCATCATGTCCTTGACCGCCAGGATGGTCCAGCTCTTCCAGATCATCGCACCGATGCCGCCTTGCGAGACGGTGAGGAACTCGGTGCCGACAATCACGATCAGCGCGAACCCGAGCGCCAGCCGCAGGCCGGTGAAGATGCTCGGCATCGCGCCCGGCAGGGCTACCGTCGTGAACATCTCCAGGCGAGAGGCGCCGAGGTTGCGGGCGACATCGCGAAAAGAGCGGTCGATTTCCAGCACCCCACTCATGGTGTTGAGCACGACGAGAAAGAAGATCGACAGCGCGACGATCATGTACTTGGACACTTCGCCGATGCCGAACACGACCATCACCAGCGGCAAGATGGCGATCTTGGGAATGGCGTAGAGGGCGGCGGCCAGCGGCATCAGGAAGACGCGCACCGGCCAAAACAGACCCATGGCGAGGCCAAGAACGACACCGGGTATCGCGCCGAGCAGGAACCCGCCGAAAATGCGCACGGTGCTGAGCCAGACGTCATGCAGCAGGTCCTCCTCGGTCAGGAGCTCAACGAAGGTGCCCCACAGGCTGGTGGGCGCGGGCCAGAAGATCGGGTTGATCGCGCCACTACGGGACAGAGCTTCCCACACGCCGAGCAACACGAGCGGCGCGGCGAAGGTGAGGAAAAGCTCGACCGTGCGGCGACGGGATGTCGTCGATGTCATCCGGCGATCTCCTGTTCCTGCTGAGCGTGAGCGGTGTTCACCTCGGTGCGCAATATCTCCCACGTGCGCGTGAAGAGCTCGGCGAACCGTGGATCGGAGCGCACGGCGGCCAGAGAGCGTGGCCGGGAAAACGGCACGGTGAAGGCGGTCCGCACGGTCCCTGGCTGCGCGCTCATCACGATGATCGTGTCGGCCAGGGTGAGCGCCTCATCGAGCGAGTGCGTGACAAAAATGACCGTTTTGCCGGTGCTTTCCCAGATGCGCAGCAGCTCCTCCTGCAGAAGCATGCGCGTTTGCTCATCGAGCGCGCCGAAGGGCTCGTCCATCAGCAGGATATCCGGGTCGACCGCCAGCGCTCGGGCAATCGCGACGCGTTGCCGCATGCCTTCCGACACCTGGTGGGGGTAGGATCGCGCGAACTTCCGCAGGCCAACCATCTGCAGGAGATCATCGGCCCGCCTGTTTCGCTCGCGTCGTGACATGCCCTGGAGCCGAAGCCCGTAGGATACATTTTGCCGAAGATTGAGCCACGGGAAGAGCGAGCGCCCCTGGAAGACAAGGGCGTTGCTTGGCTTCACTCCATTCGCATGGGTGTTGCCAAAGGTCAGCTCGCCGCTGGTCGGGGCTTCGAGCCCGGCGATCATGCGAAGCAGGGTAGATTTGCCACACCCGCTTGGACCGACGATGACGTTAAAGCTCCCGGTCGGGAACGACAACGTAACATCCTCGACGGCCTTGACCGGACCACGAGGCGTATTGAACTGCTTGCCGAGCCGGGTGGTCGACAGGACCGGGCTGGCCAGACGACCTGACGCAGGCACGGCGGCGGCGCCGGTGAGAGAGGGCAACGCTGAATCAGACATCGGGGATGGTTACTGTCCTCCAAGTCGTTCGAGCGCGCCATCGACAAATGTGGTGTCGACCAGCGCGGCCGGGTCGAGGTTGTCATCATATTCGAGCAGGTCGCGATCGCGGAAGAATGCTTGCAGCGTGGCGAGCGACTCGAGGTCGATCTCGCCGTCGACCTGATAGACCGGCTTGATCGAGGTGGCAACGAGCTCCGCCGGGACGCCGGTGTACTGCTCGATGGTGGCAAGGTTGACCGGGTCGTTGAAATTTTCGGTGAGGTCGCGCGACGCCTTGAGATAGGCGGTGACCAGCCCGGTCGCCGCGTCCGGATGCTCTTCGAGGAACGCATCGCTGGCGAAAATCATGGTGGGCTGATATTGCTGGACGTCGAAATCCGGCGCGATGCGCACGGCGATGCCCTTGTTCTCGGCCTGCGTGGCAAGCGGCTCACCGATGATCGATGCCGCGATCGCGCCACTTTCGAGCGCCGCGACAGCGTCCGGGAAGGCCATGTATTGCAGGTCGATATCGTTGATGGTGAGCCCGTCGGTGCGGAGCGCGACATCGAGCCACAGCTCGGTCGCGCCGGGTGAGTTGACGGCGACCTTCTTGCCCTTGAGATCGCTGACGCGGGTGATCTCACCGCTTTCGCAGGCGTCCTTCGAGATCATGAGGGGCGAGGCGACGGGCGAGCCTTCGCCATGCCCTGGCGCGATGATCGTTACCGGGAGCCCTTGCGCGGTGGCGTTCCAGTAGGCGGGACCGATGCCGCCGAGGCCGGCGTCGAACTGGCCGGTGGCGGTGAGGGCGACCATATCCGAGCCGCCCGGCAGCGCTTCGAGGGTCACATCCAGACCCTGCTCGGCGAAGTAGCCTTTCTCGTATGCGACGAACATCGGCGCGAAGATCGAGACCGGAGTATAGCCGATAGTGACATCAATCGCGTCGTCGGGTACCTCGAAGTCAGGAATCTCGATGTTTTCGTCAACGGCCTGGGCCGGTGTCGCCTTGGGAATCGGTTCGCAGGAAAGCGACGACTGGACTGCCGCGCCAACCACCGGAAAGATCGCGATCAGGGTGGCGAACAGCAGCGTAATTGACACCAGCCGGAAACCGGCTGAGCCTCGATGGGACATGAGCAACTTCCTCTGCGGGTACAGGCGAATCGGGCGCGTACCCCCCCGCCACGGTTTCGATGACACCCGGAACCCGGTTCTGGGCATCGGCCAACGGGAGGAAGTATACACCCCGCACAGTCAGGTATGTTGACCGCGCCAACTCCATTTGCCCTTTCGATGGAAAACAAACCGTAAGGGACGATTTGGATGCGCGATCATCGTGATCCACCTTAATGTCATGCGCATCCAATGTCGTCCACCATGCGGGAACGACCACACTGACCGGCACCGCACCGGCATGACGATCCCATGCTCGAGAACGGGAAGGACATTGACCGCGCCGGTGGGATCTGGTTATGGCGAGTGTAGCGCGTTCAAGTCCTACTGCCCGGTATCCCGCACGTCTTCCTTGCCGTCTTGGTCGGGTGCCGCTGGCGTCGCGAGCACATCGACGCCCATCAGGTCGAGATCCTCGGAAAAGTGGCAGGCGGCGTAGTGTCCGGGAGTGATCTCCCGCAGGGGCGGCTCTTCGACCTTGCAGCGCTCTTTGTGGTACTGGCACCGGGGATGGAAGTAGCAGCCGGATGGCGGGTTGACGGGATCAGCGACCTCGCCCTCGGGCTTGATCCGGTGACGACGACCGCGCAGCCGCGGATCGGGGATCGGCACGGCCGACATCAGCGTTTCGGTGTAGGGATGGAGGGGGCGGCGGAACAACTCATCAGTGGGAGCTACCTCGACCAGCTTGCCGACATACATTACCGCGACACGATCGCAGATGTGCTCGATCACGCTCAGGTCGTGCGAGATGAAGAGGTAGGTGAGATCGTACTCGTGTTGCAAATCCTCCAACAGGTTGAGGATTTGCGCGCGGACCGAGACATCCAGCGCCGACACCGCCTCGTCGAGCACGATCAGGCGGGGGTTGAGCGCCAATGCCCGCGCGATACTGATGCGCTGGCGCTCGCCGCCGGAAAAAGCGTGGGGATAACGGCGCATGTATTCGGGACGCAGCCCGACCTGGGAAAGCAGCTCGGCGATCCGTTCCTCCCGCTGCTTCCCTGACGCAACCTTGAACATGCGCAACGGCTCGCCGACCGCCTGCATCACGTTCATGCGGGGATTGAGTGACGAAAACGGATCCTGGAAGACCATTCGCATTTCGCGGCGAAACGGCTTCAGCTCCCGATTGCCAAGCGTGGTGAGGTCCACCGTCGAGCCATCGTCCTTGAAATACTCGATCCGGCCTCCCGTTGGCTCGACGGTGCGCATGATGCTGTGGCCGGTGGTGGTCTTGCCGCAGCCACTCTCCCCAACCAGGCCAAGCGTTTCACCCTTGAAGATGGTAAAGGAAACGCCGTCGACCGCCTTCAGTGTGGCTCGCTTGCGGGAGAGAAATCCGCCACCAAGCGTGAAATGCACTTCGAGGTCATCGATTGCCAGCAGCGGCTGCCCCGACACGTGCCTTGTGGCGGTATTGGCTCCGTTGGTCTGAGAATCAGGTCGCTGTGGCATTGGCTTCTTCCTGTGCGCGGGCGGCGATCGGATCGACCGTGCCGTGGATGCGGCGCGATTGCTCGGTATCGCGATAATCGTCTTCGTAAAGCAGGCACCGGACATCGCGCCGGTATCCGAGATCGGTTGCGGCGGGGATAACGGTGTCACACACGCCTGGAATCCGGAAGTCGCAGCGGGTGTGGAATGGGCAGCCAGTGGGGCGGGCGTATGGGTCGGGAACCATGCCGCGAATCGAGTCAAGCCGGCGCTTCGAGGCCTGGCCCAGGCGCGGTATCGACCGCAGCAGCGCGCGCGTATACGGGTGCTTCGGCTCGTGGAAGATCTGGTCGACATTGCCACGCTCGACCACGGTGCCGAGATACATGACCGCGACCTCGTCGGCGATTTCCGCCACCACGCCGAGATCGTGGGTGATGAAGATTATCGCCATGCCGTATTCGTCCTGGAGGCTGGTCATGAGCTCGAGAATTTGCGCCTGGGTGGTCACGTCCAGGGCTGTGGTTGGCTCATCAGCGATGAGCAAGGAGGGGCTATTGGCGAGCGCCATCGCGATCATGGCGCGCTGACGCAATCCGCCGCTGAGCTGAAACGGGTAGGCTTCGAACCGGTCGTCGGGTCGCGGAACGCCGACCATGCGCAGCATGTCGATGGAGTGATCCCGCGCCTGCGCCTTGGACATGCTGGTGTGAAGCAGCACGTTTTCGGCGATCTGGGATCCGACGGTGTGCATTGGGCTGAAGGAGGTCATGGGCTCCTGGAAGATCATCGAAATCTCCTTGCCCCGGATCTGGCGAATACGCTTGCCCTTGGGATCGAGCGTAGCCAGGTCAACGGTGGTGGCATCGCCCGTTTCCGGATCCTTCTGGTGAAACAGCATGGAGCCTTCGATCACCTTGCCGGGCGGTTGGACGATCTGCAGGATCGACCGCGCCGTCATGCTCTTGCCACAGCCACTTTCACCGACAATGCAGAGGGTCTTGCCACGCGGCACGTCGAACGATGCACCGTCAATCGCCTTGATCGTGCCTTCGTCCAGCTTGAACCAGGTCTTGAGGTTGTTCACCTCGAGCAGCGGCTCCGAATTGGTCTGGGTGTCGGTCATGGTCGCTCCCGCGATGATGTCGTGATGTTATCGATCAGTGTATCAACGGACCAGTATCCGGCCGATCCAAACGGCAGCAAACGTCGCATCCGCCAAACCGGGCGGAGATTGACCGCGCGCTCGTCGCCGGTTATTGCGATCCAGAGCGCGGCCAAGTCCGCGGCCCTACGGAAAACGCCGCCATGGTCATGGTTACGTCGCATAGGGGTCCGCCGCGTCACGCAGGCCGTCGCCGAGGAAGTTCAGCGAGATCACGGCCAGCACGACCATGACGCCAGGAAGCAGCAGCCAGGGCGCGGTGGATACTGACCGGATATTCTGCGCTTCCTGCAGCAGCACGCCCCAGCTGTTGAGCGGCGAACGCAAGCCCAGGCCGAGGAAGCTGAGTGCGGTCTCGGCGAGGATCGCCGCCGGAATCGCAAGAGTGAGCGAGGCGATGATGTGGCTGGCGAACGATGGCGCCATGTGCCGGATGATGATGCGCATCTCGCCCACCCCGTCAAGCCGGGCGGCCGTCACGAATTCCTCCTCACGCAGGGAGAGGAACCGCCTGCGGACGACCCGGGCAAGCGAGGTCCAGGCGAGGAACGAGAGGATGATGGTGATGGCAAAAAAGGTCTTCAGCATCGACCAGGTCGGCGGGATGGCGGCAGCGAGGCCCAGCCACAACGGGATGGTGGGAATGCTCTGCAGGAACTCGATGAGCCGCTGCATGGCCATGTCGACGCCACCGCCGAAGTAGCCGGACATGCCGCCGAGCACAATGCCGAGGATCAGGCTGATGAACACAGCAACGATGCCGATGGACATCGAAATCCGGGTGCCGAGAATCAGCCGGCTGAGCAAATCCTGACCGAGCCGATCGGCGCCAAGCGGGTAAAACGCCTCGATGGGATCCTCGGGGCCGAACAGGTGGGTGTTCATGGGGATGAGGCCGAACAGCTTGTATTCGTACCCTTCGACAAAGAACCCTACGGGAATGACCTGATCCTTGTTGATGGTGAAGGTCTTGGCGAACGTCTCCTCGTTGATCTCTGATTCATAGCCATAGACGTAGGCACCGAAGACCGTCTCGCCATCCACTTCGCGGACGAAGTGCAATCCCTGTGGCGGCGCATAGGTGTATTGCGCGCTGACGTCGCCGGGATCGTTTGGGGCGAGGAAGTCGGCGAAGATCGCGATGAGGTAGAGGATGGTGACGATCACCAGCCCGACCATCGCCATCTTGTGGCGCTTGAACTTCCACCACATCAGCTTCCACTGCGAGGCGACAAAGACGCTCGCCTCGCTGTGCTCGGTTTCCTCGACCATTTCGACTTCCTGGCCGAAGGGAGTGTGCTCCTCCTTTGAGAGGGCGCTTTCCTCGTCCTTGGTGATGGCAGAGTCGATATGGTGCATTCGGCGCTCGGTCATGCGCGTTGTCCTTGTGATTCGTGATATCGGGTCAACGTGGCGTGGGGTCCTAAACGACCTGGAGGTGATTCGTACGGGCGTCACCGGGCACGGGACCCGGTGCTACAGGCTCGCCCTTCGGCAAGCAAATCGACACGCCCGACATCGTGTCATCAATACCTGATGCGCGGGTCGAGCCATGCCAGCAGGATGTCAGAAAGCAACGTGCCAATGAGGGTGAGGGCGCTCAGCATGAGGATGATGCCGCCCGCCAGGTACATGTCCTGTGACTTCAAGGCCCGCAGCAACACCGGCCCGATCGTGGGCAGGCTGAGCACGACCCCGATGATCGTTTCGCCGGAAACCAGCCCCGGCAGGATGAACCCCGATGTGCTGACAAAGGGATTGAGCGCCACGCGCACGGGATATTTCATCAGCAGCTTGCGCTCGGTCATTCCCTTGGAGCGGGCGGTGACGACATAGGGCTTGTTGAGCTCATCCATCAGGTTCGCCCGCATGATGCGAAGGAGCCCGGCGGTTGAGGCGACACCGACGATGACGATCGGAATCCAGAGATGGGTCAGCAAATCACCAAAGCGGGCGAGGCTCCACGGCGCATCGACATACGCTGGCGAAAACAGGCCACCGACGCTCTGGTCGAAGTATTTGAACGAGACGTACAGGAGGATCAGCGCGATCATGAACTCGGGAATCGCCAGTCCGATGAAGGCCATCAGCGTGAGCAGGTAGTCGCTCACCGAATAGCGGCGCACGGCGGAAAAGATGCCAAGTGGGAAGGCGATCGCCCACGTGAGCAGCAGCGAGCCGACCGAGATGACGATGGTCCAGCCGATCCGGCCGCCGATGATTTCCGTGACGGGCCTGTTGTACTCGAACGAATTGCCGAAGTCCCAGTGCAGCAGGATATTCCGCATCCAGACGTAATACTGTTCCCAGATCGGGCGACCAAGCCCATATTGCTCCTTCAGCGCTTCGAGCGCCGCCGAATCGACCGTCTCTCCCTGGGCACCCAGGGTGGCGAGCAGGGTGGTGAGGAAGTCACCGGGCGGAAGCTGGATGATGATGAAGACCACGATCGAGATAGCGAGCAGGGTCGGAATCATCAGCAGGATGCGTCGAAGGATGTACTTTGCCAAGGTTGAGCCCCTAACCGAAGGCAGGCAGGTGAGATGATCGGCGGGCATGACGCCCGAATGGCGTGGCGCCATTGCGCGGCGGTTGCGGCAATTGCGCCCCGTGGCACGCAAGTGCCACGGGGCGCAAGCATGAATGCTGCCGGACTACGACTCGTCGTAGAAGTAGGTTTCCGGGTGACTCGGCGCCGGATTCGGATAGAGCCAGGCACTTGGCATGGAGGCCGGTACGTTCTTCATGTTGACCTTCTTGATGCCATAGCCCGGCGCCGGCAGGCTGATCCCGATCGCGTTGTAGTTTTCCTGCGCGATGGCGAGCAGCTCGTTGAAGAGCTCGGTCTGGACGGCGGGATCAGGTGTCGACTCGATCTCGTCGTACAGATCCATCTGCTTCTTGATCGATTCGGGTGGCTCCATCGGCTCCGTCAGCGGATTGGCGCCGGCGCGCTCGTCCCAGACCACCCAGGCTTCGGCCCAGAGCGACTCGGTGCTGAACGGGAAGTACCAGCGGGCTTCGAGGATGGCGTCGTTGAGACCACCATCACCTCCCCAGACCGCGCAATCGTGCTCGTTGGCGTCCTTGCGGGAGTACATTAGGGAGCGATCTTCCGGCTTCAGCGAGGCGTTAATGCCGACTGCCTTCCAGTAGTCCATGACCAGGTTCGAGGCATCGACGCGCTCGATCTGGTCGGCGGTCACTTCAACCACGAAGCTAAACGGCTCGCCGCTCGGCATGAGGCGCATGCCGTCGCCGTCCTTGTCTGGCAAGACCTTGTCGAGGAACTCATTGGCCTTGTCGGCATCGTACTCGGTGAATTGCTTCGCCAGATCTTCGTTGTACCAGTCGGTTTGCTCGCGCGGGCAGAGCTGCCACGGCTCGCCCTGGCTGACGTAGACGACATCGATGATCTCCTGCCGGTTGATGGCGTGGGAGAGACCGGCGCGGAAATCATGATTGCCCATGATCTCGCGCATGGCTTCGTTCTTGTGTGTCTGGTTGAGCGCGTAAACGATGTTGTTCATGGACGAGGAGATGGTCTCGACGAACTCGTAGGCGCCCTTCTCCCGGTTTTCGGCCAGCACTGGCTTGTTGGCGGGCGTATTGATGTGCCGCATGTGGAAGTCGATCTCGCCGTTGCTGGCGCGCAGCAGGAGCACTTCCGGGTCCTCCAGCACATCGAAAACGACCTCATCGATATACGGTAGCTGCTGACCTTGCATGTCCACCTTCCAGTAGTAGGGATTGCGGGCAAACTTGACGCGCGTGCCCTCGCCGTAGGGCTCGACCAGCAGCCAGGCATGGAGGCGAGGCAGCTCGACATTGGTCCAGCGAGCGTCGTACGGCGTACCCGGGATGCCCCAGCCCTTGAGCCGGAAGAGCTCGACCCAGTCCGCGGCGCCTTCTTCCTCGACCAGGGCGTCGATGCCGTCCGGGTTGAAGTCCTTGTGGAACTGCTCAAGATAGTGGCGCGGGAATCGCGTGAAGTCAACACCACCTGCTTCGCAGATGCGCTGCAGGGCGAAACCGTTCGGATTCTCATAGATGATGGTGAACCTCTGTTCGTCGGCGACCTCAATGGTGAAGGGATTTTCCGGAGGTGCGGCGCTCAGCTCGGTATTGTTGCGGACATTGTTGACGTAGAACTCGACGTCCGCGGAGGTGAATGGCTCACCATCGGACCACATCATGCCCTTGCGAAGAGTGAAGGTGAACGAGCGTCCGTCTTCCGAGGCCTCGACGGCCTTCGCAACGTCAGGGAGCACTTCGGAC